>Ga0209933_1000271_pt1 | contig 112790 bp, 91 predicted proteins | sample ThiBiot_300_biof_FD_183944 | JGI IMG/M metagenome (GOLD analysis project Ga0209933, IMG submission 183944) | Wastewater bioreactor microbial communities from Cape Town, South Africa - Thiocy_cont_300_biof (SPAdes) | ecosystem: Engineered > Bioremediation > Thiocyanate > Unclassified | place... | reverse complement strand
AACGATGTCGCTGATCTGCTTGATAACCCGTTTGGTCAGGGCCTCGGTACGTTCGATCCGCAACCCCTGTGGACCTACGATCCGTACCTGAAACTGGTGCGCATGATTTTGCCGGGGCATCATATCCTGGCCAATCTGGGTAAACCCAATGCCAATCAGGAGTGCGCAAACCAGGGCATACACGCCAATAACCACTGTGCGTCGGCCCATCATCTTATCGAGTAGCCGTAAGTAACCCAGCTTGAAGCGTTCGAAGCCCGTTACTTTTTCAGGGTGTTTCTCTTCATAGTGCTCCTGTCGGGCTTCTGGCTGATTCTCCAAATCGGGCAGGATGCTCAGGTCATGCGGATGAGCGTGTTCATGGTTTTTCAGCCACCAGTTGGCTACGACCGGCACAAACGTCTGCGACAGGATGTACGACGCAATAATCGAAAAGCCTACGGATAGCGATAAGGGCAGGAACATCCCGCGCGGAACGCCATTCATCAGAAAAGCCGGGGCAAATACCGCCAGAATACACAAGGTAATGAGCAGCAGTGGGAACGACATTTCCTGACAGGCATCCAGAATGGCGCGGGCTTTGGGCTTACCCATTTCCAGATGCTGGTGAATGTTTTCAATGACTACCGTTGCCTGATCGACCAGAATCCCGATGGCCAGTGCCAGCCCCGACAGCGTCATGATATTGATGGTTTGCCCGGTCAGGTTGAGGAGCAAAATGGCACTCATGATGGATACCGGAATGGTCAGGATCACGATCAGCGAACTGCGCCAGTCGCCCAGAAAAAGCAGCACCATCAAACCCGTCAGGATAGCGCCCAGTCCGCCCTCTAAAGCCAGACTATGTACTGCCTGGGTGACGTAGACTGACTGGTCAAATTCATAGGAAAGCTGCACATCGTCGGGTAACAGGGCTTTCATCTCGGGTAGCTTGGCCTTCAGCGCATTCACCACGCTCATAGTCGACGCATCGGCACTTTTGGTAACGGGTATATACACCGACCTTTTGCCATTGACCAGAGCGTACCCGACTGTTATATCTGTGGCATCCTCTACCGTAGCTACGTCGCGCAGAAACACCGTAGGACCCACCCCCTTGCGTAACGGAATGTTCATGAACTCGCCCACCTTGTCGAGCACTGTATTGCTGGGCGTCATGACAGTATAATCACCCATCTGAACGCTTCCGGCAGGTGAAATCTGGTTATTCTTCACCACAGCCTGTACAATTTCATCCGGAGTCAGCTCGTAGCTGCGCATCCGTTCGGGGTTTACTTTCACCACCACCGTCCGCTCGTTGCCACCGAATGGGGGAGGAGCCGATGCGCCCGGAATTTGCGAGAACAGGGGACGAATCCGGGTCGACGCTAAATCCTGCATTTCGCCCAGCGAAGCCCTCCGGCTACTGAATACCAACTGCCCAACCGGCAAGCTCGATGCATCAAACCGAACCACGGTGGGTGGTACAGTTCCCGGTGGCAGGTAATTCATTACCCGGCTGACCTGATTGGCAACTTCGCCCGATACCTGCGCCATGTTGACGTCTTCATAGAACGAGCATTTGACCAGGCAGAGGCCCTGAATGTTCTTTACTTCGACATTTTTGATGCCCGATACATACAGCAACTGGTTCTGATACCGGGTCGCAATGAACCCCTCCATCTGGGCGGGGGTCATACCACCGTAGGGTTGGGCAATGTAAATGGTCGGAAGGTTGAGCCGGGGAAAAATATCGACCGGGATACTGAGTAGTGCCAGTACCGCAAACAGAACAATTCCGGCCAGAGCAACGAGTACGGTAATGGGTTTGGCTAAGGCAGCTTTGATCATGACAGTTGAGTTAGTGGGGAAGTTGTTGCAGAAACGAGTCCAGATCACCAGCCGTAGCGGCCCGTAGCAGCAAGGCTCGCCACACACTGCTGGTGACCAGCGCCTGATCAACTTCGGCCCGGTTCAATAGCGCACTGGTTTGAGTCAGTGCCTGAATATTGTCCAGCCCCGATTCGTACCGAGCCTGTGCCTGTATATAGGCCTGTTTGGCCGCGTCCAGTTGTAAAGGAGCCTGCTGTGCACGAGCCTGAGCCAGTTCGAGTTGCAAAACGGCATTCTGGCTCGCAGCTTGTATGCCCAGCGCCTGTTGGTCGTATAGCTGCTGACTGGCATTGATTCGTTCCCGCTGGGCCGACACAGCATATTTAGTACGCCACAAATCAGTTGGGCGCCAGATGGCCGTTAACCCCAAAATGTAATTATACGAGCGTAAGGGCAAACCAGCACCCAGCGAAGGGTCGATCCGAAACGTACCATCCGACTGTGCCTGTTCGCTGATACCGGAACCGCGCCCCTGAAGCGACCCAAGTACCGAGACAGACGGCAGGGCACTGGCCTTCAGTAAGGTTTCGCTGGCTCGCCCCAGGTCGATGTTCTTCTGGTAGACCCGTAGTTGAGGATGCAGCGCCGGGTTGCTGCCAGGCATAGCGGGTACCTGCGGAAGCTGGTTGTAAAACACCAGCGAATCCAGTTGAACAGTCGGATTGGGCAGACCGATTAATTCGGTGAGCCGGAGCACCTGCTGCTGAGCCATTTGCTGGCTTTCCAACACCTGCAAACGGGCGCGGGCTACTTCGGTATTGGCTACCGAACTATCGATACCCGGCCGAAGACCTCCTTCGGTACTGGCCCGAATTATTCGTTGAAGTTCCTGCGCCCGCTGAAGATTGGCCCGTTGCAAGGCGACTGATTTCTGGGCATTGAGGGCTAGTAGATACGCATCGCAGACGCGTACCTGATGGGTGAATAGTTCGCCCTCATAATCAGCCTGTGCCTGTTCGATGGCTAACCGTGCCTGACTGCGCCGTGCCTCCCGACGACCGAAGGTAATAGCCTCCCAGTCTACCAACAGCGAAGCGCCACTGGTCCAGGCAGCCTGGCTATTAAATCCGTCTGTACGCACTCCAGATATGGGCAATAACAGACCGCCATTGGAAACGTAGGCCCCCCGGACCTGATTGGAGGTGGCATTCAGCGTCTGGGCCTGGACACCCGCCTGAGGCAGCAACGCCATAGCCAACGCCTGAGCATCAGCTTCTGTAGCCCGGATGTTGGCTAATTTGCCCCGTAAGGCAGGGTAATTCGTCCGCGCTAAGTCCAGTGCTCTGGACAAGGTAAGTTGATTGGGCAGGGTCGAAGACGGGTTACCTGATTGCGCTGAACTTTGACTTATCCAGCAACTGGTCAGAATCGCTATGAACCAATAATATCGTTTATCTCCGCTGAGCATGAGCCTATATCGATGGATAAGGCCAAAGCTAGGATGCCAATATTAGAGCCAGATTAGAGCCAGATTAGTTAGTATTAGAGGGGGATGTTTGTAAGGGTAAAATGACTTCGGTAATGGTGCCGCCACCTGGTCGTGGACGTAAGTGAAGCCGTCCCTGATGGAGCGTGATGATTCGATGCGCCAAGGTTAATCCAATGCCGAATCCGGCAATTGTCTCTACATTAGACCCTCGGACTAACGGCTGTAATACCCGGTCTTCTTCGCCGGGTGCCAGACCAATTCCCCGATCTTCGATACGGATACGAGCCCGCTCGTCGGTGTCCATCTCCAGGCATACTGTAACAGGTTGCCCACTGGAATACTTAGCCGCATTATCCAGTAGATTCAGCAAGGCAGTTCTGAGTAGGTAGGCATTACCCAACACTGTAATGGGGGTGGCTTGTTCAATGATTCCGTCGCTGACCTGTACAGACAATGCTTGCCCAGGGCGTTGCTGACCCAGGGTATCGGCAGCATCGAGTACAACCTCTACCAGTTCAAGAAGTTTTCGGTCAAGGTGGGCATCGATTCCGTCGATGCGTGCCAGTTGCAATAACCCGTTTGCCAGCGCTGTAAGTTTATCCAGTTCGGTAACGGCCTGCGTGATACCTCGCTTAAGTGCATCGGGGTCTGCGTCGTAGATAAGGGAAGTTTCCAGCCAGCCTTTGATGGTGGTTAATGGCGTTCGCAGTTCATGAGATGCCTGGGCAATAAAGGAGCGCTGATTTTCGACGAGTCGTTCCTGTCGTGTCAGTAACTCATTAAAGGCCTGGGCCAATACGCCTACTTCATCCTGAGGATTTTCGGCCTGCAACCGGAAAGGGAGTTTGCTGGCCGTGGGCGCGTTAATCTGATCGATTAGTTTGGTAAGCGGTTTGAGGGCCTGTCGGGAAAAAAAATAGCCTAAGAAAATCACCAGGCCGATGGCCATTACGTTGCCAATGATAAACAGGTCTCGTAGTTCCCGTTGCCGTTGATACCCGTCCTGATCATAAGCGGTCACAATGGCTACATACTCCCGGCCATCGGGCGAGGGCGATAAACCTGCATAGGTTAGCGCTACGCCATCTTTAGGGTATGTGTGCCCCGAACTCGTGTACTGGAAACGGACTAGCCGCTCCCGGCGAACGCGGTTCCGGAACGAAAGTTCAGCTATAAAGTCGTTGGTATTCTGGCTTTTATAGATTAGGCTATCGGTAGGCGAGTAAACAAACTCAACCTGTTCGGGCATGGAGGTAATCACGCTGCCTGCTACGCCTTTCAGTGTCAGCAATTGCTCAGTGACCCTGGCTTTTCGCTCCAGCCGATCTTCGATAGACCGTTGTCGGAAGCTGGCGTAGGTACTGTAAACATAGACCGAAAAAATGAGTAATATGCTGGCTACCAGTGCCGAAAACCAAAGGATAAGTTTGTGCTTGATCTGCATAATTAGCCCCGTAAGACATAACCCATGCCCACAATGGTGTGTACTAGCTTTGGACTGAAATCCTTGTCGATTTTCTTGCGTAAGTAATTAATATACACTTCAATGACGTTGGTGTTCGTGTCGAAATGAAGATCCCAGACTTTCTCGGCTATATCGATTCGGCTGACAATTTTTCCTTTGTTGATCATCAGGTATTCCAGAAGCGCGTATTCCCGGGCGGTCAGGTCAATTCGTTGCCCCGCTCTGGTAACGGCGTGGGCTTCCGTATCCAGCTCCAGATCAGCTACACGTAATACGGTTTTCAGACCGCTGTAATCGCTGTTTCGGCGGGCCAGGGCTTTAATCCGTAACAGTAATTCACGGAACTCAAAGGGTTTCACCAGGTAATCGTCGGCACCGGCTCCGAAGCCACTTTCTTTATCGGGCAGGCTATCCAAGGCCGTCAATAGCAGTATTGATTGCTTAGGTGACTCCTGCTTAATCTGTCGACATAATTCAAATCCGTTGATATACGGCAGGTTAACATCCAGGACAATAACGTCATAGCTATTATTATTCGCCATACGCTGACCCACCAGCCCGTCATAGGCCAGGTCAATTTCATAACCCTCGCTCTCGATGCCTTTACGAATGAAGGAGGCCAGACTCACTTCATCTTCAACAAGTAATATTTTCATGGACTAAGGTTAGACATACCCACTTGGTTCTACTGAAGAGAAAGCTTTAAGAAGCAAACGAGATTGATCATGGTTAAAATGCAATAACGTGTCAAATCTGTCAAGGGTTTCTCAGAATGATGCGGGTCTTTACTGGCATTACGGCACTAGGTAAATCACCAATGGGTCGGTTCTCTGGGTAAACGTGAGCTTGTGTAATTCCTGATCAAAACATCTTTAGCCATAACTCCTGGTAAGCCAATATATCCACCTCCGCACGGCAATGACTCAGAGGAGTTTCTGCTTTGCGAAGTCCAGACATTCGTGTAATCGCTCTATATGTTTAGCGTCTACCCAGATACGGATGGTAACATTCCGTATCTGGGTAGACGCCTGATCGTTTGACTCTGCTTACTTTTTTTGTTCGGAAAGGAACGTAATCAACGAAGCAAATTCTTCGTAAGAAAGGGCGTTGGCCAGTCCTGTTGGCATCATTGACGTTTCCATCTCTTTTCGGGAGAGTATATCGGCCACTTTAATTGTGTAAACCTGTCCGGTTATATCCCGTAAAACAAGCCGGGAAGCCGATTCTTCGGTGACGAAGCCGGTGTAGTTCTTGTTCCCTTTAGCCGAAATCGACACGGTAGCAAATCCCTGCGAAATAGAAGCATTAGGCTTAAGAATCGACTCCGCAATTTGGTCGCGGGTCATAATTGAGCCAATCTGACCCATAAAAGGACCTTTCATGGGTTCATTGCGGCTAAGGCTGTGGCAGGCGATGCAGCCCTGCTGCGTAAACAAGCTTTTCCCGATGGCAGGGTCACCTTTAATTTTTGCCATTGCCAGCATCACATCTTCGATTGACGATTCACCAATTTGCCCTTTTTTGTTCTTGATCTTCTCCAGATCAACCTTGGGCTCTTCTTTGGCAACAACTGTTTCTTCTACCCCAAATTCCGGAATTTCCAGGCGCAGACGGCTGTTTAAGTCGGTGAAAAACTGCTTCTGACTGCTTTGTTTCCATTCATCGATCAGCAGTTTTTTAATCGTTGGCGACGATTCCCATTCAATGGCCCGGTAGTATGGACCGTGTGTATCGGGGCGAGTGCTCCACCACCACGAACCATCATAGTCTGCTTCTTTTTTGTAAAGCCGGGCCAATGTGGTCAAGAGCTGTTGTTTCATGGCCGGATCAGTCGTTTTACCATAAGCGGTCACGAGTCCATCTACGGCTTTAGAGTCATGCATGTAGCGCAGAGCCCAGAGCGCCAGTTTAGATTGTCCGGTGGAGAGAGCTTTTATACAGGCGTCGACAGCGTGTAAACTCACCAGCGAGCGTACTGCGAGGTGAGCAGGTACTATGGCCGAATTAGGTGTAGCATGCGGTCCTTCGGTTCCTAGAGCGGGTGGCGTAAATGAGATAGGCACCGGTATCTGTAGTAGCGCCGTAGCGGCTTCTGCCTTGCCCAGACGACCTAAGCCGATAATCGCTGCTGCCTGAACGCGGGGCGATGAGCTGCTGATGCCTTTCAGGAATGGCTCAATCGGAACCGTATTGATGAAGGGCTTTCGGTCGGCCAGCGCCCGTAGGGCAAACTCCTGCATGGTTTCATCGGTCGTTAGTTTCACCAGATTCGGAATACCAGCGGCACCGGCAGCCTGAGCATAGGTGTACATAGCTGCAATTCGGTTGGCTGCGGGTAGTTGCTTGTCGGTTGTTATATCCCATACGGCTTTCACTACTTTTGAATCGGCGCGGGTAAGCAGTTCCTGCTGGGCAGCTAAACGTGCCACGGCGCTACCTGACCGAAGCAGACTTGTCAGTTTTTTAACAGAAGCTCCTTTTACGGTCGCAAACGGTACGTAGCTCCAGTTTTTCGGTATGGCCCGTGCTACGTAGCCTTTTTGAGGATTACCAGAGTAACCGGCTCCATCCCAGGCTGAGAGATAAACACGTCCTGATCCGTCGACATCTACGTCGGTAATCTGGGGCAGTTTGATAAACTCTTCTTCTTTCTGTACGAAACTGGCACCGTCGGTCGTGACCCGGTGTAGGTATAGCTGATTACGTCCCCAGTCGGCCATCATCGGAACATGGTTATACTTGTCGGGCCACGAGGGTTCATCCATGTAGAGTGAGCCCGTGCCTGACCCGCCACCTACATCGACAAGTGCCGGAAGAATTTCGTCGGTGAAGTGTTTAAAGAGAACAGGATAGCCATATTCCCCCGACTGAATGTGATGCGAAAACCGGATGTTCCAGCCGCCACCATCGTTGGTGTTGTCACGCGTAAACACATTCATGTATGGGTCGATGGCAACGTCATAAATGTTCCGGGTTCCGTGCGTAAAAAACTCCATTTCTGTGCCATCCGGCCGAACTCGCACAATGCCTCCTCCCAGCATCGTTAATTGCTTGCCCGACCGATCCGTTGCTTTGTAGAAGCCAAAGTCACCAACAGCAATATAGACCCAGCCGTCGATACCCATACGAATACCGTTGGTAGCATGGTCGGTACCACGACTCTGAATGAAATTGACATTGCTGATGTGCTGGACCAGTGGTTGAGGTGGCCCGTCGGCTATGCCGTCTCCATTTTTGTCGTCAAAAGCAACAAGGTCCATGCCGGTTGCCTGCTTCGTTGCGGGAGAGAAGACCGTATGCAGAACCAGGAGTCGATCCCCCAATGGTAAGATACCCCGTGGATTATCGACCTCTGCGAAAATGGTATGCTTATCGGCGCGCCCATCATTATCGGTGTCGATGAGTCTGACAATGCTGCCTTTGCCTGGGTCTTTCCCCAAAGAGCCAATTTTATCGACCCCTACATATACTTCTCCGGTTGGAGCAACGGCCAGACAGGCCGGACTGGGCGTAAGCCCTGGGCCCGCAAACGCTGTCAGAGCCAGATCCGCTGGCCAGCTTGCGCCTTTCAGCAGGGTGTCGGCGGCAGGGTAGGAAAATGAACGATTCGTTCGTTGGGGAGCCATTTGCGGAGTAAACATACCCAGCAGTACCACCAGAAACGCAATGTGTAAAGCGGAAAAGCGAATCATGATTGATCAGTAAATTGAGTTGCCTGTTGGTAGGTCAAACAGGCAACTTCAGACAGATAGAGTTAAAGAACTTTAATCGTATATACTTTATTTTTCACTGTTTTCAACTGCATCGTATATCCTTCCGGGGTTTTCGTCGCTTTCTGGGCATAGCCTTCTAGTTGAAAAGGTACATTGGTAAGCAGAATAAGGTCTTCGCCAGCTAGTGACTGAATTTGTGCCTGAGTCAACGAGCGATTCTTCCAGTTCATTGCAACCGTAAATCCACCCCGCGCTTTCAGACCCGTAACCTTGCCTTCCGACCAGTTGTCGGGCAGAGCAGGCAGCAGATGAACGCGCCCAAGATGGCTTTGTAGCAGCATTTCGGCCATACCGGCAGTTCCGGCAAAGTTACCGTCGATCTGGAAGGGTGGGTGCGCATCGAAGAAGTTGGGATAGGTTCCACCGCCGTGGCTCATCTGGGTGCCTGTTGTATTGGTGTATTGCATCAGTTGGCGAATCAGTGAGTAAGCGTGATTTCCATCCTGCAATCGGGCCCACCAGTTAATTTTCCAGCCCTTACTCCAGCCGGTTCCTTCGTCGCCCCGTAGTTCGAGCGTTTTCCGGGCGGCTGCAAAATAAGTTGGCGTGAGTGGCGTAATCTGGCGGCCAGGATGCAGACCAAACAGGTGGGAGATATGTCGGTGATGCGGATCGGTTTCGGCAAATTCCTTATTCCATTCGAGCAATTGCCCTTGTTTGCCAATCTGGAGCGGAAACAACTTACTCCGCTTGGCCACTAGCAGCTCCCGGAAAGCGTTGTCCTGATTGAGTGCGGTCGATGCCTCGATCACATTGGTAAACAGATCCCATATAATCGACATGTCCATTGTTGTCGCTACCGAAACGCCCTGAGCCTTACCCGTCGAATCGATGAATTTGTTTTCCGGGGTTGTCGAAGGAGCCGTCACCAGATGGCCCGTCTTATCGGGGATCAGCCAGTCGAGCGAGAACAGGGCCGCTTCTTTCATGATAGGGTAGGCTTGTTCCAGAAACTTCTTGTCGCCCGTAAATCGATAATGTTCCCACAGGTGCTGGCATAGCCAGTTCCCGCCCATGGCCCAGTTTGCCCAAACCGGATCGCCCGCTCCACGGTCGCCAACGGCATTGCTCAAGGCCCATATATCGGAATTATGGTGCGCCACCCAGCCTTTGGCCCGGTAATACTCCTGTGCCGTCTGATGCCCGGTTTTGGCCAGGTTAGGAATCCAGTCGAGCAGAGCCATGTGCATTTCCGACAAATTAGTGACCTCGGCAGGCCAGTAGTTCATCTCGGTGTTGATATTGATCGTGTAGTTCGAACTCCAGGGCGCCCGTAATTCTTTGTTCCATATACCCTGTAAATTGGCGGGAGGACCGTCGGGGCGGGATGATGAAATCAGCAGATAGCGGCCATAGTTGAAGTATAACGTTTCCAGATTCGGATCATAACGGCCCGTCGAGTAGGCCATTAACCGTTCGTCGCTGGGGAGCGAGTGACTGGGGTTGGTCGCTGTCGTATCCCGAACAGATAGCTGGCAACGATCAAAATACCGGTGATAGTCGGCTTTGTGGGCTTCCAGTAGTTTCGAATAGGGCTGTTGAGTAGCCTTCGCCAGATACATAGCTGCCAGCTTTTTCTCATCTTTTCCTTCCTTATCCGGGCACTTGTCGAACCCGTTGAAACTGGTAGCGGCTGTTACGTACAAAATCACTTCGCTGGCTTTGTCGATAGCAATACCAGCCGTATCGGTCTTTACGGTACCGTCTTTTGCTACAGCTTTAATCCGGTACTGAAACCGCATACCATTACACCCAGTACTATCGTCGTAAATGATCGGATTTCGTCCTTTGACGTTGTAGTAAGACGGGTCGACTTTGGCGGGGGCTTTCCCATTTACGACCAGCTCGTTGGCGCTGGCAGGTGTTTTCTGAATCCGTAGTTGAGATCGCGTTCCGATAGTCAGCGTCAACTGGCGAGCTTTATCGGCACTGATACGGATAATTAATCCATTCACTGGGGCGCTCGTGAAGAGTTCACGCTTGTAGGTGACTCCATTAACGGTAAAGCGGGTTGTGGCTACGGCGTCGGCAATGTTAAGATCCCGATAATAGGCCGACGGAGTACCTCCTGGAAGTTTTTGGTCGATCATCAGATCCGCCAGGGGCAGATAGGACTCGGTATAAAACCCCTGCATTTTCTTTGTCAGCTCATCCGCTTTCGTATAATCTTGCTGATTCAGCAGTGCATCACGGATGGCAGGGAGGTATGAGGCAGCCGTTGGGTTAACATTCTTCTTGACCGGGCCACCCGACCAGAGTGTCGATTCGTTGAGTTGAATAAGCTCATGCTCAATTCCGCCAAATACCATAGCGCCTACATGCCCGTTACCGATTGGTAAGGCTTCTACCCACTGTGTTGCTGGTTTATTATACCAAAGTTTTGGACCCGGCTGGGCCTGTGTCTGCATGGGCAACAGGAGAAGGACCTGAAGCCCGCAAAGAACAAATGATTTCATATACTGTGTTTTAACCCGCCATTGCTGTAAGGCTTTCTGACAAAGAAAGAGCAATAATAGGAGATTGATCCACTCCTTTTTACCAATTAGCGAAGCTATTTTAGCCAAATAGAAGCTTACCGCTATTTTTTACCCGAAAAGCCTTCGTTTACCGTCAAATTACTAGCAGTATTTGTTGAAGTTTCGGATTTTTCCAGCAATGAAAAAGGCCTGGTTAGTGGTGAGTAAGCAGGCCATACAGTCCACAATAGATACATGCGATCTGGAATAATACAAAGAAAAAGTGTTTTTGGGATCTTTTATATAAATATTGCCAGGTTTATAAGGTATTTTACCCTACCATAAATGATGTTGTCGAGTCTAGATGAACAAGATGGTTTTATCGAGGTTTTCAAGTATGCTTACCGTTAAAAGGTTGAATTGGCCTCAGAAAATGGTCGGTACATCCTAATAAGTGCTGGTTTTGCTGAATAGCTTGAAAAGAGATGTGTCTAGAAAGGCAGTAGATTGGATAAACAATACGGTGCTGTCTGCTGACGAAATGGCAAGTCAATAAAAAAGCCGCTCAACAGAAATGTTAAGCGGCTTTTTGCTAAGTGGGCCAGGCAGGGCTCGAACCTGCGACTTACTGATTATGAGTCAGGCACTCTAACCGACTGAGTTACAAGCCCATTGCTGGTTGATTGCTCAAGTTCAGCAACGCAAATTTACATATTTTTTGACAGAATGAACAGATTTGGATGGATATTTCACTAAGTGAGCCTCGAATCCTGTGTTTCAGTCTGGTATCTTTGCCTAATGGCAACGCCCAACAAAAAGAAAATTCTCAACGACCCGGTTTACGGGTTTATCACCATTCCAACCGAGCTGCTCTACGATTTAGTCGAGCACCCTTATTTCCAGCGACTTCGACGAATTAAGCAACTAGGGCTCTCCGAGTACGTGTATCCGGGGGCTTTGCACACCCGCTTTCATCATGCCCTTGGCGCCATGCACCTGATGGGGCAGGCGATGAGTACATTGCAAAGCAAGGGGCACCACATTAGCAATGAAGAATGCGAAGCCGCGCAGATCGCCATTCTGCTGCATGATGTAGGACATGGGCCGTTTTCGCACGTATTGGAATGTTGTTTGCTGGACGATGTTCCCCATGAACAGATTTCACTGATGCTCATGCACGATCTAAACCAGCAGTTTAACGGAGCATTGTCGCTGGCGATCCGCATGTTTGAGGGGACTTATGAACGCCCCTTTTTCCATCAGCTTATATCCAGTCAGTTAGATATGGACCGGATGGATTACCTCAACCGCGACGGCTATTATACGGGTGTAGCCGAAGGAGCCATTGGGGCCGAACGAATTATTAAAATGCTTGATCTGGTCGACGATCAGCTTGTGGTCGAGGCCAAGGGCATTCTGAGCGTCGAAAACTTCCTGAATGCCCGGCGGCTCATGTATTGGCAGGTGTATCTGCACAAAACGTCGATCTGCTGTGAGTCGATGATGATTCAGATATTACGACGAGCCCGGTTCCTGAGTCGGCAGGAGGGCGCTGAGTCGGTGTTTGCCTCCGATGTGTTTCGGTTGTTTCTGCGCGATAATGTGTCGATGCATGATTTTCAGACCAACCGAACCTATCTTGACGCATTTACCCGATTAGATGATTTTGACATCTGGACCTGTGTGAAGCAGGGGGCCTCGCATCCCGACCCGATTTTTTCGAAACTCTGCCAGATGCTATTGAATCGGCGCTTATTTAAGATCATGCTGTCGACTGAGCCGTTTGCTGGTGAATTACTTGTCCAACTTGAGAAGCAATTGCGACAAACGGGCATGCCGGAGGACTGGCTTTCCTACTTTCTGATCGAAGGACAGGCCACGAATGCTGCTTACTTGCCTTCGGGCGACCGTATTGCAATCAAATTGAAAAGCGGCAACGTGATAGATATTGCCGATGCCTCAGATCTGTCGAATATTCAGGTACTAACCAACATTGTCCGTCGGTACTATGTTTGCTGGGCCAAAAATTTTTTGGAGTAATTGATTGGTGCCGTTCGTCATTAGTAGCATAGCATACCTGTAAATCCGTATTCGCTCGGAATGATTCACCAATTAACCGCTTGACCAATTGCGGAAAAGTGCAATTTGTTCGCTACCTTAGCGCCCTGAACACCTGGCTATAATGGGTGTTTTGCGACGGCCGTCATATATATATGGAGTTTACAGTCAAGCAGATTGCCACACTGCTGGGGGGCGAAGTCGCCGGGAATGAATCGCTGACAATCACTGGGTTAGCTAAGATTGAGGAGGGGCAACCAGGGGATATCTCATTTCTGTCGAACCTCAAATACGAACCGCATCTTTATACCACCCAAGCCTCGGCGGTGATTGTCGATCGGTCGTTCGAGCCTAAAAAGCCGGTTGCCTCGGCTCTTATTTTTGTAGAAAATTCCTACTCCGCCTTCACTCGCCTGCTGGAGGAATACCACAAGCAATTAATTTTTGCTCGGGTTGGTATTGAACAGCCATCCTATATAGGTGATGGAAGTCAGATGGGTGAGCAGGGCTACCGGGGGGCATTTTCGTACGTTGGTCGAAATTGTCAGATCGGAAGTAACGTAAAAATATACCCACAAGCTTACGTTGGGAACAACGTTCGGATCGGTGATAATACCATTATCTATCCCGGAGTTCGGATTCTGGATAATTGTGTAATTGGCCGGAATTGTGTTATCCATCCTAACGCAGTTATTGGCAGTGAAGGTTTTGGTTTTGCGCCCCAACCCGACGGAACCTATAAAACCATTCCCCAACTGGGCAATGTGATTCTGGAGGATAATGTAAATGTTGGGTCCAATACGACTATCGACTGCGCTACGATGGGATCGACCATTATTCGGCAGGGAGCCAAGCTGGATAATCTGATCCAGATTGCCCATAATGTCGAGATTGGGAAAAACACGGTCATTGCCGCGCAGACTGGAGTTTCGGGCTCTACCAAACTCGGCGATAACTGTATTATTGCCGGTCAGGTTGGGTTTGCCGGTCATTTGACCATTGCTAATGGCACTAAAGTGGGGGCACAGTCGGGTGTGGGCAAAAGTGTTGAGGAGGAAGGTACGTCGCTCAATAGCTCGCCCGCTTTTGGCTTAAAGGAAAGTATGCGCTCGCTGGCGGTATTTCGTCGGCTGCCCGATCTGGAACAAAGAGTGTTTAAACTGGAAAAGAAAAACGAAAAATAGCTTACGGTCTATGATTTACGGGTGGCGGTGGATAGACGCACCAGCAACGTTATGCGTCGGCCTACTGTAAACCGTAAAGCGGTAACTGTAAACTGAAAAGGAATGAATACCAAACAACAGACGATTCAGAAAGCCGTTTCGGTATCGGGAGTGGGACTCCACACGGGTGTACAGGCAACGATGACGTTTCTGCCGGCACCAACCAATCATGGTTATAAATTCCAGCGCGTCGATTTGCCGGGTCAACCCATTGTGGATGCAGACGTCGATAACGTGGTTGACCTTTCGCGCGGAACCACCATTGAGCAGAGTGGAGCCCGGATTCACACGGTTGAGCATACGCTGGCTGCATTGGTTGGTTTACAACTGGATAACATCCTGATTCAACTAGACGGTCCTGAACCGCCTATTATGGATGGCTCTTCCATTCAGTTTATCGATGCCTTGCGAGATGCTGGAATCGAAGAGCAGAATGCCACCCGTAACTATTTTGAAGTGAACGAATACGTTCATTACCGAAATGCAGAGAAAGACATCGAACTGGCAGCACTGCCGCTCGACGACTATCGGCTAACGGTAATGGTGGATTATAACTCAAAGGTTATCAGTAGCCAGCATGCCTATCTGAACGACATTAGCCAGTTTCCCGAACAGATTGCCAGCAGCCGCACGTTTGTTTTCCTGCATGAACTGGAAGCGCTCTATAAGCAGAATCTGATCAAAGGAGGAGACCTGACTAATGCCATCGTGATTGTTGACCGGGATGTACAGGATGGCGAACTGGATTACCTGGCCGAACTGCTTCATAAGCCGAAGGTAAGTGTGAATAAGCAACAGGGAATCTTGAATAACCTGAAGCTACACTACCCGAACGAAATGGCCCGGCACAAACTGCTCGACGTAGTGGGTGACCTGGCGCTGATTGGCCGACCTATTAAAGCGCAGATTCTGGCGGCCCGGCCTGGGCACGCAGCCAATGTGGCCTTTGCCAAAAAAATCAAGAAGCTTATTCAAAAAAACGCGGCTAATCAGGTGCCTAAATACGACCCAATGCAACCAGCTGTGCTGGATATCAATCGTATATCGCAGTTGTTGCCTCACCGCTATCCGTTCCAGATGATCGACAAAATCATTGCGCTGGACGAGAATAGTGTAGTCGGCATCAAAAATGTAACGATGAATGAGCCGTTTTTCCCCGGCCATTTTCCTGGTAATCCGGTGATGCCTGGTGTTATGCAGCTCGAAGCTATGGCGCAAACGGGTGGTATTCTGGTTTTGAGTACGGTGCCTGATCCTGAAAATTACTGGCCGTTCTTAGTGGGTATTGAAAATTGTCGGTTCCGGCGGAACGTATTGCCTGGCGATACGGTCATATTCCGGTGTGAGTTTACCTCGCCCATGAAGCGGGGGATCGTAAAAATGCAGGGCCGGGGGTATGTAGCGAATCAACTGGTCTGCGAAGCCGATATGATTGCCAGCTTAGTAAAGAAAAAATGAATAATGGGTAATGAATAATGTAAGTCTAGGTTGAGAACTCAACTGTCAAGCATTATTCATTATCCATTATTCATTGTACACATTCATACAATGATTCAACCGTTAGCATATATTCACTCTGAAGCGAAGATTGCGCAGAATGTAGTGATTGAGCCGTTTGCCATTATTCACAAAGACGTTGAGATTGGCGAAGGAACATGGATTGGTTCCCATGCCGTTATCAATGAAGGAGCGCGTATTGGCCGAAACTGCAAAATTTATCCTGGAGCGGTTATTTCGGCAACTCCGCAGGATTTGAAATTCAATAACGAATATACGCGGACTTTCATCGGCGATAATACGACGATCCGTGAGTATGCGACCATCAGCCGGGGGACTGAAGAGCACTGGAAAACCCAGATCGGGGCTAACTGCCTGATTATGGCCTATGCACACGTTGCGCACGACTGCCGAATCGGAAATCACTGCATCATTACCAACAATGTGCAGATGGCAGGTCACGTACATATGGGCGACTGGGCTATTATTGGTGGATCGAGTTCGGTATTGCAATTTTCCCGGATTGGATCGCATGCCTTTATTTCTGGTGGCTCCCTGGTTCGGAAGGATGTGCCGCCCTATTCAAAAGCCGCTCGCGAACCGCTCACCTATGCCGGTATCAACTCGGTGGGTATCCGTCGGAGGGGGTATAGCAACGAACAGATCAATCAGATTCAGGAAATTTATCGCTACATCTATCTGCGTGGCTTGAACAATGCCGATGCTTTAGCTCAGATCGAACTGGAACTGCCTGCTTCGGACGAGCGTGATGAGATCGTGAACTTCATCCGTAGTTCCGAACGAGGCATCATGCGCGGCCCATCGGCCAATGGAGAGCGGGAGTAAGATTTAATGAATAATGGATAATGAATAATGACTAGGACTACATCATTACTCATTATCCATTTTACATTATCATGTATGCATATCGCTGCTGAAAAAATCGGCAAGAAGTATCGGAAAGAGTGGATTTTTCGGCGGGTCGATCTGACGCTTACCGCCGGAAATAGCTATACGTTTGTAGGGCCAAATGGTAGTGGGAAATCGACACTGCTACAATTGCTGGCTGGGAGCTTGCCTATTACGGAAGGAACACTTACCTATTCGTTACATGGTAAAGCCCTTGAAGACGATGACTGGTTTCGGTATGTGACGATAGCCGCACCTTATCTCGAACTGATTGAGGAATTAACGCTGGACGAACTGCTGACATTCCACCAGACATTCAAACCGTTTGTAGCTGGTCAAACCCCCGAAACGATTGCTGAGAAGCTTTGGCTAAGCCACGCCCGCGATAAAGAAATCAAGTATTTTTCGTCGGGGATGAAACAACGAGTGAAGCTTGGGTTAGCCTTCTTCTCCAGTTCGCCGATTATTATCCTCGATGAGCCGACATCCAATCTGGACCGGCAGGGGATGAACTGGTATCAGGAGCAGGTGCAGCAATTGATTGCTCCTATAAACCCATTGCCCCGGCTTCTGCTGATCGGCTCCAACCAGCCGGAAGAATACGACTTCTGCCCGAATGTGATTGATATTACGCAGTGGAAATAAGTCTACTTCAGTTTTTTTCGTAACGCTTCAATAATTCGTCGGGTTTCGGCAATCCGAGCCTGTAAACCGTCTTTGTATTTCCAGGCTTGCTGATCGACTTTTGTAGGGTCGGGGTTAAACTGCTGCTCAATCTCAGTCAGGTATTGTTCGCTTAGGTCAAGGTAATGGCTGGCCGTTTCCCGGTTGTAAAATCCATCTCCATTAACGGTTAAGTAAACGGGGGTTGTATGAGCTGACCGACAAGTACCTGCCGAACATCGGGCGGCAATCCAGCGGCCACTTTCAAGGTTGGGAAGCGTTAGCTGAAGAGACAGGTGATGACTCGATTGACCTGTTTCCTGAGCCGTTACCCGACCAATTACGTTTCCATGACTGACCAGTTCAAGCGTATCCAGCGGCACCTGACGATCATCTCCATACGCATGAACCGTAATCGATGCCGATGCACCTTTTTTTAGGTCCAGATGATCACCCGGAATCGCATTGGCTACTTTTAAATCAAGAATTGGGCCGCTCGACACAAATGTATGGCCAGCCGCTACTGCATCGCGCCAGTTCGAAAATGTAAACTTTTTGTCTGCACCCAGGTAGGTGTAAAAGCGTGCATTGCCAATACGTGATGAGTGTTCGACGGGGCCATGCCCATGATCTTGCCCGCACCAGGGAAAGTCGGAGCCTGCGGTGGCGGTGAGTGGAATGCCGAGATCCAGCAAATGATAATAGTGCTGTGTATGCAATGGGTGAGCATCGACACAAAATTGTAGCAATTCAAACGCATCGACCTTGCCGCGCAGTCCATCGAGCGTTAAGCCCCGGTACCCATGAAACGTTTCGGCCTGATGAGCATAGCCCGTGATACCACCAAGCTGATGAATTTTATCGAAAACTTCGTCGAAGAAGTAGTAGCGATTGCTTTTTCGGACGCGATCAGCAGCTCCCAACGCAAAGACGTGACCCAGTTCGGAAGTTCGTGGATCTTCCTGGCCGCTCGTCAGCAGATAATTACCCTGTTGATAAACGCCTTTGTCACCGTAAGCATACTGCGGGTAGTAGGTTTCCCAGAAATCACCCATACGTAGAAATGCGCCCACATGCACATCTTCGGCCTGAAGCCAGCAGGCAATATAGGGGTTGTCGCGTGGAGAGCGCCGGAGGTGAATATGCCCATCGGTCGAGTACCAGCCTTTGGCAGCCATATTGATCCATCGCTCCAGTCGTAGCGTTTTCTGAACGGTTTTTCCGGCAGTAATCGTCAGTATATGTTTCTGAGGGAGGTATTCGGGACCTTTGGAAATAGCTACGGCATACGTACCCGGTGGCAACGACAACTGAAATCGCCCCGGTACATAAAACGAACTGTCGGGCTGAAACCCATAGCCATCTTCATGATCCCACAGGCCATACATAACCGCCACCGCTTCGACAGGAAGCTGGGCTACTGGACGACCATTTTGCGTAAGCTGCACACGAACAGGCGTAGGCTTTCCGGTTGAGGCATCCAGGATTGTGATTGATAATCGCCCAACTGACTGCCCATTAGCAGTAAGAAACGACATCAATACCAGAAAGAGGAGCCGTTTGCAGACGCGCCAGCCGAAAGAATCCACCATGTAAATAGACCGTAACGTTTCGATCTAAAAGAACGAATAGAATCGACATTTACTGACTCTTTAATACCTACCTGCTTGTGCCAGTAACTGACGAAGAATAACCCGATCTGGATCGTTCAGTTGAAGTACTTTGATAGTCGCTTGCCCTATACGGGTTTTAGGGATGACCTCGCCATCAAGCGCTTCAAAATGAGCGCCCCATTCGTGTTTACGGGGGTTGAATAAAATAACTATGTCGTCGTAAGAATCGAGAAAAGTGGTTAAATCTGATCCTTTATGAGTATTGCAATGTGGACACGCATAGGCCAGGTTTTCCAGCTCATTACCTCCGCCATGTTTTACACTAATGATATGGTCGATCTCGAAAGTCAGGAAAGAATCATTTTCATGTACTCGGCAATACTCGCACCGATAGTTGGCGCGTTGAGCGACAGAACGACGTTTTTTAGTAGAAATCGTTTGTCTCATCCCTTCATTAAAACCCGGGCCCGCGCTTTAGTAAGGCTGATAAATAGATCGAGGGCTAAAAAACGCTCTAGTTCGCTCGATTCTTCGGGAGTGATAAGACCATCTTTTTTTCGATTAACTAGCTCCTCGACTCGCCTAGACATAGAAGCAGGAGCCTTTAGAGTACTAATTTTATCGGGAGCCAATTGAGCCAGGCTACTGGCTATATCGCCGAACGCTTCGGTTACACTCATGATCGGATGCCGTTTTTCACAAAGAACGATAAAATGTTACGATTAGTCACATTATACTTCGGCTCGCAACACATCTAGCGGTGGCCTCGAGAGCACTTCCCGGCTGTTGAATACGCCAATTAGGATCGTCATGACGGTAACGACTAAAGCCACAACCACCAGCGGCACAACGGCTGGTTTATACGGAACGTCAAATACGAACCGGGCTAATCCCCAGGTTCCAGCTATGGAGAGAACAATACCCGAAAGAGAGGCTAACAGCCCCAGCAAGCCATATTCCAGAATGGTAATCCGTAAAATCTGTTCCCGGCTAGCTCCCAAAGTACGTAACAATACACTCTCACGCAGCCGCTGAAACTTACTGATAACGACCGAACTGGCTAAGACCAATAAACCTGTCAGAATACTGAACAAGGCCATAAACTGGATGACGAACGAGATCTGCTCAAGAATTTCATCAACCGTTTTCAGGATCAGGCCCAAGTCGATGGCCGAGACATTCGGAAATTGAGTAACCAAACCGCGCTGAAGCTGGGCCGAGACCTGATTGTTGGGCACGCGGGTCATCAGCACATGGAATTGGGGGGCCTGTTCCAGAACACCTGAAGGAAATACCACCAGAAAGTTAGTCTGTACCCGGTTCCATTCCACTTCGCGTGTGCCCCCTACAATCGTCTGAATAGGAGCGCCCTGCACGTTGAAATTCAGCGTATCGCCCAGTTTAAGGTGCATGCGGTCGAAGAAAGGCTTCTCTATAGAAACATAAACAGCACCATTGGCCTGATGGGGCGCTTTGCCCAAAACCAGCTTCTCCGACGAAATGAGTGTATCACGGTACGTCACTCGGTACTCGCGGGTAAAGGCCCACTTCGGTGGTCTGGCGGTGGTATCGCTCCGGTTTGCGTTATCTGTTTTGCCGTTAATATCCGACAGACGCATGGTTACGACCGGGACTTCTTGCAAAACCGGCAATTTTTGGGCAGCGACTAATTTTTTTACACCGCCAAGCTGCTCATTCTGAATATCGAACAGGACCATGTTGGGTTGCTTGCCACTAGCCGACAGTTCGACCTGCCCCAGCAACAAACCTTGAGTAAGGTAAAGAGTTGCTATCAGGAAAGCGCCCAACCCAATAGAGGTTACGAGTATCAGCGTTTGGTTATTGGGTCGATAGAGGTTGGCCAGACTTTGCCGCCAGACGTAACTCCACGAAGCGGGGAAAAATCGACGAACCAGCCAGATCAGCCCTAAGCCCAGCGCGGTTAATATGCCAAAGGCCAGCATCAGACCACCCGTAAAGCCAATGGACAACATCAGATTTTTGGTTTGCAAATAGGCAAAGCCAACAATAAACAGGAGCACAAGCAGGTATACCAGCCAACGAAGTGGGTCACGCCCGCTCAGGTCATCTTCATACGAGTTACGGATAGCTCGTAAAGGCGATACATTCCGAATCGCCAGCAAGGGTAGCAACGAAAACAAAACCGAAATCAGTAACCCTGTACCCAGACCACCCAGAATAGCCGGAAGTGATACCGATGTTTCGACGGTAACGGGCAGGAAATTGCTGAATATGCGGGGAAGAATCAACTGAATGGCCGAACCAGCCAAAGCGCCAATGGCGGCCCCTAAAAAGCCCATGATCGCCGTCTGGATTAAGTAAATCAGAAAAGCCTGACGGCCACTGGTTCCAAGCGTCCGCAGAATGGCTACGGATGCAATTTTCTCTTTGACGTACAATTGAACGGCACTGGCAACACCCACACAGCCCAACAATAAGGCCACAAAGGCCACCAGACTTAGAAATTTGGTCAGATCGCCAAACGCCCGTCCGGTCTGTTTTTTACGCCCAGCTACCGTATCAAAATTTATTCCTTCCTTATCCAATTGCGAGGAAAGTGGCTTGATGAACTTCTCTACATCGGTGCCGGGAGCAAATTGGTAATAGTATTTATAGGCTATCCGGCTACCTCGCTGTAGCAGGCCTGTACCGGCTAAAAATTGATTCGGTACAAAAACGGTAGGAGCTACAGTGGCAGCTACAGCAGCTTGGCCGGGGGTTTTCGTAACCCGCCCCGCAACCAGAAAATTGAGATTACCAATCTTCACTGAATCGCCGGGTTGAGCCCCTAACTGAACCAGCAATCCATCATCTACCAAAGCAACCCGGCTATTGGCTTTGCGAAACGTTTGGATAGCCGATACTGGCTGAACTTCCCAGGTGCCATAGTAGGGGAAAGCACCCTCAAGACCTTTAATTTGAGCTAGTCGTACACCTCCCGTTTTGGGAATCGATACCAGCGATGGGAAGGAAACCTCATACGCCCGGTCGCGGCCAATCGTTTTTAGGAGTTTATTGGTTTTAGCCGATGGTTCGCGTGACCACGAGATGGTCAGGTCTGCTCCCAATAATTCACGGGCCTGGTCGTCGATGCTTTGGGCCAGATTATCACCGAAGGAGTTGATGGCTACCAAAGCAGCAATGCCCAGTACGATTGCCGACATAAACAGCAATAATCGCTGGCGGCTCCGCCGACTATCGCGCCAGGCCATCCGAAATAACCAGTTTGTTCCGGGGCGGATATTTGTATGCAACTGAGGGGAATCCATAGGTAATGATTGAATGATAGAATTGTTGAATGATTGAATTATCTCAGTTACTTTATTCAGTCATTCAATAATTCAGTCATTCGATCATTAACTACCGTCCCTCCCTTAATTCGAATGATCCGTTGCGTGCGGGAAGCCAGTTCCATATCGTGGGTAACCAGTACGAGGGTGGTTCCTGCTTCGCGGTTGAGTTCGAACAGCAGATCGACAACCGTAGCGCTGGTGTCGGCATCGAGGTTGCCGGTTGGTTCATCGGCAAAGAGGAGTTTAGGGCGGTTGGCAAAAGCACGCGCCAGCGAAACCCGTTGCTGTTCGCCCCCCGAAAGCTGAGTAGGGTAGTGGTGCCCTCGCTGTCCCAGGCCAACCCGATCCAGCAACGCCTGAGCGGTTTTGGCAGCTCCTTTTTCGCCCCGTAGTTCGAGCGGAACCATCACGTTTTCGAGGGCAGTCAGCGTGGGCAGAAGTTGGAAGTTCTGGAAAATGAACCCAACATATTGGTTCCGAATGGCGGCCCGCTGATCTTCATTGAGTGTATCCAGCCGAATGTCGTTCAGGTAAACGCTGCCGGAAGAAGCCCGGTCCAGCCCAGCGCATAAGCCCAATAGCGTTGTTTTGCCACTGCCCGATGGGCCAACGATGGCAAAGGTATCGCCCGGTTCAAGCGTAAAATTGACGCCATGAAGTACGGTTAGTTCACGGCCTCCACTGATATAGGTTTTGGTAAGATTTTCGACGTGCAGGATACTCATGGAACAAAAAGGTTGTTCTAAACACAGAGATAACGGAGATTTACACGGAGAAAGCGAGGAACAACTTTTTTTTAGGCTTCGTACCATCCTCTGCGTTCTCTGTGTTTACATCTAACCGACAGACAACCAATGAAGTTCTGGCAAAATCGACAAACGGTTCATTCTGTGATAAGCGGCCTGATCGTTTGCTTAACGGTCTGGAATTGCGGCTCATCCGATACCAAAACTACTTCAGGATCAAGTGATCGTACTGCCAAGCCCTCTACCGCTTCGCCGACGGCTCCGGCGAAAAAACAGATTGTTCTATTTTATGGAAATAGCTTAACAGCCGGTTATGGTGTCGAACCGTCGCAGGCATTCCCTGCTTTGGTTGGTCAGAAGATCGATTCGGCCGGGTTGAATTATACGGTTGTCAATGCTGGACTAAGTGGCGAAACGACAGCGGGCGGAAAAAGCCGGATTAGTTGGGTGATGCGTCAGCCCGTGGCTGTATTCGTACTCGAGCTGGGTGGTAACGACGGCCTTCGGGGATTACCACTCACCGCCACCCGGCAAAATTTACAGGCTATTATGGATACAGTTCGTAAGAAAAGCCCGGAAGCAACCATCGTACTGGCTGGTATGCAGATTCCGCCCAATATGGGAACGACCTATACGAAAGAGTTTCGAGGGTTGTTTAAAGAACTGGCTGATAAGAACAAAGCCGTTCTGATTCCGTTTTTGCTCGAAGGAGTTGGCGGCATTCCCAAACTGAACCAACCCGACGGCATCCATCCCACACCCGACGGCCATAAAATTGTAGCGAACACAGTCTGGAAGGCGCTAAAACCCGTGTTGGAAAAAGAGTAAAGAAAAATTAAAACGGGTAGCCTACACCAATATTGAGCACGAGGTTTTGCTTTCGCCAGTCAGGGCTACCAAACGCCATCTTATCGACTACCCATTCGTTACCGTCGGTCTTGTAAGGCTTTCGTAGTGGGGTTGCCAGATCAAGGCGAATCAGGAAATACGATAAATCCAGTCGGATGCCGACACCTGCGCCCACAGCAATTTGCTTGTAAAAATTGGACGAAAAGGTTTCAACATCACCTTCGAAATTATCAAGGTTATAATACGTCCAGACATTGCCTGCATCGACGAATAAGGCGCCTTCCAGGTATTTGTTAAACTTGAGCCGTAATTCGGTATTTGCTTCTAGTTTTATATCTCCTCCACCGTCCTGAAATGGTGGTAGATTTCGAATCGTATCGCGGGTAAATAGGCCTGGACCGATAGCTCTGGGCCGGAATGCCCGGATGCTATTGCTACCACCCACAAAATACTGTTTGGTGAAAGGAATCTGATAGCCTTTATAATTTCCATAGGGAACGCCTAAACCAGCAAACAGCCGATTGGCCAATGTTAGCTTAGGGTTTAGTTGACGGTAGTACCGCAAATTGGCATCCAATCGAATAAACTGAGCATAGGGCACACCAAAAATCCCTTTACGATCATCGGTTGGGAGCGATTTCCGAAAGAAAAGGCTGGCTAGGTTCCCGGCAGCTTCGGCATTTGCTGTGAATCGAAATGTATTCGGCGAAATAGAACGGGCTGGGGAATTATAATTGAATGTGTATAATGAACTAAGAATAAGCTGATCTGATAGGAAAACAGTAGTCTGGTATTGCGCTCTGACAATGGCAGGGATATTGGGGTCACTAATAATTTCATAGACCCGGTCACCTACGCTATTTAAGGGCACATAGACATAGTTGATATTGAAAGGCTGGAAAACGTGCTCGACTTGTTGATTCTGGCGCCAGGCATAGCCAAACGTGGTCTGAGCGGAGTTAATTCGGTACAAACCACCCCGGATAATGGTCTGATACCCAATCGTAGCGTTGGTTTTAGGTAATGCCTGCCGTTGATCGTAGCGGAAACTGAACGGAGCTACCAGCCGTGGGAAACTCAAGTTTAGGTCGGTGCCTAAGCGATAATTGGTGACACTTTCTCCAGCATCGCCGACCTGAAATTCGATACCAGCATTGGCATTGACCGTAAGGAGTTCGGCACGATGAAGCGCGTTTCGGTTGCGCCAGCTTACAACCACCTGAGTACCGTTGAAATTAGTGGATCGGGAGGTCCCGTCCAATTCTACCCGTATGGATTTGGCCGGGTAGGGTGTCAGATAATAATGCACATCGAGCACAGCAGAGTCGCCCTGCTGATCGGGTTCGAACCGATTTCTTACAAACTTAAAGGCGCCTACGTTAATAAACCGCGACAGCGTTAAGTCCTGCATACGGCTGTTATACCGTTGGCCGGGTCGTACAGTTACAATATCGCGGAAAAGTTTAGGGTCGAACCGACGCGTCGAGTCAATAATTCGGAATTGTTGTTCGGTCTGGTAAGCACGTCGGCGATTCGTGTCATTCCGGGCTGTCGACAGGTTGTAATTGGAGTAAATAAAGACATCGCGGATCGTGTATGGAACACCTGCCGCTTCGGGCATGTCGGGTTTGATGGCGAAGTAGAGCTTGGTATGGTGCGTAGCCGTGTCATTATCTGCCAGTACGGCCACATAATCGGGTAGGAAATAGTAAAATCCCCGTTGTTTAATAGCCTGACTAATCCGCTCCCGTTCCAGCTTGATATTGTCGAACAGATAGGGGTCTCCTTTTTTAATAATGGTTCGACGAGAAGCCGCCAGCAGGGCTTTTCGTACGGGTGTTGAATCGACCAGAACGCCCGTCGAATCGATGTAAAACCGTTGCTTTACATCCACATCATAAACGCCCCGTGCTTTATAACCTTCCTCTTTTAATTTGCCAGTTGCATCTGAGCCGAAATACCCCTGATTCTGTAACGTTGCCTTGAAAATAGGGATGTTCGACGTAATGGCTTTGGCACTGGCTAATATGGGTTCCTGACCAAATTTATTCCGAAACCAGGATCGAAACCCATTCGGCTTTTTAGGTTCGCCAAACAAGTAATATAACCCCACTTTATAAGGATAACCGAAAATTTGTTTGTTGGGCCGGGGGCGGGCAAGGCCTTCCAATTGGGTTTGTAAGCTACTCTGCTGATCTTTGGAAATCGTAGAATCGGCGTGGATGACGATGTCGGTTCCCATATAGAGCCGTTCGTTCGGAGGTAGGTGTTTAGCTATGTTACAGGCACTTAGAAGCCATGTGGCAAACAAAAAGCAGCTAATAGAGACTATACGCAAACCACGGAACAAAAAAGCGCCTTTTGGTTGATTCGGCCGAGTGAGAAGAATGGTGCGGTAGTTGTGTATCGTAGATAAGAATCTCATAACGGATTAGTTCATCGTTGTACCCGGCGACGACTTCCGGAAGATTTCAGATAACGTATTGTAGTCCATCGTAATAATGAACCCAATACCCGTTTCAATAACATATCCATCCAGTACGGCCTGATAGTCGTTCCGGCGATATGCTCGTAATACGTACCGGCCATCTCGGGTAACATTATAGTTGGCCGAAACGTTGTCGAATACCTGATTCTGGCTGGGAGTAGCTGCACTAGCTGAGTTGTCGAGCACAAAGTTTTTACCAACCGAAACGGTAACACGACCCGCCAGAAAACTTCGTGATACACCTACATTCAGATCGGTACGAGAGCCGTTGTTTGTGCCGCCTGTATTGGCACTACCTGCCTGAGAAAGTAAATTAAAATCGACATCAAACCCCTTCAGTACACCCGATGCCAGTCGGCCCAACTGATCGGAAATAAGTTTACTGACGCTACTACGGGCAAGGTTTTCGGCCTGTGTGTTGAGCCCGCCATTATCGGAGCCAGAGAAGAAATCGGAGGTATTTTCAGGCAGAAACCGATTTAGTACTAACAACGCAAAAACCTGTTTATTGACCTGCGATGGGTCTTGTCGAAGCTCTTTCAGTTTATTCTCGACGTTTGTGCCTAAAACACTCGTTGCTGCTATGTCACTTTCAGCCTCTGGTGAACGAATGTCGAAACTTAGCTTAGGTGATGCCAGATTATCACTAATCGTTAATAACACCTCAAACGGTAATTTCCGCTTTAGGGATGAGGCATCTACGTTGGTCGACTCATTACCAATCAGATCACCCGGAGAAGTCGATACCTTGTAAATAGCCGTCATGTTGATGTCAGCTTTAAGTGGATCGCCCGAGAAGTTGATGTAACCGCCTTTCTGAAGCTCGAACTTACGTTTCAGTACCTGGTAGGTCAGCGAATATTCGCCTTCGGTTACCTCATATCGGCCAAGTACACTTACCTGACCCGCAGCATTGACTCCTACATTGAGCCGGGCATTCCCTCGTACTCTTAGGTAGTCGCCGTTGAGTTCATCCACGACAATGGTCAGTTCTGATTTTTCATCGGCCTCCAGATCGACTGAAATGGTTGAGTTTGTTAACTTGTCAAACGAGAGCCGGGGGGCCAGACTATCCTGCTTAGGTTGGTACAGATACTTTACCAGCGCCAGCGAGTCGTTATGGTTGATGAACGTAACAATGCCGTTGGCTTCATTGGCACTGGCGGTTTCATCGGGCAACACCATCGAAATTTTGCTGCCATCTTCGAGACGGACCGTACCATTGACAGAAGCATCACTCCCCGTTCCTTTAATTCGGAGATCGGTGCTGACCGAAGCCTGGCCATAGGCATAGTCATTGTCTTTTCGGGAGGCATTGAGTACCTGGAAATGATCGGCCTGAACACGTAGGTTGTAAGCCGCATTCGGCAGGTTTTTGAGCACGACGGTGCCATTGGTGGTAAGCGTTCGACCCAGCGAATCGCGCAGACTAAAGTCGTTTAAGGTGATCGTTTGTCCAGAGAAGGCCAGTTTCTCTTGATCGATATGATAGGTTGAATTAAGCTGTTTGATATTGAACGCAACCGAATCGAAGGCGACACTACCGTCCATCTCCGGGTTATCGATGGCCCCAGCTACACTAAAGTCGCCAGTGAGTTTGCCTTTGGCCTGACGTAATTCACCGAAACTAAAGGCTTCGATTGTTCGGGCGTCGAGCCGATTCAGTTTGATGGCCAGATTCAGGGCTTCTTTGGCATTATTTGGGTTATAGAATCCGGTTATGGCAGCATCATTGTAAGGGCCAGCCAGGGTTGTGTTGACACTGATTCGTCCTTCGGTCGTATTGTTGAACCGGGCGGTCAGATTACCGATGGGTTTCTGCATCACCTGTAAGCTATCGACATAGACCGACCCAATAAACGCCAGACTCTCATTAGTGCCCATATAATTTCGCACTACGACGGTGCCATTCAGTTCGCCACTGGCCAGGGTTGTATCCTGATTGGCTAACCGGGCCAGGTTGGCTACATCGAGGGAGCGGGCCGTAACCCGAATCGGGGCATTGCCATACTGTTCAGTACTGCTGATTTCGAGTGATTGCTTCCCCTGTTCAATATGCAGATTGTTGATCAAGACCCCATTATTGCCATATTGGGCAAAACCGCTTGTGTCGGTCTGCCACCGCTGGTAATTGGTCAGGAGGCCATTTCGGGCAAACTGGAATCGATAACTCGAATCGACAACGCTAAGTGTGCCAGCCAGCCCATGTAAATCCCGATTGATCGAATCTTTGTTGACCATCGAAAACTGGAACCGATTGTTGGCTGCGATTCCGTTTAAGTCCGTTTCCCGGATGGTCATGCCATTATAGAGTACACCAGCAATCCGCCCATCTACTTTAAGCTGGTTGTTGGCCCCCCGTATGGCAAAGGAACTGCCCTGTAGGGTGGTGGTATCGTATACAATGACACCCGTTCGGAGTGTAGCTGAGAGGGTCGTATCCCGATTGTTGTCCAGGTATGCATCCAGTCGAACCGTATCCATGCGGGTGAGCGCGGGCACAAAGGCCTGGAAGAGTGGATTTTGGTAGGCTTTTAGTGAGAGAGTAAACGCATGGGGAGGAGGAATGCGTTTGTAGGCCAATGCCGGTAGGGCAATGTACTGGCTAATTTCGCCCGCAATGATGTCGTAAAGTTGTGGGTAGTTGAATTGCCCGTCCAGGCTAAGTCGGGCACCGGGCAACTGAGCGATCACGCTTTTGTTAAGGCCATTGGCATCCAGACGAGCATAAAGCGAATCGACGGGATAGCTTTTGCCATTCAGATCAAGCACCGCATCCTGTGCCGAAATAGTACCGACAGGCTTATCAGGGTTGGTCGATGCCATGTTCATGACAATCCGCCCTTTCAGCGATAGCGGGTCTTTGTAGAGTTTCAGCTTTTGCAGATTCAGTTCCTGAATCACCGTCTCTCCGGTTACGCTTGGGAACTCACCTTTCAGGCCTACCTGCGCATCGAGTTTCAGGTTGGCGTTGGGGTCTTTAAGGGCTCCGGTAATGGTCAGGTTTCCATTGGCCAGCTTCCCTTCGGCATCGAGATTCTGGTAAGTATAGCCGTTTAGTTCGGCCGATTGAACGGCCAGATCGAAGCGAGTGGTGAGGGTATTGACATCTATGCCTTGTCCATCGACCGTAGCCCGGCCCGTTATTTTACCAACGGTGCCTGTCTGTTTCAACCACTTGCCCGCGTCAAAATCGGCTAAATTAAGCGTGCCTTTATAGGTTTGTCGTTTGCCAGAAACGAAACCAGCCAGCCGCCCGTCGAAGTTGGCCGTGCCCCAGGCTGTGTTTAGCCTGGTATCTAAAATAAGGTCATTCAGTTGCCCGTTGATCTTGCCCGTTAGTTTGATGGAAGGCGGTAGGGCAATGGACGATGGGATTGAACTTTTCGGAGCCAGTTTGTTGATATCTGCCAGACTAGTGGTTGCTTCCTGAACGGTCATGGCCACACCCAGATGATTGGGGTCGGTTACATTGGTCAGCCGTCCACTCGCCCGGATGCGAGTCCCCGACAGCATCTGAAATTCCAGTCGGGGCAGATTCAGTGAAGCCAGGGTACCAACGGCCTGAGCATTGGCACGGAATACGCCACCCTTATTTCCGGCAAATGGAGGAGTATTGGCTAAGGCTGGAGCCAATTGAAGGACATCATCGACCGATAACCGACTGTCGCGCAGATTTACCTTCACACTCACGCGTTTGGCAAAGCGTGGATCGGTTAACTGACTCAACGAATCATAACGCAGCACAAGCTGGTCGCGCAAAAGGGTCGTCGGTGTCTGAACGTATAGTTTCGTAAGCGTGGTGGTGGTATCGGTATAAAGTACGTTGCCGTCGAGTTGCTGGAGCACAAAACCGCTCGTTGCCCGGAACCGTCCGTTGCGCAGTTGACCGCTGATGCGTTGTCCTCGCTTGCCTAAGTCCTGATAAACCAGAAAACGACCGTCGATGCCCAGACTCCGTAAATCGAGATGCCCATAATCAAGGCCCTGTTTCTGGCGGGGAGCTGTTTCATCATCGAACTGGATTCGGTTGTTGGCGAACCGCACATTCGTCAGCTTAGCCTGCCAGCCTGGCGTGGATTCGCCCGGCGTGGATGACGCTACGGTTGCTGATGTGGATGCTCCTGGCGTAGTTACCGGTTTTTTTGTGGGTTTGGTCAGGAGAGCGGCAATATCCCCATTGGTTAATTCAAGTGATTTAATGCCAATTTTTTGCCCTTCCAGATACAGATAGTCCGACTCCATAGCGAGCCGATCGGCGGCTCCTTTGGTGACAAAATCAGCTGTTTCGACGCGTACGTCCCATTTAGTATGGTTGAGTTGCCATTTTCCCAACGCCAGATCAAGCGTATCGCCGGGCTTGCTGGGAGCACTGGGGGGTGTCGGCAAGCCCTCATACAATCGCGTGTAGACATTCAGCCCGTTGCCTGTAACACTAGACAGGTGATACTTCGATTTATCGACGTCGGTTTCGCTGAAGGTTGCCCGTAAGCTATCGAGGTACGCATTGACATCGGCTCCGGCTACATCGTCTTTATACTTGATCCGCACATCCCGAAGGGCTATTCCCGTCAGATTAATCGCCATCGGAGTCGACACCGTATCTGAGGGTTCGGGTGCTGAGCCGGTGTCAAATGCGTTGAGAATGTATTGAAAGTTGAATGTCGTGTCGGGCAGTGTGCGGGTAATGTTCAACCGTATACGCTCCAACTCAATCTGATTGAGAGCCACACGGTTATTAAGTAACCCCCACATATCCAGATCGACCCGCATCCGGCCGCCATTCAGGAGGGTATCGCCTTTAGGAGTCTGGAAAAAGACATCCTCTAATTCAATCCAGTCGGGAATTGAGTAGCGGATGTGTCCGATATGAAAAGGTGACTGAAGTTTTTTGGCCAGGTAGGAGTTTACCTGTTTCGTAACAAATTGCTGTCCCCAGGGTGTAGTGGCTACAAGCACCAAAAACCCCGCCAATAATAGGACGAGGGCAAGTAACCCGAGTAGAACACGAACAATCAGTTTTGGCACAGATAAAAACGTTTTTTCAGAATGTTACTAAATGGCAATACACTAAACCTTATGTATTGTGGCATGTGAAACCGGACATAACAGGCTTTCTAATACTATGTTTCATTGAATAACGCGTATATAGGTCATTATGTTACCGGGAGCTTTTAATGGCTTTCAAATGTCTAGAATTTTCTTTTTAATGAACTATTTATGAGTCTATATTTTTGAATTGCACCCAGACTTATACGGTCATAGGCCATAATATGTATTGCTTTACATGAACTATGCCGAAAACGCAGGGTTTTGATCCCAGGCTGGATACCCTTCATACCAGTACGCAATATGTAGAGAATATGTTGCTTCTTTCATTGTTTTTAGGCTGTGTACCAATGGTCCTTTTGGCATGCCTTTTATCCGGTTTCTACGTCTTTGTTAAACAAGATGTTGCAGACCCGGCTTGTAGCGGGTAATTTTGGGCCATACATCTGTTCACCGAATGAGCGACCTGTTTACTGCTGAAGCTATTGTCAGTTTGATAACCCTAACGTTTTTGGAAATCGTACTGGGGATCGACAATATCATTTTTATCTCTATCGCGGCCAACAAGCTTGCCCGTAACGATCAGCCAAAAGCCCGAAATATTGGTCTCGGTCTGGCGATGGCCTTTCGGTTGGTGTTGCTAATGGGTATCTCGTTTGTGATCTCTTTGAGTAAACCGTTTACCCATGTCGATGCTGGCTGGTTTAAAGCTGCTTTTACAGGGCAAAGTCTTATTCTGTTTGGTGGCGGGTTGTTTCTGCTTTACAAAGCAACGTCTGAAATCCATCACAAACTTGAAGGGGGAGACCATGACGAAACAACTGGCGGAACAAAAAGCAAAACGACCATTTCCAGTGTAGTGGCACAGATTGCAGTGACCAACATCGTTTTCTCGATCGACTCGATCCTGACGGCCATTGGCCTGACGCAGAACGTTGCCGTTATGATGGTTGCTGTGGTGCTGTCGATTCTGATTATGATGTTCTTTGCTGGTCCAGTCGGTCGTTTTGTAAACGATCACCCTACTATTCAGATGCTGGGTCTGGCCTTTCTGATCATGATCGGATTCATGCTGCTGGCTGAAGGGGCTCACCTTTCGGAAGTAGTTATGTTCGATCAGGAAGTGGGCAGCGTACCGAAAGGATACCTGTATTTTGCTATTGCCTTCTCCTTGCTAGTTGAATTCCTGAATATTCAGCTCCGTAAAAAAGAAAAACCCGTTAAGCTGCATCAGTATGATGGGCAGCCGGGTAAAGATGGGATTATGTAGTACCAGGAGCGAGGAGTGAGGAGTGAGCAGGCCGACGAATCAGGAAAACAAGCGTCAGCCTTCGCACTTCTCACTTCTGGCTTCTCACTCGTTTAAAAAGCTTTGTCTCTTACCGACCAACTAAACGACATTCTAAATAGCCTCGGTGGCTTTGGGCCCGAGATCTGGCTATCAGTGGCCGTATGTGTGCTCCTGGTAGTTGAGTTGGTGCTGGTTCGGGCAGTGGCTCTGTCAAATGCTCGACCCTATCTGGCTGGCTTAAGTATACTCGTCGTAGGGGTAGCAGGTGTGTGGGCTATTAGGTTACCTACGCGCAGTTTTTTGTTCATGCATCTGCTTTTTGTCGATAACCAGGCTATTTTCATTCAGCAGGTAGTGGCCTTAAGTGCTGTTGCCGTATTACTTTATGAAGTGGCAACGTCATCGGAGCGATTTGGGCGTGCCACAAAACTGCCTTTGGAATGGTACTCGATACTGGTTGCCATGACCTTAGGTTTGTTTCTGATGACCATTTCGGTCAATCTGCTTAGTATTTACCTGAGCATCGAGTTGGTTTCGATCTGCTCGTATCTGCTTACGGCACTCACCACCGATCGAAAAGCCTCAGAAGGAGGCATCAAATACCTGTTGTTTGGTTCAATCAGTTCGGCCGTTATGCTTTATGGTATGTCGTTGCTGTATGGCATGACCGGAACCCTTGATCTGACGGCCGATGCTTTCGGTGCCCAACTGGCTCAGCAGGAAATTCCCGTTGCAACGGTTGCTATAGTACTGACGCTGGCTGGTCTGTTGTTTAAGTTGGCTGGCGTTCCCTTTCATGTCTGGACCCCCGATGCGTATGAGGCTGCTCCGGTTCCGGTAGCTGCCTTTTTCTCGATAGCCCCCAAAGCGGCTGCTATATTGGTTCTGATGCGGGTAGTAACGTCTTTGCCAATCGACTCGCCAGTAGGGGGAGCCACAACGGCAGCGATACAAACTCCGCTGGCTGTATTGGCCCTGGCTGGTATTCTGATCGGGAATCTGTCGGCGCTCCGGCAAACGGACGCCAAACGGCTGCTAGCGTATTCGAGCATTGCCCATGCCGGATTTCTACTGGTTGGGGTGGTGGCGATGAGCGAAGCTGGGTTCAATGCTGTTTTGTTTTACATAGGTACGTACCTGTTTATAACACTGGCTGCTTTTTTTCTGATTGACCTGTTGGCGCGTAGCAACGGCAGTGATCTGACCATCAAAAATTTTGCCGGACTAGGTTCACAACAACCGCTGCTGTCAATTGCGCTTACCGTGGTTATGATTGCCCTAACGGGTTTGCCACCGACAGTCGGTTTTACGGCTAAGCTCCTATCGTTTTCAGCTCTTTACGATGCCTATCAGCAAACGGGCGATAGCTGGCTGTTGCTATTGTTTGCTTTAGGTCTTTTAAACACACTGATTGGGCTAGCCTATTATCTTAAGATTCCGTTTCTGTTATTCTTCCGATCAAGACCCACAGAATTGGAACCCTTTCCTAACGTTGCTTTGCCTAAACTGGCAGTCTGGACAGCAGTTATCCTGACGATTCCTGCCATTGGGCTTTTTCTCAAACCGGATCTGGTATCGCGTTGGTTAACTAACTGGTAGATCATCGTTCTATAAGTAGTCGGCAAACCTATCCGGGCGAATCGTTTGTTTTCGTTTCTTTGTAATTCACAACCTGTTCAATTTATGAATCCTGTTCTGGATATGACGCTTGATGAATTGTTCGATCAGTTCGATAATCTACGCGTATTGATCATTGGCGACGTTATGCTTGATTCCTACGTGTGGGGCCATGTTGAGCGGATTTCTCCCGAAGCTCCCGTTCCTATTGTTCGGTTCGACCGTCGTGAATTGCGACTGGGGGGGGCTGGAAACGTACTGCTCAATGTACAGGCACTAGGGGCCGAAGCCATTATTTGTTCCGTAATTGGTACAGATGCGTCGGGCGATCAGCTTGAAAAAGAACTCTGTGACCGGGGGTTAAACTGCGATGGGCTTATTCGTAGTGACGACCGAATCACGACCATCAAAGAGCGGATTATTGCCGGATCACAGCAGGTCGTTCGTGTCGATACCGAGACTGATAAATACATCACTTCGGTTGAACGGGCAAAGCTGATCGACAAAGCTAAAAGTCTGATTCCGACCTGCCATGTCGTTATTTTTGAGGATTACGACAAAGGTGTTCTGAGTAAGGATGCTATTGCCGAAATCACCGATTTTGCCAATGAACAGGGCGTTCCGACGGTGGTTGATCCCAAGAAACGTAACTTCCTGTCGTATCAGAATACGACCCTTTTTAAACCCAATCTGAAAGAACTACGCGAGGGATTGAAAGTTGATTTTGATGTCGATGACCCCGACGAATTTCAGGCCGCTGTTGACCAACTGAAGCAGCAACTGAATGTAAAGGGTGCGCTGATTACGCTTTCAGAGCGAGGGGTATTTATTGACTTCAACGGAGAGAAACAGAAACTTCCGGCTCACATTCGCAAAATTGCCGACGTATCGGGTGCGGGCGATACCGTGATCAGTATTGCTGCCTGCTGTGTTGCTCTAAAACAACCCCCACATGTTATTGCTGGATTGTCGAATCTCGGAGGTGGACTGGTTTGCGAATCAGTTGGCGTAGTACCAATCGACAAAGCTAAATTGAAAGAAGAAGCAAAAGAGAATCTGTTGGCTTGACCTGTGAGTGTATCAGACTATGGCTTAACACATAATTGATTACACAACAGAGATGAGTCAAGAGTTTAGAGCATTCGCAGCTATTGAAGATGCTATCGATACGTCTGAAAGTTATCGTGGATCATTAGTCGTTCGAGAGGATTCTATACTTGTGCCAATTATCAATCTTGGCATATCTGAGCACGTTCTTAACCCTACTAATAAGTTAGCTTACGTTGACTTTGCCTACCTCTTTTTCAAAGGCTTTTCTAAAGTGTTGTTGAATAGCTTTACAGATATCAAAAGCAAGGATACTGAGAAACGATATTGCTATGTGGGAGGCAGTCAAGCGGGTGATCTAGAAGTTGAGTGTAACCAAACTTATTTACTATTACCTACTGCCGGTCGTTTGTCGCCAACAAATTGGTATCCAGATAACACTCCATTCTATAAAGCAAATTTAGACTCAGAACAGGTTAATAGTTTTTGGAATACAGTTGATGCTGTTTGGAAAGCAATTAATTCACTAAAATGAATCTTAGCTAGCATATTGCCACTTATATAACAGATCTCAATGGCCGATACGCATTCTGACTACTCATGACTGGTCCAAAATTTCTACAGTTACAGATGGACGACCGCCCTAAAATTATAGGCATCAGGGATGGCACATCACAAGCATGGACTACTAAAGAATTCTGGTTAGTCCATCAGGAATTGAAGGCATTTATTAAAGATGCTCACGACTACATGGCTGGTAATAAACCAAATTTTGATGCAAAATGGATTGGGATCACATTGGATAAAGACGCTTATTTAACTGATTTTATAGACGTTGCTGGTGTCCTAAGAGGTTATTTTGTCAGTGATCGGTTGAAAACCATTTTAGAGAGCTGTCATTTACCTGAGCATTGCTTTTATAAAGTCGTTTTGCATCAACCAGAAAAGCGCGGCAAAACTCTTAAGCATATAGACGGTTACTGGTGGTTTTACTACCAGATGGAGACAGGACAGACTAATGTAAATTTTAGCCAATCAGCCTTTCAGGCAAGTAGGCACCCTGTTTTAGATCAATTTGGAAGTACTTCAATACTGAGTTTTGAGGATTATAAAAACATATACACGAACACCCCTCCTGCTCCTAAAGCTATAAAACTCGTGTTTAATGAAAACTTTGATAAAGCACTAGATTTTTGGGGAACACAATTTTTATCTATACGGAATTATATATCGGAGAACTTACATCGGAAATTGGAAGAAAGCAAGATAACGGGGTATAAGGTAAAAGCACCTGAATGTGAATTGATCTTTGATTAATCTCTTTACATAAGATTAGTTATAAAACCAGCCTGAGAAAAGTACAAACAGTACTAGATGTCACAGTTTGTACTTTTCATGTAGTCACCTGATGAAACATCAAACGGCTCCTAGTTCCTTCACCGCGTCGACAAAACAGCGGGCTTTGTCGCGGTCGGTATCGGGGTAGATGCCGTGGCCGAGGTTGGCGATGTAATGCTGATGACCGAAACCATCAAACATCCGCTTCACTTCGGCCCGAATCTGGGCGAAATCGGCATAAAGCACACAAGGGTCCAGATTACCCTGCAATACCCGGTCGGGAATCAATTGCCGCGACTCATGCGGGTCCATGTTCCAGTCCAGGCCAACCACATCGCAGCTTAGCTGACCGATTTCCTGTCGGGCAAAAAAGGCACCTTTTGCAAAAACAGTGATGGGTACTTCGCGGTCCGGTGTTCCGGTGATCAGATCGCAGATTTGCTTGATATAAGGCAGCGAGAATGTCCGGTACTGTTCGGGCGAGAGAATACCTGCCCAGGAATCGAAAATCTGTACCAGATCGGCCCCTGCCTGGATCTGGGCCTGCAAATAGCCAATCGTGCTGTCCGTAATTTGCTGGAGCAACGCGTGGGCAAAATCGGGGTCGGTATAGAGCAGTTTTTTGGCAACCGAGAAGGTTTTGGAACCTTTGCCCTCCGTCATGTAACAGAAAATGGTGAACGGCGCCCCGGCAAATCCAATGAGCGGAACCCGGCCATTCAACTCTTTCTTGGTCAGCTTGATGGCATCCAGTACGTAGCCCAGATCACTTTCAGCATCGGCTACCCGTAGCCGTTTGAGGTCGTCCATAGTGCGGACCGTTTCGGGAAAAACAGGGCCCCGGCTCTCGACCATTTCGTAAGGTAACCCCATGGCTTCGGGAATCACCAGAATATCGGAGAAGATAATGGCCGCGTCGACACCAAACGCATCGACAGGCTGAATGGTCACTTCGGCAGCCAGTTCGGGGGTTTTGGCTAGTGTGATGAAACTACCAGCCTGTTCGCGGACGGCACGGTACTCAGGCAACACGCGCCCGGCCTGCCGCATCATCCAGACCGGAGCTCGTTCGGTCAGTTCGCCCCGTGCGGTGCGGAGCAGCAGATCATTTTGTAAAGTCATACCGCAAAAGTACGCTGGCAAGGCGAAATTTCAGGCCATGAAGTCGGGTGTGTTCCCAAACCATTTTAGAATTCGCCAATTTTGCCGAAAAATCGCCTTTACATGCCCACACTTTTTATCGATACCGAACGTCTGCGTGATCTTAACAGTGGGTTAGGGCAGGTCTGTTTGCATCTTGGTCAGGAACTTGTGCGCCAATCGCCCGTCGAATGGCAGCTAATGTTTCTGGTCCCCGAAGGTAAAACAGGCATTTTCGGGGGTTCGGTGAGCTATATAGAAGCCTCCTGGACTCGCAAATTCTGGATACCCGGTCAATATGATGTGTGGCATTGTTTGCATCAGGATTCGGCTTATCTGCCCAGTCAGGCAAAACTCATCCTGACGATTCACGACCTTAATTTTCTTGAACGACCGGATTATTCGGAATCTACCAAAGCCCGTAAACTAGCTCGTTTACAAAAAAAAGTAAATCGAGCGACGGCCTTAACCGCCATTTCTCAGTATACAGCATCGGTGGTTCGTGAACAGTTGGTGACCGATAAACCGGTACAGGTTATTTCAAATGGAGTAGCCGTTAATCCGGCCGAGACCCCAACAGAACCGCCGAAGTCAGCATGGATTGATTCATTGGTTGATGCGCCCTTCTTTCTGTTTGTGGGTGTTATTCACCCAAAAAAGAACGTCCATACTTTACTACCTATGCTGGAGGCCTTTCCAGATTACCGATTGGTACTGGCTGGTCCTGATGGTCACCCCTATGCTCAGCACATTCGCGAGCAGGCGGTAAAGCTGGGCATTGCCGACAGACTACTGATGCCGGGTTCGATCGATGAATCAACAAAACGGTGGCTTTATGCGCATTGTACGGCCTTCTTGTTCCCATCTTTATCGGAAGGATTCGGTTTGCCCGTAGCCGAAGCCATGACATTCGGAAAGCCCGTGTTTATTTCCCGGCTCACCAGCCTACCCGAAGTAGGCGGAAAGGAAGCCTATTATTTTGAAAATTTCGAGCCTGAGTCTATGGCCCAAACCCTGGATGAGGGACTGCGGGATTTCGCTCAAAACCCCCTCCGCCAGGAGCGTCTGCGCCGACGAGCCGCCACGTTTAGCTGGCCTGATGTTGCCAAAACGTATTGGGAGTTATATACAGGATTAGTTCAGTGATGTTTTATCGAGTTGAGTAAGTGTCATACAACGACTCATACATTAGGTTTCCGGTACGCATATACAACCCAAAGAGGCTCAGATATAATGAAAGCAGGATTGGCTGATAGGGGTATGGTAAAGCCGGAAGAATCCAGTAATATCCGACGACACCTAAACCATATAACATTGGGAGTATGACACCGTGTCGTTTTAGCAGATACAGCGCTTCGGTAGGGATATTATGGATACCATGCCTGAATAGGGCTTTCAAGTATGGCCACGCTATCAAGAGCAGCCCAGTAAGTTTTCCTATGATAAAGCCTTGTGCCGCTCCGCTAAAGATGTAATCCCATTGGTGCGTATACCAGAGAAAAGATAAAGCGAGTAGCATCAGGTAAACAGGGGCTGTCTGACGCCATACGAGCGGTTTCTGAAACTGTGCTGCCAATGCCTGTTGCCAGCGCTGGTCATAGTGTACAAACGTTACCCGGTTGTACTGCCGCTCCATTTTCTGTAACCCTTTTCGACTCCCAAAGGCTTTTTGAACCTCGGTTAACGCGGTTTCAAACGTCATGCCCTGCGATATGTATTCGGTAAGGGCGACCGTATAATGGTCGGTCAGTTCAAGAATCAATTCTTCGTTCGTGAGCAAATTGACTTCGCGAAGATGATAATCAAGATCGGCTTGTTGGGCAGCAGTGAGCATGGCTTTAGGCGAGTTTATAATAAAACTTTTTATAGAAAAGCTGAACAAAACTAAGGCTATACAGTAGGGTCAGCAGGCAAATCAGGACAGATACTATTGGGTAGGTTTGTAAAAAATTGCGAATAGTATGTGAGCTTTTTTCAGAAAAGGCATTAGTCAGATTGAGGCTGATCTGTAATAGGTTTATGGGAATCATACCTTGATTTTGAAAGTACTGCCACACCAGTTTACCCGTTGAAATGCGCTGATCGACGCTTTTGAAATACCCCCAAACCAGCAGTACTAATGGAGATAACGCGAGATAGAAAATACTGGTAGCTACTGTGTTGGGAGGGAGTAAAGGGACAAGTATGAAAAGAAGCAAACACAGCAGGGTAGTCGATAGAATTGTGGGCCAGCGAAAATAACTTTTCAGAATGGCCCTATGCTGAATGCGCACCTGCCGGACAATACTTTTTTCATAGTCCTTTTGTATGTGATCAAGGCCTATGCCACCACCTAATTCGAACCAGGCCCATTTACTGGCTTCATCGAATGACTGCCCTGCTGCCATCTTCTGTTCGGTAAGTGTAGCATAGTGGTCAACTAATTCAGCTAGTAAATCGTCGTAGGTAATAGACGCCAACCCGATCAGGTCGTGCCGTAGAGCCGTAATTTGTTTATTCGAAAGGGACATGTTTAAAGGCTAGGTTTCAGTTTCAGAACCAGATTCAGGTTTTCCAGAAAGGCGGTTAAATCGGCGATGCGTCCGGCGGCTTCGGTATGCCCGGTTTTGGTGAGCGAGTAGTATTTACGGGCGCGACCATCCACAATCTGCGTTTCGGTAGTTAGTAACCCTTCGGCTTCGAGCTTGTGCAGGGCTGGGTACAAAGCCCCTTCGGTAATGGTCATTTCACCAGCCGTTAGTTCCTTCACCTTCTGCGTGATCTCGTAGCCATACATCTTGTCACGATCTTCCAATAGACGTAGAATAATCACCGACAGGCTACCTTTCAATAAAGAGGAGTTATTGGACGTGTTCATGCATTAAATATACACAAAGAAATTATATACCTCCAAATCTTAGGTATAGGTCTAAATCGGGATTTAACGGATTTACGGATGAATAGGATTTTGTAGCTGTATGGATTCGCAATGCGAGCAAAATCTGTTTAATCCCTAAATCAGATAAATTCCGCCGGGCCGACGTTTCAGTTATCTTTGCACCACGAATGAAAACATATAGTCGATTACTCTCGTTTGCCAGACCACTGGGTCGCTTCCTGGCGCCATTTGTGTTGACGTCGCTGATTGCCAGTGTGTTTGGTGTACTTAATTTTACGCTGCTGATTCCCCTGCTAAGCATCCTGTTCGAACAGGTCGATGCCAAACGGATGCAGGCGTTTCTGAATCAACCGGCTCCCTCCATTACTTCATCGCCGACCGAAGCTTTTAATTATTACTTTGCTCAGGTATTTCAGGAGTATGGTAAAATCGGCGCTCTCCAATTTGTGTGTGGTATTATAATCGTATCGGTTTTACTGAGTAATGTTTTTAAGTATCTGTCAGTCAGGCAGCTAGAGTCGTTCAAGGCCCGGATGGTGGCTACCCTGCGTGAAACCGTTTTTAGCCGGACCATTCACCTGCATCTGGGCTTTTTCTCCAACGAGCGGAAAGGGAATCTGATGTCGCGCATCACGACGGATGTGCAGGAGGTTGAAAACTCCATTGCCAATACATTGTCGGCGGGGTCGAAAGAAGTGTTTTTGCTGATCGGCTACATCATTGCGTTACTGAGCATTTCAGTAAAGCTGACGCTATTTGCCATCATCGTTATCCCGATTTCGGGGGGATTTATTGCTACCCTGGTTCGACGGATGAAACGCGATGCTCAGGAAGGTCAGCAGCGCCTGAGTAGCCTGGTAAGTTTGCTCGACGAAACATTTGGCGGCATGCGGGTGGTAAAAGGCTTTGTGGCCGAAGGGTTTATTCTCAATAAGTTTCGGCAGGAAAACGAAGGCTATCGACAGGCTGTTCGGTCGCTGGCAAACCGCCGGGAGCTGGCCTCTCCCTTTTCTGAAGTGATGGGCGTGGCAGTGGTAGCCGGAATCTTGCTCTACGGTGGATCGCTGGTACTGAGTGGCCAATCGGACCTGACAGCCGCCCAGTTTATTGCCTACATCGCTATTTTCTCGCAGGTGACGCGCCCGGCCAAGGATATTTCCAACGCCTTTAGCGGTTCGCAGCGGGGGCTAGCGTCGGGCGAGCGGGTGCTGGAACTGATCGATACCCAATCGGCCGTTCAGGACAAACCGGGAGCTATTACACTGGGTACGTTTAGCGACCGGATTTCGGTGCAGTCTGTATCGTTTGCCTACAATGAAGATACGCCTGTATTGCGCGACATTAGTTTTGAACTGACTAAAGGCAAAACCATCGCCCTGGTTGGTTCATCGGGTGGCGGTAAATCGACCATTGCCGATCTGATTCCCCGTTTTTATGATCCAACATCAGGTAATATTCGAATCGACGGGGTGGATCTGCGCGACTGCACAATGGCATCCCTACGGGCTCAGATGGGTATTGTGACGCAGGAAAGTATTCTGTTCAACGACACCATTTTTAACAACATCGCCTTTGGTAGTAAAGCGACTGAGGCCCAGGTAATGGAAGCTGCCCGGATTGCGAATGCCCACGAATTCATCATGGCGCAACCCGATGGATACCAGACTGTCATTGGCGATCGAGGGGGCAAACTATCGGGGGGGCAGCGGCAGCGTATCAGCATTGCCCGCGCAATCCTGAAAAATCCGCCGATTCTGATTCTGGATGAGGCCACATCGGCCCTCGATACCGAATCCGAAAAACTGGTTCAGGAAGCCCTGACGCGTCTGATGGCCAACCGAACAACGCTCGTTATTGCCCACCGACTGAGTACCATTCAGCATGCCGATGAGATTCTGGTCGTCAATCAGGGACGTATCGTTGAGCGCGGTCGCCACGACGAACTGCTATCGCTGGATGAAGGGTTCTATCGGAAGCTGAGCACGATGCAGAATGTATAGCTGTTGTAAGGTGGTGGAGACCCGCGCTATTAGCCACCATCGCGGGTTTCCACCCGCGTTACTTGCTCGTCTTACTAACGACAATCTTCCAGTCGGGGCCGCTGAACACTTTATATTTTTCTGAGAAATTTCCCTGATTGACGGCTATTGAGAAGTTCAGTAGACTGTTGATATAGGCCACATCGTCGCCAATGGCCGCTTCGCCGAAGGTGTTGACGAACGCAACGGATCTGTCATACAGCGATTGATCGTTCTGAAAAATCTGCACCCGAACCATGCCCCCCGGCTTTATGCCAAGCTGGTCAATCATCGACTTGGGAATATTACTCCAGACATTCCCGTACTGAATATCCAACACCGGGATGGTTCCCTTCAACATACCATTGGCTGCTTCCGCTTTTTGGTAGGGCAATCGTACAACTTCGTTTGGCAACTTAGGGCCTACCTGTTCGAAACGAATGGTATGCGAGGCCAGTCGGGCGGCTGTATAGGCATATACATCGCGTCCGTGAAACGTGTATGACTGGTTTGAATTCCGTAGTCGGTTGATTGCTTCGTCGATCTGCCGGACCTGGCCGATACCCAGATGCTCGGCTACTAAGGTGAGCGTTCCGTTGTCGGGCGTTACGATATAGTGACCCGTTTTTGTCAGTAGTACTACCGAATGTCGTTCGGTCCCAACTCCCGGATCGCAAACGGATACAAACACCGTGCCTTTTGGATAGTAAGGAACCGTTTGATGCAGTCGATAGGCAGCTTCCCAAATGTTATAAGCCGGAATGTCGTGTGTGAGGTCGAATAATTTGAGCGCGGGTGATACGCCCATGGCTACTCCTTTCATAGCAGATACGGCCCCATCTTTCAGCCCAAAATCAGACTGAAAGACGACGATTCCATTTTGGGCATAGCTGGCTTGGGAGCTGAATAGCCAGAGAAAGAGAGAAAGTTTGTAGAGGTTATGCATGATGGTAGGAGGTTACGGTATCGAGGAATTATAAATCACCTTTCGGAAAGTTCGTGGGGGCTGTATAGATAAGCGATTAGACTACTGCCAATTACACTCGTAAGGTCAGTTACTGTAAACAAAAGGTGAATCCAGTTGAGATCGATAGGCAGGAGCGTCAGGAAATAGCCGAGTAAATAAATCCCCCAACTACTGATAATCGATAGGGCCGTCAGACGAATAAACGGTTGTTTGCTGAGTGTGTCACCCACACATTGATTACGTAATCGGTTTAGCGTAAACAGGATGAATACGTAATCGACAAGGGCAATCAGCCCCCAGGTCAGCTTCTGTCCAATCTGAATCTCATTATCAAACGATAGTTGTTGGTGTCCTATATAACTGGCAATCGCCATGAAAAAAGCCGATAGCAATAGGGATGCCAGTGGACGTTTAATGGATTCAAGTTGGATATGGGTAATAAGAATAAGATGCAGGAGCAGCAATGGAGTGGTTATGAACCAGCCCATATAACGGTACTGACCAAGGGCATTATAGGACTCACGCAGCAGCGTTTGGCGGTCGTTCGGGTCCGTGACAGTAGGTAGTTCTGCCAGTACATCCCGGTAATAAGCTTGTAGCAGGTAATAAACAAAGCCCACTATTAATGCACAAATAGCCAGCAGATTTGGCATCTGGCGGTAAGGTGGTCGTATGGGTGAAAGTGATAGTCTGGTTGAGGAAAATAGTATGAAGACAAAATTGCCGATAAAGGCAAGCATTGCTACGATCAGAAAAAAATAGGTAATCATAGGCAGGATGCCCGCCGTACCTGCCGTTGGAATGAATGAGTTGGTTACGTCCATAAACACAAAAATGGGAGGCATGAATATACCTCCCATTTCTATATACCCCGTTGAACCGGGTTTTTATTTTTGCATTCCTTTAATCTGCTCGATTTCTTTCTTCGACCGGTCGATCAACTGCTGGGCGTACGTCCGCAGTGTTTCGTTTTTGCCGTATTGCAGATAAGTCGTAGCCATATCGATAGCATCCTGACGCTGATCGGCTAGCAAGGTGGCGAAGTTCTTATCCAGGTTGCTGGTCAGTTTATCGCTGGTGCCGGTTTGCTGCAACTTCAGACCCATAGCCTCAATATTGCGGCTTTGCTGTTGTGTAAACGCCTGGCTCGGGCGGGTAGGCTTCAACTGGCGCATTGTACCATCGACCAGATTAATATCGGCTTCGGTAGCTGGCAACAGCGTTTTTGCCATTTTCAACAGCGATGTATCCTTGCCGTTTTGAATTTCCTGTTTCAGTAAGTCCTGAGCGCCCTGGGCATGAATCTTCGCCTGAAAGGCATAATCGAAGTCAGGGTCTCCGGTGGCTACCAGTTTTTTTATTTTCGTAACCGTCTGTTGCAGAGGAGTCAATAAGGCCGTTTTAGCCGGGTCGCTGGCTGAATGGGTTGACGTGGCGGCACTTGTGGTTGCCTGAGCGCAGGCGGCAAACGAAATTCCAGACAGAGAGAAGGCTAATCCCCAGATCACTAAATTGGATTGTAGCGTTTTCATGCTTTGCAAATGGTTTTTTACAGACAATATCAATCGCCTAAGTAAACGGATTATATACTAAAGACAAAAATGAAGCCAGAAGGTTTAGTTGGCTATATCGCTCTCAACTCTCCTTTAGCCGACTTTTTTGCTATAACCTTGCGGGGCTGTGAGTATTGGTTGGTTTTTTCAAACGATTCCATGACCAATTTAGCGCGGGCTTGTTGAGCTTTACTTTTATAAAATGCATTGGAGGTTGTGATATATTTCTTGACAGACAACCCTTTTAAGAAGGTGGTTATGATGGATTGCGCTGTTTGAAAAGCACTATCGCTCGGTTGAATGACAATTAGTAACTCTTTAATGTTCGATCTATCTTCATACTGTACATTCTCCAGCCAAACTCTAAGTTCAGGAATAAGAATGTCTTTTTCTATTTGTATAATTCTTATGGCTTTATTCAAGCGCTCGTAAAGCGCAGAGAAAATCGGATTACCATCAAAAAAATCCTCACCATTCGCAAACTTTGTAATGACCCACTCAGTATAGTCAGCATTACTTAAACGACTGACTGTATCATTCCAGAATTTTTTGTTTTGGAAATAGAGGTCTTTATCTAAAAGAAAGTTTTTATATCTAGCAAGTTGCATCATCATTTCTTCTTAAAAAAGCTTTTCCTTTCCATACTTCCACATCAACTCGTTCCTTATCATTCCCTGGGTAAGATTTTATGTATGGCCTATTACCATCTACTAAAATACCACCATTCTCACAGGCTCTGGTAATAGCGACTTGACATTGAGTAAACGCTTTTTCCCTCTTCTTTCTCTCAGGTGAAGATAGTTTTTCTTTTAGATTTAACAATTTACTCTTTGCTTGATCAGAGTATAAGGGCTCTTCCTGAGCCCAAGATTCAGATTCTTCTAAATGCTGTCCCTGTGCCTGAAAACGGCCTCTATTATTCATGATAATAAAAGAAAACCCAATACACCATAGTGTATTGGGTTCAAAAATAAAGCCTTTTTGGTTACAACCGAATGATCTCGGCACCTATGGCGTTTAGTCGGGTATCGATATTCTGGTAACCCCGGTCAATTTGCTCGATGCTGTCGATGATGCTGGTTCCTTTGGCCGACATAGCCGCAATGAGCAATGCAACGCCTGCCCGAATATCTGGCGATGACATACGGATACCTTTTAGGGGCATCTGCCGATTGAGGCCTACCACCGTAGCCCGGTGCGGATCGCACAGAATAATCTGAGCACCCATGTCGATGAGTTTATCCACAAAGAAGAGCCGACTTTCGAACATTTTCTGGTGGATAAGCAACGTTCCCTGCGCCTGAACAGCCGTTACCAGCACAATGCTCAGCAAATCGGGTGTGAACCCTGGCCAGGGCGCATCGGCAACGGTCATCATACCGCCATCCAGAAACGTCTCGATCTGATAATGCTCCTGAGCCGGAATGTAAATATCGTCGCCCCGGAATTCCATCTGAATGCCTAGTCGCTTAAACTGGTCGGGGATGATACCCAGCTCAGGAATCCGGCAGTTTTTGATTGTAATTTCTGACTGTGTCATGGCTGCCAGACCAATAAACGAGCCAATTTCGATCATGTCGGGCAACATGGTGTGTTCGGTACCTTTCAGTTCCGATACACCTTCGATGGTTAGCAGATTGGAGCCAACCCCCGAAATTTTAGCTCCCATCGAATTGAGCATTCGACTGAGTTGCTGTAGGTAGGGTTCACAGGCTGCATTATAAATGGTCGTAATACCCTCCGCCATAACAGCCGCCATCAGCACGTTGGCTGTACCCGTTACCGACGCTTCATCCAGCAGCATATAGGTACCACGTAGGTTACTGGCATCAACCTGATAATAGCCACCATCATTGGCGTCGTAGTTGAACTGGGCTCCCAACTTCTCAAAGCCCAGAAAATGGGTATCCAGCCGACGACGGCCGATTTTATCGCCACCTGGTCGAGGAATCCGTCCTTTTTTGAATCGAGCCAGCATAGGGCCCAGCAGCATAACCGAACCACGCAGAGCAGCTGCTTTTCGTTTATATGTCTCGGATTCCAGATACTCCAGGTTAACATCACTAGCCTGGAAACGGTACGAACTTTCGCCAATTTTGGTAACCCAAACCCCTAAATCACCCAACAGGTCGATGAGCTGGTTGACATCGCGAATGTTTGGGATATTATGAATCACAACAGGCTCCTTTGTGAGCAGTACGGCACAAAGAATCTGTAAAGCTTCATTTTTTGCTCCTTGCGGAATAAGTTCGCCTTTGAGTCGGCGCCCACCTGTAATTTGAAAAGATGCCATTTAGGAAATGATGAATAATGATTAATGCATAATGAATAATGGTTAATGTATAATGTTGTCGATAGCTCTATCAACATTGTTCATTATGCATTAACCATTACTCATTAATCTAGTTTATCGTCTCCGACGGTCGTTGTTTCGGTTTTGGCCACCTGAGCCGCCATTGCGATTGCCGAAATTTCGGTTACCATCGCGGTTTTGGCGCCCCTGATTGGAACCTGGCCCATTCCCATTATTTCGGTTGCCAAAGTTTCGGTTGCCTCCATCACGATTTTGGCGTCCCTGATTCGAGCCTCCGTCGCGGTTGCGATCATTGCGATAATTCGCATTGCCGCTGATACGCTGGGGCTGATCACCCGTACGCTCGCGCGGGGTAGACTCCACCAGCCCTTCTTCCCGAATGAGTTTGATGTCGTCGTAAAGTTGCCCGTTCGAGATCTCGATCAGACTTTGGTAGATGGTTTCGTCTTCTACCGATTCTTTATTCCAGGCCTGGTAAAACGTACGCATCAGGCGGGTTAGGTACGAAACAAACGCTCTACGTTCTTCCTGATCTTCCAGCGCAACGGCTTTCGCTACCAGTAAATCCACATTTCGGCCAAAATGTTTGAATTTTAGATGGTGCGTGTTGTAGGGGACTCGCTGTGGTTTTTTACCCAGGGCTTCTTCCGATGGAGGAGGGTAGGGGCTGTCGACATCGAGAGTAAAGCCCGACATGATATATAGGTCATCCCACAGTTTGTTGTAGTAGTCCTGCCCATCTTTCATGTTGGGGTGAATCTGTCGCATTAACTCGATCAGGATATGCGCGTAGCGGGTACGCTTCTCCCGATCTTCAATGTTGACCATGTTGTCAACCAGCTTTTGGATACTGCTGCCGTATTCTTTCAAAGGCCTTGCCTGGTTTATATCAATAAGAAAACAAAAGTACGAAGAAAGGACCAAGCGGCAATGGGCAAAGGAGTAGGGGCATAGGGAATAAGCAAGTGGGAAAGGTTACCTTTGTCGTCGACTTCTGTTTAGTACCCCTATGTCCTATACTCCCACCTCTTTGCTAACCCGTTACCGCTCCGAAATCACCGATACCATTCGTCTGAGCGTTCCGATTATCATTGCTCAGTTGGGTGTTGTATTGATGGGGGTTACAGATAACCTGTTCGTTGGGCGTCTGCTGGGGGCTGTTCCACTGGGGGCTGCCGGGCTGGCCAATTCGTTGTCGTTCCTGATGTCGAGTATTGGGGTAGGTGGTTTAACGGTAGTGGCGGCTCTGGTGTCGAAGTCGCACAACCAAAATGACCCTGCTGCCGTAAACCGCCTGTTTCGGGCAGGGTTACGGGTAGGACTTTTGCTAAGTTTCGTTTTAGGAAGCCTTTCTGCCTTATTGGCGTTCAATTTTGATCTGTTTGGTCAGAGTGCAGAAGTAACGCGGTTGTCCCGCGATTTTATGTTGATTCTGAGCGCGTCGTTGGTACCGTTAATGATTTTTGTGGGTGCTCGCCAGTTGTGCGATGGTTTACGCTATCCACGTGTCGCTATGGTCATTACGCTTTCGGCCCTCTTCCTGAATGCCCTGTTTAACTATTTGCTCATTAAAGGGGCAGGGCCTTTTCCAGCTATGGGGTTGATGGGGTCGGCAGTTGCTACCCTTCTATCGCGAACGTTTATGGCGGGTGCTATGCTGATGTATGTGTATCGGTCGGGACGTTTTAAACCATTTCTGCTCCCTCAGTTCCGTACGTTACCAACGAATGCCGAAGCCTGGGAAATCCTGCGGCTCTGTATACCGGGCGGCTTGACCTTTTTCTTTGAGGTAGCTACGTTTTCACTGGCGGTAGTCATTGTGGGCTGGCTTGGCGAGGATCGATTGGCCGCTCACCAGATTGCGATCAATATGGCGTCGGTTACCTATATGATGGCAACAGGTATTTCGTCGGCAGCAGCTATACGAGTAAGCGCGTCTGTAGGGCGGGGAAGTCGGGAAGGGGTTTGGCAGGCAGGGATTGCGGCTTTTATGCTGTCGATCAGTTTCATGACGCTGATGGCCCTGGTCTTTCTAACGGCCAACGAATGGCTGGTTACCCTCTATATTCGTGACAACCCGGCGGTTATACGGATTGCCGCATCGCTGGTGATTATTGCTGGGGTGTTCCAGCTTTCCGACGGGGTTCAGGTTGTGGCATTGGGTAGTCTGCGGGGCTTGTCGGATGTAAATGTTCCAACGCTGATTACACTGTTCTCGTACTGGATTGTGGCGCTACCCTTGAGCTATGTCTTGGCTTTTCCTCTGGGTATGGATGCTATTGGTGTCTGGATTGGCTTATTGGCCGGCCTTACCATAGCAGCGGTTCTGCTTACCTGGCGGTTTTTCCGCAGGGTCAAACTGATTCAGTTACCTGATTTTACTTCACCCTCAGCCTAGTCGACGCTTCGGTTGGAGTAAGGTCATCGCATGCGTTCCAGCAATTCGGCACGAGTTGGACGATTGGCCGTTAGTTCATAAGCAATACCCTGTCGATCAAGGTCATCCATGAACGAAACATAACTCTCCTTCTCCACGGTGAAAACGTACCAATTCTCGTAGGGTTCGTTGAATGTTTCAACCTCAGTTAGCAATGACTGTCTTTGCAGACTTTGGTATTGGGCTGTTTCGAGATCGGCTTGTTTGATAAGAAAATACCACACAGTTTGTAACACGGGTGGGAACCCGCAGGGATAAGTGCAAGACTAAAAACGCGTGTTTCTACCCGCGTTACAAACATTACAAACTGAAAAGCCTGCATCTCGGTTCGAAGTGCAGGCTTTTCAGTAATGAAATGAGACAACTCACTACATTTTCTTATTCACAGCCAGATTTGACGCCAGAATGTAATCGGCCAATACCAGACCAGCTTCGTTCAGGTACAGGTCTTTTTTCTTCTTGGCAGTCGCTGCGGTCGATGGCGTGCCGGTTTCATCGGTCGTAGCCGACATTTGTGAAACTTTGTTGGCAGCAGCCCGTTTGCGTTCCGCTTCTTCCCGCTCTTTCCGACGCTTCGACTCCTGGAGTGATACGACTGTATTTTCTTTCGCCTTCTTGAAATCGGCTAAATCCTGCGCCAGCTTTTTCAGCTCTGGGTCTGATTTCAGCCGTTGTTCAAAACGATCTCGAAGACGAGTAAGAACTTTATCGTCCAGATCGTTCGACAGCTCATAGCGCGTTGAGTTGATATGATCCCAGGGCAGTGCGCTTGGCTGAGAACTTTCACCGTACTCTTCGGCCGAGAAAGCAGAAGGTAGTTCGACATCGGGCGTTACCCCTTTGTGCTGCGTACTGCTGCCATTGATCCGGTAGAATTTCTGAATGGTCATTTTCACCTGACCTACTTTTTCCGGTTCTTTTGGAAGCCACTGGTTCAGATCGATCAGCGTTTGCACGGTGCCTTTCCCGAAGGTTTGGCCACCCACGATAATGCCCCGCTTGTAATCCTGAATAGCAGCTGCGAAAATTTCGGAAGCCGATGCGCTGAAGCGGTTTACCAGAACGGCCATCGGACCATTATAAACCGTTGTGCCACCGTCTTTGTCGGCATAAACTTCGGTTTCGCCCGATGATTCTTTTACCTGAACAACTGGACCTTTCGGAATAAAAATACCCGTCAGGTCAATGGCTTCGGTAAGCGAACCACCCCCGTTATCACGCAGGTCAATTACAATACCGTCTACTTTTTCGCCTTTAAGTTCTTCGACGAACTTCTTCACGTCGCTCGTGGTGCTGCTGAAGCCTTCTTCACGCTTACGGGCGCCTTCGAAATCGCGATAGAACATCGGAATGTTAATCACACCAATTTTGAAGGGTTTACCATTGTCGGTTACCTCAATGATTTCTTTTTTGGCACGCTGCTCTTCCAGTTTGATCTTCTCCCGCACCAATCGAAGTTCTTTCGGAGGGGCACCCGCAATAGCATCGGGCGAAACAATCTGCAAACGCACAACTGTACCTTTTGGTCCTTTAATGAGCTTGACCACTTCATCGACCTGCCAGTTCATGGTATTGACCATTGGGCCATTATCCCCCTGAGCAACCCCCGCAATTTTATCATTTACTTTGATCAAATTACTTTTAAAGGCCGGGCCACCAGGCAACACCTGCGTTATCTTGATATACTCGCCGTCTTCCTGAAGCATAGCGCCAATACCTTCCAGCGACTGGCTCATTTCCTGATTGAACCGATCGGCATTGGTTGGCGAGAAATAGTTCGTATGCGGGTCAAGTGCTTCGGCAAACGAGTTCATGTAAATCTGGAATACGTCGGCGCTTTTGATGCGGTTGTAAGCTTTGTCCAGATTCGCATAACGCTGGTTCATGGTAGCCACAACAGCACTATCTTTCCGATTGCCCAGTCGCAGTTCTAGTTCCTGATTCTTCAGGATTTTACGCCACACGTCGTTTTGCTCTTCAACCGTTTTTGGCCAGGGCGCTTTTTCACGATCGGTGTTGAAGGTTTCATCTTCCGTGAAGGTGAACGGCTTTTTGAGTTGCTCTTTCACGAAGTCACTACGCTCTTTGAACCGCTTGCGGAACACATTATACAGGTCGTAAGCCGCCGTCAGATCGCCATTGATCAGTGCATCATCGATCTGATAGCGGTATTTTTCGAACGACGCTACATCCGACGCCAATAAATACGTTTTGTTGCCATCGAGTTCTTTGAGGTAATTGTCCCAAACAACTGACGAAAGGGAATCATTGAGCCGCACCTTCCGATAGTGGTAGGTCGTCAATAGTTTGGCTACCAGTTGTTCGACCCGTTCCTGGGAAACAGTCGGCTTCAGATCGTCGGCTGTCGGCGATTGAGATGAGGTTTGTAGGGACGAAGCGTGGCCTACAGCACCATTCGAGGGCAAATCCGGCTGAAAACTCAGCATCAGCACGGGCATAAGAGTCACCAGATACTTCTTCATCTATTATTACCCAGGTTAATGGCGAAAGAGCGAAAGACCGGGCCGCCGGAGCGGTGAAAGAGCGAAACTGAACCAATGGTGCAAAACTAGTTGGTTCCAATTCACTCTTTCGCTCTTTCATTCTTTCGCTCTTTGGTTATTGTTTTACAATATCAAGTAACTCAACATCGAACACTAATGTTGAGCCGGGTTTAATATCGGCACCGGCACCCCGGTCGCCATAGGCTAAATCAGAGGGAATATAGAGCTTCCATTTGGAGCCTACGGGCATCAGCTGGAGGGCTTCGGTCCAGCCTCTGATGACTTCGCCTACGCCAAATTCGGCGGGTTGGCCGCGCTTGATAGAACTGTCAAATTCAGTACCATCCAATAGTCGGCCTGCATAATGAACCTTTACTCGATCAGTAGCGGTCGGCTTGGGACCGGTACCTTCTTTCTCAATGGAGTATTGTAAACCACTAGCCGTGGTTACTACACCCGTTTTGGTTTTATTTTCGGCCAGGAATGCTTCACCAATTTTTTTGTTTTCAGCCGATGCCTTCATGGCCTCTGCATTTTTGGTGACCATCTGCTTCTGGTAAAAATTCTGGATAACCTGCTGAACCTGATCCATCGACAGCAGCATCGTACCCCCTTTCAGGGCTTCATCTAGACCCTGGGCAATCAGCGCTGAATTGACATCTTTCGGGCCTTGCTGTTTGATATTCTGGGCGATACTGACGCCGATGCTATAGCTAAGAGAGTCGCGTTCGGAGGTTAAGGTGCCTTTGGCAGGTTTGGGAGCTGTGGCTGTTTTTGGGGCCAGAGCAGGTTTTTTTACGGCAGGCTTTTTGACTTGGGCGGTGGCGGAACCAGCAACTACTAATGCCGATACAGTGCCGGCCAGCATCCATTGATTAAACTTCATGCGAAAATAAAACGGGTGTAATTGAATTGAGACCTAATACTACTGAAACGTGAATGAATAGGATAAAAGTTTAACGATAAGCAGGTTCGGCTAAAAAATGTTGATGAGGGGGCGGTCAATTTCAGCCTAATCCTTTCACTGATCACACAAATAAAAGTAGTTGAAAATTTGGCAGAAATCAATTTTAGCCCCTTAAAGTACCGTTAATTTGGATGAACGGTCGTTCGGGGCCAGCCAATGGTGCTCGCTTTTGATGAAGAATATCGGAAAAGTCTAAGATTCAGTCGTTATTTCTTCATTTCATCGTATTTTTATTAAATTTTAATCGTACCTTTGCGGCCGAAAAAATAAACTAAATTTCCCTCTCACATATATGGAATCCGTAAGACCCGACGAGATATCAGCGATCCTCCGCCGTCAACTGGCCGGAACACAATCTGAAGCTGAACTCGAAGAAGTCGGTACGGTGCTGCAAATCGGCGACGGCGTAGCGCGTATCTACGGCCTCTCGAAGGTGCAGGCCGGTGAATTGCTGTCGTTCGAGAATGGGCTTCAGGCCATGGCTCTGAACCTTGAAGAAGATAACGTTGGTGCTGTATTGCTCGGCGATTATTCGGAAATCAAAGAAGGCGATACCGTTAAGCGTACCAATCAGATTGCTTACGTAAACGTAGGTGATGGTATTCTTGGCCGCGTTGTTAACACCCTGGGTCTGCCGATAGATGGTATGGGCCCTATTCAGGGTGAGTTGTTTCCCATGCCGATGGAGCGCAAAGCACCAGGCGTAATTTTCCGTCAGCCGGTAAACGAGCCACTGCAAACGGGTATCAAAGCTATCGATGCCATGATCCCCATCGGCCGTGGTCAGCGTGAATTGATCATCGGTGACCGTCAGACGGGTAAGACCGCTGTGGCCATCGACACCATCATCAACCAGAAAGAATTTTACGACAAAGGCCAGCCCGTTTATTGTATCTACGTTGCCTGCGGTCAGAAAGCATCGACCGTTAAGCAGGTAGAAGCTACCCTGCGGAAAGCGGGTGCTATGGATTACACGGTGATTGTGGCAGCCAACGCATCGGACCCTTCGCCGATGCAGTTCTTTGCTCCGTTTACAGGTGCAGCTATCGGGGAGTTCTTCCGAGATACAGGCCGTCCGGCACTGGTTGTATACGACGATCTGTCGAAGCAGGCTGTCGCTTACCGCGAAGTGTCGCTGCTGCTGCGTCGCCCTCCAGGACGGGAAGCGTATCCTGGTGACGTATTCTACCTGCACAGCCGTTTGCTGGAGCGGGCTGCGAAAATCAACAGCAACGACGATATCGCGAGAAATATGAATGACCTGCCACCCGCGTTGAAAGACAAGGTGAAAGGGGGCGGTTCGTTGACAGCTCTTCCAATTATTGAGACACAAGCTGGTGACGTTTCGGCTTACATTCCTACGAACGTAATTTCGATCACCGATGGTCAGATCTTCCTGGAGTCGAACCTGTTTAACTCGGGTATCCGTCCAGCTATCAACGTAGGTATCTCGGTATCGCGGGTAGGTGGTAACGCCCAGATCAAGTCGATGAAGAAAGTGGCAGGTACACTGAAACTCGATCAGGCTCAGTTCCGCGAGCTGGAAGCGTTTGCCAAGTTCGGTTCTGACCTTGATGCGTCGACCAAACTGACCATTGAGCGGGGACGCCGGAATCAGGAAATGCTGAAACAGGCGCAGTACTCACCCGTTCCGGTTGAACAGCAGGTGGCCATCATCTATGCGTCGACAAACGGCTTACTGGACAAAGTTCCTGTCACCAAGGTAAAAGCGTTCGAAAGTGAGTTTGGTATGGTGTTGAGCGCTCAGTATCCGAAGGTATTGGACGAACTGCGTGCCGGTAAACTGACCGACGAAGGAACGGCAACCTTGAAGAAAGTAGCCGCTGATCTTTCAGCAAATTATTAATTTTTTAAGGAGTTAGGAGCGAGGAGTTAGGGGAGAGCATGCTGATACGTTCGGTTTTCTCCTCGCTCCTAATTCCTCACTATTAACTCCTTTTATTAATAGCTTAAGGAGTTAGGAACGAAACTAGGGAATATTATATGTGCGTCAGCAACTCCTCACTCCTCGCTCCTAACTGCTAACTCCTTAAAGGAATGGCCTCACTAAAAGAAGTACGCGCCCGGATTGCTTCGATCAACTCGACTCAGCAGATCACCAAAGCCATGAAAATGGTGTCGGCGGCTAAACTGCGTCGGGCGCAGGATAACATAACGCAATTGCGGCCCTACGCCCAGAAACTGAGTCAGATGCTTGGAACGGTATCGGCAGGGGCGGAAACGGCTTCGGAAAGTCCATATAAGCAAACACGGACTATTGGGCGGGTCCTGATCATTGTGATTACCTCTGATCGTGGCTTGGCCGGGGCATTCAACTCGAATGCGATAAAGGGAGCATTGACACTGATCGATGAAAAGTATTCCACACAGGCTCGCTCGGGCAATGTGGAAATTATGGCCATTGGTAAGAAAGGTGGAGAAGCGTTTCAGCGCCGTGGCTTTAAAGTGAATACCAATCACATCGATACGTTTAATTCACTCAATTTTGGTACGGTCCGGGCTGCGGCCGAAGAGGCTATGGAAGGCTTTGCCAATGGTCGTTACGATGTGGTAGAGATTGTCTATAATGAATTCCGAAATGCAGCGGTACAAATTATTCGGACTGAACAGATGCTGCCAATCGTAGCGGCTGAGTCGCCTGCGGGGGGAGCTACTTCCATCAACTACCTGTTCGAGCCCTCGGAGGAGCAGATTGTGACGGAACTGATTCCAAAAACAATTAAGATTCAACTGTATAAAGCGGTTCTGGATTCAAATGCAGCTGAGCATGGTGCCCGGATGACCGCTATGGATAAAGCAACCGAGAATGCCGGCGAACTGCTGAAAGAGCTTCGACTGGTCTACAACCGGACCCGGCAGGCTGCGATTACTACCGAAATTCTTGAAATTGTGGGTGGTGCCGAAGCGTTGGCTAATGGCTAATCATCGACTTACCGTTAAAAAAATAAAGCCGTTCCCTGATCAGGGAGCGGCTTTATTTTTTCGTAACTTTTACTAACTCATTGCAACGCTTTCCTGCCTGATTGCGTCATAGAAAAAGAAAGAAGAAGTACTGGGGCAAGCCTGCAAGCGCCCGTTGACCGGGCCAGGTTAAAGCGTTGTTAAAATTACTTAATTGTAAAGTAGGGGTGTTGATTATCAGACTTTTAATGATCTGTTTCTGCCTAAATATTTAACCCAGGATCGAAACGCATGAAGCACTTTTGTTGTTATTAAGTTGTCATATACGAATGACTATTTCTCTAACGTTAATTAAGCGGTTTAAGGACCATTTAACGACTCAAAATACATGAAACTCAAAGGCATAATAACTAGTCTGTTCGTCGTCGGTACGCTGGCGTCCTGTGCTCCTGCTATTACAGTAAAATACGACTACGATCCTAAAGTGAATGTTCGTCAGTTTACGACCTACCGGATCGAAGCTGATCGGCAACGGAATGCTGACCCCATTGTAGGTAGCAACCTCAACCAGCGTCGGATTGCCGATGCGCTTGACCAGTCGCTGAAATCGCGTGGCTACAAGCCTGTAACACAGGGCGAAGCGGATCTGGTGGTTCGGTTTTTTATGGATTCGAAAGATCGTCAGCAAATCCAGTCGAACAATATGTACTCGCCTTATTCGTGGTGGTACGGTGGCATGGGCAACAATGTGTATTCGCGGCAGTATGAAGAGAACCGTGTGGTAATCAACGTACTGGATGCTCGTACCAACGATATCATCTGGCAAGGCTGGGCAACGGGGCAGCTAAACACCCGGAACAAAGAACGTGATCGTGATCAGGCATTCCGCGAAACGGTTTCCAGTATCATGAAAAACTTCCCTGAAAGTGCCGGTCAGGATTATGGCGCGGCTCGTTAAGGGCGTTTCAAAGTAGTAAAATAAAAACCTGCCTTCTGCAAAGGGCAGGTTTTTTTATGGGCATACCTTTTTGTTATTTTGTGCCTTTCGTTTTGAGGTTATGTCCACCGTAAGCCGAGGAGTTATTTATTCGCTCGTGGCAGTTGTCATCGTGCTGCTGTTAGGCATTATGGCGTTGCTTGGTGTGGCTTATAATCGACATCAACGACTGGAAGACGCCACAATTGATCTTCAGAGAAATCTGACTCAGCAGGAGAGTAAAATCAACGAATTGCAGGAGCGGTTACAGGATTGTGATACAATCAAAGCAGCGCTACCTATCGATACGTCCTGGAATACGGTGCCTATCGATACACCAACGAAGGCCGTTTCTCAATCGCCACCACCCAAATGGTAGTCATAAAAAAAGGCATCCATACCAGATGCCTTTTCTACGTTCTCATAGGTTGGTTATTCGTCAAATACGTTGCCATCGTAAGTAACGCTGGCGAGTTTTTTATCGAGATAATAAATCTGGTCGGATGGAATCTGGTCGATCAGTTCGAGGCAGCGACGGGCAATGTACTCTTCTTCCATTTGCTCTTTTACATACCACTTCAGCAATTCTTCAGTAGCATAGTCACTTTCGCGACGGCAGATGCCGATAATGCGGTTGATCGAGTCCGTTACCGACACTTCCTGCTCTAAAGCCCCTTCAAATACAGACCTTAGCGAGTCGAATTCCTGCGCAACGGCTGGAACTTCGGGCGAATAAGCCGTAGCGCCCTGGTCGCAGAGGTAGTGGAAAAGCTTCATGGCATGATGACGTTCCTCGTCCGACTGCTTGTAAAAAAAGCCTGCACAGTGGTCTAGTCCATTACGGTCGCACCAGCCTGCCATCGCCAGGTATTTCGAGGAAGATACCATTTCCATCTGTATTTGCTGGTTCAACGCCAGCTCAACGCTCTCTTTAATTGCGGTGCGAAGTCTTGCTAAGTCTTTCATAAGTAAATGGCTGTTGCCGGTGAGATCTTTTCCCAAAAAAACAAAAAAAACCGGCTCATGTTATAAAGCCGGCTGACTATCAAGAAATTTAGACGTAATCTATTTATGCGGGCTGGGGTAGGGTACAGCCACATTCGCGCAGCATGGAGTTCAGGTCCAGCATAAGTTTGGCACCGTTGAGCAACTCACGCAAATGAACAATCTCGCATAGGGTAAGCACATAGCAACGTTCTGAACGGGGTAGTGTCAGGATTTCAACGTCATCGGATGCGGCTGTGCTAAGCGCCATCTGCCGGATGTCGATGGTTTCGACCATACGGCGGAAATGGGCAAAGTCGCGTGCTGAAAATTGGGTGCGGGTATTCCAGAATTCCAGAATCAGGCGGTAGCTCGCATCACATTGATAAACAACACCTTTGTCGGTTCGGAAGACTTCCTGATAGGTTGTCGGTACGTTACTGGTCATGGGTACGCAAATGAACAAACAAAGATAAGCCGAAACTATTAATTTAGATAGTTTCTAAACAATATTTTGTGGCCCTTTAACGAACGGCCGAATTGACAGATTGGGCCGAGTTAGCTTGTACTGGTAACCAGCCTGTTTTTCCAGTAGAACTTCGGACAAGTTGGAAGACATCGGTTCGGGCCAGCACATCGACGGTAGAGCCTATAGGTAATGTGGTGATAATCCCCGCCTGCTCGCCAGCGGCATCCCGTAGCGTGCCTGGTGTCGATAACGTTAAACGCCGAACGGGCTGTTTGGGCGTTTCTGTAGTACTATTGAGAATATAGCCTGTCAGGCCATCAGGCGTTTCGATTCGCAACCAGGTTTCCGTTCCACCGAGAATGGTTAACGCTGATGACTTAGGCAACTCACGCACGATGGGCGAATCACTGCCAGGTGACAGGCGAACCAGCGATTTCGCGGCCGACACACGTACCGAATCACCTAAACGGCCACTAGCCAGGATCATCTGTTTGGCTGGGCCGCGTCCGAGTCTGACGAAAGGGAGCGGGTCAGTAGCTCCATCTGTCAGGCCATAAATGCCAAAATGCAGATGAGGGCCAGTCGTACGGGCATTGCCGGTATTACCCACGAAGCCAATCGTATCGCCTACCGCAACGCGTTGCCCATTGGTGACATGCCAACTGTCCAGATGAGCGTAATAAAGCCGGATTTCTCGTTCGTTATCCGTCAGAAAGGCGACGTTGCCACCCAGCGAGTTAGTGCCAACGCCTGTAACAATGCCATTGACCGAAGCGAGTGCAGGCGTTCCTTTGGGAGCAAAAATATCGATACCCTCGTGCCGACGGCGGCCTCCATCGCGGGCTGCGCCAAAATAGCTGCTGATCTGACGACTATCGAGCCCTTTGACGGGAAAAGCTAAAGCGGGTTCACGCGTAATTGAAATGGTGTAACTGGCACTTCGGAGCAGTTCTGGCTGAATACGGATCAGGTACGTCTGATTTTTTCGAGGCTCCCAGGTCAGCACATTCGTATCGGCTTTCGATGCTGCCATTAAGGACGTTCGGTTTCGATCGTCAAGCGAAAATACATCGATAAAAATCTGCGTGGTTTTCTGGCCCTGGGTTTCTACCCGAACCAGGAACCGATCCCCCCGTTGCCCATCCAGCCGATAGCCTACAGCAAATGCTTTGTTAGCCGAAAAATAGCCGCTTTCGCGATACGGCACCGTGATTTTCAGCGAGTCGTGGAGGGCTCGGTCAGCAGCACCTAGCCAATCGGTACCCAGGGCGGTCTGATCCAGCTTTGCCTCCTTGAGCGATTGGCTGTATTGATCATGGGGCGACGTGGAACGAAACAAATTGGTGGCCGGTCCAACACCTGTGCAGGCGCTAAGCCAGCCAGCGACAAGTCCTGCTAAAAGTAGGTGAGAATAATACTTGATTACCATAGTTATACTATAGCATTAAACGACTTTGTTGCAGTGATATTTCAATTGGGATAAATAGACGACCATCCCCAAACCAACCAGAATGCTTAGGAACGGCAGTAAGAATGATACAACAGCGGCAAACGCATACGTAAGGGCACTAAGCAGCTGGCTGGTCCGAATGGTTTGTATACGTACATCACCTACGGGGTGTTTAATGAGCCGATAGTTGTCGGTAGCGTAGTTCCACATCACAAATAAGACCCAGGAAATCCCCGAGAAAAGGAACATATACAGCGCCGACGAAAGCGAATGTGCCGGGGTGTTGATGTAATCGGCGAGTAGCGAGGTCGTAAACGGAATAATGCTGACTAGCAGTAGCAGAAGGCCGTTGTAAAACATAAACCGGACATCGCTGCGCTGGATGACATTATACATCCGGTGATGATTAAGCCAGATGATAAAGATGGTTGTGAAGCTAACAAAATAGGCGATGTAATTTGGCCATTGATGAAACAGCGCTAAAGCCAGCGAATGGTTGGAGGTGGCAGCCCGCAGACTGGGCGTTTTCAACTGAAATGTAAGCAGCGTAATATCAATGGCGAAAACCCCATCGCTGAAGGTTTCCATGCGTAGGGTTTCGTTTTCCTGGAAATCTGCCATCTGCCGTTATGTCATTCATTGACAAACAAACGGTTCGATGAGCCAATAAGTTATGAAATGAACTGCACTTATAGTAACGCGGGTAGGAACCCGCGTTATATGCCTAAAAATTGCGGGTTTCCACCCGCCTTACTACAGCGGTTTCTAGCTGTTGAAACTCATGAGCAGAGAGCGTTGTGCTGGCGACGCTTAAAAGGTTTTGCAGAACAAAAGGTGGAGCGGTTGCCTGTACTTCCTTGAAAAAAGCTGTTCGTTCGCCCGAATGCAGGGCTGGAATCATATACCGATACGATAAACCGGCATCGGCTGGCGACATACTGGCAATGATTTTCTGCGTAACGCCTTGAATCTCTTCATCCGTACAGAGGGCGTAGGTTTGCGCAGTGGTGTCGGTTTCTTCTTCGTCCATATGCATCAGGTAGACCGATACAAACCGATTAAGTGCCAGGTAAAAATCATAACCCAGGCCAGGCCGGACAGCTAACGGGCTGGCCTGGGTGGTTGCCAACCGATGCTCAAGATCGGCAATGAGCTGATCGATTTTTTCGTGTTCGGCCTGATCATGAGCCGATGCACCGGGACATTTGGCTTCGATAAGGGGAAAACTGTACGTTTCTTCCTTGTGCGCATGCATATGCAGGAAGTGAACTAGCTCGTTAACCTGGGTTTTTAACGCTTCCAGTTCATGGTCGATCGTAAAATCGGTGCGACCGGCTAAATAGGTGGTATCGAACAACGTTTTGCGCAGTGCTTTATGCACCTTGCGGAAGGTATCGGGACGTTCTAAGGTGTTCATAAGTAGTTGTTGGTTAACAGAACAAAACTAGCTATGCTGAAACACCTTGACGAGCTACATGTCGGCCAGTTGCGAAAGAAGGCGGGTGAATTGTAGAAAGGAGCAGGTGAAGTGTAAAGTTGCCAATTGATCGAACACGGACCGGCATCACACCAATCCATGTTCGATCATCGGATTATTTCCGCTTGGTTAATAGATAAACGGGTATACCCAATCCGGCAATTAGCAGACCCATACCCGTGTTGAATGTTTTGGTATACAGTAGAATGATACAAATGGCCAGTGCTGCAACGATGTACAGTGCTGGAACAATCGGATAGCCAAACGCCCGGTACGGTCGCTCGGTATTCGGTTCGGTGCGACGAAGCCGGAAAAGTCCGGCAATGGTTACCATATAAAACACTAGCGAAGCAAAGGTACAATAGTCCAGTAGGTCGCCGTATTTGCCCGACAGACAGAGAACGGATGCCCAGATGCACTGAACCCAAAGTGCCCGGCCTGGCACAGCATGCTGGTTGAGGTGTGATGCCTGTTTCAGAAACAGCCCGTCTTTTGCCATGGCGTAGTAGAGTCGTGCCCCTGCCAGGATCAACCCATTGTTACAGCCAAAGGTCGAAATCATAATCAGCACGGCCATAATGGCGACCGCTACGTTACCAAATATGGTTTCAACAGCGGCTGTGGCCACGCGGTCGGCAACGGCAAACTGAATACCCCGGCTGATGATGTCGGTGCCGTTGGGCGATCCTTTCAGGGGAAGCAGGGAGAGGTACGATACATTCGCCAGAAAGTAAATAGTTGTTACGATCAGCGTGCCAAAAAACAGGGCTAAAGGAATATTCCGGCGCGGATTCTTGATTTCTCCCGCAATGAACGTCACGTTGTTCCAGGCATCAGCCGAAAATAGCGATCCAATCATCGACGTACCAAAAGCCAGAATCAGCGCCATACCCGCCAGTGGAATTACGTCGCCGGTAGCTGATGTCGTACTGGCTTCCCAGGCATTGGTCAGGTTGGTTGATAATAAACCGCTACTCAACCCGATAGTAATACCAATCACGATCAAACCCAGCAGAGCAATCAGTTTGGCGGAGGTAAATACGTTCTGAATGAATTTCCCACTTTGCACCCCCCGGCTATTTAGCCAGGTAAGGAATACCAGACTCGATATGGCAAACAATGACCCGAGCGTCACTTTTATAGGTCCAAGCGCTAGTAGCACATTATCTGGCCCTAAAGCCGGAATAAAGACAGCGGTATACTTGGTGAAAGCCACGGCTACAGCCGCAATGGTTCCGGTCTGGATAACCATAAATACCGTCCAGCCATAGACGAAGCCAGTCAAAGGGCCGAAAGCGCGTTGAATATAGATATATTGTCCACCCGCCTTGGGCATCATGCCCGCCAGCTCACCATAACTCAGCGCAGCGGCTACCGTCAATACGCCCGTCAGTACCCAGAGCATAAGCAACCAGCCCGACGAACCCAGGTTGCGGGCCATGTCGGCCGATACAATAAAAACGCCGGAGCCAATCATGGAGCCGGATACTATAAGTGTAGAGTCGAGGAGACTCAATGAACGATTAAATTCGGTGGGTTCGGCGGTGTCGACCGACGAAACGGAATTAGAGACGTTTTCTGCCATGAAGAAGAAGATATACCTACAAGAACCGCTCAATTCGTCAGAAAAGCAAACGGATACCCCTAATTTCTATGGTTAACGGCCGACTTACCCAAAGACAAATAAAGGTCGGAGGCATGACAGGGCTATTTTATTTGGCCATTTTTGGCTAACCTGTAACTCACTCTTTATGGATTTCAACTTAATCGCCAAAGACTAAGTAGATCGTTAAAAAAGGCTTTTTCATTTGGCTGACGGGTAACTTAAACCCTAACGGATGTTTTTGGTTCTTAGGTGTATGACTATATTCGTCATGCATTGGCTAACCCATCCAACTATGACTTATCGTATACTTTGGCCCATTTGGGCAGGGCTTATTTTCATATGCCTGGTTTTTAGACTACAAGCTCAAACCGTACTCGAAACCAAGCCACTAAGTATTACCGCTACATGCCCAGGCTCTTCGTTCACTGTTTCAACTTCGTCTTTGTCCACTATTGAAGGCTATTCTACCAATACCGTTTTTACGGTCCAAATTTCAGATGGTGGCCTGTATATAGATATTCCTACCAAGAACCCCATTTTTACCTATGGAATACCCATGAGTGCTACTATTCCAGCGGATGTAGTTGCTGGTCGATTTTATTCGGTTAGGGTAAAAGCTACAAATCCTGATGTTATTGGCATGCCCAGCCCTACCCGGTTATTGGTAAGAGGGGGCGAGTCGAAGCCAGCCCCGCCGTTGGTCGATTCGCTTACGTTAGCCTGCGATGGGTATTCATCAAAAGATTGGGATCGTTACATTCCTGTCAAAGTGAAGCTTATCGACGGAGCAGAACCAAGAATGTATGTGGGTGGACAGTATAATTACTTCTCCGATTACGCTCATTATCCATACTGCGAATCGCATTCCATTCAGGATACTATAGCTTGTAAAACCTGGGCAGAATTCGATGTATACAAGAATTATTATAACTCACCACCCTATTATGTGTATCCGCTAGATGAGAAAGTCTATTATGTATCGCAACTCGTCGATGGCTGTGAAAGTGAGCGTGTACAAACAAAAGTTAGAATTCTGTGGCGGCCATGGCGTGGTCCTGCACCAGCTAATCCGTGGAAATCAGACGAAGGAGACCCCCGTTACGGCCGTCTGAGCTATTGCCAGGGGGAAAAGGCTTATCCGCTAAATATGAATGGGCATGGACCAGCACCTGATAATTACAGAGTCGTCTATTATGATAATCCTGCATTATATACGTCAAATGGCCCAACATTCGATCCTCCTGTTCCCGATACGCGTACGCCAAATGTAAAGCGTTATATGTTCAGTCTGGAACCAATGGACCCCCAAAAAGGCTGTTCATTAAATCAAGGTTATTCATGGTCTGATGCTATGTTTTGGGCTACTTTTCTAACTGTAACCGTCAATCCCACGCCTTCGAAGCCTACTACGGCTACCATGGTGGTGAGTTATTATCAGGGTCAGGTAGCGATGCCGCTAAGTGCCACAACGACCGATAGTACGGCGTCCTTAGTATGGTACGGTACTGATGCGACGGGTGGTGAGGGCTCCAGTGTGGCGCCGAAGCCAGCGACTAACCAGGTAGGGCCGGCTACGTATTACGTGGCTCAGAAAATAGGCTCCTGCGAGAGCGAGCGGGTTCCAGTTTCAGTCCTGATCAACCCACTTTTAGGTATAGAAGATCCTACGTTAGCCGAGGTCGTAGAGGTGTTCCCGAATCCAACCGTTTCATCACTGACAATTCGTATTCGGGGGCTAACTGGCCAACAATCCGCTCGTCTGGAACTGGTCGATCTGGTTGGTCAGTCGTTGTACAGGAAAGAAACGCAGCAGGAAACGGCCGTACTCCCCATGACCGACTATCCGAATGGCAGCTATTTGTTGCTAATCAACGTTGGCGACAGGAAAACGGCCCGGCGCATTATGAAATTGTAGTTTCTGGTAAGCATCAAGGTGCTTCCACCACTTTCTTCAATCCCTTCAGGATACTATCCCAGCCTTTCAGCGAACGTTCGTAGCGTTCTTCGGCTCCTTTAGCCGGGCCTACATCGTCGGTAATGGAAAGGATGGTTTTGCCGTCTTTGTAGGTCAGTTCATCGGTTACGGTCGAAAAATCCCCTGATTCTTCATCCGCTCCGTCGTTCATCAGCGTGTATTTGAGGAGCTTATTGGGTTCAAACTTTAGGATTTGGCCTTTCAACTCAATTTTTCGGATGAGAAACATACGGCCGGTAAACAGGATCGTACTGCCTACTTCCCAGTCTGAAAATACTTCGCAGTTGAAGAAGTATTTTTTCGTTTTCTCGGGATTGGTGAGGGCGTTCCAAACCTGTTCAGGGGTGGCTTTCAGGCTAATCTTTTTTCGGACAACAAAATTTTTCATGGCGTATGGAGTAATTGGTAGTCTAGTATAAGACCGATACGCCCGAAAATGTTTGCTTACTGAATAGCCTGGGCCGCTGCCCGACCGGCGGTGCGTCCTGAAAACAGACAGCCGCCCAGAAATGTACCTTCCAATGCCCGATACCCATGCATACCGCCCCCACCAAACCCCGCCACTTCGCCCGCTGCATATAGCCCTGGAACAGGCTCCCCATTGATTCTCAGCACCCGACTTGAAAGGTCAGTTTGCAACCCGCCCAGTGTTTTACGGGTAAGAATGTGCAGCCGGACGGCGATCAGTGGCCCGGCCGATGGGTCAAGAATAGGGTGCGGTTTCGCTGTTCGAATCAGTCGATCGCCCAAATAGCGACGGGCACCCCGAATGGCCGTGATCTGGGCATCTTTGCTAAACGGGTTAAGTAGCTGTCGGTCACGCGCTACGATTTCGCGTTCAATAGTGGCCAGATTGAGCAGCGGTTCGCCCGCTAGCCTGTTCATGGCATCAACCAGATCGGCCAGCGTATCCTTAACGATAAAATCGGCTCCGTTTTGTTTGAATGCTTCGACAGGGGCCGGAGCGTTTTTGCCTACTGCCCGGCCCAACACCTGTCGCCAGCTTTTACCCGTCAAATCCGGGTTCTGTTCCGATCCCGACAAGGCAAATTCCTTCCGAATTATGGCCTGATTCAGAATAAACCAGGTGTAGTCGTAGCCGGTTTGCTGGATGTGGCTCAGGGTGCCCAACGTATCGAAGCCCGGAAAGAGTGGTACAGGTAATCGATTGCCGAGGGCGTCGAACCATAGCGACGATGGGCCGGGCAAAATCCGAATGCCGTGCTGGCTCCAGATGGGTGCCCAATTCTGAACGCCTTCTGTATAATGCCACATGCGGTCGCGGTTGATGAGATTGGCACCGGCGGCTTCCGAAATAGCCAGCATACGCCCGTCTACATGATCGGGTACGCCCGATAGCATATGGTTAGGAGGATCTCCCAGACGTTTAGGCCAGTTCTGCCGGACTAGTTCGTGATTGGCACCAATACCTCCTGACGTAACAACAATAGCTTGGGCGCGAAACGTAAAGTCTCCGATAGGAACGCGGGAGCTTTTTTCACCCCGCTTCACGGTGCTGGGCTCCAGAATTTCACCCTGAACACCATCCACAGCACCGTTTGTTATGAGCAATTCATTGACTCGATGACGAAACTTCAGCGTAATCAACCCACGTTTAGCGGCTTCCCGAACCCGTTGCTCAAACGGAGCTAAAACGCCGGGCCCCGTACCCCAGGTGACGTGAAAACGGGGTACTGAATTGCCATGCCCGATAGCGCCGTACCCACCCCGTTCGGCCCAACCCACAATCGGAAAAAAACGGATGCCCTGCTGGTGTAGCCAGGAACGTTTTTCGCCAGCCGCAAACGCTACGTAAGCTTCGGCCCATTTCCGGGGCCAGTGATCTTCCGGGCGGTCGAAGGCGGCTGTGCCCATCCAGTCCGTGAGGGCCAGCTCGTACGAATCCCGAATCTTCAGGCGTCGCTGTTCGGGCGAATCGACCAGAAACAGGCCGCCAAACGACCAGAATGCCTGCCCGCCCATGCTTTGCTCCGGCTCCTGATCGACCAGTATAACGCGCTTCCCGGCATCGGCCAGTTCAGCGGCAGCTACCAGGCCTGCCAGACCAGCGCCGACAATAATGACATCCGCGTCTGTTTGCATAGTACATGTTACGCTTTTATAGAGAATAGAACGCAGATGATTATGATTTATATGATTAGTTAAGACCTATGTAAATCATAACCATCTGTGTTCTATGGCAACTACGAAAGCCTGATCCATAGCCAGCCTACTAGTTTGCTTCGGTCAGTTCCAGTACCACACTGGTTCGGCGGGTGTCAACCTGCGGGTTGAAGCCGATGGTCATCAGGTAATTGCCTGAGTAGGTGGGGCTAGCTGTATTGATAGCGGAGCGTGTGCCCGGATAGACATTGAGTTCCTGAATTTTATACAGCTTGTCGGGGCGCAGGCCCTTCAGTTTAATAGGGGCCTGGCTACCCGCTTTATAGCGATTTTTGACCAGATACGTGAACCAGACCGCCCGATCCTGCTGCTCGCTAATGTACAGGCTAGATGCAACATCGTTTGTATATGGAGACGCCAGCCGGAACAGATCGCCCTGCCAGATGGTGGTTTTGATGCGTTCGTAGGTTTTCAGCGCCTGCTGACTGAACTGTAGTTCGTCGTCGGTTAGTTTACTCACCACAATGTCGTAGCCCAGTTTGCCCATCATGGCTACGTCTGTTCGGAATTTGATCGGCTGTTTTCCCCAGTCGGTTACGTGGTTGCAACTGGCAATGGAGGGGAAAAAATACGAGTAATTCCACTGAATAAAAATCCGCTCCAAGGCATCGGTGTTGTCGCTGGGCCAGTATTCAGTAAAGTACTTCAGCGCCCCATAATCGACTCGGCCACCGCCACCAGAGCAAAGCATCATGGGCAGTGTAGGGTACTTGGCCCGGAGCCGGTCCAGCACTTTGTATAGGCCCAGTACGTAATCGACGTATAGATTCGACTGATTCAGATTGGTAGCCGAATAGGCATTGTAAATGACTGCATTACAATCCCACTTGATAAAGCCCAGCGTTGGGTTTTTGGTAAGTAAGTCATTCACCAGATTGTACACGAAGTCTTGTACTTTCGGATTCGATAGGTCGAGCACCAACTGATTGCGGAAATAATACTCCGACCGATTAGGCAGTTTAATCACCCAATCAGGGTGCTTTTCGTAGAGTTCGCTCTTCGGACTGACCATTTCCGGCTCCAGCCAGATACCGAATTTGATCCCCGCATTCTCAGCTTCTTTTACCAGATAACCCAAGCCATGCGGTAATTTTTTGACGTTCTCCTGCCAGTCGCCCAGGGCCGCGTGGTCGTCGTTGCGGGGGTATTTGTTGCCAAACCAGCCATCGTCGAGCAGGAACAGATCGACGCCCAGTTTTTTACCGTCTTTGAACAGCGAACTTAGTTTTTCTTCGTTGAAATCGAAATAGGTTGCTTCCCAGTTGTTCAGCAGCGTCAGTCGGTTGCCTTCGCCTTGTGGAATACGATGTTTTCGGGCCCAGCGGTGCAAATGGCGACTGGCACCGCCCTTGCCCTGTTGGGAGTAGGTGAACAGAAAAGCCGGGGTGGTAAACTCAACGCCCGGCGCTAAGTTGTAAGCCGATGCATATGGATTAATACCCGGTATAACCCGCAGATTGTGAAGTGGATCGACTTCAAACGCCAACTGATAATTGCCCGACCAGGCCAGGGTTCCCGCAATGACCTCGCCCTGGTCTTCTTCGGCAGGTTGATTGAGGGATACCAGAAACGAAGGCGGCTGGAACAGATCGGCCCGTGTACCGAGTTTGGAATCCAGCACTTTAATGCCTTCGGTCAGCAGCACTTTCGACGGATTCATTTCATTGGCCCAATCGCCGTGGAAGTGTGTCAGGTAATAGTTTTGAGCCGGAATGTAGAGGTTAGCCGATGCGTACTTATGCAGTACAACGGACTTTTTCTCAGTATGTCGGATAGATGACCATTGCTCAATGACATCCTCTTTTTGATACGCCTTATAATACAGCGTCACCTCGAACGGATACTGCGGGTCTTTCAAATAGACTTTGGTAAGTACGACCCCATCGGCTATCGACTGGGTTTCGTGCCGGATATATTTGAGGTCGAGTGAGGGGTTGCCATCGGCATGGGTGACCTGAATCGCTGGTTCCAGCAGGTTACGACCTCCGGCGGGTGTATACACCGAATTATAAATACCCGTATAATCTTCACCCCGCTTCCCGTTGGCTGGAATGGCTGCGTATTCGGTTGTATTGCGAAGTTTGGCTCCCAGATGAACCAGCGTAGGAATCTGCTCTTTGTCGATTCGGATTACCAGCGCCGTTTGGCTGGTTTCGATAATAATATGTGTATCGCCCGGTGCCGCCTGTACCGACAGTACCACCAGCAAAAGGAAGGGTAAGAGGAAATAAGCCAATTTCATAGTTGAAAGAATTCAGACTGCAAAATAGGCATTTACAGGTTACGGTCTTTTCTACAAGCTTTAGTGGAGTATTCAAGTGCCATCGTTGTAAGCCGTACCATCTCAGTAGCTTAACTGGACGAAACGTTGCGACTATCATGGGACTAATTAAAATAGATTGATTTTTATTTGTTTGTGGCTTGCTTGTCTGTTACTAATCAGTTTATCTGATAAATCTGGATATTATTACCACAGGTGTCGGCAAAGACGGCCAGGGTAGTGGTGCCCATTGGAGTGGGAGCCATGCTGAACGAAACGCCTACCTCGGTTAGTCGGCGGTATTCGGCCTCAATATCATCGACCTGAAAAGCGGTCAAAGGAATACCGGCATCGAACAGGGCTTTCTGGTAGGTTTGGGCGGGTGGAAAGCCCATCGGTTCGAGTACGATTTCGGTGCCATCCTGTTCTTCCTGAGAAACAACGGTTAACCATCGATGGTCGCCCAGTGGTATTTCCGTTTTTTTGACGAACCCCAAAATGTTCGTATAAAATTGGAGCGCTTTTTCCTGATCGTCGACCAGCACACTCACCAGTTTGATTCGCATAAAACGAAGTAGTTGTTGAATAGGGCAAAGATCAATCGGAAAACAGCGTTCAGGCTCTCGAAAATTGCTTTTTTTGCTGGTAGGCCAACGGTGTTTGTCTGGTGTATTTTTTAAACAATCCGATAAACGACGTAACGCTTTCAAAATTCAGGGCATGGCAGACCTCGGTCGTCGATAGGCCGGTTTGCAGAAGTTGTTTGGCACGGATAAGTCGCTGTTCGGTGCGATACTGGTGCGGTGTGCGACCGTAACACCGTTTGAAAAGCCGTAGAAAATGAAACTTTGACAGCAACGCGACCTGGGCCATCGTTTCCAGGCTTATCGGCTCGGCCAAGTTGCTATCAATAAACTGTTTCGCCCGGATTATCTGCCTGACCTGATAAGCCGCTGGAAAAACCTGGTCCCGAATGGCAAACACCTGAGTTGCGTAGTATGTCATTACGAATTGAATGAATTATCGATAGAGATACTGTTTAAGAGTTTGTTGAATACTTTTTGTCATTCCGGCCGGAGGGAAAAATGACCAAATCACTCATTTTCACACTTGCGACAAAATCAAGTAAGTTCTAAACCATCCACTCATTCATTTCAGGTAATACTGTTGAATCAAACGCATGGCCTCTTTTTCATCCTGGGCGCAAACATCGCAGAAGGTTCCAACGCCATTGACGGGCCCTTCGTATTGCCAGCTAAACGTTTTTCGGTATTTTTTCTGTTCATCCACTACCTGTAACTGGTTGCCCAATGGTGTTACGTACAACGTATAGTGGTTAGGGAACTGAACCATAAACCCGGCTTTGCTTCCAGGCTGCGATTTGCCGACAAACTGCAAGGGTGTTTCTTTTCGGTCTTTGCCATAGGTGTAGTCGATTGTTGCCCGTTTTTCATTTTTCACCCAAAAGCTAAACGCTTCATAGGTGTCGGTGCCGGGCTGGCCGTAGGCGTAATTTGCCACTTTCATTGGCGACTGTGCAAATGTACTTGTCCCTAAACTTAGTAAAAGCAGAACAATTGATTGTTTTAAGAGCATCGTTCGTGTGTTAAGGTCGTAGAACAGGCTGAGAAGTAGCATACTGCATACACTTGCACGATAGATAAGTAAATTCGACAGGTAGTTGCTTCGCGCTATTTCTTTGTCAAACCAACCCTGTTTTGGGGTAACTGTTTCAAAACCACCGTCGCCAATCGGCTTAAACTAGTCTGCATATGGTAAAAAGTATATTGGTCATTCCTACCTTATCGAGTCTTCTTACGTTCCTTTCTTCGATTGTTTTAGCGCCTACAGATAAGCCGTTTCAGGTGAATGATATTGTGTATGTGCATGCATCCAATAGCCTGACACTCCGAAAAACGGCTTCGAAAGATGGGGTCAAGATTGCTTCGGTGCCAGCCAATGGCGCTGCACTTACAGTGGTGTCTTTACCAGAGCCGGGTAGTTCCTATACTGCTGAAACGATCGGTTCGTTTGCCGTAAAAGGTGGTTGGGTGGCCGTAAAAACGCGTGATGGCCAGCAGGGCTATTTGTTTGACGGGTATCTGTCTCGGTATAAGCCTTTGCAACGCGACAAAATGGATGGCAGTGTTTCGCTGATGGATGCGTTTTATCGGACTATTTCGCCCGTAAAAGGCAAACGGACCACGCTGCCCGCTACCAACGGCACCATTGAACGGTATCAGTACCTGTATGCCGATGGGGCCCGATTTGAAGAACAATATTACGAGGGGGGAGCAACCCAGCTACTGGAACTGCCGAAGGAAAAGTTTACCATGCAGGAGGTGCTGGTACTATTCCGTACAGCCTGGTTTGGCAAAGAAAAGACGAAAGGAACTTATGACGCTGCCAAACAGCAACTGACCATCGATGGCGAAGGCGGGTATTCTCAATTGATTATCCAGCCCAAAGGCAATCGCTGGAATCTCAAATTTTCGACGGCTGATTAACCTATAGAACGCATATCTCTTAACCTGTGTAAATCATATGGATCATAAAAATCTGCGTTCTATCATCCCGGATCAATTGACCTCAAGCTCATCCACCGCCAGCTGGGCAGGTTTACCCGGATTGCGCAACCCCGCCGGTACCAGATTGACATTGTGAGCGATGATACGAATGTAACGGGCCTGAGTAGGAGCGAAATCGAATGGGAGCCGGACAAAACCGCGTTTGCCCCCTTCGGCTGCGTTGGTTTTTGCCGTTAGTACTGGTGTGAATGTTTTGCCATCCTCCGATACCGATAAGTCGACCTGTTTGGGCAGGCAAAGGTTTCGAGCGGTGTATTTCAGGAAGCCTACCCGAACGCGTTCGACCGTTTCTGATTTCCCAAGATCGACAATCACGTTGAAATCGTTCCTGAACGCCACAACTCCGGCCACTTCATACCCGCCCACACTGCCGGTGTTACCATCGGTAAGGCTATATCCCCTGTCGGGTCGTCCGCTGGTGGGGGCATTGAGCAGGGTGTAGGGTTTTCCTGTCGCTTTCGAAACAATAAAGTCTTTCTCAACCTTGGCGGATTGACTGACTGGTTTGCCCATCGAGAAGGTTGCCGTTCGAATAGTGGTGGATTGGGTGAGAAGGATGGGCTTATCGTATTGGGGTGATTCGCTGGATGGGATTGTGCCATTGGTTGTGTACCGGATGTTTTGAATCAGATTACCCATTGCTGGATCGGTAGGTATCAGGCTTACCTCAAGCTGTCTTTCGGCAGTGGGTTTGGCTATTGGTAATGCATCGAAGATCGTACGGCTATAGGACACATTCAGGTAATCCAGGCGCGTAAAATGGGCCATGAGCCGACGCAGAAAATCGGGGTAATTCTTCTGGGCCAGCGGTGTCCAGACGACTTCCGCCAGAGCAGCCGCGCGGGGCCAAAGCATGTATTCGGCCTGTTGCGGTGTCGGAATGTACTCAGTCCACAAATTACCTTGTGCTCCCAGAATATGCGATGCTTCTTCGGACGTCAACCCGGCAGGTGTAGGATCGTAACTGTATACGCTGGCCAGGGGCAGCGAGCCGCCGAAACCCGTCGGTTCCTGTTGCGGATCGCCCTGTAAATGATCGAAGTAACAGAACTGACCGGGTGTCATAATGACATCGTGATGCTGACGTGCCGCCTGAATTCCTCCCCGAATACCCCGCCAGCACATCACGGTAGCTTGAGCCGACAGCCGAAGTTTGGGGCTGGCCCCTTCCAGAATTTCGTCCCACCCGATGATTCGACGGCCTTTCGAGCTAACAAACTGATCGATTCGCTTGATGAAATAGCGTTGTAATTCGTTCGCATTTTTTAGTTTTTCCCGCTTTATCAGTTGCTGGCAAAACGCACTTTGGCGCCAAGTACTCTTCGGGCATTCGTCACCCCCAATATGAATGTACTGGCCTGGAAATAAGGCCATAACCTCGGTAAGTACATCTTCCAGAAACGCGAACGTTTTTTCTGTCGGGCAGAACACATCACCAAACACCCCCCATTTGGTCGCCACCTGATACCCTTTTTGAGGTGAACAGCCCAATTCGGGATAGGATGCCAAAGCGGCCGTCGCATGACCTGGTAGTTCGATCTCGGGAACGATTGTGATGTAGCGCGAAGCAGCATACCGAACTACTTCGCGAATATCGTCCTGCGTGTAATAGCCACCATAGGGTTTTCCGTCGAACACCTGCGGATCGTACTCGTCGTAGTGCCCCAGGATGGTCTCGCTCCGGTGTGAACCGATCTGCGTCAGTTTCGGGTACTTTTTAATTTCAATGCGCCAACCCTGGTCGTCTGTCAAATGCCAGTGGAAGGCATTGAACTTGTGGAGCGCCATCAGATCGAGGTATTTTTTGAGAAAATCCACCGAAAAGAAGTGCCGCCCTACATCCAGATGCATACCCCGATACGAATAGCGCGGTTTGTCCTGAATGTGGCAGGCTGGAACCGGCAGCGTGAGGAGCATAGGGCTCTGAGCTGGTGAGTTGCCTTCCAGTAAACTCCCTATACCTTTAGCGCCAGCCCCTGTACGTACTACAATCGGTGGAAGTAGTTGATATAAGGTCTGTATGGCATAAAAAAAACCTTTAGGGGTAGTGGCCTGTACTGTAATCTGCCTGGGCGTAATGTCGAGGTGATAACCTTCCAGGCCCATTGTGCTGTCGCGAAGCGGGAGGAATTGAATGAGGTTCGTTCCGGAAGTCTGCCCTGGCAAGGCAACCTGGGTCGTTGGCCTGACGCCAAGGCTAATCCCCGTACTTCGGCTGACCTGGAGAGCGAACTGGTCTGCAATCGACTTCAATTCTGTATCCGTAGCCGGTACTAGAATCGTGGTTGTATGATCAATGATGAACTCACCCGCCTGGGGCTCTAACTGGGCTGGTTGGGGGATAATTGTGTACCGATCGGTCGTTTGGCAAAAGGTGGGAGACCAGAGAAAATACAGCGCAACGAATACTAAAAAGCGGGTAATCATAATTGGATTTCACGAATTGAGGCTAAAATGTTGTTTTTCTTAGCCCACATTTGTACTTTTACGAACACAATGGCCATCCGCCACCCGTTGGCCAGATTTTTCGGCGTTTTTTTCGCCTTCTATTAGACAGCAACTGGGCCTCCCAGTCTCCTACTACTGACTCAACGAATTCAACGATTGGTTCTTTTATAACGATCGTTTCCTGAAAATACGTTAGCACTGTTCAGCAAAGAGTTTTAATGCGGCTGCTGAATGAGTGGGTTGTTGCACGGAAGTATAAAGCCGCGTATGTATCGAGTGCCGTTCAGGCTGAGCGGCTGAGTAGGTATCCATCGTAACCCATAGTTGTTAATGGCGAAACTATCCCTGATAGTGGCGGCTGGACTTGTCGGCGTCACGTTAATGTTTTCATCGGCAGTTGCCCAAACTAACTCACTACTTGCCCTAAATGTTGCTGCGCCTGTAAAAGCACTGGCTACTCACCTGAAAGGGGCCAGCAATGATGAAAGCCCAGTCCACTTCTGTGGAGAAATTATTCCAATCAATCAACCTGCCATTGTACAGCGTTGGATTCGGACGTTGAACCAGCAGGCTTCTTACGCAGAAGATCTCACTATATTAAAACGACGGGCGGCCGTTGTGTTTCCACTCATTGAGCCTATTCTGAAGCAGTACCGGATTCCATCTGATTTTAAGTTTCTCCCCTTACTTGAGAGCGCCGTTACCAACCACGCCGTGTCGAGGAAAGGGGCGGCCGGTTTCTGGCAGTTGATGCCTCAGACAGCCCAGTCGCTTGGGTTAAATGTATCGCGTCGGCGTGATGAACGGTTCAACCTGGTTAAAGCGACCCACGCAGCTTGCCGGTATATCAATGATTTATACGACCAGTTGGGCTCCTGGATGCTGGTTGCTACGGCCTATAATGCAGGGCCTAATTATATCCAGCAGCTCACCCGTCAGCACCCCAACGTTCACCCCATGGCGTTGCCGTACCGCGCTGCTGAAACCAAAGCGTATTTGTATCAGACGGTCGCTATAAAGGAACTCCTTACCCGCCCGCAAAATTATCGGGATCGCTTAAGTAGTCGGCATTTGGCCGCCCTCAGTAATGGCCTGGAGGCCATTGCATCGGCTGAGCGGGCAACTATCCTGTCCTCGTTTGATATTGATGAAAAAACGTTTGAAAGTCTGGCGTCCAATCGGTTGTCAACGACTGGTGAAGAGGATGGGCCCGTGTTTGTGAGCGATTCAACGACCAATGTCGTGCTACTGACCGATGACGAAGAAACGGAGCCTGAACGTAAATCCGAAGTGTCGGTAACAACGACAGAACCAGCTGCTCCTGTTGAAAAAGCCGCGTCGCCATCGTCGTCTGTTGTCCGGCTGGTGACTCGAAGCCTGAGCGAAGGGCCCGTAACGGAAGGGCAACTCTGTATGTTCCAGGTAGTACAGCCTGTTACGCTCAATGGTCGCACTTTTGCCGTGGGCGATCTAATTCAGGCGCATGTCGAGATCATTGATCCGGGTTCGGGGCGGGTCTTCCTCCGTACTGACCGCTTGACTTCCGCTCAAACTCAGCAGGTTTCTCCCCTAAAACTGGTCGCTACTGAACAGCCCAAACAACCCGGTGTTTCCCGCCCATCCCGACTGGATGGCTGGCAATTGACGTGGGAAGAATTGTAATGATTGAATTGTTGAATGATTGAGTTGCTGAATGATTGAATAGGGTATGCGTCCGCTATTCAATCATTCAACAATTCAACAATTCAATCATTATAAAACTTTCGGTCCTTGTTTGTTGATTTCGGACACGTAGGCCTCGCTGGTGATACCGACCGACAAGAAGGCTTGTTGCATGGCAGCACCAATTTGTTCGGCCGTTTGTGCGTCCCGGCTGAGGGCAAACATCGAAGGACCTGAACCTGAAATACTACAACCTAATGCGCCATTATCCAGGGCAGCCTGTTTGGCTTCATTAAATTCGGGAATCAGAATGGAACGTACCGGCTCAATAATCACATCGACCAGTGAGCGGCTGATGAGGTCGTAATCCGGGGTCATCAAACCAGCAATTAGCCCGGCTACATTACCCATTTGAGTGATGGTGTTTTTCAGCGATACCTCGTTCTTCAGAATAAACCGGGCATCTTTCGTGTTGACCTCAATGTCGGGATGAACGAGCGTACAGTATAAGTTGGCTGGGGTATCGATCCGAATGACGTCCAGTGGCTGGTAGCTCCGAACAACCACAAAACCACCCAGTAAGGAGGGGCCAACGTTATCGGCATGGGCTGACCCACACGCAATTCGTTCGCCTTCCATCGCAAAAGGTAGCAACTTTATGACGGGGAGTGGGCGCCCAAGGAGTTCGTTGACCGCAAACACACCGGCTACCGCACTAGCCGCACTAGACCCAAGCCCACTACCGAGTGGCATTTGCTTATGCAGCAAAATATCGAGGCCGAGATCGGTGCGGTTAATGTGTTTGAGGTAGGTCTGTATAGAAATACCAGCCGTATTGCGGCTCGCTTCGCGCGGTAAACGACCTTCATCACCCAGAATATCGGTAATTCGAACGCCGGGTTCCTCGCTAATAGTAAGGGTAATTTGATCGCCGGGATTATCAACAGCAAATCCAAAAATATCGAACCCGCAGGCCACATTGGCCACCGTAGCGGGAGCAAACACACGAATAGAATCCACGATAGAAGAATCAACGAAGCGCAAAGGTAAGCATTTGACCCAAAAATCAAGGTTTCTGGTGTTTCTCGTTGCTTTTCAGTTCGTTAGTTACCAGCCGGCCCAGGCGTTCTATCTGATTCGTAAAAATCCCAAATGACAACCTTCATAACAGGATTGATACAGGCGGAGGGTATCACCTTTTAGAATCATCCGTTCTGAGTAGTTGGCCGTACTGGGCAAAAAACGCATAAGAATTTCACTGCCGGTTGTGTCGATTCGAAACTGGCTGAATGGCTGATAATTGATCAGACCGCTGCCCTGAACCTGTACATGCCCGTCGGCCGAAAACGTCAGTGTCTGCGCTGGTTTAGCCGGAATTGGGTCGAGGTAATAACCCGCCCCTGATGAGTAGCCTCGTTCAAACCATTGCCAGGTTCCAGGCAGCCCCTGGCCAGCTACAGGTGTAATTGGGTCATCCGGAATTATATCCTCCGACAACTGGCAATGGGTTAGGCTGAAGAGTAGTAAGAAGGCGACCAAACGGTTCATAACGATGCATATTTATAGTAAGACCTTTTATCCTAGCTAGTAGTTGGAAGCACTTAACTGTCGTATAAGCGTTATTACTTACTTATAGTTAATGTAAATCATTGATTGTTAGCTTATTGTGCTTAAATTTTTTAGGATTAATTTTTCGTTAAAAGTGCCACGTTTAGCTAGTAGTTCGCGTAAGGCTTTTACAGGATATAAAACGAAATACTGATTTATTCCCTAAACAATACGCCAATGAAGAAATTAATTGTATCAGGCTGCGTAGTAACCGCTTTGCTGGTTGGGTATGCCTGCACAAAAAGCTCGGACCTATCGCCCGATTCGACGAACGCGGCCCGTACTAGTGCCACGACCAGTGGAACGGCTACCGGGCCTCATTCGGGCACTGATACGCCCCCGCATAGCGGTACGGATGGGCACGGTCCCGGTGGGCCTCGCCCCCCACACAGTGGAACGGCTACCGGGCCTCATTCGGGCACCGATACACCTCCCCACAGTGGTACGGATGGCCCACCGCATAGTGGTACGGCTACACCACCCGCTAGTGGAACCGGAGGCCCAGGACACCCACCTCATGGCCCCAAACATGGCGGCTAGTTAATTCGTTAAAAAAAGCAGCCTGACTTAACATGAGTCAGGCTGCTTTTTTTAACGAATTGCCCCGAGCTATTCACCAAACAACTGGTTCCAAACACCTTTGGCTTTTTCTTTGGCAACTTCGATCTGGAGAGCAGCTTCAGCCTTTAGCTCATCCAACTTAGCCTGAGCAGCTTCCAGTTGTACGGCGGCATCGGCTTTCAACTCATCGAATTTATCCTCGGCAGCATCTGATAATTCATCGGCTTTGGCCGAAGCTGCGGCAAAAACGGTTTCGGCTTGGGCCTGTAGATTAGCGAGGTTTTCGGCTGTAGACGCTTTGGCGGCCTCAAAATGCTCCGTTGCCTTGGCTTTGATCCCTTCAATGTCAATGTCTTTGCCAAACTCCTGGGCCTGTGCCACTAGTTTATCTTTTAGTTCATCGAGCTGGGCAGCCGTGTCATCAAGGTGTTGGCTGGCTTCCGTTTTGAAGGCTTCTAATTTTTCTGCGGCTGTTGCTTTAGCGGCCTGAGCCTGCTCGGTAGCCTTTGCCTTATCATTCGTATCCATAGGATGTTTTGTGGGATGTTGGTAATGGGCGAAAGTTGACGAGAAACAAGAGGAAAAGCAAGGGGAAGCGGGAGGAAAGGAGGTAGGGGAGGAGAAGAAGAAAGGCGGAGTGATAAAAGGCGATAGTAAGTGTCTTTATTCTCGCTCCTCTCTTTCTGCTTCGCTTATCCTAACCTTCTTACGATTAACGTGTTGACTAGTTCAAACAGACCGGCTGGTTTTAGGGTCCGCCAGTTGGCAATGTCGAGCGTACCACCGAAGTTGATGTAATAGTCGAGGTGGTATTTCTTCCATTCACGTTCAATGAACTCCGGCGAATGAATGGCTGCAATCCAGCCGTCTTCCACATCTTCGAACCACTCCTCGTAATAGCTGTCGTCGGAGCCGTGGAAGTTGAGGATGTTTTCCGTGACGAGAATAAAATACTTAATTCCCTCACCAACGAGCGGATCGACCACCTGTCTTTTCAAATACATAATATCGTTATGTAAGGTGTCGTTCCATTCCCCAAAGAGTTCGATAACCACAAACTCACGGTCGTAATTGGCGAACAGAATCTTGCAATACAGCGTTTCAGAGCCTATTTCATCCCATAGCGGGTGGATGTAATAGCCATAAATCGTGTTCTCGTATTGCTGCATATTGTACTCACGCTCGTGAAATGGCGATCGCTCATCTTCCGAAGCGTTGTAGTACTTTTCCCAACCATAAAACGGCTCAATGTCCTGCATTTCTTAAAGAGCGAATGAGTGAAAGAGTGGATGAGTGATTCGCAGAAAAGCTTTCACTCATCCACTCTTTCACTCATTCGCTCTTTAAATCGGTAACTCAATTTACAACGAATTGGTTGACTGAATCGCGTACTTTGCGGAATATGGAAACGTTGTTTCGTCAACTCGATCGATTAGTTGCACTTACACCAGAAGCAAAGGCTGCATTTGGCCGATTATTCACCCCTCAGCTCCTGGCTAAGCATGAATTTTTTGTGCGGGCTGGCGATAGCACCCATAGCGTCGCCTTTGTCATAAGCGGAATTTTTCGATGCTTCGCTACGTCGCCCGATGGAGTCGAATACAACAAAACGTTTTTCATCGAAAATGACCTGATGGGTATTTATTATGCCCTGTTACTTAATCGTCCAAGTCCTTTGTCGGTTCAGGCTTTAACCCCTTGTTCAGTATTGACGGCCGATTTTCGACAAATTGAAGCGTTGTACGATGAACACCCGACTATTGAACGGCTGGCTCGTAAGCAGGCCGAACACCTGTTTCTGATTAAAGAGCAGCGAGAAATCGATCTGGTCATGCTGGATGCTAAAGCCCGTTACGAAAAATTTAAGTGCAATTTCCCTGCCATCGAGCAGGCCATTCCGCAGTACCATATTGCCTCGCACCTGGGCATTACCCCAACGCAGCTAAGCCGGATTCGGGCCGATCGGTAAACACATTTCTTTACCTATGTAAATGCCTGGCCAGTTATGGGATGCTTGTTTTGTCATAACCAATTAAAACTTGTTTATGACAACGTACACCATCTTTGTGCTATACCGAGCTTTACCTGCCTGGCTGCAACTAACACGCGCAGAGCGTAATGCCATTTTTACAGCCGAAGTAGCTCCTGTGCTGGTAAGTTACCAGTCGCAGGTGTCGAGCCGCTTATTTGATGCTGAGGCCTTTCACGCCCGTGTGTCGGACGTGCTGCTGATTTCTTGTACGGATTTACGACACTACTATTTTCTGATAGAGTCCCTGCGCGATACATCGCTGTTTGGGAAACCCTACATTGAACTGGTCGATGTGATTGTGTCGGTCGAAAACGGTTTTCGGGAATTTGAAGCCAGCCAGCAACGCCATGAAATTAACGAATAAAACCATTCTGCTGACCGGAGGAACGTCGGGGGTAGGGCTGGCGCTTCTGCATAGCCTATATAACCGTGGAAATCGGCTGGTAGTGGTTGGGCGAAACGAAAAACGAATGGCTGAGCTGCGCGATGGCTACCCCGATGCTACTTTCCTTTCGTGTAATTTGTCAGTGCCTTCGGAGGTAGCGGACCTGATTCAAACGGTTCAGGAGCGTTTTCCAGACTGCTCGGTTTTAATCAACAACGCTGGAGTGCAGTTCAATTACCTCCTCGGCGACGACGCTTCGGGTCAGTCAAGAATTGGTAGTGAAATCCAGGTCAATCTGACGGCCGCAATTCAACTCTGCGATGCCTTGCTTCCTCAGTTACGCCAGCAACCCGAAGCGGCTATTGTAAACATCACATCGGGATTAGGTATTTCGCCCAAACGGTCGGCTCCGGTTTATTCGGCTACGAAAGCGGGTTTGCAGGTACTCACGAAAGCCTTACGGTATCAGTTAGAAGATTCAACGGTGCAGGTTGTCGATGTTGTGCTTCCGCTGGTCGATACGCCCATGACTACCGGACGAGGCAGGGGAAAGATTTCGCCCAAACAAGTAGCCGATGAACTGATTCGGGGGGTAGAACATGGGCGGCAGGTCGTGAATGTTGGGAAAGTGAAGCTGTTTCGGATTATTCACCGCCTGGTTCCCGGACTTGCCGACCGGATGCTGAAAAATGGCTGATGAATGCCTGACTTAAGGAGTTCCGCGTAGCTTTACGTCATGAAAGCGATCAGTAAGACTATTCTGATAACAGGGGTATCGACCGGCATTGGCTATGGAGCCGCCAAACACTTCATCGGTCGCGGCTACACGGTATTCGGCAGTGTCCGTAAACTACAGGATGGCGATCAACTGAAGGCCGAATTTGGCCCTCTGTTTGAACCGCTCGTATTTGATGTGACTGATTCGGAAGCTGTTTCGAACGCTGCCGACTACCTAACCCAACGGCTGGCGGGTAGCGGGCTGGGTGGGTTAGTCAATAATGCGGGCGTTGCTTTTGGCGGTCCTGTACAATACCAGCCGATGGATGTTTTCAGGCAGCATTTTGATGTCAACGTGGTTGGCCTGGTACAGGTAACGCAGGCATTTCTGCCATTACTGGGCGCTAGGCCTGATCACCCCGTTCAACCTGGTCGTATTCTGAACATCAGTTCGGTAAACGGGGAAGTGGCGATTCCCTTTATGAGCGCGTACGTGGGATCGAAGTTTGCCGTCGAAGGGTTTTCGCATAGCCTGCGCCGGGAACTGGCTTTGTTTGGGATCAAGGTGATTATTGTCGGCCCTGGTGCGGTAAAAACACCCATTTGGAGTAAAGGAACGGATATGAGTGCTTATCAGGCTACACCCTATTATCCGGCCATGCAATGGTTTTTGAAACAGGTCGAAACGTCCGAAGCGGATGGCTTTTCGGTCGATTACCTAGGCGAACGTATCGTAGCTATTCATGAAACGGCACGGCCCAGAATTCGCTATGCCATTGTACCGAATAAGTTGATAGGCTGGCTAATACCCCGGCTCCCCACCCGACTCGTCGACTGGATTGTGGGACGCATAAGCGGACTGAAGAAATCATAAATCACCAGGGCTACCCATATGCTGAAACCTGCCTTTAAAAAAGACAACACCCTATTGGCTGATATTGAAGCCGCTTGTGAGCAACCCGATACCCTACATATCTGGTGGCTTGGCCAAAGTGGTTTTCTCCTCCAATATGCCGGTAAGCAGTTGCTGTTCGATCCGTATCTGTCCGATTCCTTGAGCCGTAAATATGCCAACACTGATAAGCCGCATGTGCGTATTTCGGAGTTGGTTACAAAACCAGATATGCTGACGGGAGTCAATGTGGTAACATCAAGCCATAACCATACCGATCACCTGGATGCTGAAACATTGCTTCCGTTAATTCAGGCAAATCCGGCGATTCAACTGGTCATTCCCGAAGCGAACCGAACCTTCATTGCCGACCGGCTTCAATGTAATATGAATTGGCCTATTGGTCTGGTCGATGGGGAGTCAGTTACGGTCGAAGGCTTTGTCCTTCACGGGGTTCCGGCTGCACATAACGAACTCGAACGAGATGCCGAAGGGCGACCTAAGTTCATGGGGTTTGTAGTGGAGATTGGACTGGGCCACGAAAGGTCGTACCGTGTGTACCATTCCGGCGACACGCTTTGGTATGAAGGCATGGTCGAATTACTACGGCCGTTTCAGGTCGATGTAGCGTTCCTGCCCATCAATGGCAATAAACCCGAACGACGGGTAGCTGGTAATCTGGATGCCGAGGAAGCTGCCCGACTAGGAAAAGAAATTGGCGCTAAGCTTGTGATACCGCACCATTATGATCTGTTTGCATTCAATACCGCTGACCCGGCTGATTTTGTGCGTGCCTGCCAGCAATACGATACGCCTTATCGGGTGATGCTGTTGGGCGAGCGGGTAAGCCTGATTCGGTAGAAGCCGAATTGAGTCGACTTTGGTCTGTAAGACAACATCCATCATGAAAAACGCCTTCTTCTTACTTCTGGGTCTTGCCGTTGTTGCGTCCGCAGTGGCTCAACCAGGTTCATCCCCGTCAGGGATGCCGAATTTTAAGGTTCAGGTGGTTGATAATCAGATTAGTATTGGGTATGGTCTGGCTATTGGCGATGTAGACGGCGATGGGCAATCAGATATACTGCTGGCCGATCAGAAAGAGTTTGTCTGGTATAAAAATCCGGGTGCCCGTATGGCGGGCGATACCTCTGCCCGATGGAAACGGTACGTGATGGCTGCCAACCTGACTCCGCAAGACAATGTGTGCATTGCCGCCCGTGATCTCGATGGCGATGGACGCGTAGAAGTTGCCGTGGGCGCTGGCTGGAATCCTGCCGAAACCGACGACAGTACGAAATCGGGGGCCGTTTTTTATCTGGTCCGACCGCAGGACCCTACCCAGCGCTGGGAACCAATCCGACTGCCGCACGAGGTAACTACCCACCGGATGCGCTGGGCAAAAGTGGGGAAGAACTATCAATTGATCGTAGTGCCGCTGCATGGCTTGCATAATCGGAATGGGAACGGACAGGGCGTCCGAATCTGGGGGTATGAGTTTCCGAAAAACCCGCGCGATAGCTGGAAACGGCATCTGGTTGACTCAACCATGCACCTGACGCATAACTTTGAAATCTGGGAAGATGGCGATGCCACAGGGCTCATTGTAGCCGGAAAAGAAGGCGGTCAGATTTTTGAATGGCGGAAGAACAAATGGCGCTCAGTCGATGATGAAGGGGCCAGTAATGCGTTACCACTCCTGAATAAAGGCGTAGACGGTATCGGTGAAATCCGACGGCTGGATAAGGGGAAATCGATTGTGACCATTCAGCCCATGCATGGTAATCTGCTCCAGGTTGAAACGGGGGCTTACTCGGTTCAGAAAGGCAGAAAAGCCGTTACGGACAAGCAAATCAGCATACTCACCGACATATTCAACCAGGGTCATGCACTGGTTTGTGGCGATTTTCTGGGACTGGGCAGCGATCAGATTGTAGCAGGCTGGCGTAATCCAAATGCTGAAAAGAAAGTTGGGGTTCGGCTATACAAACCGCAGGAGCAGGATAACGTAGGGGGCTATCCCATCGACGATCGTGTACGGATGGCTTGCGAAGATATTCAAGCGGCTGATCTGGACGGCGATGGCGACTTAGATCTCATTGCATCGGGTCGGGCAACACTCAATGTGCTGATCTACTGGAATCAGTTAAAGCACTGATTTGCCACTCAATGTAAGGGGGAGAACCGTACGGGTTTACAATGAAAACGAGTGGTCCTAAAAGGTGATGAAACGAATAGCACAGGTCGTACTGGCTCTGTTAATAGGTTGGATACTCGTTGATGTATATAGGCCCCATAAGGTTGATCTGCGTCATTTTGATCCGGCCGACGTGGCCCGACTCGATACCGATATGTGGCGATCCTACTACAAACGGAAGCCTTTGAAGCTATTCTGGCAGTCGGCCGAGTTGGTGCGAAGGCAGGTAGACGCTCCATTCTGGCGGTCGTTTGTTATTGCCTATCACGCGGCCAAAGCTGCGTTTCTATTTAAAGATGGAAAAAACAGGGCCGATTACAACCGCGCCCTGCCTGACCTGGAAGCGTTTTATGGAGCTATTAGCGCTATCAGTAAACAGCCATTTAATGTAAATCAAGCGGCCCGCCATGAACTGGAATGGTGGATTATCCGTCGGGAGCGGGAGCAACATCCGCCTGTTGAATGGGCCAGCCTTCAGGCACAGACGGTAGCTAATCTGTACCAGATTCCGGTTGAGCGTTGTGCCGAATACGGCCGGTTACGTACCGACGCCATGTTGTTTCGGGATCAGCGGGGCGAGGCAATGACGGAGGCCGACTGGCAGAAAATTCAAAAGACCCTGAATCAGGCATGGTATTCGTTAGCAAAAGCGGTTTCAGACAATTAACCCTGCTGCTAATGGTTTCACTCGTCCGCGAACAATGGCGGACGAGTGTTTAACCAACCTTAAGCATGATTGACCTGCCCTGCCAGTAGTTTTAGTCCCGCCGAAAGAGCCTCCAACCGCGTGGCCATGTCGCCTTCTGAACCCATCATTGTACTAAACTCCGATGTTTGAGTGGCCAGCGTGTTCAATAACCGACAGAGTTCATCACTATTTATGGAATCCATCTGTAGTTGTTCTTTCACCTGTTCAAGCGTTTGGGCAATCGGGCCCGCATTGTCCGCCTGATGCAGTTGAGTCAGCCATTGGTCAATAATAGGTGAGCCATCCTGGGGCGTGGTGGAGCCCGATTCGCTTTCCAGAACGGTCATGGTCGAATCAAGTAGTTCGGAGGCATCTTCGTGCGTAAACATATCAGATCTGGTTAGTAAAATTGCGGAGCACTGTTGCTAGTTGTTGGAGCTGGGGCACAGTATCTCTGTCGACTGAAGGCTCATGCGAGAGGATCATCATGTGGCTGGACATGTTCAAAAGCCATTGGCGTACTTTTTCACCATCCACATGACCTGATCTTAAGTGGTCGCGCAAGGCCGTAATTTCCCCCAGAATGCGTTCCGTGCCGACATTGCCGGGAAGAGCATTTCGCCAGCCTTCGAGTAGTAAAATTCCCTGGTCAGCTGTAATGGTAGCGTGTGTTCCATCGCCGAATGCACCCAATGTATCAATCAGCATCCGGTGTTCGAGTGTTGTTTCTGTTGCTTCCATAGGTAGTCTTGTTTATGGTGGTGATGGGGTTGTAATTGTCGTTAACTAGTAGGGGCGCCATAATGGCGTAAAATTTTAGACAGGCTTTCCAAACCACCCGTCCAGGTGCCTTCGGAGTTTTCATCTTCGGCTATAGCCTGCGCTTTGTCGGCCAGGCTAGCCATTAGCTGTCGTATGTACTTTGTATTGGGCGAAGTATCCTGCAAAGCCGTACGCAACTCAGTAAGTTGCCCTGTAAGCTGCTCCATATTTGGGTCACCTTGTAAGGCTTGTAACCAACCATCAATCAGCGTAATACCCTGGTCGGGAGAGATAGGCTGGCTATTAGTACGGAATATAGCGAGCGTATTATCGAGCATACTCGCTTCCCATTGATTCGTTCCTAGCATAGTGAAAATGATTAACAGGAGTTTATCGCGTTTCGACCACCTGAACACCCGCTAGTTTACGGAGTGTGGTAGCCAGATTTTCCAGTTTGGAAGCGGTTTGTTCCTGCATGTGTGAACCCTGAGCGATTAGTGAGGTTAAGTCGGCAAGGTCTAACAGTAAAGCCCGTACCTGGTCTGGATCGGGATGATTCAGCTGGAGCTGGTCCCGTAGAGCCGTAAGCTTTTCTTCGATGAGTGTTGTTCGCTCATTACCTTGAATCACTTTCAGCCAACCGTCGATGAGATCGACACGTCCGGGCGTAGACGTTACGATGGAATTGTGTTCGTCAGTAAGGCTATCTGTTTGATCAAATAACCGCTGATCCAATGCGTGAGAAACCATATTGCTTAAACGTTAGCAACAGGCCGGGCGACTATGTAGGCCGACAATTCCCAGTCTGTCGGTGATTGATCTTAGAATAACTTACTAACTGGGTGTTTGTTTGGGTTTTTTGTCCACCAGAAGGGTATTGTATGAGTGGGGTAGGCAAGAAATACATCCTGATTGAGCATCGTTTACCTGTCAAGATGGCTCACTGCCTGGCGATGCAGATTTTCAAGAAGGGCAATCAATTGCGAAAGCTCTACCTGCTCAGCGGTGGCTTCAACCGTAGTCGCAATGGTACGGGTTTGCTCAATCAGGTCCTGTAGTAGATTCGCAATCTGGCGGTTATCGATCCGGTTGTACCGTTGAGCAGCATCCAGTTCAGGCCGAAGCCGTTCGAGTGTTTCGGCAATATCGTCGGTGGCTTCATCGCTGACATCTTCCAGGCGGTTCAGCCATTTATCGATGAGCGATAGCCCATCTGTTGCGGTGATAGTGTCGATGTTTCCGTCGAGCGTATTGACGGTTTCATCAATAAGCGCAATCTGAGTTTGATCGTTGGAAATCATTGGTTCGTTTCGTTGAGTAAGTGTTGTTTCGTGCGAAAGGCTTTTGGTTTATTAACTCGCTAGAGCCTTCCACCCGTGGTATTGGTTTGCTTTGAAATTGAACTGACGCGTGTGGGGATTGTTCGCTGGAAGGATGGATTTTTCTGATTTGTTACTTACCTTGCCCGGTATGGATGCCACACGATTACAGCCCGAAATTCAATACCAGTTTGCCCGCAGTGGGGGTGCGGGAGGCCAGAATGTAAATAAAGTTGCCACTAAAGCGGAGTTGCGGTTCAATGTTCGTCACTCGACGTTGCTCTCCGACGATGAGCGGGCTATCCTGGAAGAGAAGTTAGCAACTAAACTAACTACAGAGGGCGAACTGGTCCTGACCCATCAAACCGAGCGCACTCAGCTAGCCAATAAGGAGAAAGTCACCAGGAAGTTTTATCGGCTGGTTGAAAAAGCGTTCGAAACACCCAAACCCCGCAAAGCTACCAAGCCTTCCAAAGCTTCAATTGAAGAACGCATTAGCCAGAAGAAGCGTAAAGCTGACGTGAAAGAGGGCCGCAAACGCGTGGACTATTAGACGTGTGTGCTGTCAGATGCTCACATCTGACACGGCGAGGTTGCTACTAACCGACAACACATACGACTTGTGGAGAAAGCACTTTTTCCATGGTTCAATTGCGGACAAGCGGAGACAATAATAAGTCAATAGACTGGCGCTAATAGCTACTCTTTTACTGCTGCTTGGATTAGGTACGATCTGGCCCACGATGTTAATGAAACGACTAATGAATGTAGCGGACGAGAAACCCGACCTGCTGCGTCAGTTTGAGGCTATCGGGGCAAGCGAACATAGACCAACGCATATCAACGAATGGGAAATAATCAACCCGGAATTTTGACTAAACTACCTGCCATGAACTTACTTCCCCGACGATTGTCGCATCTATTAGTTAGTACCTTCACTTTGCTTGGCGTTGGTTTACTGATCAGTGCCTGGGTTGAGAAACCGGCTCCGGCTCCGCCCAATGTTGTCCTGTTTTTTATGGACGATATGGGCTATGGCGACTTATCGGTAACCGGAGCGCTGGACTACACAACTCCGAATCTGGATCGCATGGCCGCCGAAGGGTCACGATTCTCCAACTTTCTGGTTGCTCAGGCCGTCTGTAGTGCATCGCGAGCGGCTCTGCTGACGGGTTGTTATCCAAATCGGCTGGGTATTTCGGGCGCTCTTGGGCCTAACTCGCCTATCGGGCTGAACCCGAACGAAGAAACCCTGGCTGACTTGCTCAAGGAGCGTGGCTATGCTACGGGTATTTTTGGAAAATGGCATCTGGGCGACCGGAAGCAGTTTTTACCGCTTCAACAGGGCTTCGATGAGTATTATGGTGTACCCTATTCGCACGATATGTGGCCGCTTCATCCGGCGCAGGCGCAGGCACACTATCCTCCGCTGAACTGGATTGAAGGAAACGAGCCTAAAGAAGAGATCAAAGACCTGAACGACGCCAGCAAAATCACCTCAACAGTGACCGAAAAAGCGCTTTCCTTCATCCGTCGACACAAGAATGCTCCGTTTTTTCTGTATGTCCCACATCCGCTGCCGCACGTACCACTGGCAGCTTCGGACAAGTTTAAAGGGAAAACCGCCCGTGGATTGTTTGGTGATGTGCTGACCGAACTGGACTGGTCCGTCGGACAGATTCTGGGCGAATTGAAAAAACAGAATCTGGACAAAAACACGCTCGTTATTTTCATCAGCGATAATGGTCCCTGGCTCAACTACGGCGATCATGCGGGTTCGTCGGGCGGCTTCCGCGAAGGAAAGGGAACGTCGTTTGAGGGCGGGCACCGGGTGCCTTGCCTGGTTCGCTGGCCGGGCGTGGTGCCAGCAGGCCGGGTATGCAATAAGCTCCTGACTACGCTGGATATTCTGCCGACCGTAACCAAGCTCTGCGGTGCCCGACTTCCTAAAAACCGCATCGATGGTGTCGACTGGATTGCCCTGCTCAAAGGCGATGAATCCGTCACTCCTCGCGATAAGTTCTACTACTATTACCGCAAAAACAGCCTGGAAGCCGTTCGGGAAGGTGATTGGAAACTGGTGTTAGCGCATCCGGGTCGTACCTACGAAGGATTTCTGCCGGGGCAGAACGGGAAGCCAGGGCCCAGTACCGAAACGCACGAGTTTTCGGCAGGTTTGTATGACCTCCGTCGTGATCCGGGTGAGCGCTACGACGTTCGGGAGCAACATCCTGAGATTGTCGCCAAACTGGAAAAAATCGCTGAAGAAGCCCGCGCCGATCTGGGCGACGACATTCAGAAGCGGGCCGGTACCAACGTCCGTGAACCCGGCCGGATCACGCAATAACCTAATGCTAGCTAATTCATAAACTTACCAGTTCAGCGCTTCAGGAGCCTGATCAAATAAATCATCGAGATCCTTGTCAATTTGGGCAAGGATCTTTCGTTTGTGATAGCGTTGCATTTCCCGCCAAACGGTAGGATGCCCCTTTTTTCTCAACTGATCAATCATACTATCGAGTTGTACTTGTGGACTTCCTACATCACGGTGATGTATAAACTCACGCAAGCGAGCCTTATAATCGCCATAGGCTTCCTGTCGAGCCTGTCGAAGAAATTCACGTTCGACATGATTTAATCGTAAAACTTCATCAAATGTATATTCCGCTCGTTGGTAATCTTTAGAGCCTTTGGGTTTGATAATGACGAACTTAAACGTGTCCTTCAGATCAAGCATACAGAACTCCAGCGGATCATCTAGTCGTGGATTAATGAGAACGGCCTCACCGTTAGGTGGCTTTATGGATAGAGTACCACGAGGTGGATTAACCGCCTGAAATTCTCCCGAATCAGCCCGGAAAACGGCAAACTTATTGTTTTTAGGCCCGTTACAATTGCCACAAGCATACACATAGTTATTCCAGTCAAAGACCTTTTCAGGGTATAAATCTTTGGGGTAAATATGTTCAACTTCATCGGCAACGGAATCCTCGCAATACACACACCGACGAGCCCCAGAGCACATGTGCGTCAAGGCTTTTTTGACTTCATCAAATGTTGCATTTCCTTTCCTGTTTCGGTTGCTAAAACTGGTTTTGGCCAGAGCAGATTGCGCTTCGAATCCATCCTGGCTATCGATTTCTTGCTGAAACGCGGTTAATGAATCCAGTACTTTCTGCTCAGGCTGAACATCGGGTAATTTAATCATCCTTGGGTTGGGAAAATGCTGCGTAACGCATTGAGCTGTTTTTCTTCGTCGGGTGAAATCTGACCCATAATCGACTTAATGTTGAGTTCAGCCAGTTCGTTGAGCTTATCATTGGCCGATTCAGAGCGGGCTACATTATCACCAAATGCATTGGTCCCGTAGGCATCCAGCACGTTGCCATAGACTAATCGTTTCTTTTCGTCGCCGGTTATTTCATGCGCCACATCATCGCTACCGGGGGCAGGTAGTTGCCAGATTGAGCCTTTCTCAGCCGCCCGGCAAACAAGTGGACTATGTGTGGTGACAATGAATTGAAGATTAGGAAAATACTTGGTGAACCACTGCCCAATATTCGTTTGCCAGGTAGGGTGAAGGTGCGCATCTACTTCATCAATGAGAACGACGCCGGGGAAATCTATTTTCTTGTCTTTATTATATGAATCATATATATCGTGAATATTATAGGCCCTTATAAGATGGCGTAATAAGTCTATTACTAAACTGAGTATAGAACGATACCCGTCACTCATTTGTAATACTGAGATTGTGGTGCCATTCCCATCTTTTAGAAAAATTCCGTCTTTATTTACTCGCCCAATCTTTGTGTTATTAGGCAATAAGTTTGAAAGATTGATAAAGTCACTTAGCATCATTAACTCAAATTCAGCTATACTACTACTCTCATCTTCAGTATCTAAGCTGGATAGATATAACTCTCTTAAATAATTTAAGGCGCCTGATAGAGCGATATCTTCCCCAAATATTGATAAATGTGCTGCTAGTTTTGGGTTTGATCTTTCTAAATCTTCCTCCTTTTGGCGGTCACCACCTGTAAAGCGACGAAAAGGCCCATAACCAGCAGAGAACCAAGCATTCTTTATAAAATAACGTCGCTTATATGATGCATTATTCTCAGAAATGGATTCAGTTTTAATGCTGTTATACCTTATTGATCCTCGAAATATAACCTCATCAATTTCAACGTTTCTGGGCTTATTAGTATCCTTTTTTAGGCTAACTTTATTCGTTACAACTTCTTGGCTTTCTGAATCATATCCTTTTTGGGGTAATACGTCTAAAGTAATATTGCCAGACTGTTGCCCTTTTTTTAACCAATCATCCCAACTCTGACGAGTAGCATTAATATCCTCATAATCCAACAACGCCAACGCTACTGACCGTACAATAGTCGATTTCCCCGAGCCATTGTCGCCAATCAGCACGTGCCAGCCTGCTTCCTGACCTTCGGGGAACGTCATTTCGAAATGCTCGATGGAGCGTATATTATTGATTTCGATGCGTCGGATATACATAGTGGGTAAAATTAAGAAAAGTCAGTGTCATGGTTATACTGATGGATACAATGCTGGGGGCAAAAGAACTCAGAAACTTATTTTTCAACAATTTTTGCACAATCCTGAGTATTATTTGAATTATCGCCCCTATTAACCAGCGTAACCGCCCGGAATCATCCATCAGGCTACTCATTGAATTACGGATAACGAGGAAGATTATGCTGAAGCCCGACCTGAGTCATACCGCACAGCGCACCTGGGAGCGAACCGACGAAACCGTACTCTGGCAACAGTTCCGGGAGGGGCAGGAAGCGGCTTTTCAGGGGTTGGTCCAGCATTTTTACCGGGAACTCCACTTCTACGGTGGCCGCTTCACCCGCGATTCTGATCTGCTGAAAGATTGCCTGCAAGACCTGTTTCTGGACTTGTGGACCTACCGAAACAAGATTGTACAGACGCCCTACATCCGACCCTATCTCTACAAGTCGCTTCGACGCAAAATTCATCGGGAAGTGATGCGTCATTCGGCCGTCGTGAGCGACGATAGCATGCCGTTCGATGACGTGAGTTCAGATGAAATAACGGCGGAGCAGGCCATGATCCATACCGAATTGTCGGAATATCAGACGGCTCGATTGAATGCATTACTGGCGCAACTGTCGGATCGGCAGCGGGAGGCCATTCACCTGAAATTCTATGCCGAATTGTCGAACGAGGAAATTGCCGATATACTGGCCGTCAATAAGCAGTCGGTTGCCAATCTCTTGCATCGGGGACTGACTCGCCTGCGTGAAAGCTGGCCGTCACTACTCTCGCTGCTGGCGGGCTGGTTGCTGCACGAATCGTTCACAAAATAAAGACGATGTGCTGAGTATCATCCCGAAAAATGTCCCTATTAACAACCGAAACGGCTTACTCCCACACGATATGAAAGCTTATCAACAGTATACCGTCGAAGACTTTCTGACGGATAGCTGGTTTCTGGCCTGGGTAAAACACAACCATCCTGAAGCCCGTCAGTTCTGGGAGCAGTGGCAGCAGCAGCATCCCGACCAGCGCGATACCCTGCTATTGGCTAAAGACATGGCCGAAGCCCTCAAACACCGTCCGCATAGTCTTTCGGCTGATCAGGAGCAACGGGAGGTAGAACAGATCGTGAAACTGACCCGGCACGTACCCGTACAGTCGAACTGGCCCGTTCAGCGAAACCTATGGACCCAGTACCGATGGCTGGCAGCCGCTATGGTGTTGCTCATACTGAGCGCTGGCGGGTGGTTTCTTGCCAATCGCGGTGAAGCCAACTCGACAACTGTTTCTCATAATCCATCTAAGGTCGATGAGCCTACCACGGATAAATGGGTAAATCAGGTCAATGGCACCTCGCAACCCGTACAACTTTCCTTACCCGATGGGAGCCAGTTGACCCTGATGGCTCATAGCCAGGCTTCCTATCCACACACCTTTGATTCGGAGAAACGGGAAGTATACCTGAAAGGTGATGCTCTGTTCTCGGTCGTTCATGAAGGGAAGCGCCCGTTTCTGGTCTATAGCGGAACCCTGGTAACGCGCGTATTAGGTACCCGATTCCGGGTGCAGGCTCGGCCCGGCGATACCCGAATGATGGTGTCCGTTCTGTCGGGCAAAGTGTCGGTGATGAATCAGAAAGACTGGGCTTCGGCCCGATCGTCTCCAAATGTGCCCAAAGCAGGCGTTGTCTTGACGGCCAATCAACAGGTAACGTACGATGCCAGCCAGGGAAGTTACCAGAAAGAGCTGGTAGCGAAACCGAACCTGCTTCCCACGACATCCGAAACACCGGAAACGTTTACGTTCGACGATACCCCGGCGACAGCAGTTTTCGAGCGGTTAAAGAAAGCGTATGGGGTGGAGATTATTTACGACGCGTCGGCGCTGCGGCATTGCACCCTAACGGCATCTCTGGCGGGTGTTTCGCTCTACGATCAGCTTCAGTTGTTGTGTGCTTCTATCGGCGCTTCGTACGAAGTGGTGGATGCCCGCATCATTATTACCAGCAAAGGCTGTTGAAAAGTAAATGAATAATTGACAATGCATAATGCTCAATGAGTGAGCCTCTGGTAGCACATTATACATTATTCATTGTCAATTATTCATTGCCCATTATCCATTAAAAAAAGCCCGCTATGCTGCAACATAACGGGCGCACTTGACCGATCTGGCGGCTATTTCGGGCCACCGCCGACCGGTATAGCTACTCCTTTGCCCGGAATAACTAGACCTACCCCCAAGTTATGTACAAGTTTACAAATCACGAAACGATTCGGATGCTTATGCGAATCTCGCTACTCCAATTGTTGCTTACGGTATGGCTGGTCAACGGCGTTCTGGCAGCAAATGCCCAGGAACTCCTTGATCAGCGAGTCAGTATCCGGCTGGATAACAACACGTTCCGGCAGGCTCTGCAAACGCTGGAAAAAACCGCGCATATCAAGTTCGTCTACAGTCGGCAGATTGTTCAGATCGACCGAAAGGTGTCGCTGGCGGCTACAGACGAAAAACTGGCCGATATTCTGGAACGGCTGTTAAAACCCCTGCAACTGCGGTACGTGGTAACGGGCAGTCAGATTGCCATTGTACCCGGCCCATCGGCCGATGATGTGGGCGATACGGGTCCATCGCAGGCACATCTGGAAGCTGCCGACAGAACTATCACGGGCACGGTGAAAAGCGAAACAGGGCAGGGGCTACCGGGTGTGAGTGTGGTGGTGAAAAATACTACACGCGGTACAACCACCGATGTGGATGGACGCTATCGACTTTCCATTCCTGACAATGAATCAGGCACTGTGTTGGTCTTTTCGTTTGTTGGTTATCTGAATCAGGAAATGGCTATTGGCAGTCGTTCTACTATCGATGTGCAGTTGGCTCCTGACACCAAAGCCTTGGGCGAAGTGGTGGTAGTTGGGTATGGCACGCGTACCAAAAGCTCGATCACAGGCTCTATCGCGTCGGTGAAAGCCGAGGAGTTAAAAGTGACACCCGTCGCTAATTTGGCTCAGGGTATTCAGGGTCGTGTACCTGGACTCGATATGCGTCAGAATTCGGGGACACCCGGCGGCAATATCAGCGTGCGCATTCGGGGCACCAACTCGATCAACGGAACCTCGGAACCGCTCTATGTAATCGATGGTATTCAGATTTCGGCTACGTCGGCGGTTAATGCCGCTAACCCTTTGTCGCAGATAAACCCGTCGGATATTGAGTCGGTAGAAGTGCTGAAAGATGCGGCTGCAACCGCTATTTATGGAGCCAGAGCCGCCAATGGGGTAGTCCTGATTACGACCAAACGGGGGAAAGATGGCGTGACCAACGTGACGTATGATGGCTATGTGGGCCAGCAGGAAACTACCCGAAAACTGGGTATTCTGGATGCGTCGCAATTTGCTCAGTTGGAAAACGACACGTATAACCCGACCGTTATTTATCCCAATCCGGCTAGCGTCGGCAAAGGCACTAACTACCTGGATCTGATCTTCCGAAAGGCCATGATCCAGAACCACCAGTTGTCGGTAACCAGCGGTAATAATAAAACCCAGATTGCGCTGGGTGCCAACTACTTCAATCAGGACGGCATCATCAAATCGACCAATTACAAACGGTATGCCTTTCGGGCCAATATTGACCATCGGATCAACGACCGGTTTAAACTCGGTACCAGCCTCTACTATACCGTCACGAACGAAAACCGGGTCAATGCGGGCGGGACGGGGGTGAACGTGACCAGCGCTCGTGAGGGGATTCTGGGTCGGGCGGTGGCTGCTCCGCCGGTATTACTTCCCTTTCGACCCGATGGTAGCGTCTATTCCTTTGCCGATCAGATGAACGGCCGCTACCGGGAAACAGTCAACCCAATGGGCGAACTGGCTAAAAAGGATTATACGACCAATAATCGTCTGTTAGGTAATCTGTACCTGGAAGTCGCCATTGTAAAAGGGCTTACCTACCGGGCCAGTTTCAACGCCGACCTGACATCTGGGTTGCAGGAGCAGTATTCCCCTCGCTCTATCGTCGATTCGATTTCGCTCAATAACCCCAATGCCGTCAACGGTAGTGCCAGCAACAACAGCAACTATTTTCGCTCGCTCCTGCATGAGAGTATCCTGACGTATAAAAACGTTTTTCGCCAGCATCATTCCCTCAATATCACCGCCGTATACGCGACCCAATCCGATATTTTACAAACCAATAATCAAACGGCTTCCGGCTTTGGCAACGACTTTACGCAGAACTACGCAACGGGCAATGCAACGGTCTATGCCTTGTCCAGTTCGCGTAGTAAAAGTAGCCTGGTATCGTATCTGGGCCGGGTTTCGTATGGCTTCAAAGATCGGTATTTCCTGGACCTGACGGGCCGGATCGACGGATCGAGCAAATTCGGAGCGAACAACAAATACGGCTTTTTTCCGGCCATATCGGGTGCCTGGCGAGTCATTGAAGAAGATTTCATGAAACCCGTCACGTTTATCACCGACCTGAAAGTACGAGCGAGTTATGGCGTAACCGGGAATGCCGGAGCCATTGGGTCGTATCAGTCGCTGGCAACGGTGAGCGGTCAGGGCTACAACTACAATTTCAACAACAACGTCCAGACGGGCATCAACCCGACAGCCATTGCTAATCCCGATCTGAAATGGGAGCAGGCTACTCAGCTTGATATTGGTGTCGATCTGGCTTTGCTTAACAACCGCCTGAACGTGGTTGCTGATTACTATCATAAGCGTACCGATAACCTGTTGTTCACCAAAGCGTTGCCCTGGTCGTCGGGCTACACAACCATCACGGGGAATTATGGCTCCATCGAAAATAAGGGATTTGAACTCGGTATTAGCGGGAAGATTTTAACCGGAATCGTCAAATGGGACGCGTCGGGGAATATAACCTTTAACCAAAATAAAGTGCTGGCACTGGATGGTATTCAGCAGGAGTTGGCCTTGTCGAGCTATTCGATTCTAAAAGTTGGCTACCCGCTGGGTGTTTATCGGACCTATATTCTGGACGGCATCAACCAGACGGGCGAGACCTTTCTGCCTGGGTACGACGCCCGGACGGGTGGCTTCAAAATCAAGGACGTCAATGGCGATGGCAAGATCAGTACGGATGATCAGGTGATTGTCGGCAATGCACAGCCGAAGTACTTTTTCGGCTTTTCGAGTTCGGTAAAATACAAGAATTTCGAGCTGAGTGGGTTTGTGCAGGGCGTACAGGGTAGCCGACTGTTCAATGGGTTCCGGTTTACATTCGAGACCCCTTCGGGACAGGTCAATCTGCTGGAAGGTATGGCCAATCGCTGGTCGGCCACCAATCCGAATAACGAGTATGTGAAACCGGCCCAGGGAACGAACCTGCCTGTGGGCGATCGCTGGGTAGAGGATAATTCCTACATCCGGGTCAAGAACCTGACACTGGCTTATAACCTTCCCCGTACCAAATTCAGCAAGAGCATTCGGGCCTACGTCAGTGGCAATAACCTGTTTACGATAACCAACTACCAGGGCTGGGACCCCGAGTCGAACAACTACGGCAGCTCCAACGCTTTGTTCTACGACAATGGTACGTACCCGGCAGCTAAATCGTATGTCGTTGGCCTTCAGTGTACCTTCTGACCACTAACTCCTGACTTTTATGAAATGCTATTTTTCTAAATCCACCCTGGCAGCATTTGTCGTCGCTGTTTGTGCCAGCGCCTGTCAGAGCCTGGACGAAACGGTGTATTCGTCCGTGATCACCACCGATTTTTATAAGAGTTCACAGGATGCTGAAGCGGCCCTGACAGCCGCCTATGGCTCCATCAACGACCTGTTCGATCAGGCTCCTATGGTGCTGGCCTCCGATTTTGCGGCCGATCAGCTTTGGGTGAAGCCGGTGGTAGGCCGCAACGTCTTTGCGCTCTACAGTTACGATTCGGATTATTCGTCTTCCAAAAGTTTTGGGCGTACGGCTGAGAGCCCGCTGGGTTTATGGCAGTTTTGTTACAAAGGCATCGAAAATGCGAACTGGGTCATCGAACGCGTACCATCCATTAATATGGAGACCACACGCCGGGATGCCATTGTCGGTGAAGCTAAGTTTTTGCGGGCGCTGTATCATTTTACCCTGGCCAAAAGCTTTGGGGATGTGGTGATTCGGACATCACCCAGCAAAAGTGAATCGGATGCGCTGGTAGCTAAAAGCCCGAAAGCCGATGTCTACAAACAGATTTACAAAGACCTGGACGACGCAATCGCCAAATTGCCCTCGTATTCGGCATCGACAGTAAAAGGACGACCGTCGAAAGAAGCGGCTACTGGATTATACGCTAAAGCAGCTCTGTATGCCGAGGATTGGGCAACGGCTAAAGCGAAAGCCATTGAGGTAATCAATTCAGGGAAATATAGCCTCATGACCGACGTACTGGATCTGTACAATGTGGAGAAAGAAGACCTGGCCCGGCAGGAGAATATGTTTGCCTTCGAGGGCGATTACAGTACAAAAGCGCGGGCTACAACGATGATGGGCTTGTGTGGCCCGCCAAACAGTGCCGGACGCGACTATGGCAACTCAACCTTTGGGTCGCTGTTTGCCTTTCAGTCGTTCTTTGACTCCTTCGACCCGAAGGACAAACGGCGGCAACTGCTCGACACGACTTACATCAGTGTGGCCGGGAAAGTGATTCTGCAAAAAGACATTACCCCCTATACGGTGAAGGGGGTGCTGATCAAAAAGTACATGGACAAAAACTCAATCGGAGCGAAGGGGCGGAACAATGTACCAATGCTGCGGCTGGCCGATATGTATCTGATTGCTGCTGAGGCCGAAGCGCGGCAGAACGGTCCTACTGCAACGGCCTATCAGTACATTAACGCTATTCGGAAGCGGGCAGGGCTGGCCGATTTACAAACGGGGTTGAGCAAAGACAACTTTATCAGTGCGGTGCTCCAAGAACGAAGCTGGGAGTTTTTTGCCGAAGGCGACCGCTGGTTCGACCTGACCCGGACGAATACCTTCCTAACCGTGATTCCGAAGGCAGTCAATGAGGTGTATCCGGTGCGGGCTCCGCAGGCCAAACACCGTTACTACCCCATTCCGATGGACGAAATCCGGGCCAACCCCAAGCTCGAACAGAACCCGGACTGGAAATGAGCAGGCTTTATCAAGCAGGTAAACTGGTCGTCGCGGGGCTGGTTGTAATCGGACTTTGTGCGTTCCTGCCAACGGCATCGGTCGTTCCCGACGGACCCGTTTTTTCGGGGACGGCCGACAGTCTGAATATGGAAAAGGCTCACCAGGAAATCTGGCGTCGGTTCGTGGATGAACATCAGGTGTTGATCGATTTTGCTGAGGCTGACGGACATTTCGACCGACCAACAGCAGAAGAGTTTCGGCAGAACAAACCCAATGCACTAGGCTGGTGGACACCGACTGAAAACGGCTCCATGTTCAACGGACTGTACCTGGACGGGCTTTGTCAGCGGTGGCTGCATCGGCATCAGGAGAGCGACCGACAAAAAGCCCGAAAGCTGGTGCAGGGATTGTTGTTACTGGCGTCGGTGGGCGATACACCCGGTTTTATCGGCCGTGGTGTAGCAACCGATGGTAAAACTCCACCCTCGATGGGCTCCAATGATCAGACATCGCCCTGGTTTTACGGACTATGGCGGTATCTCTATTCCGACATGGCCGAACCCGCCGAACGTCGGCAGATCATCACTAAAATGGAGGAGGTCGCGAACGTATTAGTATCGACTAATTGGCGACTACCGACTATGTCCTATGCACCTGCCCGGTATCGGAACAGCTTTGCCATTTTTACCTGGGAAGGTGCCCCTCGGCTGCTGTTCATTCTGAAAGCGATGCATCAACTGACGGGCAATCCCAACTGGGATAAACTGTATCGGGAAGCGGCCGCTGAACTGGGTGGTGAACCTCGCCGGAGCCGGTTGCAAATCTGTGCCGATGGGATGAAGTTCGATGTGCCGAAGCAGTTTCGCTGGACGGGTATTACGAGTACGGTGGATGTGCGGGCGCTCTGGGAAATGGAAACGGACCTGACCCTGAAGCAGGCGTATGAACAGGGGCTGAATGCCAGTGCCCGCAGTGCTGCTGTCGACATTGCCCGCTGGCATCAGTTGGATAACAACGACTTGAAACCCTATCTGCACGACTGGCGGCAACTGAACCAATGGTGGACACCACAACACAGTGAACAGGATGCCTTAGATGTTTCGGCCGCGCAACTGGCTGAACTGGTTAAGCTATCCCCACGTCGAAATCAGGAATTGGGTTTTGTGCGGGAGCCACTCTGGATGTCGTGGATTGTCGCCTTATCTCCCGATACAAATCTGGTCAACCAATACCGGGCTGAGATGCTGGGGGCTATCGGACATTTTCAATACGACAAGCTGTATTACTCACAGTTTTTTCCCGTCGAAGCCGTTTGGTTTCGCCTTCGGAATCATAAAAAGTTATGATGAAGATTCTATTAACCCACTGCTTTAGCTGTGTGTGTTAAAAAAGGTCGATGTTATCATAACCGTTTTAACGGTTGAATGCGCGGTAATTGATTGTTTATAGACCCACAGCTAAAGCGGTGGGCTGTTGGTTAATTTCCCCAAATCTTAATGAAAATACCCACTTATTACTGGCTCTTAATGGGTTGCTTTTGCCACGCTTCAGTGGTTTACTCTCAATCGAAGCCATCTAAAACTGCTCCTTCCACGCTTGAGCAGCAGATCGAGCGGGCGCATCAGGAGATCAATCGACGGTTTATCAGCCCGAAATATGGGATTCTGTATGACTATGCGGGCCGGGATGGGACGATCTTTATGCCAACAGCCGAAGAATGCAATACCGATAAACCCAATGGCTTATCCTGGTTTTCGCCCATCGAAAACGGGGCTTTTTTTAACGGAATTTATATCGATGGATTATGTAATCGCTGGAAGATCAGCCGGAAACGGGAGGATGCACTTGAGGCTCGTAAAATAGCCAATGGGATGGTCCGGCTGGCTACTATTGGGCACATACCAGGGTTCATTGCGCGGGGCGTTGCCGACGATGGACAGAGTCACCATGTGGCCGGGTCCGACGATCAGACCGGGCCATGGTTCTACGGTATGTGGCGGTACATCAAAAGTGGAATCCCCGACCGGGCTGAGCAGCAGAAACTTATTCAACTGGTCGAAAAAGTGGCTAATGCGCTGGAAAAATTAGACTGGAAGCTCCCCTGTGACCGCGAAGACTATGGTTTTCGGGGCAACCTGACCGACAAAGGGTGCCGAATTTCGGCTCGGTTGGTGTTCATCTATCGAGCACTGTTCGACCTGACTCACGACAAGAAATGGCTGGACGGCTATCACCAACGGCTGAATGAAATTCCCGAAGGTGATTCCCTAACCCGACTGGAACTGTGCGCTCAGGGGATTCCCTACGAAACCGTCAGCCCTGAAAAAGGAAACATAACCGAAAACGAATTCTGGATCACAGGCATATCACAGGCCAATCTGAAAGCCTTAATTGAACTGGAACAAGTGCCCGCCATTCGGGAGAAATTTCGGCAGGGGTTAAATCGGACGGCCGAAAAAGCAGCCCTGCATCTGTCGCGCTATAAACAGTTTGATAATCAGCACACCATTACTTTCAACGAAAACTGGCGGACGCTGAACGAGCTTTGGAAGCCGCAGCCCGATATTGCTACGACGCTGGCATTAGCGCTTCAACAGGGACGCGAATGGGCCAAACTATCGCCCGCCCGGGTGTACGAAGACAAACACATGCGGGAGCCTCTCTGGGCCTGCTGGGTTGTGTTACTGTCGGGCAACAAGACGTTGATTGATCAGTATCAGGCTGATCTGATGGGGGCTTTGACACATTATGATTGGAAACAGCTCTATACGTCCCGGTTCTTTATTGTGCTTCCGGCGTATTACGAAGCAAAGATGCATAAACGGATAGAACGCTGATTTTTAGGAGGTCGGCCCGGCATCATAATGATCGTGTTCCATTGATAGGTTGGTTTGGTAAATTCCCGGTGGTGATCTGCCGGGAAATTTATTTTATAGGCCTTTCGTGGTGTTTTTGTGAAAATCAGGGAAAAATTTTCACAAAAAAGTTATTTTCGACTAAGGGTAATCGCCAATATTCGTGTCATTCGCGTACTTGACCGGTAATCTTATGACCGAACCAGAAGGATATCAGCGCTTCGATTCAGGTGATGTACCCCGCCCCCTGCGTGCGGGCAGTCACGCAACGGCCGTTGTGGATAACGAGTTTTTTATCAGAGCGGCCTTCGCCGAATCGTCGGAAAAAGGGTTCGAAGCCCTGTTCCGGCTTTATTATAACCCTCTTTGCAGCCACGCCCTGCGCTTTGTGTATACCCGTGAGGTAGCCGAAGATATTGTCAGCGAAGTATTTTATCAGCTCTGGAAAACCGATGCGCATCGCTCTGTACAATTTACCTATCGTACCTATCTCTATGCCGCCGTACGCCATCGAGCCTATAATTACCTGCGCGACGAACTGACGGGCAACCGTACCCCGGCGTCGATTGACGAGATGGAGTATGCCGGGGCGGAAGAGTCACCCCAAACGCTGGTTGAATACGATGAAACCTTTCAGCGGCTGGAGAAAGTCATCAAGGAGTTACCGTCGCAATGCCAACGTGTGTTTCTGATGAGCCGATTCGAAAACCGGAAGAATCTGGAGATCGCGGCCGAATTGGGCATTGCCCTGAAAACCGTAGAAGCTCATTTGTCTCGGGCCTTGTCTCAAATCCGACGGGCCATTCTGACGATGGTTTGCTTACTTTTTGTCGGGTTACACTAAGGGTAAAACGGCCACACTGTGTCATTCCCCAAACCCCTTTGTTATGGAAGAACTTGTGAATAAAACGCTCGCTTTCGACTATTTCGCCGGAAAGGTGAGTCCACTCCAGAAAAAATCAATTGAACGCTGGCTGGCCCAACCCGGTAATCAGGATACGTATTACCAGTGGCTGCATGAGTGGGAACTTGCCAACCTCCAACTAACGACCAACTGGCAGAACGCTTTTGACGCTACCCAGGAACGTATAGGTAGTACCGTTCGGGTAAGTTCTCCGGTCGAAGATACATCGGTTCAGTGGTGGCATAGTAGCCGATTGGGGATTTGGCTGGCGGCTGCTTCTGTTCTCCTGATCCTGGGCATCGGCAATTGGCTGGCTGGCGACGTTATTCGCTACAAAACCATCGAAACTGGCTTTGGCGAAACCAAACACTGCCTGTTGCCTGATGGGTCGGTTGTGGAGTTGAACGCCAATTCCCGCATTCGTTTCCCCAGATTTGGATTCGGTTCCGAAAGTCGTATTCCGCTCTTATCAGCGGAAACGGCTGGCCGACAGGTTGAACTAACCGGAGAGGCCGATTTTTCGGTGCGTCATCTTCCGAATCACCAGCGATTTGTCGTTCTGACGCCGAAAGGCTTGGCCGTGAATGTGTTGGGGACGCAATTTACAGTTTTTAGTCGGGAGCGCCGGACGCAGGTTGTATTGCGGTCGGGGAAAGTGGCTCTGACCCTGCCCAAACAACCGGATCAACCCGCCATGATTATGAAACCCGGTGATTTGGTCACACTTGATGCGCAGGGCAAATTGGCCTTTAAACAAACCTCGCATCCTGAAAATGCATCGTCGTGGAAACAGCACCGCTTTACGTTCGAGACTACGTCGCTGCGTGAGATTGCCCAGACCCTGCACGATAACTATGGCCTGACTGTCCATATAGAAGGCGAAGAACTGGCCAATCGGACCATTTCGGGAGCTTTTCCGGCTCAGGATGCCAACGAACTGATCAAACTGGTGGCCGATCTGCTCCAGATCAACTACCACCGCGATAACAACAACGTAACCTTTACGAATTAACTCCTAACCTTTTACTTACTCACATGCAACAGGCTCTCCGCTCGTCAGTGGCTTTGCTCATCAGCGTATTGCTGAATGGCTACCCCGGAGAAGCACAGGTGATGGCTGCCAATTGGGCTACTCAAAAGCCCGTTCAGTCCTCCATGACCGCTTCGCAGACGCTTCAACTCCGGGATGTACTCAATTTGTTTAAGGCGCGTTACCACGTCGATATTTTATTTGAAGACAAATTAATCAACGATCAGACGGTACTTTCCTCGATGGTCGATCCAGCGGCTTCGCTGGAAAAAAATCTGGATACAATTCTGCGTCCTCAGGGACTTCGTTACAAGAAAGTGAAAAGTGGGGTGTACATGGTGATTGGCGAAAAAAAGCCGGGAAAGTCGCCTACAGCCGACGTCCGTTCGGAAACGCCGATGCTAAATGCACAGACCTCCACAACGCCCCAACTCGTTGACAATAGGTCAGCTACCACACTATCGGCCGAAAAGGCAGTGGCTCCGGTAGTTGTCGAAAGAACCATTTCGGGAATCGTCAAAAGCGAAACGGGTGAAGGGCTTCCTGGGGTAAGTGTGGTCGTAAAGAATACGACCCGTGGCGCCACCACCGATGCCGAAGGAAAATACCGACTGAATATACCAGATGGAGCGGCTACGCTGGTCTTCTCCTTTGTGGGCTATCAGAATCAGGAGATCAGCATCGGTAGCCGAAGTACTATCGATGTACAAATGATACCCGATGATAAGTCGCTGGATGAGGTGGTGGTGGTAGGTTATGGGACGGTTAAGAAAAGCGACCTGACGGGGTCGCTGGCTCAGGTGAAGGCCAAAGACCTGAACGCCTATCCGGCTACGAACGTGTTACAGGCGTTGTCGGGTCGGGCGGCTGGGGTGCAGGTATTACAAAATACGGGTGCTCCCGGTGGGAGTGTCAGCGTGCGGATTCGCGGGACCAACTCGATTCAGGGGAGTAACGAGCCGCTGTATGTAGTGGATGGTTTCCCGCTGTCGGGGAGTAATCCGACCGTATTAAACAATGCTGATATCGAAAACATCGAAATCCTGAAAGATGCTTCGGCCACCGCTATTTATGGCTCCCGTGGTGCCAATGGGGTTGTACTCATCACCACCAAGCGGGGAAAGGCGGGCAAGGCTACGGTCGATTTTGAAGCCAGCTACAGTTCGCAAACCCTACGCAAAAAGCTGGATATGATGAACGCCAAAGAATACGCGACGTTTTACAACGAACAGGCGGCCAACGATGGGTTGAAACCCTATTTTACCCAGGACCAGATCAATGCGTTCGGGCAGGGCACCGACTGGCAGAACCTGGTTTTTCAGACGGCCCCCATGAAAACGGCATCGCTGAACATCAGTGGGGGAAACGAAAAAACGCAATTTTCACTGTCGGGAAGTGTGTTCAGCCAGGACGGAATCATTCGCGGCAGTGACTACAACCGCTACTCCATACGGACCAATATCAACCATGCGCTCAGCAAAAAACTATCGGTCAACTTTGCCAGTACGTTAACCAAAATCACGACGAACGCCCAGAATAGCCAGGGTAGCAACCGGGGCGGATCGCTCATTGCCGGAGCCATATCGGCCCCACCCGTCTTAGGGCCTTACAAAGCCGACGGCTCTTACGAAGTATTTGGCACAACCTATGCGTTTGTCAATACCCAGCTACGGAACCCGATCAATATACTGAACGAACAGAGCAGCCTGACCAAAGGCAACCGGGTTCTGACCAATGCCGCGTTTATTTACAACCCCATTCCTGAGCTGACCATTAAAATTTCGGGTGGTATCGAAAACTCCGACGACCGCACCGACTCCTATACAACGACTAACTATTTCGGCTCAACGGGCAACGCCAGTGTGAGTACAACGCAACTGACCAGCCTCTTGAATGAGAATACCATTAGCTATAACAAAACCATCCGGCAAAAGCACAGCATTTCGGCCGTGGCCGGGTTCACGTACCAGGACTTTCTGACAACGACATTGAGCGGCAGCGGGGCCAACTACATCAGCAATTCCAGCCAGACGTCTGATCTGGGCGCGGCCGGAACGCCCGGTATTCCAGCATCGGGTTATTCCAAGTCGGTTTTGTTGTCGTATCTGGGCCGGGTCAACTATGCATTCGATAGTAAATATCTGGCGACGGTTAGTTTCCGGGCCGATGGGTCGTCCAAGTACAGCGAAGGCAGTAAGTGGGGCTACTTTCCATCCGGTGCCCTGGCGTGGCGGATTTCGAACGAAGAGTTTTTGAAGAACAGCACCCTGGTTTCAGATCTGAAGCTTCGGGCCAGTTGGGGACTTACAGGTAGCCAGGCGATCAATGCTTATGCTACATTGAATCAACTATATTCGGGAAAAACCATCTTTGGTGATGCGCTTTATACGGCCTACTCGCCCGGTACAAACCTGCCCGGCAATCTGAAATGGGAAACTACGGAGCAAAAGGACATCGGCATTGACTTGGGTATCCTGCAAAATCGTATACTGATCACGGCCGATTACTACATCAAAAACACTCGTGATCTGCTGAATACCGTACAACTACCGTCGTCTCTGGGCTTTACAACCACCATTCAGAATGTGGGCGAAGTGCAGAACAAAGGCTTGGAGTTGGGGATCAATGCCAATATTCTGACGGGCGCGTTCAAGTGGAATGTGAACACGAATGTGGCGCTGAACCGGAACAAGGTGCTGAAATTATACGGTGGGCAAGATATTCTGGGTGCTTTTGTCGACATATCGGCCATTACCGATACGCGAAATATTCTTCGGGAAGGCCAGCCGATGGGCATGTTCTGGGGCTATATCGAAGATGGGTACGACGATAAAGGCAAAATAAAATACAAGGACATGGATGGCGATGGGACCATTACCGTTCGCGACAAAACTTTTATTGGCAATCCGAATCCGAAATTTATCTACGGCTTCAATTCCAGCATGTCGTACAAAAACTTCGACCTGACCCTCTTTTTGCAGGGCACGCAGGGGAACGATATTTTCAATACCAGTGCCATCAATAATACGGTCGATTACGGTTATGGGCTGAATATGCCGCGCGAGGTTTTTCTGAATCACTGGACACCCACTAACACCACCGCCAAATACCCGCTCGTGAGCAGTACCACACGCGTCAACGTCTCCAATCGATTTGTGGAAAACGGCTCTTACTTACGGCTGAAAAACATTCAGTTAGCGTACAATCTGCCAACTCTAAAATGGGGGGCAACCTGGATTCGGTCGATGCAGGTGTATGCCAGTGGTCAAAATCTGCTGACGTTTACGAACTATTCGTGGTGGGACCCCGAAGTGAACTCCAGTGGTGGCTCCAACTCCATTGCTCAGGGTTTCGATCAATACAGTTACCCCACTGCCAAGTCCATCACCTTTGGTGTGCGAGCTGGGTTTTAATGGTCAAAGAGCGAAAGAGTGAATGAGTGAAAGAGCGATGTGTCCTAAAAACAACTACGCAATATGTCGCTCAGGCCTCGTGGGAATACTCACTCCGCTTCGGCGGTCCGATTTCGCTCATTCACTCTTTCGCTCATTCACTCTTTAAAATTTATGAAAAAACTCCTATTCCTCCTCTCCACGCTCTTTCTGGCATCCTGTGAGGATGTGCTGAAGGAAGCGCCTAAATCGCTGGCGGTAGAGACATTCTACAATACGCTGGCCGAAGTACAGGCGGCAGTCAATGCCATTTACACGCCTTTGCGCGATAGCAATACCAGTGGTATGGGCGTTTATATCGCCGTACTGGAAGGCCATACCGACTATGGGCTTGGCCGGGGCAGTTACGCTATCCTGAATAATTTCGCGGGACTGGACAACGTCAATGTCAGCCGGGTATCGGGGGCGTGGTCTGCCTTTTATCTGAGTATCCGCAATGCGAATCTGGTGATTAAAAATGCACCCAACGGGAAGTCGATCAGTCAGGCCGATATTGCCAAATCAGTCGCTGAGGCTAAGTTTCTGCGGGCGTTCAGTTACTTCCATCTGGTGCGTAACTGGAGTGGAGTTCCCATCCGAACGGAAGCCAATATGGCCGATATTACGGCAAAACGAAACACCGTCGATGAAGTCTATGCGCTGATTTTGTCGGATTTGCAGGCAGCCGAAACGGGCCTGCCCGATCAGGTGACGGACATTGGACGACCCACAAAATGGGCTGCCAAAACCATGCTAGCCGATGTATATCTGCAACTTGGTAAATTTGCCGAAGCCCGCGATAAGGCCGATGAAGTGATTAAAGCCAATAAATACGCGCTGGTTCAGGTCTCTACGGTCGATGATTTTCAGAAGCTATTCGGCCCGGATGTCATCACGACCAGCGAAGAGATTTTTTCGCTGAAGTTCTCGCATCAACCCGGTCAGGGCAACCTGTTCCCCACACTGACGAATCACCCCGGAACCAAGCTGCTGGGTGGTGGCGGTGGTGTATTTGGGCTGTACAACGACAGTACTTTACCTGCCTACAGCAACTGGGACAACGCCGACCTTCGTAAAACACTTTGGTATCCGTGGAATATTGGGGTTGGGGCCACGTCCTTACTTAGTAAAAAATACATCGACCCCAATTCACTCGAATTTGCCGGAGCCGCCAACGACGTAAGCTGGTACCGCTACGCCGATTTGTTACTGATTTATGCTGAAGCGGCTAGTCAGGCCGCGAATGGCCCTACAGCAGCCGCAATGGAAGCCCTCAACCAGGTACATCGTCGGGCGTATGGCAAGCCGTCGGGCACCCCATCCTCGGTCGATTTTAAACTTGCTGATTACGGTTCAGCGGCTGCATTCCTGAATCTGCTGGTGAAGGAGCGGGGGTACGAATTTCAGTATGAAGGCAAACGCTGGCTCGAACTCAAACGAACGGGAAAAGCTGCTGAAATCATTCTGGCTGCCAAAGGCAAAACCATCGCTCAGAAGCATTATCTGTGGCCCATTCCGGTTTCGGAAGTAAGCTATAACACCGCCATTGATCCGGTAAAAGACCAAAATCCAGGGTACTAAATGTCAATTTAATGAATAATGCAAAATGGATAGTTATTGGCCTGTGAGTGAGTGCATTGTCCATTTTACATTATCCATTATTTATTCCTATATCTCTCGTCATGGAACCAACTGAGAATCAAAACCGCCTATCGGCCCTGTTCAGCCTGAACCGCCGGAAATTTATTCAATCGACGATTGCCGGAGCTGGGGCCGCTGCGTTGCCTATACTGGCATCAGATGCCGAAGCAGCATCGAAAACGGCTGACGAGTTTAAAGAACCCGCCCGCAATGTACCCATCAAAGGCGAGTTCGACGTCGTGGTGTGTGGAGCTGGGCCGGCGGGTGTATCGGCCGCTATTACGGCTGCTCGTGCGGGAGCCAAAACGCAGTTGATCGAAGTGCACGGGTGTTTGGGGGGCGTTTGGACGGCCGGGTTACTGACCTACATTTTCGATTTCGACAAGCCGGGGCTAACCAAAGAAATCAAGGCGAAACTCGATGAGCGAAACGCTCGTCGCAACAAAATCGCCGATCAGTTTGTGTACCACCCCGACGAAATGAAGGTGTTGCTGGAAGAAATGTGTATCGAAGCGGGTGTAAAGTTTCGGTTGCTCACCCGCGTGTCGTCCGCTTATAAAGATAAAAAACAGCTTACTACGATTGTGACCGATTCCAAGTCGGGTCGTGAAGCGTGGAAAGCAAAAGTGTTCATCGATGCTACTGGCGATGGTGATGTGGGAGCCCAGGCAGGCAACAGTTGGGAAATCGGGCATGGTGGCGATACATGTCCCTGCCAGCCACTGACACTTAATACGTTGGCCGTTGTGCGTGATCCAGCGGCCCTGAAGCAATTCATTTCGTTTTACACAAATGATGGCGATAAAAAGAACTGGCACGTTCCGGCGGTTGAAGCGTTCAAAAAAGAGATTGCCAGGGCAGGTATTACGCCCTCGTATGGTATGCCCACGCTCTTCCTGATTCGGGATAATCTGGTCATGATTATGGTCAACCATGAGTACAATATCAAAGCGTTCGACGCCGACGAGATTACCGAAGCCACGGTGCAGGCCAGAGCTGAAGTGTACAACATTGTGCGGGGACTGAACAAACTTGGTGGTCCCTGGGAAGGTATGCAGATTGTAGCTACCCCTGAGCAGATTGGTATTCGCGATGGCCGACGGATTCATGGTCGCTACACGGTTACCAAACAGGATTTGGTTGTTGGTGCTCGGCATGAGGATGCAGTGGTTCGGCCAACCTTTGGCGTCGACATTCACGCGGCTGATCGGAAAACCAACGAGGTAGAAACCATCGGTCGGGGTGGCATCAAAATGATCCCGTACGATATTCCACTACGGGCACTGATTGCTAAAGATGTGGATGGGCTAATGATGGCCGGACGTTGCATCAGTGGCGACTTTGTAGCTCATGCCAGTTATCGGGTAACGGGCAATGCCGTTGCCATGGGCGAAGCGGCTGGTGCTGTGGCTTCCATTGCGGCCAAAACCAATAAACTGCCCAATGAAGTAGCCTGGAGCGATGCTGCCCAATTGCTGACTAAGCTGGGTATGCGGGCTTAGGGTTATGGGGTTTTATATGTTGTCACCCCGACCCAAGGAGAGATCTAAATGGGAGTTTAGGGTTGATCAAAAAAGTCAAATCCTGACTAAAGCATATCGTGATGTCAGCTACTCATAGCTGACACGTGAGGTTTCTTAAAACCGAACAGATCGAATTAGGTTTTGAGGAACCTCACGTGTCGGTTAAAGTAACCGACACCACGGATAGACACCATATAATTCGTTAAAACATAAAGCTGTTGAAAACCATAGTCTTCTTCCTGCTGGCTCTGGCTGCCAGAGCTGAAGTTAGCTTACCGTCTATTCTGGGATCGAATATGGTATTGCAGCAACAGACGGATGTTGCCATCTGGGGTTGGGGGAGTCCGCCGGAAAAAATCATCGTCACGGCCAGTTGGGACAATCGACCCATAAGCGTAACCTGCTCCGACGATGCTACCTGGAAAGTTCGATTACGAACACCAGCCGCTGGTGGGCCTCATACGATTACCATTGCGGGGAGTTCGACCATCCAATTGACCAACATCCTGATTGGTGAAGTATGGCTTTGCTCGGGTCAGTCGAATATGGGCCTGAGTGCGGCAGGGGGCGTTAAAGATGCGCAGGCTGAGTTGCCACAGGCGTTCAATCCGAGTATTCGCCTGTTTAAGATGACAAAACGGTCGTCTCCTGTACCTCAGGACGATGTAAAAGGGCGGTGGCAAATCTGTGATTCGGCTAGTCTGAAAGCCTTTAGTGCGGTCGGTTATTTTTTCGGTAAAAAGCTGCATGCAGGCCTGAATGTCCCGATTGGCCTGATTGATATGTCGTGGGGTGCCACAAAGATTGAATCCTGGATGCCCGAAGCACTGGCTATGCTTTACCCCGAGACGCGTCACTCGATTCAGATGATGCCCCAAAACCAATGGGCACCTGCCAAAGCCGGTTGGTTGTACAATGGCATGGTTGCCCCTATTACGTCGTTTGCTATTGCAGGAGTGATCTGGTATCAGGGTGAATCGAACCGGCATTATGCACCAGCCTATTACCGGCTCATGCACCTGCTGATTGAGGGTTGGCGAGGGCTTTGGCAGACTGATTTTCCGTTTTACTACGTACAACTGGCTCCGTATCGGTACGGAGGAAAATTTGAAACGCCACTACTTCGGGAAGCCCAAGCCAACGCTATGGATATACCCAAAACGGGTATGGTTGTTACAACTGATTTAGCTGATAATCTGGATGATGTACATCCGATCTTTAAAAAAGAGGTTGGTAATCGGCTGGCAAACTGGGCGTTAGCTGAGAATTACAAGCGACCAGTAATCGCCTATAAAAGCCCTAAATATCGGTCGATGCAAATACGTGGTTCGGTAATTCGGCTTACGTTCGATCAAGTACCAAACGGGTTCATGAGTACAGGGAATGAACTGACTGAATTTGGCATTGCGGGTATCGATCAGGTGTTTGTAAAAGCCAAGGCCCGGATCGTCGGCAATGAGATTGAGGTTTGGGCCGAGAGCGTTAAAACTCCCGTAGCTGTGCGGTTTGCTTTTCGCGACGCCCCCGAACCAAATCTGTTCAGCCGAGAAGGTTTACCTGTTATCCCGTTTCGCACCGATAATTGGGATTTGGGCCTGACTAAATTTTGATTGGCCCAAAATGGCTTCGTCCAGACCGATCAGGAATTTTCAGAAATAGGTTGGTTTTAATAAATCCCCGGCGGCATCTGCCGGGAGATTTATAGTTTGGAGATCGTAGAAAAACGGTTTTAACGATTGGCGGATGGAATAAAATCCAGCTTCGATTCTTCGCCGAAAACCGTTGCCAGGTGGTCTTGTGTAGGTTTTCGTTGGGCCGTTAGCTGGCTCACCAGCACATAGGCCACAAACGACGCCAGAAACGCCGGAAATACTTCGTGAATGTCGCCCAGGTTCTCGTAACGGGTTCGGACGCCAAACCGCCAGACGATATTGACCACAATCCCCGCCAGCATCGACGCGACGGCACCCAGATCGGTCCCCCAGCGGAAATATAACCCGCCAAAAATGGTTGGAAAGAAACTGGCTACATAGACCGACCCGGCAAAAGCGGATAATTCGACCACATCGGCAGGTGGGAAGATGGTGAAATAATACACGATGATGCAGTAGAGCAGCATAACCACTTTG
>Ga0209933_1000269_pt1 | contig 112824 bp, 86 predicted proteins | sample ThiBiot_300_biof_FD_183944 | JGI IMG/M metagenome (GOLD analysis project Ga0209933, IMG submission 183944) | Wastewater bioreactor microbial communities from Cape Town, South Africa - Thiocy_cont_300_biof (SPAdes) | ecosystem: Engineered > Bioremediation > Thiocyanate > Unclassified | place... | reverse complement strand
GCGGGTATGTGGGTATTTCATTATTGGGCAAAACCCAAACCTGGACACGGATAAAATAGATTGATTGTCATTTGCTTCGCGTCATTCGTAATCAGCTTGCCTGAATAGTTTACGGCGGATGTCGACCAATGACGCGAAGCAAATAACCAAGCCAGACGTAAAGCAAATGGCCACAACTACGCTTATCATTGGTGCAGGCCCGGCTGGGTTAGCCATTGCCGGTCGGCTGGCGCAAAAGGGGCTGCCGTTTACGATACTGGAAGCCAGCGACCATATCGGGTTTTCGTGGCGAAACCACTATGATCGGCTGCATCTGCATACGGTCAAGGAGTATTCAGCTCTCCCACACGTCCCATATCCTGCTAGTTATCCAACCTATGTTTCGCGGCTGGACTTTGTGGAATACCTCGAACAATATGCCGAACGGTTTTCCATAAAGCCGCTCTTTAATCAGAAAGTTGTCAGTGTCCGACGGGGCACATCGCCCGATGGGAGTTGGCATGTTCAGACCGAAACGCATACGTTTACGGCCGATCGTGTGATTGTAGCAACGGGCTACAACCGCTCCCCCAACATCCCCGATCTGCCGGGGCAACGCAATTTCCGGGGAATCATTTGGCATAGTCATGAATACCGGAACGGTGCCGCCTTTCGGAATGAGCAGGTACTGGTGGTGGGTATGGGCAATACGGGTGCCGAACTGGCGCTGGACTTACTCGAACACGACGCACATCCATCCATTTCGGTACGTAGCCCCATCAACATCATCCGACGCGATATGTTCGGTCGTCCAGCGCAGAATACGGCTATTTTACTTAGCAAACTTCCCAATTGGCTCTGCGATCTGATTGCAGGCTTTACCCAAAAACTGACTGTCGGTGATATGTCGGCCTATGGTTTAGGCAAACCCAGGCACCCACCTACTTATGATAACCGACGCGGGAAAACGCCTGTCATTGATATTGGTACCATCGACCAGATAAAAGCCGGGAGAATCAGGGTTGTACCAGGTATCGAACGGATCAATGCCAAAACAGTCACCTTCACCGATGGCCAGGAACTCCCGTTCGATGCAATTATTCTGGCAACCGGCTACCGGCCTGGCCTGGCCACGTTTCTGGATAAATCCATTACAAATCTCGTTCTCAATGAGCGGGGTTACCCCAAAAGCCTGTGGTTCAACGATTCGGCATTGAATGGCCTTTATTTTCTAGGCTTTACAACACCCCGATCAGGCGTTCTTTTCCATCTGAATGTCGACTCCGAGCGGATAGCAGAACACATTACGCAGAACAATTCCCTTCCAGTGTAGTTTATAGACTAGATACAGAGTTGGAGAACATAACGCTGATACATCCTTGATGTAGTTAACAGGTATGAATCTCTACCACTCGGTGTTTCATCCATTTTTACAACGTTATAACCACTACAATCATGAACGAGACTACATTGAAAGGTGCCTGGAACGAAATGAAAGGTAAAATTAAACAGGCTTATGGCGACCTTACCGATGATGACCTAGCCTACGAAGAAGGTCAGGAAGACGAAATGTGGGGTAAAATCCAGCAAAAAACGGGTAAGACGAAAGATGAAGTCAAAAAAGCTGTAGCCGATCTGTAATTCATACCGTTTTACTTTACTTCCCAACCGAATCGGGTTAACGAAGCTTTTTTCTATAGCAGCCAGCAGGACAGTTATCATGTGTCCTGCTGGCTGCTGGTTTTTAAGGGTAACAAATTTGGTTTTTCTTCAAAAAACAGCGCCTATGTAGTAACTTGTCACACCAAAAAGCCGCTATTGTAGTGGCCTTCTATTCCTACACATAAGCTAACATAGCCTGTTGGATACACCTGTTGTACTAATTATCTATAACCGTCCAGATAAAACTAAACGCTCATTCGAGGCTATTCGCGCTGTCAGGCCATCCTGTTTGTACGTTATTGCCGATGGCCCTAAAGACGAACAGGATGCTTCACGCGTTCGGCAGGCTCGGGAAATTACCGAACAAGTTGACTGGAGCTGTCAGGTTCGCCGAATATATGCTCCAGATAACCTTGGCTGTGGCAATCGGGTAGCGAGTGGTCTTGATCTTGTGTTCAGTGAATGCGATAAAGCCATCATTCTGGAAGATGATATTGTAGCAACGCCCGCCTTTTTCACATTTTGTGAACACATGCTAACCCGCTATGAGCACGACTCCCGCATCATGTCGATAGCCGGCTGGAATGGGCTCATCTCCTATCAGGCAGCTACTTGTGATGCTTTTCTTAGCCAGTATTCGAGTATTTGGGGATGGGCTACCTGGCGACGTGCCTGGGCATTGTATCAATTTGAACCAGGCTGGCCAATTGAGGAGTTCGACGCCCGTATACAAGCTTACTACTCTGACTCCTTTCGGCCCAAGCTCCAGCGGCATAAATACGTACATCAATTCTGGAAACAGTATAAATCCTGGGACCTGCAATGGGCCATGACAATCTCTATGTATTATGGTCTAATAATTACCTCAACGGTTAACCTGTGCCAGAACATCGGCTTCGACGGTGAAGCCACTAACTTAACCTCATTTAACATCCGGGGATTATTCCCGGCTTTTAATCCAGCAATCGAAGAAAGCTCGTTGATTGTCGATGAGAAACATGGCCCAGTACAGGACTGGTACGATTATAGCGTGCTGCTGTTAACCCTCTTTAGCCAGTATCAGGATATTCGGAAGTTGGCATTGCTGCATAAACACCCGCAGTTCTTTCCCAAACATCAGAACCGGGTAGGCTGGGAAAGTTCGTTGCAGCCTTTCAACGAACCAGGGCGATGTATGCAGATCATAAACCATTTAGAACACTTTATCACGCACCCTGAATTAACCAAATGTAAGGACGTATTTCAACGACTTATTTAGTCTACATGGTCATCTCAACCCTACTTATTTGTCGAAATGCCCGACCGTTTATAGAATCCTGCCTGGCCAGTATCAGACAGCAAACGCATGCCCCCGACGAAATCCTTGTTGTTGATGGGAACTCGCAGGACGGCACCCTGGAGTGGTTACGTCAACAACCCGATATCAGGGTTATTTCCCAAATGGGGAATGGCATAGCCAACGCACGGAACACGGGTATTTTGGCTGCCAGTGGTGATTTCATTGCTTTTCTGGATGCCGACGATAGCTGGAAGCCCGAAAAGCTAGCCCGCCAATACACGCTTTTGAGCCAAAAGCCAAACCTTCAGGCTGTGACTACCTTCTTAACTAAATCAAATGATTCCGATGGAGCCGAATGGGTCGCAATGACGCCCGGTGGCTTTCTATTCAAGCGAACCGTCTTTGACCAGTTCGGACTTTTCAACGAAGAATGGACCGTAGCTTCTGATCATGAGTGGTTTATGCGTGCTATCCGGCAAGGTTTTTTGTATGAAGTTATCCCGGCCATCCTTCTTCTGAAAGGTATTCACGACCAAAACCTGTCAATTACCAAACGGAAGCACTACCGCACCGAAATGATGGCCATTATGCGGCAGCAACAATCGTTATGAAGCTCCTTTACGTCATTCCCCGAATGACATACGGGGGAGGTATGCCGGTCATTCTTACCGAGCTAAAAACCATGCGATGGCTTGGTGTTGATGTGTCGGCCACCGTTATCGTTCTGGAAAAAGGAGTAAGTACTCAGTTTATGACCGAAGCGGTGGCCAATGGTGTGAAAGTGCTGTTGGCTCCATCGTCGGTGCTTGCTGGCAAACTCATCAGTCAGGCCGATCTAACAGTTGTTCATTACTGGAATTGCCCTTCCCTGTTTCGTTTTTTTCGATTTCTTGCCGACACGCAGGTTCCTCACAGGCTCTGCCTGAGTGTACGGGTCAATGGGCTTACCTTACCTCAGGTTGTACCGCAGTGGGTCTATGCCAATGCCGATGCCCTGGTTCGCCTTCATCCTCGCACGCCAACAACAGACCTTCGGCCGGGTATAGAATCCCTCATTCTACCCAGCCTGATCCGGCTCCCCGATCTCGATGCTCCCCCACCCGCACCCGATTTTAGCACCTTCAGGCTATTTCATGCCGGTACGCTCAATTATTTTAAGACTCATCCTCAGCTAATCGCCCTGCACGAAGGTCTGGCAATCAATTCGTACGGCTTCGATATTTGGGGCAGTGGAATGGATAGATTGTTTGAGAACGATCTGGCGGTGGCCCAACACGCTGTATACCGGGGTTTTTCGACCAATCTGTACGCCGACATGGCACCTTATCATGTACTTTGCAATCCGCAAACCGCCCTCTCCTACGGCTCATACGATAAAATCATGTGCGAAAGCCAATGGATGGGAAAGCCCGTGATTGCCCTGAAAAACAGCCACATAGCCGATCATATCCATACGAATATCAATGGTATAGTTGCCGACGACGAATACCAGTACCGGGTCATTCTTGAAATGCTATCGGCTAAACCCGAAGTTTATAAAAAGCTGTCGCAAAGTACGTTTGAGTATACACGAAACCATTATAAGCTTACCGACTATGTAGCAGCACTTGTCAGGCTTTATCAGCGAATGATTCAATTGCTGCCTAAAGCAGCTAATACAGCCTGTATTCCTCACCAACCGCTCGAAGCAGCATTAGATGGTCTGGGAAACTGGAAACAGCGACTGACTGATACTCCAGGACTCCTTTCTCAGGAAGAGATTATGTATGCACTGCGCTGTGAAGGGGGCCTGATTCATTACTATAAAGACTATCCTGACGATTCGGCACTACGTACGCAGATTGCTCAACTGCTGGCGCTTGAAAACTCCCTAGCTTCATGAACATTGCTCTCCGTTTCTGGAAACAGTACACACACCTTCAACTAGTTAATTCAGTAGCATTAGTATCGATGGGTGTTACGCAGGCGATCATTCTATACCACCTCATCAACCAAAGCGACAGTACTTATAAAGGTATATTCCTCAGAGGTATTTCGTTAATCATACTCCCTTTTGCTTCCACGTATTTTGCTAGCCGAATGGCTTCGTATAATACTGATCGGCTACAAATGACCTTACTAAATAATTTTTCCCGTACACGGACCAATGATCTGGAACAGGTTCATGCCAACGCTTTTAGCAAAGCCATGGTCAGTGACATGGATCACTTGTTTCAGTTCTGGCGCGAGCTCTTTATCAACATCGGTCTGAATGTACCGATTCTGCTTTATCTGGTATGGGCTTTACTATCAAAGAGCCGACTTACTGAGCTTATTAGCGTCTCGGCTTTTGCGATGGCCTTATTCGGATTCGCGTACCTGATAAACCGATGGGTGAAAATCCGCCAACGTCAACATAGCCAGGCTTATCTTACAGTACTGGACCGCATACAGAATTATGTTGACAATGCGTTGCAGTTTCGACTTTACCACAGCGAAGCTCAATACCTCAACGGCCTTCGAAATAGCCTCTCACAGTTCGGTCAATTAACGGCCCAATTGAGTCAATATCGTCAGATGTACACCACAACTGTTGCCTCTATATTACTTGCGACTATTTGGGGAGGGCTTTGGCTACTCCAAACCAAAGCTGACTTATCGGCGGCCGATCTGGCTATTGCCACACTGATACTACTGGAAATCAAGCGGATCAGTGCGGAAGTGCTCAATATTCTTTACACCTATCAGAAAGCGAACGAAGGTGCCGAACGAATCAGTAACTGGTTGAATACGCCACTACCGGAAGACGCCACCACCGCACAACCGATGCTATTCAAACCCGTTCGCATCGAAAATCTGACATTTACCTACCAGGGTCAGGCACATGCCATTCGGTACCCGGACCTTGCTATTGACATCGGCGACAAAGTATGGCTACAAGGCTATAACGGCCAGGGAAAATCGACGCTATGGAAAATCCTGACAGGTCTGTACACCAACGCAACGACAACGGTATGGATCGATGCGATACCCCAACATAGCCATGGACGCGTACCGTTCTGGCGTCAGGTAGCAGCCGTTACAGAACCTCCCCGTTGTTATAGTGGCTCACTCTGGGAAATCATCGGCAACTTTTCGGCCAACCGGGAAGAGGTTGTTAGCTGGCTTTCCGGTCGCCAGCTTTTAGATCATTTCAATACATATCCGCACCAATTGGATACACAGTATGATTCGGTCACGCGAAATTTATCGGCTGGTCAGTTAAAATGGCTCCTGATCGTTCAGGCTTTTTTTCTTAATCCTGACCTGTTGATTCTGGATGAACCGTTTTCTTCACTAGATGCCGACCGTCAGCAAACCACCCTTTCGCTAATTCATCAATTAGCTACTAACACGACACTGATTGTGATCAGCCACCATCAACTCCCCATTGCTTTTACGAAAACGATCCAGCTATAACGATGCATTGTCTGCCCAATTCAACCGAGCAACTGCTGGTAAAGGCCATCCTCGACCCCAATACCGAATCCGGGTATAAAAACTTCCTGACCTGGCAAACTGCGACCGACTTTCGGGGGGTGGTACCCAAATCGGTGATTCGGCTGTTACCCATGATCTGGCATAAATACAAAGCTCAGTTAATTACGAATCCGCAAAAGGATCGGCTGGGGGGGCTTTACAAAAAAAGCTTCTACAATAACTCCCGGCTCTTTCAGCAACTGAAATCAATTGTAAACGTTCTTGAGCAGGGTCACTTTACGTATGCATTTACTAAAGGTATTGCCTTGCATACGTATGTGTACCAGGACCTTGGCTCTCGCCCGATGAATGATATCGACATCCTGATTGCGCCCGGTGATTTTAAACCGGCACTTGATGCGCTGCAACAACTGGGCTACACCCTCAAATACCCCAGGCTTTCCGTCGATACGTATATACGGGGCTACATGCATGCCTGCACCTTGACGCATGAAACCCTGAAAGACATCGACTTGCATTATTATCCGGCCCCTTATCACACCCAACACCTTACCAACGACATTTTTCTGAATGACACCCAAACCCATGCCTTCAGAGGCCTTTCGCTCCGGTTATTATCGCCCCCGAAATTAGCCCTTTTTCTGATGCTTAACTATCAGTTTATCAATGAGTGGCACTGGATTGTAGACGTTGCCTTTCTGACCCGGAAATATCCGGTCCCTTTGGCTGATTTACGGTTGATAACCCAGCAGACTGGCCTTTATCAGGTTACTCTTCAACAACTTTTGTTTCTGTCAATGGTCTGTAATTTAAACGCTTCGGAAGAAATCAGCTTTTACCAAAGCCAACCCACATCGCTCACCAATCGTTGGCTGATCAGATCGAAAAGGTTTTGTGATGCAAGATGGCGGTTAGGTGTTCTGACCAATGCCAGTGGCTTATCTACCGAGCACACGCTCACAATGCCAATTGTATACGCCATTCTTCGCTGGTATTATCGCTCCCTCCGACGAACACAACCCAACGAGCTCGTTGGCAAAGCAAATCGGTTTATCCGCGACATTCTGAGTCTCTCCTAATAGGCGCTTTGGTCAGAAGACTTTATTGAAAACCTGCGAATCAGCACATCGCTATAAGTTCCTTGAGATACGCGTAATTTTCAGTCATATCAGGAGACAGATTTATCTGAATAACAGGCAACTCCCGAACCATTCTTCGGATAGCCTGTATACATAACTGGCCTGAAGCCCGATGCTGTACAGCAAAGGCTAAGGACGAAGCCAGGTAGGAAAACCCAACCTGTGGGCTCACATAGGTGTGCGACAGGGTACTCCCCTGACGTGTCAGGCAAAAAATGGCTTTAATCGGTGCCTGCGAAACAAACCGATCAGTACAATGCGTCAATGTGCTAAAAAAAAACTTTGAATCTCCTTTTTGTAGAAACTTATCGCTCGTGATATAGGGGTTAAGGAATGGGAGTGCCTCCTTGCGGATGCGGAACGTCGGATAAAACCCATACACGGTCGTTGGCTCATCAGCCTGAACAAAACAAAAATCATCCGTCACAAATTGCCCTCCATGTACTACCCAGGTGGCAGCCGTAGTCGATTTACCCGTATTTTGTTTACCCGGAATGAGTACAAATCGATCGTTGGACCCAATAACGGCAGCATGCAACGGGGTATAGCCTTGCCGATTCAGGATCTGAACGAGCAAATTAAGAAATGGGTAGCTGAATGTGAATACATCGTCCAGCCATTCGGGAAGCGCAAAGAACCGGGCAGAATCCGTTCGCTGGGTATAGGACAGAAAAAATCCGGCTCCCAGAAACAACCAATCCTCCCCGTGTTGCGCCCAGACAACATCCTCACGCGTAAAATGAGGCTGCCAGTAAGCAACCCGATGTATTAGGTAATCGCCCTCAACCCAGTCGACCCAGACAGTACGCGTAGTCCATTCAGAACTTTTTTGTTGCAATACAATCCCTGTTGACAAACGCCGTAACACCGATTGGGGTGCTCGTATACCCAGTTGAATCTGCTCAGGAAGCAGCCAGAAGCCCTCAGTCATTTATTTCTTATGCGGCCAGCCTAAATCAGAAACATCATGAATCGGGTCGAGCTTGATCAAATCGCTAACATCATCAAACTTTTCGAGCACTGGTGTCTCCTGCACACTCAACGAAGTCAGGTCAGGTTGACTGGAAGAAAGCTCCTCTGCCTGAACAAGAATACCTTCAGTAAGAAGTTGCTCAATATATACCTCCACGTCCCGTAGCCATTCGCCGTCAGCACTCTTCGCCAGATAGTCCGATACATCTTCAGTAGCGCAACCGTCCTGAAACAACCGTAAAATTGCCGGACCCGAGCCTTTCAGCGTATAATAAACACCGCTCTGCATATGAATGAGCACTATCTCTTCGTCGAAGTCCTCAAAATCGAAACTGGTTTTATCAAAAATGGCTACCATAGAGTGAGGTACAGATTATATTGCTTTTGGTCAAATGCCCCGAAACTAGCCATAAAACAGGATTTCCCAAAATGTACCTTCCTGGCAGCGAGGAACTAAACCTCAACTAGTTACTCGTTAACCAGAGGGGTCACCACTCGTTCAGGAAAGTTCATTCCGATTAATCGGTCTCACAGCCTCCTCGTTTTCTCCACAATCACGCAATTATTGTCGCGTTGCTTTTCCAGAACATAATCGCGTATTTATACGGTCAACTCTATTCAGATCAAGAACCTGAATGAGTGACTGCCTACAATAGCAAGCCAGCGATACCTTGGCTAAAAACGATGAAAATAATCCATTTAATACCCTGTCAATGTGTAAGTTTTGTATATTTCGGCTTGGTTTAGGCGCCAACTCAACTAATCACTATTGCGAGCTAAACAATTCGTTAGCTAGTTGGTACATCTTAGCGAAAACTGGTTATTTATACCTGATCTTTTCATATGAAGTGCAGTCATTTGATTAGTCTTCTTTCGATAATTTTATTCATCGCTGTTGTGCTCGATGCCTGTACCAAAGAAGATACCAGTTCGAGCATTTCTCCGCTGTTGAATACCCCAACTGTCACTGCATCCGTCAGCAATCCAATAACCAACGACACGGCTTTACTCGGCCAGGCTTTGTTCTGGGACCCCATCCTGTCGGGCAATAAAGATATTGCCTGTGCGACCTGCCATCATCCCAACAATGCCTATACGGATGGCCTTGACCTCTCCCTCGGCACCAATGCAGTTGGCCTCGGGCAAAACAGGCAGTTCCGGTCTCCCAACGATATACCCGTTAGCATGCGAAATGCCCCGACTCTTCTCAACGTCGCCCTGAATGGCATGGATAGTAACGGAAAGTATGACCCGTCGACGGCACCCATGTTCTGGGACTCACGAACGCAAAGCCTCGAAAATCAGTCAATAGGCCCCTTATCGACATTTGAGGAGATGCGTGGACACGCGTACAGTGAAACCCTTACCCTCGATAGCCTGGTAGCCCGACTATCAAAAATCACAGAATATCAGCAACTGTTCCAGAAAGCGTTTGGTAGTGGACAAACGATCACAGCCTCAACCATACGTAAGGCGATTGCCACGTTTGAACGTACGCTTGTCGCCATGAATTCACCCTATGATCGGTATCTGAAAGGCGAGAAAACGGCCCTGAACGATCAGCAACTACAGGGGATGTTTATTTTTAAGGATGAAGGCTGTGCTATTTGCCACGCAGGGCCGATGTTTTCCGATTATAAACTCCATGTTTTATCGGTGCCGGACAACCCGAAACGAACCAGTACCGATGCCGGTGCGGCAGGCACGTATGCCTTTCGGACACCTTCGCTACGAAACGTTGGGATGACAGCTCCCTATATGCACAATGGGACGTTCAAAACGCTGAAGCAGGTGCTTAAATTTTACGACGATATTGGCGAGCCCATTTCCCAGAATCCGAATGTAACGGTGCAACAGTTAGATCCTAAAATACAGCGAATCGCCCTGCGCGATGCGGAGCAGGACCAACTTATTGCCTTCCTGAACGCACTGACCGATCCATCTTTCAACCAGTTTATTCCAGACCGTGTCCCGAGCGGTCTCCATCCGGGTGGCAATATTCGATAAGACGCCTTCAGCCTGACCAAATCAATCCTTTCTCTCCCATCGCCCTAACTATTCATAGCTCAAAATAGTCGATTAGTTTATTATTTCTTCTGTTTCGCTCAAACAGATTGATTCAGCTCAGAAAAACTCATTTCCTTTGGGCATTCATTCGCTACGCCCATGAAACGGCTCATTTTCATCTATTTACTTTCCCATTCAATTGCCAGTCAGGGGCAAACCGTTGTCGCTTCGGTGCAGGAAGCACTCGCAATGGCCCGTCGGAATAATCCCGACCTGCTGAATGCTCGTCAAAACCGACTGGTACAGGGCCAACAGCAATCGGCCACTCGGGCAGCGCTGCTTCCTCAGGCACGCTTTTTTACCAATTTCGATTACAATTTTTCGCTGCCCGTTCAACTGATTCCACTCGTTTTGCTGGGTGGCCCTGCTGGTGAATACCGCAGTGTACAGTTTGGCTTACCCTACGTACTCGCAGCAGGGGCCGAAGTAACGGTTCCAGTCGTCAATCGACCCGCCCGTGCCGACATCGGTATTATAGAACAGAACCTGCGCATTACCGATACTCAGAATCTGGTTCTACAGGACGAAGTATCGACCCAAACGGCCCGCGTTTACCATGCTACGTTACTTACGGCGGCCGCCATCCGACTGACTCAGCGCAATCTCTCTGCAGCCGACACACTCACCCAGATTGCCCGCGACCGGCTGGATAAAGGCCTGATCGAACCGCTGGAATACAATCGAATCCGGTCGGTACAACTTACTACGGCCGATGTACTCTACCAGAATCAACTGGCCTACATCCGCAACCGAAACCAGCTCAAACTGATTCTCGGCCTGGCTCCTACCGATAGCCTGGTTCTCTCGGAAGATTTGGCCAGTCGACCAGCCAGCATTCCGATTCCTGCAACAGCGCTTTCGCTGATCGAGCGACCGCAACTAACGTTACAACAGGCGCGGGTCGAGTTATCGAGACTACAACTAAATCGGGAAAAGCTCCAGCGATGGCCTACCCTTTCGGCATACGGTCGGTACACGGAACAGGCGCAACGAAGTGAAATCAACTTCCTGAACTTTAGCCAGCCGTGGTATGAAATCGGCGTTGCCGGACTTCAGTTCAACTGGCCGATCTACTCAGGTGGGTTACGTACCAGTAACATCACCCGCGCCAGGCTGCAACTCAAAGCCGCCGAAATGGCTCTTAATTATGAGCGCAATAAACAACAAACGGATAACGAAGACATTCGCAATACCTACAATCAGGCGGTTCGATCGCTGGATCTGAACCAGCAGAATTACGAGCTCAGTGCCCAGAATGTACAGATCGCCCTGATCAAATACCGATCTGGCCTGTTCGCCTACGACCAGTACCTAAACGTATTCAACGAAGCGCTGACCGCCCAGAACCGGTATTTGAACAACCTTTCGAACGTATTTATTAACCAAACGATCCTTCAAATTCGAAGTGGCCAATAAAATCGGTATAGGGTTAACCCTATACCGATTCACCAACTCCCATGAAAGCTACACGTTTCCTTTTGGTATCTTTAGTCATGCTTACCGCCTGCAAAAACGGTACAGATGGCCTCTCTCCCACCTATCGGGATTTGACCGAAGCGGTGTATGCATCGGGCAATATTTACCCCCGCAACGAATACACTGTTACGGCCGATGCGGCTGGAATTTTACAGAAACGGCTCGTCAATGAAGGCGATTCCATTCAGCAGAACCAACTCCTGTTTGTGCTGGAAAGCGCTACGGAAGATGCGCGTCAGCAGGCAGCCGCCAACGCGTACCGACAGGCACGGGCTAATCTGGGGCCTGGTTCGCCCGTACTGGCTGAACTGGAAGCTCAGGTACGAAATGCCCGCACCCGACTGGCCAATGATTCGATTAACTACAACCGGTTTCGGGAATTGTACGGCCAGAATGCCACCTCGAAAGCAGAACTCGAACGGGCTGAGCTAAACTATACCCTCTCGAAGAATAATCTTCGCGCCCAGCTCAACACACTACAGCGCAGCCGCGATCAAATTCAACTCGATGTGGCCAACAACCGCAGTCAGTTGGTTTCGTCGGAAGAAGCCGGGCGGAACACCCGTATTCGCAGTCTGCTGAATGGTAAAGTGTATGAAGTGTACAAAGATCCGGGTGAGGTTGTTCGGGTGGGCGACCAGTTGGCGCTGGTTGGTAGCGGCAATCACCTGTATGCGCAATTGGCTGTCGATGAAAGTGATTTTGGGCGGATGCGTATCGGCCAGGAGGTTGTTCTGAAGGCAGATGTGTACCCCGATAAAGTATTTAAAGCGCATGTCAGCAAGATTTATCCCAAGCTGAACCGCAGCGACCAGTCATTCCGAGTCGATGCAGAGTTCGTGGGTGAACGTCCTGATGCCTACTATGGCCTCACCCTCGAAGCGAACATCATCATCAGCCAGAACAAGCATGTACTGACTATTCCTAAGTCATATGTGTTCGGCACCGATAGCGTCTGGGTCAATCAGGATGGGAAAAAGCAAAAAATCAAGTTCCAGAAAGGAGCCGAAAACTTCGATCTGGTCGAGGTGAAAGGTGGCCTGACAGAGACTTCTAAACTAATTGCGAATGAGTAATTGAGTGATTGAGCGAATAGCTTATCCGCTTTAATTCACTCAATCATTCAATCACTCAATCACTCAATCTAATGGACATTCGAATCGCTTCTCAAATTGCACAAACACACTTACTGGCCAAGAAGCGGCAAACGCTTGTTGCGATGCTGGGGGTAACGTTTGGTATTGCCATGTTCATCACGATGATTTCGTTTATGCAGGGGGTGAATCAGTTTCTGGAAGATTCGGCCCTGGATGCCAGTCCGCATATCCGGCTGTATAATGAAGTCAACACCCAACGGCCCAGCCTGATCGATCAGCTTAATCCAGGCAATTTCAATGTCGTATACCACCAGAAGCCCAAAGATGAACTGGCTCGAATCAAAAACGGAATCGCCATTGCTGAGCGCATTGAAAAGGAACCAGGTGTACTGGGCGTGTCGCCCCAGGTAGCTACCCAGGCCTTTTATAACAACGGTCCAATTCAACTATCGGGAACGATTTCGGGGGTAGACATTGAGCGCGAAAACCGATTGTACAAACTAAACACCCGGCTCAAATCGGGCAGTCTGCGCGGTCTGCAAAGTAATCCGGACGGTTTACTCATGGGCGCGGTGTTAGCCCGAAAACTTAATGTTCGGGTTGGCGACAAAGTAACAGTCACTACCCCCATTGGCAGTACGCGGGTTTTGCGCGTGGTCGGCACCTTTGGCTTTGGTGTTGGAACCGTCGATAATACCAAAAGCTACGCTAACCTGTCGACGGTTCAGGAGATGCTACAGAAAGACCCCAGTTACATCACCGATGTCCATATCAAGATGGTCGATCCGCTACAGGCTATTCCCTTTGGGCAACGGCTACGGGCTATGTATGGGTACTACACCGAAGACTGGGCAACCGCGAATACGGCCATTCTGGCCGGTGAAAAAATTCGGAACGTGATGACGTTTGTGGTATCGATGACTTTACTGGTGGTTGCAGGCTTCGGTATTTATAACATTATGAACATGACCGTCATTAACAAAATCAAGGATATCGCTATCCTGAAAGCAACGGGGTTCGACGGGCGTGACATCATTGCCATCTTTCTGCTCCAGGCTATTTTCATCGGATTTTCGGGTGGTTTACTCGGGTTACTAATCGGATTTGGCCTGAGTTACATGTTGTCGATTACCCCATTCGATGCTGGTGATTTCCTGAGTCTGAAAACGTTTCCGGTCATTTTCGACCCGAAATATTACGTTATGGGGATTCTGTTCGGCGTGATCACAACGGTACTGGCGGGCTTTTTCCCCTCGCGAAAAGCCGCCCAGGTCGATCCTGTGGCCATTCTGCGGGGATAATTATAAAAAGCGAAAGAGTGAATGAGTGAAAGAGCGACAAGCCAATCTACAACTCATTCACTCTTTCGCTCATTCACTATTTCGCTCTTTACTACATGAATACGGTTCTTTCGGCCCAGCATGTTAACAAATACTTCTACGACCCAGAGAAATTTCAGGTTCTGAAAGAGGTTACGTTCACGGTGCAACAGGGCGAGTTTCTATCGATAGTGGGCAAGTCGGGTTGTGGTAAATCGACCTTGTTGTACCTGCTATCAACGATGGATACGGATTACGAAGGCGAGATCGAAATGGCGGGTACGAAGTTAAAAGGTCGTAGTCAGGACTTTTTGTCCCACTTCCGCAACGAACACCTCGGCTTTGTGTTTCAGTTTCACTTTCTGCTTCCCGAATTTTCGGCTTTGCAGAACGTGATGCTTCCGGGCTTGAAACTGGGTAAATACCCTGAAAAAGAGGTTGAAGAACGAGCCATGGAAAAACTCCGCCTGATTGGTATGGCCGATTATGCCCGTAAACCCGCCAGCAAATTGTCGGGTGGGCAGCAGCAGCGGGTAGCCATTGCCCGAGCGCTTATCAATGACCCAACCATCGTTATGGGCGACGAACCGACCGGCAACCTCGACCGGGCCAATACTGAAAACGTGTTTGAGATTTTTCGCGGACTGGCCCAGAAAGGCCAGACCATTATTGCTGTCACGCACGACCCCGATTTTGCCGCCCGTACCGACCGCGTTATTGAAATGTCGGATGGAATGATCATTGCCAGCCATGAAAATAAAGTTCAATAAATACGTCGAGGTTGTCCTGCTTTGGATGGCCCTGGCAGGCGTTGTGGCTCGTCAATGGATTATTCCAGACATCACCTGGCAGTTACAGGTCGGTCTTTTTCTGTTGTCGTTCCTTGTGTTCAACCTGATCTGGGCATTTCATTATCTATTCAACGAATGGCTCAACCAGCGACTCCCGTTTGAAAAAAACATTCGCTGGCGCATTGCGGTGCAGCTGATCGGAGGCTGGGGCATTGTTAAAACGATCCTGTTTGCCACGGGATACTTCATTGTCAGGTACATAGTTGCCGACTCCCTACCTCAGTTGAGCCCTTTCAACCGATTTTCGGCGATCATTATCGTCGTAACCATTTTTCTGGTCAACACGGTTATCACGCTGGGATTCATTGCCAGTCATTTGCTGAAACGATGGCAGGAAAACCTGATTAAAACAGCGCAGTTGGAAAAAGAAAAAGTCCAGGTCCAGCTCGACAGTCTGAAAAATCAGATTAGCCCGCACTTTCTGTTCAACAGCCTATCCTCGCTCGACAGCCTGATCGATGACAACCCAACGCTGGCCCGGCAGTTTTTGCAACAGTTGTCGAAAGTATTCCGGTACGTTCTTCAGCACAAAGACAAGTCGCTGGTGCCCATCGAAACCGAACTGGCATTTATCAAAAACTACGTTTCGCTGCTCAAAACCCGATTCGATGGTGCTTTTAGGCTGCATTGCCAGCTTTCCGACGAAGCCCTGGAGTATCAGATTGTGCCCGTCACGCTGCAAATTCTGATCGAGAATGCCATTAAGCACAACGCCATCAGCGAAGCCAGCCCGTTGACGGTCACGATCAGTAACACTGACAATTACCTCCTCATTTCCAACCCCATCCAACAAAAGCGACAGGTCGAAACATCCAATAAACAGGGCCTAGAAAATCTGAAGTTACTCTATAGCTATCTGAGCCCTCGCCCGATTGAAATTGAGGACAATGGCGAGGAGTTTCAGGTTCGTGTACCCTTGCTAACCAACGACTAATCGTTATCCGTTGGCTTTCCTTCCCGTTATTTGTGGCAGCGACTATCTCCTATTGAATGACGCGAAGAAAATGACTAGCTCATGACTATCCTACTGATCGAAGACGAACCCCTGATTGCCCGACAACTTCAAAAGCTGGTGCAGCAGTTAGAACCCACGGCCACCCTAGAAGGGCCTTTGGCCAGCGTTCAGGCCATTTGTGAGTATTTTCAGTTGCGCCGGACATCTGGGCAACCTTCCCCTGATCTGGTCATTTCTGATATACAGCTTTCCGACGGAGTTAGCTTTGAAGCGTTCCGGCAGGTCCGGCTCGACACCCCGGTTATTTTCACAACTGCGTATGACGAATATGCCATACGAGCGTTTAAGTTGAACAGCCTTGACTATCTGCTTAAACCCATCGACCCCGAAGAGCTTAGAGCCGCTTTATCAAAATTCCACCGCTGGACTCAAAATGGAACATCGGGCTTCGAAGACCATTTTCGTCACTTCCTGAACCACCTGGCCGACAACGCATCGGCCCCAACCTACAAACGTCGCTTTTCTGGACATCACATCCGGCAAATCATATCGGTCCCTCAACAGGATGTAGCCTGTTTTTGCCGAAATGAACTGATCTACCTCTACACAACGGACGGCAAAAAGCTAGTTACCGACTACAAAACTCTTGATGAGCTGGAAGAACTGGTCGATCCAGCCCAGTTTTTTCGCGCCAATCGTCAGTACTTAATCGCGCTGGACGCTATTGCCGGATACAGACCTCTGGAGAGCCAAAAGTTGCTGGTGCTACTTAAAAGCCCCAACGATAAACTGGAATTGCTGGTCAGTAAAGAAAAATCGACCCTATTTCGGCATTGGCTGGAAGAGTAACAGCACTTTGTCACCCTTTTACTGTTAAAATTTCACAAATCAACCCATCCTACTTGATTTATTCGTAACTATACGTTTAGTTTATCAACTAGTTTTTCAACTATATACGAACTTTTAACTAGCTAACGAAAACACCGCTCAGCGGTGCAACTCCTTACGTCTAGTTTCGTCTTTCAGAAAAAAATAACTAGTCATTTTACAACCACTCATCCCTACTTTTGGCAGGTACATACCAAGCCCATTGACATTTTTCTCATTTATCAGTAACTAACGAATCTTTAATTTGAGTACCCAACATAACCGTATGTTTATGCGAAACAACATTACCAAGCCAGTTCTGGGTCAGACTGGATGGTCCCGGTCGGGATGGTCCCGTGCGGGTATACTGGCCGCTGCGCTACTGGTCGGTAGCCTCACCTCATCAACAGCACAGGATAAGCTTCCAGAGGGCGTTACCAAAGGAGCGTCGGTCGAAGGCATCACCGAATACAATCTGAAGAACGGCCTGAAGGTGCTGCTCTTTCCCGACCCGTCGAAACCCACCATTACGGTCAACATCACCTACCTGGTGGGTTCGAGGCACGAAGGGCTAGGCGAGACAGGGATGGCTCACCTGCTGGAGCACATGGTTTTTAAAGGCTCAACCAAACACACCAACATCCCACAGGAATTGACGTCACATGGTGCGCGGCCAAACGGAACAACCTGGCTCGACCGTACCAACTACTTCGAAACCTTTGCGGCCTCGGACGAAAACCTGAAATGGGCGCTCGATCTGGAATCGGACCGGATGATCAACTCATTCATTAAAAAAGAAGATCTGGCCTCCGAGTTTTCTGTGGTGCGAAACGAGTTTGAAATGCGGGAAAACTCACCACAGAACGTGCTGAATGAACGGGTTGTTTCGTCGGCTTATCTGTGGCACAACTACGGCAAATCGACCATCGGTAACCGCTCCGATCTGGAGAAAGTGCCCATCGAGAACCTCCAGGCTTTCTACAAGAAATACTACCAGCCTGACAACGCGGTACTGGTTGTAGCCGGTAAAATTGACGAAGCCAAAACGCTGGCGCTGGTCAATGAGTATTTCAGTCCGATTCCTAAACCTGCCCGGGTGCTTCAGCCAACTTATAGCATTGAACCCGTTCAGGATGGCGAACGCGATGTAGTTCTCCGGCGGGTGGGCGATACCAAAGTTGTTTCGGCACTGTATCACATTATGCCAAGCTCACATCCCGACTACCCCGTCATGGATGTATTGATCGACCTCTTGACCGACGAACCCAGCGGCCGATTGTATAAATCGCTGATTGAAACGAAAAAAGCCTCGCAGGAATACGGCTATTCGTTCATGACGAAAGATCCCGGATACGCCTATTTTGCGGCTGAAATGCTGAAAGACAAGTCTATTGACGATGCCAAGGCAGCGTTACTGGGCACGCTCGACTCAGTAGCCATCAAAACCCCAACCAAAGATGAAGTTGAACGTTCGAAGGCGAAACTGCTGAAAGATGTTGAACTTAGCTTCAAAGACGTAGAACGGTTGGGTCGCACCCTTAGCGAATACATTGCCACCGGCGATTGGCGTCTGGGCTTCCTGTATCGGGATGCGCTCGAAAAAGTAACCCCTGCCGATGTACAACGGGTAGCTAAATACTACTTCAAACCTTCGAACCGAACCGTCGGCATGTTCATTCCTGAACAAAATCCTGATCGGGTCGACGTGCCTGAGGCACCGAACGTAGAGGCTATGGTGAAAAACTATAAAGGCCGGGCTGCTATTGCCAGTGGTGAAGCATTCGACCCCTCTCCTGCCAACATCGATGGCCGTACTCGTCGAATTGAACAGCCCAATACCATTGAATTAGCCCTCCTGCCCAAAACAACCCGTGGGAATGAGGTGAACGCTCGGTTGACCCTGCGGTATGGCGATGTAAACAGCCTGAAAAATAAGAGTGCGATCTCGGTCTTTACAGCGTCGATGCTCGACAAAGGCACAACGACCCGCTCCCGTCAGCAGATCAAAGATGAGTTCGACAAGTTGAAAGCGCAGGTGAATATATTTGGAGGTGGTAACCAGGTCAACGCCATTATCAAAACCAACAAAGAGAACCTGCCTGCCGTGATCCGCATTGTAAGCGACATGCTGAAGCATCCTGCATTCGATGCCAACGAATTTGAGAAGCTAAAGCAGGAGCAACTGGCCCAGATTGAAGCCCAACGTTCAGAACCACAGGCGCTTGCCTTTACAGCCTTCCAGCGCCAGATGAACCCTTACCCAAAGGATGATGTGCGGTATACATCAACTCCTGATGAAGATGTGGCCGATGTAAAAGCGCTGAAACTGGACGAACTGAAGCAGTTCCACAAGGATTTCTACGGTGCCCAGAATGCGACACTAGCTGTAGTAGGCGATTTTGATGAGGCCAACGTTCGGAAAGCGGTTATGGATGAACTGGGCACCTGGAAGGCGAAAAAACCATTCAGCCGACTGGTAAGCCCCTACAACGACATCAAGCCTACGCCACAAAGCATCGAAGCCCCCGACAAAGCGAATGCCTTTATGGTAGCCGGTGTCAACCTGCCCCTGCGCGACGACGATCCTGATTATCCGGCACTTGTCTTAGGCAACTACATGCTGGGCGGTGGCTTTCTGAACTCACGATTAGCCGTACGCATTCGCCAGAAAGAGGGCATCAGCTATGGCGTTGGCTCACAGCTACAAGCCAATCCGTTCGACAAAACGGGTATGTTCATGACCTACGCCATTTACAACCCCGAAAATGCAGAACGGCTCGAAAAAGCCTTCCGGGAGGAAATGGACAAGGTAGTAAAAGAAGGCTTTACAGCCGACGAGATTAAAGCGGCCCGGTCGGGTCTGTTGCAATCGCGGATGGTAGGCCGGGCACAGGACCCAAGCCTGTCGGCTACGCTCAACAACTACCTCTACCTGAACCGGACGATGAGCTGGGATGCTGATTTTGAGAAGAAGTTGGAATCACTGACTCCTGAACAGGTTAATGCCGCCATGAAAAAGCACATCGACCCGTCGAAAATCTCGATCATCAAAGCTGGCGACTTCGCCAAAGCGGCTAAGAAAGCCGCCGAAAAGCAACCGGCTTCGTCGGTGAGTGGCGGTAAAAACTAGACCGGGATTTAGCAGATTTATGGATTAAACAGATTTTGTAACAGGCTTTATGAAAGCGCAACAAAATCTGTTTAATCCATAAATCCATTAAATCCCGGTTTTTTTTGGTTATTATAACTATATTTTTCGTTATTTACCTAAAAAATCCGTTACACCATGAAAAAGGGCCTACTCTTTGTCTATTTAATGCTGGCCGGACTGGTTGGTTATGCCCAGTCGCCGGTTGTCTTTTTACGGGATACCACCCGGCTAGGCGTTTCCCTGTCGAGTTTAGAGCGTTCTTTCCCACCACCTTACGATAAGCTTATTGTTCAGGCAGGCAAGTCGAGCCAGTTGAAAGGGGCCTTTTCAGGACGAACGAAACTCTACTTCGACAGTTTAAATGCTCAGCATCAACAGTTTTTTACGTTTATTGAGCGTAATAAAAAGCGGCTCCCCGCTCTTGGGCTTCTATTCCAGACTCAGGAGTTTATTCGCGCTGATGGTTCGTATGAGTGGGTGTTTTGCCAGGTTGATGGACAGTCATTATCGAGTGAGCAGGAAACCAAACTACTGGCACTATTGACGGAATGGTACACGCAGCATCCATTTCCCATAAAGACTGAAAAAGGGTTTCGCCGTTCTACCATGACTACGCTTGGACAACCCCCTCAGAAACGCACGGTTCGGCGGGGTCCTGGCATCATCAGTACGGTCGAAGCGGCCGAAAAGACCCTGCGCCCGGATACGGTAACCATGCTGGCATTTAATCACCTGGAATTAAGTACCGTTCCCGAAGTGGTGTATCGTTTCCCCAAACTGGAAGAGCTGGATTTGTCCCGTAACAACCTCCACGAACTCCCAGCCCGACTAACAGCCGATATTCCAACGCTCAAACGATTAAGTGTGCTGTTCAACGCCATTCCCAACGATAGCGTATTCATTACCCGTAACAAACACATCCGGTCGTTGAATATTCAGGGTAATAAGCTCACCAAAATCCCGGAATCCATCCGGCAGAACCGACGGCTTGAAAGTTTATGGCTGGGTTACAACAAATTGACTACCCTGACTGATACCGATGTCAAAACGTTACGGCGCTTGCGCAAACTGTCGGACCTTAACCTGTACAGTGTTGGTTTGTCACGACTACCTACTTCCATCGGACGTCTCAAGCGCGTAAAAGTGCTGGATTTATACTACAACAAATTCATTGAATTACCTCCGCAGATTGGCAAAATGAAGCGACTGGAACAACTGGCTGTAGCGCATAACGAACTACGAAACCTGCCCGTAACACTCACCAAACTACGCCATTTGCAGGTACTATACGCCCACCATAACCACCTGAGCCAACTGCCCGACGAATTCAGCCGCCTTCAATCGTTGCGCATTCTGGACTTGAGCTATAACTGGTATGTATCGGTGCCAGCCGTTATAGGCACGTTGTCGTCGTTGCAGGAGTTATCGTTCAACAACAATAATCTCCACGAATTTCCAACCATACTTCTCTCCCTCAAAGGGTTAAAAAAGGTTTTTCTGGGAAGTAATCCACTTTTCGGACAGGAAGCGATGAAAAGCCCCTATGCCCCTCAGATCAAACAGCTAGAAGCCAATAATACCGATGTGTCGTATTGATTAAAGAAGAGGGCTTTATCCGTATACAAACAAATGGGCCTCGCCTTTTCAGAAACTTTGACAAAGTCCGCCAAATAAAATTCTGCTTAGAATTTTCATAATGTATCTCAGAAATGCTGAAAATAGACCGATTTGACGGAGAAAATTTACCGTTTCGCTTGTTACAAGCCTACCAGTAAGCCATTGTATGCAAGCCGTTACATCCCCTCTTTCAAATTCGTCAGACCGTTTTACGCTCTGGGCTAACCTGATCTCCGTTTACATCTTGTGGGGTTCTACTTATCTGTTCATTCATTTTATGACCGAACGGATGCCCCCCCTTTACATGGTTGCTGTCCGGTATCTGATTGCAGGCGGGATTTTGTATGGCTATGCACGGCTAACGGGAACACCGCGCCCAACCCGAAAAGAATGGCAGTCTGCCGGGCTGATTGGCATTTTGCTGCTCACCATTTCAAATGGCTGTCTGGCTATTGGCTTGCAGTACATTCCAAGTGGTATGGCGGCTCTGTTGGGAGGCTTATTGCCCGTTTACCTCCTGACACTCAACTGGGTTTCGTTCGGCAAAAAACGACCCAGCAATCTGGCACTGGCGGGTCTGGTTGTCGGTCTTATCGGCATTTTCCTGCTGGTGAAACCGGATAAACTGCAAAGCTCAGCTGGCCTTGATGCAAAATTGATCGGTACGGGATTTGTTGCTTTCGGCAATTTAATATGGGCCATTGGCACGCTGCTTACACCGCGTCTGGCGTTGCCTACTGGCACCATATCGAGTGGTATTCAAATGATTGTAGGTGGCGTTGCCAGCCTTCTAGTGAGTCTGGTACTGGAGCCGGTTACGCCATTAAGCATTCTGGACGCCCCTACCAAAGCCATTGGGTCAATGATTTACCTGATCATTTTTGGGAGTATCATCGGTTTTTCATCCTATTCATGGCTGGCCCGGAACGCTCCTCCGCAACTTCTGGCCACCTATGCCTTTGTTAATCCGGTTGTCGCGATGTTCTTAGGCACCTTATTCGCAGGGGAAATTTTTTCCAGCCAATCTCTGATCGGTGCCCTGGTAGCCATCGTTGGCGTAGTATTGATCACGCTGGGGAGGAAATAATTTTGAATGATTGAATGATCGAATGATTGAGTTATTGAGTGATTGAATTAGCTAGCGAATACTCTATTCTATCATTCACTCATTCTATCATTCAAAATTAAACCGGCGGCACGCCAACGCTTGTCCAGCCACCATCTACGACCAGGCTTTGGCCGGTAATATGGCGGGATGCAGGTGCCACCAGGAATAGGGCAGCATTGGTTATATCATCGACCGTGGCCGGGCGCCCCATTGGTGTAATCCGCGACCAGATCGGAATGTAGGTAGGGTCATCCAGGGTTCGTTCCGTAAGCGTGGCCCCTGGGGCAATCGAATTGATGGTAATGCCGAGTGGTGAAAAGTCGATGACTAACTGACGGGCCAGCATTTCCAGCCCTGACTTGGTCATACTGTATACAGGTAGTCCTGGATGGGCGAGATGCCCTACGACCGACGACATGAATAGGATACTCCCTCCTTTCCCCTGCAACCGCATCTGCTGAGCGGCCATCTGTGCCAGAAAAAAGCTACCGCGCAGGTTCAAATCCACAATTTTCTGAAACGCTTCGGGCGTGGTCGTGAAAATGTCACCGAAAATGGTGATACCAGCATTGGCAATGGCAATATCCAGCGATCCAAAGCGAGTAACAGCAGTATCCACCATATGGCGAATAAACGATACATCCGACGCATCGCCTGGGCAGGCCTCACAAGTCCCGGCTTCGGGAGTTTGGCATTCATTCTGAATACGATGAGCTGCGGTTTGGGCTAAATTCTGATCATAATCATTGAGTACGACATTGGCTCCCTGCTGGACGAGCGCTTTCGCAATGGCAAAACCAATTCCAGTGCCAGCCCCCGTAATGAGTACAGTCTGTCGGGCAAAATTTGTCATGCAATCGATAAGTAGGGTAAAGGATAATTTCGTGGCGAAAATAGGACAAATTTTCCTCGCAAGCGCATACGCTCCTTCAGGGATCAAACTTGACCTTGCCTGCAGACGAATAAGCCAGTTTCCCTTTCAAATCGAGTGAACGAACCTGTACCAGTTGATTCAGGTCTACGGAATGGTTGGCAGAAATAACCACATCGTCGCCGGCAATGGGTACACAGTTGCAATTCCAGGTATCCGGGCTAGTCCAGTTTCCTGTTTTAACACTCGCTATAGTCCGTTCGATGACGCGATACAGTTTTCCCTCTGAAAAGGAAAGCACATACAATTCACCGTTCGGGTCCTGCCCAAATGATACAGGCATTACGGTGGGCAGGCTGAGTTGTGTAATTTGCTGAAACGTCCCGTCATTGGCTCGCTTCAACGTCCAATACGTTCCACGTTGGTAGTCGCCATACACGTACCACCCATACAGTTTGGGGTAAGCTGTGCCACGATATACGTAACCACCAGTGATGGATGCGCCACCCCCATAATTGTAGCCTGAATAGTCGAGCAGAGGCATATGATACGAACCCGACCCGGAGCAATTTGCATCATACGCATGCGTTCCTTCGTAACAGGGCCATCCGTAGTTCTGTGGTGCTATCGCATTCGCAGGGGTAAAATTCAGTTCTTCCCAACCATCCTGCCCCACATCACCGATCCACATATCGCCTGTCAGCCGGTCAAAGCTCCAGCGCCAGGGGTTCCGTAAACCCAGGGCATAGATTTCATCCGCTACCCCATCGCTGGGGCTACTGTAAGGATTTGTGGCTGGAATAGCATATGGAGTACCATGATCGACATCGATCCGAAAAATCTTCCCGTAAGGCGTTTGCAAACTCTGCGCGAATCGATCGGGATCACCAATAGATCCACGAAGCCCCGGCCACGAATCGCCTGTCGTAATATAGAGATACCCATCAGGGCCAAAACCCAGGCAGCCCGATCGGTGCGCCCCCTGCGGATTCGGATACGGCACGACCAGCAACGTAAACTCAGATGAACTATCAGCCTGATCTGGATTGGTGGCACTACGGGTAAAGCGGGCATACACCGCCGACCGATCACCCTTCCGACAATAGTTAACATATATGTACCCGTTACTGGCGTAGTTTGGGTGGAGCGTAATCCCGAAAATTCCCTCCCAGGTAGTATCATGAATTTTTGCCCCAAGGTCCAGATAAGGCGTTACAAGCTTAACGCCGTTTCGAACGACACGAATCTGTCCATCCGTTTGTGAGATCAGAAATTCGCTAGAACTAATAGCAACAATATCCGTTGGCCGATTCAACCCTGTTGCCAACTCGGTCAAACGAATTCGGGGTGCTTGTGCAGGTAATTTGATCGAGATAAAGCTAAGAACAGCTAACAAAAACAAGTAACGCAAAAGCATTCGGGTACGGCAATGTTTACTAAAAAGTAACAATTACTATACCGTCGACTCAGTCTTACACTACCATCATTTTTTTTGTTAACTACTTACTCCCTTTTTTGTTGATTTATCGGCCTAAACGGCTGAACTGAACCTATTCGTATAATGGATTTGGCATAAATGGAACAAATAGCCTTATTTTCATTTATTGAATCGGCGTAGAATTTGTGGGGAAGCCTGATACAAAATACGGTGGGCCGCCTTAGCATTTTTGCGCCAGCCCACCGTAAACAGAAAAACCAGCAATCGAATACTGTCAATGCGAATCCCGCTTGACTACACTACCGGAACCCCCTCGTAAAAAGTCAAAATCGGCTCCTTCGTGTGCCTGCGTTACGTGGCGAATGTATAGGTTTACGTATCCCCGGTCATATCCCAGATTGAGTGGTTTGAAATGAACCATACGGGCGGCAAGTTCTTCGTCGGATACATGCAGGTGTAAACTGCGGTTGTGCACATCGAGCGTGATCAGGTCGCCGTTTTGCACCAGGGCCAGGTTTCCACCAACCGCCGATTCGGGCGAAACGTGCAGCACCACCGTACCAAAGCCCGTTCCGCTCATACGCCCATCCGAAATACGTACCATATCGTGTACACCCTGAGCCAGCACTTTAGCTGGAAGTTGCATATTACCCACCTCGGGCATACCCGGATACCCTTTAGGGCCGACATTTTTCAGTACCAGCACACACGACGGGTCTACATCCAGATCAGGATCATCAATACGGGCTTTGTAGTCGTCGATATCCTCAAAAACAACCGCCCGCCCTGTATGCTGCATCAGTTCGGGCGATGCGGCCGATGGCTTCAGCACAGCCCCGTTCGGGCATAGATTTCCGCGCAATACGGCAATCCCCGACTCCGGCTTAAACGGCTGATCAACAGTCGCAATTACCGCTGGATCATAGCACTGAGCTTCGGCGCAGTTTTCGCCAATGGTTCGTCCATTAACCGTTATAGCGTCGTTGTTGAGGTAGTTTCGTAACTCCCGAATCACGGCCGGCAGACCACCCGCATAGAACAAATCTTCAACGAAATGCTCACCCGAAGGCTGTAGATTAGTCAGCAAGGGAATTTTGGCAGACAACGTATCGAAATCATCCAGCGACAGGTCTACCCCAACCCGGCCTGCAATGGCCGTCAAGTGCAGAATGAAATTGGTAGAACCACCAAGAGCTGCATTCACCATAATCGCATTTTCAAACGCCTGACGGGTCAGAATCTGCGATGGAGTAATATTCTGACGAGCCAGCTCTACCGCCCGAACGCCCGTCATGTGCGCCAGCACTTTCCGACGTGAGTCGGCAGCCGGAATGGTGGCATTGTCGGGCAGGGCCAGGCCCAGCGATTCAACCATAGCAGCCATGGTACTGGCGGTTCCCATTACGGCACAGTGTCCGGGCGAACGGGCCATACTGGCTTCGGAAGCTATAAAATCAGCCTGACTCATCTCCCCCATTTTGTAGGCTTCAGCAAACCGCCAGACATCACTGGTTCCGATTTTCTTGCCCCGGAAACGTCCGGCCAGCATAGGACCACCCGATACGACCAGCGTAGGAATATCGACACTACAGGCACCCATGACCAGCGAAGGCGTCGTTTTGTCACACCCACACATTAGAATTACAGCATCCAGCGAGTTTCCCCGAATGCTTTCTTCCACATCCATGCTGGCCAGGTTACGAAACAGCATGGCCGTTGGTTTGATCTGGCATTCGCCCAGCGACATCACCGGAAATTCCAGCGGAAAGCCACCCGCTTCCCAAACTCCCCGTTTGATGGCTTCGGCCAGTTCACGAAAATGAGCGTTACAGGGGGTTAGTTCCGACCAGGTATTACAAATGCCGATTACGGGCTTTCCTTCAAATTCATGATGGGGGAATCCCTGGTTTTTCATCCAGGCACGGTAAATAAAGCCGTCTTTGCCGGTGCGGCCAAACCAATCTTGCGAACGTAAAGGCATTTTTCAGTAAATCAGTTAAGTGTAGGTTTACGGAGTACATAAACCTAAAGCGACGTATCAGTAAAGACAACAAAGGTCGAACTTTTACTTTTGATTTGTCCACTTTCCGGCTTTTGGATTAAATCCTACCTACTTGTATGCTTTCGTTCTTCGGTTTTGCCACCATCGGTATTTTTCTCGCGCTGATTATTACCAAACGTCTATCTGTCATAACAGCCCTCGTATTAGTGCCCGTAGCGATTGGCTTTATGGCCGGTTTTTCCCCTAAAGAATTGGGCGAGATGATTCTGGCGGGTATTAAGCAGGTAGCGCCAACAGGCATTCTGCTTATGTTTGCCGTACTTTATTTTGCGACCATGCTCGATGCGGGCCTGTTCGACCCCATTATTGCGGGTATTATCCGATACGTTCAGGGCGACCCACTCAAGGTGATTATCGGCACTGCTATCCTGACAATGATTGTTCACCTGGATGGCGACGGAACGGCTACGTTTATGATCGTGCTGTCAGCGTTTTTACCGATCTACCGCCAATTAAAGATTAACAAACTGATCTTGCCAGGCATTGTGGCACTCAGCGTTGGGCCCTTGCATCTGGTGCCCTGGTCGGGTACATCGGCTCGGGCTATGTCTACCCTTAAAACAGATGCCACCCAGCTTTTTAACCCCAACATTCCGGCTATACTAGCGGGGATCGCCTGGGTGCTGGCCGTTGCATACTGGCTTGGCCTTCAGGAACGTAAGCGATTGGGTATTAGCCAGCTCGATTATGTACATCATGAAAATCTGACGAATGAACAACAGGCACTTCGTCGACCAAAATTATTCTGGCTCAATGCATTTCTGACCGTGGCGCTCATCACGACACTTATGAAAGGCTGGGTCCCTACCCCTGCCCTGTTTGTGGTAGCAGCCGCACTGGCCTTACTGATTAATTATCCGAAACTCCCCGACCAGCAAAAAGTGCTGCGAATTCACGGAAATAACATTTTTATGGTGTCGAGTATGATTTTTGCGGCTGGTGTTTTTTCCGGTATTCTGACGGGCTCCAAGATGATCGACGCCATGGCTACTTCGCTGGTGTCACTCATTCCTCAGCAACATGCCGCCTGGCTACCCACGCTAACCGCCATCACGAGTATGCCCGCTAGCCTACTCTTTACACCCGATGCGTACTATTTTGGTGTCGTGCCTATTTTGAGCCAGTCAGCCACGCAATTTGGCATTGATCCGCTGGAGATTGGGCGGGCGGCTTTACTGGGTCAGATGACGGTAGGGTTTCCGGTTAGCCCACTTACCGCGTCTACGTTTTTGCTGGTGGGCCTTGCCGAAGTCGATTTGGGTGAACATCAGAAATTTACGATCAAATGGGCGCTGGGTACTACGCTGGTCATGACCATTGTGGCTTTGCTGACGGGTTCCATACACGTTTAGTTGTCATAGAACACAGATTTTTGTGATGATTAGGATTTTCGCTGATCCTGTTACATCATACTCGTCATAAAAATCTGTGTTCTAATAGGATAGAAACTGACACCTACAAATTCTTTATGAAAGAACGAATACGAATTGGCTGTGGGGCAGGTTTTTCGGGTGATCGGCTCGAACCGGGGCTTATACTCGCTCAGCATGGTAAGCTGGATTATCTGGTGCTGGAATGTCTGGCCGAACGGACTATCGCGCTGGCTCAGAAACGGAAACGGCAAAACCCTGACACGGGTTACGATCCACTCCTGGAGCGTCGGATCGAGATGCTGCTGCCGGTACTGCTCAACAACCATGTTCGGTTGATCACCAATATGGGCGCAGCAAACCCGCTGGCTGCGGTCCAGAAAGTTGTCGAAATTGCCCAACGACTCAATCTGTCGTTGACCGTAGCGGCCATTACGGGAGACGATGTTTTTCATCAATTAACAGGTAACGAGACGGCTCTCGAAACTGGTAAACCTCTACACACATCAGGAGCCATTTTATCGGCTAATGCCTATATGGGAGCCGATGCCATACTACCTGCCTTGGCAACGGATGCACAGGTCATCATTACCGGACGCGTAGCCGACCCCTCGCTGTTTGTCGCACCGCTGGTACATGAATTAGGTTGGTCGCTGGACAATTGGGAGCAACTTGGGCAGGGTACGGTTATTGGGCACCTAATGGAATGTGCAGGCCAACTGACGGGTGGCTATTTCGCCGATCCGGGTCGAAAAGAAGTTGCAGATATGGCGCATTTGGGCCATCCGTTTGTCGATGTACTGGCCAATGGAACGGCCGTTTTTGGGAAAGTGGAGGGAACAGGAGGTATGCTAAGCGTAGCCACAGCGAAAGAACAATTACTTTACGAGGTCATGGACCCCAGCCGCTATTTCACCCCTGATGTGGTTGCCGATTTCACACAGGTACGACTCCAGGAAACGGGACCAAATCAGGTACAGGCAACTGGAGGACGAGGGCAAGCCCGACCGGACACTCTGAAAGTCAGCGTTGGGTACGAAGCCGATTTTATTGGCGAAGGTGAAATTTCCTACGCAGGGGCCAACGCACTGGGTCGCGCTAAACTGGCCGGAGCCATCATACAGGGACGGCTTCAGGATCGGTTCGCTGATCTGCGTATCGATTACATTGGTAGCACATCCGTTCACCGAACCTCGTTTGGTCATTATCCTGAACCCTACGAAATCCGATTACGGGTAGCTGGTCGGGCTTCTACGGCGCAACAGGCCGCACTGGTTGGCGAAGAGGTTGAAGCGTTGTATACCAATGGCCCGGCTGCCGGTGGTGGAGCCCGTAAGTACATTCATGAGGTGGTCGGTATTGTCTCAACATTGATCGACCGCAATCAGGTAGTTCCTAATGTCACCCTTCTAAGCGCATGAAAACCAAACTATACGACATCGCCCACAGCCGCGCGGGCGATAAAGGCAACACCCTTACACTTTCTCTTATCCCGTTCAAGCCGGAACATTTTGAGCTTCTACGTAATCAGGTAACTGCCAATGCGGTGAAAGAACATCTGAAAGACATTGTAGCCGGTGACGTTACCCGCTACGAGTTACCCAATCTGCCCGCTCTTCAATTTGTATGTCAGCAAGCCCTGACGGGTGGGGTTACTACCTCACTCACCATGGATACGCATGGCAAAAGCTTAAGCTATGCGCTGCTGGAAATGGAGGTCGACGTTCAATAGAAACCTAGATGCACTTTGCCTAAATGTCATCTGAGAGGATCTTTTTCCGGTGCAGCTCCCCCCAGTTACGCAGCGATTCAATGACCCCTCCCAATGTCTGACTGTGGGGAGTTAACGTATACGTTACCTTAACCGGATAGGTATCATACACAGTTCGCTTCACCAATCCGTTCATCTCCATATCCCGTAATTCTTTGGAGAGCATCCGATCGGTAATTCCGTGGACTTCTTTGGCAATTTCGCCAAATCGCTTCTCTCCGAATGTAAGGGCCACGATGATCGGCAACTTCCATTTACCATTCAATACATCCAGGGCATCCCGAATCGGGCGTAAAAGGCTGACACATTCCTCGTGTTTGAGCGCTGTAGTTTCCATTATATAACCTCGGCAGAAAAGAGACGTTTTGCAAGTACTATACTCAAGTATAGGGCTATACCAGAGTATAGTACTTACAAATGTATAGTAAACGAAGTAATTTTGCATCATCGATCAGGGCAAACATGTCAGCCCTATTGTCAACGATGCCATGAATCTTCGTAGAAAAGTAATCAACATATATACGCCACCTGCCCAACCGGGCTTTTTAGGAGCCGGTCACTTGGCCAGTCCGGTTATTCAGGTCGACTTTGCCGAGAGTGATCCGTTCATCATGCTGATGGATGATCGACTCAACAAACAGGATGGGCAGCCCGTTGGTGGGCCACACCCACATGCAGGTTTTGAAACGGTCTCTTTACTGCTGGAAGGCGAAATGGGCGACGAGGCTCATCGGCTGAAAGGCGGTGATTTACAGCTCATGACCGCCGGTAGTGGGATCGTTCACTCAGAAATCATCGATCGGAAGGCGTCGATGCGGCTGCTACAGCTCTGGCTAAACTTACCCAAAAAAGATCGGTGGGCAGAACCAAGGGTACAGGACCTCCCTTTAGAGAAAGTCCCCTCACTTATCCAGAATGGGGTGACAATCAGGGTGTATAGCGGTTCGCTGGCGGGTCTCAAATCGCCAATCCAGAATTATGCCCCAATGATTATCGCCGATATTCAGCTAGCGTCCGGCGCTACGACGATCCAGCAACTTCCAGCCTCCTACACGGCTTTTTTATACGTGATTGACGGAAGCATACGGGTGGGCGACGAAGCTAACAAGGTCCAGCAGGACCAGGTGGGCTGGCTGAACAGGTCTTCCGATGAGGTACTCAGTGACCTGAAGCTTGCCGGGGGTGAAGCCGGAGGTAGGGTTATTCTGTATGCCGGAGAGCCACAGGGCGAAGCCATCGTGTCGCATGGACCCTTCATTGCTGATACACAGGAGGATATTCGACGGCTTTATCAGGCATACCGGCAAGGAACCATGAAGCACATAGCCACCGTACCGGCCTCCCAACGGATTCTTTTTTAAACAGTATCAATTTTTGCCAGTCGGTCCCTGGCCCGACGCAATTGGTAATTCCATTCAGAATGCTAATTTTTTCAACTCTATGACAACGACGAAATGGGTCCTCGACCCCACACACAGCGAATTAGGTTTTAAGATCAAACACCTGATGATCAGCAATATTTCCGGTTCTTTCCAACAATTTCAGGTGGAAGTAGAAACTGAGGGTGACGATTTCAGCACAGCACAGATACGGGCCACCGCCGAAATTGCGTCTATCCATACCAATAATGAACAACGTGATCATCACCTTCGCAACTCCGATTTCTTTGAAGCCGAAACTTATCCCCAGTTAAGTTTTCAATCCACAGCCATTGAGAAACTGGATGAGGATACCTTTTTTGTATATGGCGACTTAACGATGAAAGGGGTTCGGAAACCTGTCAAACTACAGGTTGAATACAGTGGCATTACAAAAGATCCCTGGGGTGGTGTGCGAGCGGGTTACACCATCATAGGCAAATTAAATCGGAGTGATTGGGGGATTAGCTTCAATGGCGTTCTGGAGACGGGCGGTCTGGCCCTGAGCGAAGAGGTCAAACTGTTCAGTGAAATCCAACTGGTCAAACAGCTCGAAGCGGTATTGGCTTAAACTAGCGCTTATCCTAAGCCGCCTGCCCAGACTTCTGATAAGTTCGGTCGTTTGGGCAGGCGGTTTACGTTACCGGTATATAGCTGAACAGGGCGTTATTTTCGGTCCGAATGACCGAGGTCTTTTTCCGGATTGACCACATCCCGCACTAATTGCTTCAATTCTTTAATCTCAGGGAAACGTCCCTCTACTTTCCGGTCGAAAATGACCTGTTCATTTACCCGGACCGAAAACCGACCACTGAACTCGGAAGGTTGCAGCAGAACCCCATGCACATCGTCGGTAAAGGTCGTTAGCAATTCCTGCGCCATCCAGGCAGACCTCAGTAACCAGCCACATTTTGGGCAATATTCAAGCGTGATCGTCGGTTTCATTGACTGTGTTTAAATGCAAACTTTTTACTCCGCCAGACTTCCATACTTCCGATTGATCAACTCAGCCACCAATCCTGTCCAGCCCGTCTGGTGACTGGCTCCTACTCCGCGCCCGTTATCCCCGTCGAAGTATTCGTAGAACAGCACATAATCGCGGAAGTTTGGGTCCTGATATTTTGGATGCTGCCCAAACGTCGCTCGTTTACCGGTTGCATCGGTTGTAAACAGGCTAATGAGCCGGTTGGTGAGTTCGCGGGCGACAGCTTTAAGCGTTATCTGCTGACCCGACCCAATCGGATATTCGACCGTAAAGCTATCACCAAAATAATCATAGAACCGATTCAGACTTTCGATCAGCAGGTAATTGGTTGGCATCCAGACCGGACCGCGCCAGTTGCTGTTCCCCCCAAACATGTTGCTATCGCTTTCGGCTGGTGTATAGGTCAGCCGAAAGGTGGTATGATCCAGTGTAAACTCATACGGATGATCACGATAGACTTTCGATACGGCCCGAATACCATGCGGGCTCAGGAATTCGGTTTCATCCAGCATTTTCGCCAGCAAGGCTTTCAGCCGGAATCCACGCAGTAAACTGAGCAACCGTTTTTCATCTTTCCCCTTTTCATCGTAGCGGGAAACCTGATGATATAAATTGGGGCGGTGGCTCTGGAACCAGACCATACGTTTCAGAAAAGCCGGATTGGCTTTCATCAGGGTATCGTCCAGCACTTCTACGGCAAACATCGGAATCAGGCCCACCAACGTTCGAACCCGCATTCGCTGAACGCTACCATCACTCATTCGAAGCTGATCATAAAAAAAGGCATCTTCTTCGTCCCATAACCCCTCGTTATTCTGTCCGATGCTGGTTATAGCTCCGGCGATGTAGAGAAAATGGTCGAAAAACTTCGTCGCCAGTTCATCGTAGACCGCATCCTTACGAGCGAGTTCAAGAGCAATCCGCATCATGTTGAGGGCATACATGGCCATCCAGCTAGTACCATCGGCCTGTTCCAGATGGCTTCCATCCGGAAAAACCGTATTTCGGTCGAAAACGCCGATGTTATCCAGCCCCAGGAATCCGCCTTCAAAAATATTGTTCCCCACCTCATCCTTCCGGTTCACCCACCAGGTAAAGTTGAGCATCAGCTTATGAAAAATAGCCCGCAGAAACGTCAGGTCTTCTTCGCCGGGTGGTTTTCGTTCTAGTTCAAGGTGATATATCCGCCAGGCGGCCCAGGCCTGAACAGGCGGGTTTACATCCGAGAAATTCCACTCATAAGCCGGTAGCTGGCCATTCGGATGCATAAACCACTCGTTGGTGAGCATCATGAGCTGCTGCTTGGCAAAACCAGGATCAATAACGGATAAAGTAACGCAATGAAAGGCCCAGTCCCAGGCGGCATACCATGGATACTCCCAGGTATCGGGCATCGAAATGACCCCGGCATTAATCAGTTGGAGCCAGGTGTGATTCCGACCCTTCAACCGTTCGGGCGGTGGTGGCGGATGGTTTTCGTCGCCAGCCAGCCAACGGGTTACGTCGTAGTAATAATATTGCTTGCTCCAGAGCATTCCTGCAAACGCCTGGCGCTGAACCAATCGCTCATCGGTGGTAGCTTTGGGTGGATGGATGTGTTCGTAGAAAGCATCCGCTTCCTGTTTACGGGTTGCTACAATCGCATCAAATCCGTCGAAAGGAGCTTTCATTTCAGTACCCAAAGGCCCCGGTGCTTCCAGCCGAAGCCGGATTACGGCTGAGTCGTTGGGGGCAATGGTCAGTTGGTAATGAGCAGCCGCTTTGGTACCTGTATAAGCCGGATTTACCGTTGGCGTTCCATGAATCAGGTAATCGTTGATGCCATCTTTCGGGTAAGGGGCACCATTATGATTGGAATAAAGCCGAACCTGATTGGTTTCATTATCGCAAAACAGCCACTCCGGTTGCCCTTCGGCATGCAGCACGTAACGCCCCAAATCTGAATCTTCGACCGACACACAGTTATCCGGTTGTAAAATCAGCGACGGTCGATAATTAGGCACCCCATCGGAATCATCACCGAATATCCAGGTATTGCGAAACCAGAGCGTTGGCAGCACATGCAAATCGGCCGGTTCAGGCCCCCGGTTATATACGGTGACAGTCATCAATAGATCCGTCGGACCCGCCTTGGCATACTCCACAAACACATCGAAATACCGATCATCATCGAAAATGCCGGTATCGAGCAATTCAAATTCCGGGTCCAGACGAGTTCGACGTCGGTTTTCGTCCACCAGCTGCTGATATGGAAATGCGGCCTGTGGATATTTATAGAGCATTCGCTGGTACGAATGCGTAGGGGTATTATCGAGGTAATAGTAAAGTTCCTTTACGTCTTCTCCATGATTGCCTTCGCTGTTGGTCAGGCCAAAATACCGTTCCTTCAGAATCGGGTCTTTGCCATTCCAGAGCGCGAGGGCCAGGCAAAGCTGTTGTTTATCATCGGAGATACCGGCAATTCCTTCTTCGCCCCAGCGATAGGTATAGCTGCGGGCCATATCGTGGGTGGTGTAATTCCAGGCATCACCATTGGCACTGTAATCTTCCCGGACAGTTCCCCACTGGCGGTCCGATACATACGGTCCCCACTGCCGCCATGCAGGAGCCTCTAAACGATGTTCTTCAGTCGTCATTGAACAATGTGAATGAGCGAAAGGATGAATGAGTGAAAAAGCGATCTATCCAGTAAGTTTTCGCTCTTTCACTCATTCACCCTTTCGCTCTTTAATTATTAGCCTCCTGTGGCAAATCCTTCAAATACCGTCATGCCCCCGTCGATGAAGATACTAGCCCCGGTGATGTAGTCGGAGAGGTCGGAAGCCAGAAAAACAGCAAGATTACCGATGTCCTGTGGTTGCCCAATACGGTTATACGGAATCAAGGTCATCAGGCTATTTAGTGCCTGTGGCGTTTCCCAGGCTGCCCGGTTGATCGGTGTCTGAATAGCCCCCGGACAGATGCTGTTGACCCGAATTCTACGATCACCATACTCTTGTGCCAGCGACTGCATAAGCATTTTAATGCCACCTTTAGAGGTGGCGTAATTGACATGGCCAGCCCAGGGAATTAACTCATGCACCGAACTCATGCAGATAATTTTACCCGTAGCGGCCGATACGTCAGGTCGTGGCCCCCGGCGCAAAAATTCCCGAATGGCTTCACGCGCACATAGGAACTGACCAGTCAGGTTTACGTTGATCACCGTATTCCATTGGTCGAGAGTCATCTCGTCGAACTTGGCATCACGCTGTAGTCCGGCATTATTAATCAGAATATCGACGGTACCATACGCAGCCACAACATCGGCAAACATCTGGATAACCTGTGCTTCCTGGCTGACATCACACTGGGCCACCATGCCTTCGCCCCCGGCATCCGTGATTTCTTTCAAGACCGCATCGGCTGCCGGTTTTGTCGCTTCGACCGGGTAATTAACGACTACTTTGGCTCCAGCAGCAGCCAATGATTTAGCGACCCCAGCCCCAATACCACTACTGGCACCAGTAATAATTGCAACCTGTCCTTTTAGTACTTGATCCATAAATTTATAAACAGTAATGGTTCAGCAAATAGCCATGTCGATTACAGTGATTAGACGACATCGCAAATACGGTAACCTACGCACCCTAATCTGGAAGGCTGCGCGGCCAAACTACTAACTATCGCGGTCCGTAACCAGTTTGAGCAATCAGATTAAATGAATTTAATGTAACGGCTTCTTGGAGGAGTTAGCCCGATAACCACAGGCTTCGGCCCGATTGACAAAGCTGGCCACCGACTCACGCGAACGACTCCAGTACAGTTGAAACCAACGCAGAGTATTCCCCATAACAGCCGAACAATCTTCCATCGACACCGAGGCCTGATTCGAGAAAATAGCCGGGATCTGTATGTGAGCAGCGGCTTTAGCTACCGCCAGATCAGCATCGGGGTGAGCCATTTCCAGCACGCCTATCGGAGTGTTACCAGCGAAGCCATTCAGGTAGATTTTTCCCTGCCAGTCGAGTGCTCGCCTGGTCCTTACAGATAAGTTGAACATAAATACGGCCTTTTCCGGAAACGGTCAACTTACAGGCCTACAATCAAGCATGGTTATTTAGTTAAAAACTTATACTTTTTTAATAGCTATTTCATATGGCTAAGAACTAATTGATACGTATTCAGAATATTGAAAAAATACCAAAAATCACCAAATTGTACTATACACATAAAAACTAGGTTTTCAAACGTCGAAAGTCCTATTCTTTAGGAATATTAGAAAAATACAATTAATTAGTAATTAAGAGGGACTTTTTGTACTTTTTCAATAATCACCCTATTTAACGAATAGCAATTTGTACAAAAAAAAGAATATTCACCCCAAATTCATCATATAGCCACCTACCTATTGCATTAAACCTAGTTTACCCCACAATTTTGTAACGGTTAAAACAAAATTTCAAACCAATGAAAAAGTTCCGTTTATCAATTGCTGTACTCTTGTCAGTATGGAGTCTGGCAGGCATGGGAGATGTCAAAGCCGACAATGGTTCAGGAATGGGTGGTGTGAAAGTTGAGAAGTCCGAACAAAAGAAAGTACGTGTATATACAAAGCCTGGTGCTTCTGTTGACGTGGCAATCATCGATGCTGACGGCAACGTGTTGTACCAGGGTTTCATCGCTAAAAACGCTAAAGGTGCTACTTCGTTCAATCTGAACAACCTTCCCGATGGTCAGTACTATCTGACAGCCGGTAACAACGCCTGGTGGATGTCGCAGGGGATTACGATCAAATCAAACGCTGTATCGGTTGATGAGCGTAGCCTGAAACAGGTGGCTGAGCCTATCCTGACAGCATACGAAAAGAACAAGTTCGAAGTAGTTCTGCCAGCCAAAAATGTAGAGACAGCTTCGGTAGCTATTTACGATACGCAAAACGTTCTGGTTCAGACGGATTCGTTCAAAGGCGAAAGCCGTCGGTTCGACTTGTCGAGCCTACCTGATGGTGCTTATACTTTTGTTGTTGGCCCAAGCCAAAAGCAGTTCATTACGCGTGTTGATGTTCGGCACTAAGCCAGTCGCACCAATCAATTGACCCACCACGGTCAGTTCACTACAATCTCAACTTAGCGGCTAGTCTTTTCGGACAAGTCTGACCGCCCAACCAGTTCCGCCCGCTACCTTCCCGGTAGCGGGCTTTTTTTGTAGACACAACCTACTACCGGGAAAGCGACATCACCTACATCCCTAAACGTAACGTCGATTAATCGTGTCGATTGGCAATGCCCAAAACCCAGTGATCGATCAGCAACTAAAACCTCGAAATTTTCGGCCGAATACGAAGTGGATCGACCGAACACTAAGGTTGGGAAACTCAATACTACCGTAACGAATACCTTGCAATGCGCAATCCCTTTGGTGATTGTGTTTTGTAGCGTAGAAATTAAACGAATCCAGTTATGGCAGCTTTCAATACAGCCTACAACCTCACCTTAAAGACTGAAGCCGGATACGTCAACGACCCGGATGATAATGGAGGGGAAACGTTTGGGGGTATTTCCCGTGTCACTAACAGTGATTGGTCAGGCTGGGTGCTTATCGACCAGATTAAGAAGATTGCCAAACCTGCCGACTATGATAACGTGATGTTCGCCAATGCTGAACTCATGCGTTTGGTTCGATCGGCCTATAAAGCCCGGTATTGGGATGTCAACCGACTGGACTTTATTGTCAATCAGGCTATTGCCAATGAACTATTTGATACTAGCGTCAATATGGGTATTAAGGTGGGGGCTCAGTTTCTGCAACGGGCGCTAAACGTGCTGAATCAGAATCAGCAGCTATATGCTGATATTGATATTGATGGGGTTGTGGGACCGCAAACGGTTATGCTCACGAATTCGCATCCCTATCCAGCACTGATCATCAAGGTGCTTAACATCTTACAGGGGTATCGATACATTGACATTGCGGAGAAAGCTCCTGTTCAGGAAAAATACATGCGGGGCTGGCTATCCAGAGTAGTACTATAGCGCAGAGAACGACGTTCTTACCGGGGAAGAAGTATGGTTTCGATAGCAAAAATGCCCGATTCTAGGTTGAATCGGGCATTTTTGCTATTCAGCGATCAGTCCACAGTCAGTAATGATGACGCTTTGTAGAGGTTTGCCAAAAGAACTACCAAATGGCTCAATGTAGTTGAGATTACTAATATAATTGTCAAGCACTTTGCCAAATACAACATGCTTGCCATCCAGGTGGGGTGCTCTACCGAAGGTGATAAAAAATTGTGAGCTATTTGTATTTGTACCCGCGTTAGCCATACTGACAATACCTGGCCCGCTATGTTTTAGTTGAAAATTTTCATCTTCAAATTTAGCGCCGTAAATGGAGCGGCCCCCAGTTCCATTCCCTTTTGTAATGTCTCCCCCCTGCATCATGAATGCAGGAATGATTCGGTGGAAAGGGCTGCCTTTGTAACCAAAGCCATTTTGGCCAGTGCATAGTGCCCGAAAGTTAGCTGCCGTACGGGGTACGACATCATCATAAAGTTCAATTACGAAACGGATGGTATTTTGGGCATTCCCTACCTTAATGTCAAAAAAGACGTTTGAATTCATTAGATTTAGAGTGAAAGGTGAGCTAGAAATTGGCTATTGACTAGAAAGGAAGTGTGTACTATTCATTACTATTTCCTTCACCGTTCAGTAGTATTCCAATTACATCTAAAACTAGCTGTTTTTCAACTTAATAAGCGCCAACTCCTTCATTTTACACTCATACACAATATCCACTTCTTTTCCGTAGGTATTCGGAACTGTATAAAGCCAATCAGCATGAGCTTCCCGTCGGGCTTTGGGATCTTCGTACTGTTGCCGGGAGTCGGAGTAATGAAAAACGGGTCGTACATCCCATGTATTGAAAGCGGTCAGAAAGGCCTCTTCTTCCGTCTGATGGCCGGGATTGAGCGAATGATGAAAATAATCGAAGACAATTGGGATACCCGTTCGCTCATAAACCGACACCAGATCAGCGACGGTATACAGACTCTGGCGATCGTCGTTTTCAACCGTCAGGCGGGCGCGTAGATTTTCGGACAGTAACTGGAAGTTCTGAGCAAATCGGGTCAAGGTGGCTACTTTATCGCCGTAGGTGCCCCCCACGTGAATGTTGATCTTGTTCCAGTGCGAGGGTGCTAAACCCATCAGATCAAAAATTTCGGACTGATATTCCAGATCAACCAGTGTATTAGCGAGTACACTTCCCTCACCGGCCAGTTTATTAAAGGGCCCCGGATGCATCGTCAGTCGGATCGGGCGCGTACCGATCTCTTCGAGTGTAGCCCGAATAGCCGAAAAGTCAGGAAGGCTGGTAATACGGTATTCCGAAGCCCAGGGAAACAGGTCGGATGAAATACGAAAGAGCCGAATTCCATTTTTCAGATTCCAGTCTACGATTGTTAATAGATCCTGAACGTTTTTCAACGCTAGTTCGGAGGCATAGGCAATGCCCCGCTGGGTAAAGGTTTTCCGAACCATTCCCCGGTTGGTAGTGATCTTATCGGCCTGTAAACTCAGATTGATACAGGCATATCCAACGGCATGCGACATTCCATTCATACCTCATTAACGGAATGCCTAGCGTCCAGGTTTATCTAAAAGTTCTGGAATCAGAATCTCTTTTTATTTTGACCGTTCGTTCAAAAGTTAAGCCTTGGTGCCGGGGAGTGCTTTATCTTAACCTGGCAAGTCAGTCTGATTTGCGTAGTAATGAGCCGATTCTTGCTGAATCTGTTTATGGAAGACTTTACACCAACTCAACTTCTTGCCATCACCCGTGGGTACTGCGACATGGCCCGTGCGCTGAACGAATATCAGGTACATCACTGGCCGGAACTATCTCATGAGCAGCAACTTGACCTCAATGCCTATCAGAACAGTCTGTTGAATCGATCGCAGGATTTACAGTCGCATACTGTCCGCCCTGCCTTTACCAATGCCATTGATGTAGCCACCCAGATTCTGGAAGCAACAACAGAAGCACAGACAAGTCTGACCCGAATTGGGGACCCTGTCGTTGCCCTGAATGTAGGGGCTATTACGGTAGCGTTGGCTGCTTACGTAGCCCGCGCTAACTTACGAGGTATCCAAACTGCCCTTCGGGAATTGGAGGACCTGGTTAAATAGTATCAAACGAAGCGTGCAACGCGAAGAATAGGGCTTCCTATTCTTCGCGTTGCACGCTTCGTTTGATACTATTTATAAAATCAAGCCTGAGGGCGATTTGACACCGACGAGTTCGATTTCGAAAGTCAGATCATGACCAGCCAGCGGATGATTGGCATCCAGCGTTACACTGGTATCGCTGAGTTTACGGACAATAACCGGAATAGGTCGAGGATTTCCATCTTCATGCATATTCAGGGTCATCCCTTCTTCGAGGGGAATATCATCGGGAATATCCGAACGGTTCAGCGTAAAAATCATCTCTTCATTCGCTGCTCCATACGCATCTTCGACCGGTATATTGATCGTTTTCTTTTCGCCCTGGTTCATGCCGGCAACGCCTTCATCGAAGCCTTTAATCACCTGGCCACTGCCCACCGTAAATTCAAGTGGAGTTCGTCCTGCCGACGAATCGAAAATCGTTCCATCGGCTAACGTGCCAGTATAATGAACCTGAACGGTGTCGCCAGATTTTGCTTGTGCCATGATACAAATGGTTTGTTGTAATAATGCTACAAAAATACCGGAACTTCCGGCATGCGTTTACTCTATCACTAATTTTTAGCAACTCGCCAGAAGATTGGAAAGTTTAAAAACAAGCTGAGGGCCATTACCCAAAAGACATAGTTAGCTAAAAATCAGACAACTAAATCGTTTAGGTAATAACCCTCAACTTATTTTTCACCAGCCTACTGGCTTACTGAGTCCATAAATTTTATACTCGACAGCGACATCAGTGGCTGAATTGACTTGGCTTTGTCGTTCTTGAAGACAAAATAAACGTCGTGAATGCCTTCGGTATCTTTCAACGCCATCTTAACAGACGGAATCGGGCGTCGGAATGGATTGGCAGGTGGCGGGGTAGCCGCAGCAGCCGCTGACGTACTTTTTGGCGCTCCGGCTGCGGTCTGATTGGCAGCCCCCGATTCCATTTGTGCCATCAGTTTCGCCATATCCACTTCAGGGGCCACTTCCAGCATAGCTTCACCAATCATGGGCCCTGTAGGCGAATCGATGTGTACTTCAATTGTACCGCCTGCACTCCCTTCCCGCCGTTGTGCGGATGCATTTAGATCAAGTTTTTTGATGCCGGTCAGGTCAATTTTCTGGAAACCGATGTATGAATTTGCGTACGGAATCACGTTCATGCCAGCACCCATACCGCGTGCTTTCAATTCGGCCCCTTTTACAACGGCAGCACTCGACGCATACACCTGCGCACTACGAAGCACAATAAGATTTTCGGAAGTCTGGGCCGGAACGCCCTTTCCTCCTTTGTCGGTATAAGCAGCTCGTACCAATACGGAACCTTGTCCATTGTCGCCTTCAGGCAATTTGACTACATAGGTTCCTTTTGTGGGCAACGTACTGTATGTTTTCTCGTTGACATTCAGGATATACTTCACAATGGTCTCAGCATCAGCAACCGACATGGCCGGGTGGCCAGGCATCGCGACATCACCCCAGACACCTACTCCACCATTGCGAATTTTCTTAACCAGCTTTTCAGTCGCATCGGCACTGCCTTTGTATTTGGTAGCAATGGCCGTAAACATCGGCCCTACTGATTTTGTCGCAACCTGATGGCAGACCTTACAATCGCTCTGGCTGATAAGCGTCTGCGCAACAGCGTACTGCGTCGACGCATCGACACTTCGCTGCCCCTGCACCACCTCCGCATAATCGAACCCTTCGGAGGTATAATCGATACTCATGGCTACCCGTGCCGGTGTAATTTTACCATCCGTCAGGCTACCATCTTCCTTATCATCGACACTAACTGCGTATTGAATCGGCTGATTCGGGAAGAAAAACGTTTTGTTACTACTCAGATTAACCGCTACCGCAGGGGGCTCATTGCCCGCAATAATTTTCACCGACTGGCTGTTCGAAGCTCCTTTAGGGTCCGTCACCGTTAGCTGGGCGGTATATACACCTGGCTTGTCGAACGTAACGGCTGGACTGGCCTCATTAAATACTTTCGGAGCTACACCAGGTGCCGATACCTTCCACTGGTACTTCAACTTATCACCATCGTAGTCTTTTGTGCCATCTGCAAGTAACGTTAACTTCAGTGGAACAGTGCCGCCTTGCTTACTAGCTGAGGCAAACACAACAGGCTTTCGGTTACCTCCATTGTATTCGATGCGAACCAGCCGGGAGTTATTGCTTTTTCGGAACCAGTTGCTACCATATTCCAGAATGTACATATCGCCATCAGGGCCAAATTTCATATCGATTGGCTCAACGGGATGATAGCTGGGCAGAAACCGTTCCATCGATTTATAGTTGCCTTCGGCATCCATCGTAATGGCCATAATCCAACCCCGCGAAAAATCCGTAGCGATCCATTTGCCTTCGTAGTAGGCTGGCCAGGGCCGCTTGGCTCCTTTGAAATCGGCCTGGCGATAGATGGGGCCACCCGTTGCCGAACGAGATCCTGTACCGACCAGCGGGAATTCTTCCGACACACCATAGGGGTAGTAAATGAACGAGGGAGCCACCGGCGGCAAGTCACGCAACCCTGTGTTGTTAGGCGAGGTATTGACCAGATGATCAGGATCTTTTTTCTCCAGAGGCTTCTTTTCACCGTAGTCATAGACTGGGAACGCCTGCCGATTGCCGACAAACCACGGCCAACCGAAATTTCCTGGTTTCCGGGCCTGGTTCAACTCATCGTACCCTCGCGGACCAATCTCTGAATCGGAGGTCGCATCAGGACCGACCTCACCCCAATACACATAGCCGGTTTTACTATCAATAGAAATGCGCCAGGCGTTCCGGTGCCCCATCGAATAAATTTCAGGCCGGGTTTTCGCACGGTCCGACGGGTCGGTTCCTTTCGGGAAAAGGTTTCCATCGGGAATGGTATAGGTTCCATCGGGTTGCGGGTGAATACGCAGAATTTTACCACGCAGGTCATTCGTATTACCGGCATGTCCCTGATCGTCCCAACTGCTACGGCCAGGGCGCTCATCCGTTTGAGCCGCCTGCTGATTACCCGTGTTGTTGCCAACCGTTAGATACAGGTTTCCAGAACGATCCCACGTCATGCCTCCACCCGTATGGCAGCACACTTCGCGCTGGGTTGCCACTTCAAGCATGACTTTCTCCGACTTATCGACTAGTTTACCATCGCGCAGTTCCCAGCGTGTCAGGATATGTTTTTTCTCTGTCGGGTGGGCGTAGTACAGATACACCCAGTGGTTTTGCTCGAAATTGGGATCGAGGCTCAGCCCCATCAGCCCTTCTTCGGCTTCGGTCACCCGTCCTTCGGCAGAAGTGTATTTGGTGTTGACCGGAATGGTACCAATCAGATCGACGGTTTTGGTAACCGGATCATATTTTTTGAAAGCTCCCTTCCGTTCAATGATGTAAGCCGTTCCATCTTTGGCCACGTCAACCACCATCGGCTCATCGAGATCTTCGGCCAGCACTACGGGGGTAAATCGGCTTTCGTCGGGTTTCATGGCCCCTTCATCGACCACAAACGAGGCCAAACCCAACACCAGCAGACTATTTAAAGCTACCGTATACGGGCGTTTCCAGCGGGCCAGCCAGGATTTTCGGGTAAAATTTAACTGATTCATAGCAAGGGTTATTAAGCCTGTAGATTCTTTAAATACGTGAAGCTGGTTGTAATGCTCTCAAAGGGTTGGGCCGCCATATCCTGCTCTACGAAGAAATAGTTTAAACCTGCTGTTTTCGCAGCCGCAAATGCACTCTTAAAATTCACGACGCCATTGCCTACCTCGGTGATCGTTTTCAGATCGGACTTAATGTCTTTGATATGCCAAAGCGGGAAACGGCCTGGATGTTCGGCAAATAACTTGACGGGATCTTTACCGGCTTTAACAGCCCAGGCCAGATCCAATTCCATCTTCACCAGATCTTTATCCGTTTGAGACAGAATCAGTTCATAGGGTGTTTTACCCCCTTCTACCGGATCAAATTCAGTTGCGTGGTTATGATAGGCAAATCCGATTCCTGCCTTTTTACAGGCCTCCCCCGTTTTTTGAAACACTTCGATCGACTTCTGAATTTCATCAAGAGTAGCCACGGGCGTACTGGCACATACGAGATACGACAAGCCCCCGTCTGCAGCCTGATCGACCAACTCCTGATAATTGTCTCGTAGGTTAAGCATAGGTGGCATTTTAGAAAAATCCATTGCGGGTCGTTGCCCACCAGCCGCAGGGCCGCCACCGGGTGTTCCGGTCGTACTGGCCGGAGGTGTAGGCCGTGGCCGGAAAGGAGCTCCACCGGCATGGTGTCCCCGCCATTTCATACCCAGATCCTCAACTACTTTTCTGAATTCTTTTGCCGTATAGCCATAATAACCTCCTTTCAGGCTAAAGGCCGATTCAACTTCTTTGTAGCCAATGGCCGCAACTTTTTCGAGCGTCCCTTTCGGATCGTCGCTCATGGGCCGGAACAGGGTAAATAACTGTAAGCCAACGGGCCGTGAGGCCATCGGGCCAAAAAGTGACGTAGCCTGAGACAATTGTGGTAAAACGAAGCTTCCCAAGGTCAACGCTCCCGCATCGCGTAGGAACGAACGTCTGGTTTTCATAGGCTGGTTTGTTAGGTTTTCGATACGGATTACCCTATCGGATCATGTAGAATTACAAATTATCAATCAAATCAACAGCAGTTTACGCACTCTCGGAAATGCAATAGACCGGAAGCGCATAAACATCGGCAGACCGCTCATTTCAACCGACGAATCTGCCATTCAAAATGTCATCTTACATGATGGCTCCGTTATTCGAAGCGTATCTATAGGGAAAGCATTGATCGACCTGATACTACCTCAGAGAGGTCCTGGATTTCGGCAAAAAAATCGGGGCCAGTTACGTAACTGGCCCCGATCAAGATCTGCATAGAGAACAGACTGTATTTCAATCAATAGGCTCTGGCAAATACTACGCGCCCTTTCGACGGTTTGCCGGAATAAACACAAACTCCTTCCTCAGGCTGCTGATCGAATGGAATACACCGTATTGTCGCTTTGGTGGCTTCTTTGATCGCTTCTTCCGTTTCAGATGTCCCGTCCCAATGGGCCAGCAGAAATCCGTTTTCGATCTGCGTCTGAAACTCCTCAAACGTATCGACAGTAAAGGTGTGTTCCTCACGAAACGCTTTCGCTTTGTTGTAAATCGTTTGTTGAATATCCTCCAGCAAGGCTTTAATCCGTTCGGTCAGCCCCTCGAATGGTACCGTTTCTTTCGATTTCAGATCACGGCGGGCAATTTCGACAGTGCCATTTTCCAGATCACGGCCACCCATTGCCAGACGAACGGGCACCCCACGAAGTTCATATTCAGCGAATTTCCAGCCAGGTTTGTTCGCATCCGAATCATCGTATTTTACCGAAACACCTGCTTTCCGAAGTTCCTGAACTAATGGTTTGATTTTAGCCGAAATCTGTTCGAGCTGTTCTTCCGTTCGGTAAATCGGCACGATGACCACCTGAATCGGTGCCAGCTTAGGCGGTAAAACCAGCCCATCGTCGTCGGAATGCGCCATAATTAACGCTCCCATCAGCCGGGTAGAAACGCCCCAGGATGTACCCCAAACGTAATCCAGCTGATTCTGTTTGTTCAGAAACTGTACATCGAACGCTTTGGCAAAATTCTGCCCCAGGAAGTGCGACGTTCCCGCCTGAAGGGCTTTACCATCCTGCATCATCGCTTCAATGCAAAGGGTATCTTCCGCTCCGGCAAAACGTTCATTAGGTGTTTTAGCCCCTTTAATGACCGGAACGGCCATCCACTCTTCGGCGAACCGAGCATATACGTCGAGCATTTGCCGGGTTTCGCCCTGAGCCTCGTCGGCGGTGGCATGGGCCGTGTGTCCTTCCTGCCAGAGGAATTCGGCCGTTCGCAAAAATATCCGCGTCCGCATTTCCCAGCGAACCACATTGGCCCATTGGTTTATCAGCAATGGTAAATCACGATACGACTGAATCCAGTTTTTGTAGGTACTCCAGATGACCGTTTCGGAGGTGGGCCGTACAATAAGTTCTTCTTCCAGTTTGGCTTCCGGATCAACAATCACCCCCGACCCATCTTCAGCATTTTTTAACCGATAGTGCGTTACTACGGCACATTCTTTAGCAAATCCTTCTACGTGTGAAGCTTCTTTGCTGAGGTACGATTTAGGAATAAATAGCGGGAAATAGGCATTGGTATGGCCCGTTTCCTTGAACATATCGTCCAGCGCACGCTGCATTTTTTCCCAGATTGAATACCCGTATGGTTTAATAACCATACAGCCGCGAACCGCCGAATTCTCGGCCAGATCGGCTTTTTTAATTAACTCATTGTACCACTCGGAGTAGTTTTCACTACGGGACGGAATTGCTTTAGCCATACAATTGACGTTTGACGGTCGGCACCCGATGGTCGAAATAGACTAACTTTCACAGCAAACAAAACGTTAACTGTTTGCGCATCAGCCAAACGCACCAGTCAGGGTATAAACTTCAAACTAATTTTAGAAACGAATTAAACCTTAATTAACTATTTGGAGTCTAATAGGTAAGAAGTTGCAAAGATAAGTTTTTGCTCTATTTTTGTAATTAAACCAGTCAATCCTGTGTTATAGTATTGACGAGGCAGTAAGCATGAGCTTTTTTACTTTTAATTCCCTTGCCAAATGAAAACGCAACGACTATATTCTTATCTGACGTTGGCTGCGCTGCTGAGCATCTGGAGTTGTACCTCCAGCCGGCAAACGGCACAGAACGCCAGTGACGTAGATGACCTATATGGTAGCGCTGGTAGTAGCTCACCTGTCTACGCCAGCAACCGGCAATCTGATGAGTACAGTTCGCAGCCTTACAGCCGCTCACAACGTCAGCAGCGGTTGAACCGGAATGCGAATCCAGATTATAACGACGAACAGCAGGGCTACAATTCCAACACCGACGATTATTACACCGAGCTGAGTGCCCGCAAACTGAATCGTGGTCTATCGCCCGATCCGGGCTGGAACGACGACGGCACTAATGCTTACAACTCAGGCTTCGTGAATGGGTACAATGCGGCAACGACGTCGGCGTATAGCTGGAATCGCTGGGGCTTCAACAACACCGGCTTCTATTCGGGTATGGGCTTAGGCTTAGGGATGGGTGCCTTTGGGTACGGCTATCCCGGCTTCAGCTTTGGATTCGGTAGCCCATTTTACAGCCCCTATGCGTACAATTCGTTTTATTCGCCATTCGGCTACGGCAGTTTCTATGATCCGTTCTACAGTTCGTATGCATACGGCATGGGTGGCTTCTACAGCCCGTTCTATTCACCCTATTACGGATACGGCGGCTTCTATAACCCTGTCTACGTAAACAACGTCTACGTGACGGGTGCAGATCCTTATCGGAACCGGACATACAATCGGACTTTTGACCGGTCATCGGGGCGTTACACGTCTGCTTTCGACAATTCAGCTCGTTCGTACAATCCAAACGGTGGCCGTGCCGCAGCAACCAATACGACTACGACTCGTGGCGATGGGTACTACGCCCGTCCAAGCAATGGCAGCAGCCGGGGCAATTACTACTACGATAACAGTAGCAGCAACGGGCGAGTAAGTGCCAACTCTGCCGCTCCTTCGTACAACAGTAATTCAGGTAGTTCGGAATATTACTCTCGTCCGCGCGAAAGCAGCCGGGGCAGCTATACGCCATCTGGTGGTAACTTTACAGGTGGAAACAACCGAAGCAGTTACCAAAGCCAAAGCCAACCTAGCTTTAATCAACCTAGCCGAGGCAGCTACCAGCAATCGCAGCCCAGCTTCAGTCAGCCAAGCCATAGCCAGCCAAGCTTTAATAGTGCGCCAAGCCGCAGTTATAGCTCACCAAGCTTCAGCGCTCCTAGTGGTGGCGGAGGTGGTGGCTTCTCGGGTGGCGGTGGTCACTCAGGCGGCCGTGGCCCACGCTAATAATCTTACTTAAATTTCGATAAAAAATCCCCGCTAGTTAGGACAATTAGCGGGGATTTTCGTTTTAACCATGGTGTGAGGCATTCGCTCTACCGATTACGTAAGTCTATCACGAAAGCAATTGTGTACCAGCCCTGCGTAAATGGCAAACTGAATACCTTATAAAAACTAATTTCACACCCGTTAAACGTTTATACGTTATGGTGCTCTAATGCGTATAGATTAAGATACGCCACCAACGCTTTTATAAAGCTTTACGAACATGACTAAACCGTTTTATTTTACAGTAGCCCTGGGGTTGCTTTCGCATCTGGCTTTTAGCCAGGGAGCGTCTTATGAATATGCTGATGATGCGTTTCGGTATTCCGATTTCAGTCAGAATGGGACCGCCCGGTTTAGGGGCATTGGTGGTAATCATGCTGCCCTGGGTGGCGATGCCAGTAATTTATCGGGCAACCCCGCTGGACTTGCCTTTTATAATCGTTCTGAGCTAAGTATTAGTCCGATGTTTACATCGGCCAATAACCAGAATACGTTTTTAGGCTCGCAAACCAATAGCAGCGCGGGAAAAGTAAGCATTGGTCAATTTGGTTTGATACTGCCAGGAAGTAGCAACGGCAGCCGTCGCTGGCGTCGTAGTGCGTTTGGCATAAGTTATTCGCAGAATGTCAATTTTTTCGATTACGTCGATGCACGTGGCTTGAATAACAATCCGAACTCATCCATTGCCCAAACGTATATCAATGCAGCTAACTCGGCCAAGTACAGCGAGAAAGAACTAAGCGATTCTTTCTACCCAAATAGCAAACAGGCTGATTTTCGGGAAGCAGCGGCCTACGGACTTTATCTGATTAACCCGACCAATTTGGGCACAAACGGTTCCGGTCCACCATACACTCGCTATGATGCTACGGTGCAAAAAGATCAGCGATCGACGATTAACCGTTCGGGTACACATTCGCAATGGACATTTTCATATGCCGGTAATTTAGACGATAAGTTCTACATTGGTGGCTCCCTGGCGTTGACGCACCTACGTTACTCGTCGGAAGTGGTTTTTCTGGAAACGCCTGTCAACGGTGTCGTATTCAATAATTATGGCCAGACCAATCGACTGGATGTAAAAGGCAGTGGTATCAATGCCTCGCTGGGGTTCATTTATAAACTCGTTCCTCAGTTCCAGGTCGGTGGTACAATTATCTCGCCAACATTTAGCAGTGCCAACGAAACATTTGGTCAGACGCTCAACGCGGTGGCAAAAGATCCCAAGCTAGTGTTAACAACAAACTACGTAGATGTCGTTGACCCATCAAATGATTTCAACTACACCCTGCAAACGCCCTTACGAGCGTCTGGCGGTGCAACGTATTTTCTGGGTAATGGCAAAATCGGTTTCCTGACGGCTACGGCTGAATACGTCAATTATCAGGGAATGCGGGTACGTACATCGGCATTTACGAATCAGCAGGACAATACCGATTTCAAGAATGATGTCAAGCGATTCGTACAGGACACCTACCAGAATGTGATCAACGTGCGGGCCGGTGCCGAAATCCGGGCAGGTATTTTACGTCTGCGGGCCGGTGCGAGCTATTTACCCAGCGCCTACAAAATAGACCTGGACCGGGTAGCCAAAGCCGACCGTTCAAAGCTTTTACTCTCGGCAGGACTTGGCGTTCGTAATGATCGTTTCTTTGCGGACTTATCAGGTTCCTTCCTAACCTATAAATCAGGGTATGCTCCTTTCGAATTACCCAATAGTTCGGATACGCCAACCGTTGCTACCAACAATCGGTATACAAATCTGATGCTGTCGATGGGCGTGTTTTTTTAAAGTATCTAGTAACGAGGAGTTAGAAGCGAGAATGGCTGGCGCATTAAATCTGATATGCGCCAGCCATTCTCGCTTCTAACTCCTCGTTACTAGATACTCATTTATAATCCATTTATAATGCGAGCGTAGATGTTGTTGAGTCGATTCACATCGTAGGTCCCTCCCTCATCATCAGCCACATTGACAGTGATATTCGATCTACTCCCCGCATTAGCCGTAGTGCGTGTGATCGTAAAGCCTAAATTCAGGGTACTGTTGGCCCCCACCGATTCTCCTCCATTGATAGCCAAACTTAGTTGCTGACCCGCCACTGTATTGCTCACATGCCACTTGCTGTTCTGCACTGCAACCGGATTTGTCTCCCCACCTGGTACCGTAAGGCTCGTTAGCGTATTGTCAAAGCTGATGCTGTAGCCGGTCGGAACAGTGATGGTGATGACAATATTGCCCGATGATACAGAACCATTAACTTCCTGTACTTGAACCAAAAGCCCTTTACTTTCCTTTGCGGTGAAGTTGCCATCAGGCAGACTCAGAATAGCCGACAGGTCAGGACCTGCCAAAGCCGTTACACTCACTAACGCTGACTGACTACAAACCCCGGCCGTAGCTACCACCGTGAAGGTCTGCACACCAGCCGTAGTTAAACTGGCTGAAACAGCCGAACCAGTGGCGGGTGTAGTTAAGGAAGCGGTTGCGGGAGACGTCCATTGGTAGGTAGTGGCCCCTGAAGCCGTCAGACTCACCACCACTCCTAGATTGGCCATTGGTAAAGAGGCTCCCGTGGCAATATTCAGAACTGTATTGCTACTGATGGTTGTTATGGCTGTGGCTGAGCAGCCCGCACTATTGGTGACCGTAACCGAATAGACTCCCGATGTATTGACAACGGCCGTTCCCTCCGAAGCATTCAGGCTAACAATACCGGGCCCAGCAAAGGCATAACTGGAGCCACCACTGGCCGTCAGCGTCAAGCTGGTTTGGGCGCAGGTTAACGTTGCGCTGGGAGTTGGTGTAATACTAGCTGTCAAGGTTGGGCAGTTAACCGTCAGACTAAAGGCGGGCGCTACCTGCGCACAACCCAGATTATCGGTGACAGTCAGGCTAATGGGGAAAGTACCCGCCTGAGTGGGCGTACCACCAATAGCCCGGAAAGCGGCACTCGACCCGGTAACGCTCAGACCGGCAGGCAAGGTGCCGAAGTTGAACGTGTACGGGCTGATGCCACCAGATGCCGACCAGTTCAACGTATTAGCCAATAGGGTCCCCACGGTGGCCGTAGAAAAGTTTGGCGTGGTCACGGTGAACGTCGGACAGTTGACTGTCAGACTAAAGGCGGGCGCTACCTGCGCACAACCCAGATTATCGGTGACAGTCAGGCTAATGGGGAAAGTACCCGCCTGAGTGGGCGTACCACCAATAGCCCGGAAAGCCGAACTTGATCCAGTAACGCTCAAACCCGGTGGAAGAGTCCCGAAATTGAACGTATACGGACTGCTGCCTCCTGATACCGACCAGTTCAATGTATTGTTGATTGAGGCACCCACGGTGGCCGTTGAAATACCAGGTGTGGTTATCGTAAAGATGTTTCCAACTGTGGCTGTACCACTAGCCGTAGCTGTACAATTCTCGATCGTGCAGGTAGCAGTGTATTGCCCACTGATGGTTGTCGAAAATACGGCACCGGTAATACCTCCTGGCCAGGTTATTGTACCGCCCGAACAACCGGATGCGGTGAGTGTCACCTGTCCTCCTGCACAGGCCGTCCCCGAACCTGTTACTGAGAAACCGGTGATTGTCGTACTCTGACTGACCTCAGTACTTGCTGTAGCCGTACAGCCATTGGAGCCCGTGACCGTTACTGAGTACGTACCTCCTGTAGTGACCGTGCGAATGGCATTGGTCGAATTGTTGTCCCAATGATAAGTACCACCTCCAGTCGCTGTCAGGCTGATACTGGTGGTGGTACAGGTAAGGGTTGAACTGGCTGGTGGAAGGATAGAAACTGATGGAGATGTCGTGTTGCTGGTGATGGTAGTGGTGGTACTACTAAAACAACCCGTTTCTGTGTTGGTCACCGTTACCGAATAAGTACCCGGTGCATTGCCTACAGCAATTCCATTTTCGGGGTCCTGGTTAAGAATGCCGGGGCCACTGAATGCATAGTCATCTCCGCCCGTAGCTGTGAGTGTTAAACTAGTTTGGCCACAGGTGAGCACTCCTCCATTGCTGGCCGTAAGTGTTGCGGCAGGCAGTTCGCTGACCGTTAAATCATACGTCTCAGTGACCCGTTGACCATTATTGCTTACCGTGAGCGAAAAGGCCTGAATACCAGAAGCGGTTGTCGTGAGTTGTTGACTAAAGCTTGTATTACTACTGGCACCGGTGGTTGTACTCGTGCCATTGGTAAGCGTATAGGTATAGGAGCCGGTCAAATTACCCAGATTAGCCGTAAAGGTAACCTGATTGCCGACACAAACGGGATCAGGACTAGCCGTGAAATCGCTAATCGTGGTCATTGGGCTGTACTGGATCGAAAATAGATTCGACGCACTATTGTTATTGCCAGCCAGATCCTGAGCGGCACCTGATGCCACACTCACCGAAACCATACCCGTTGTTCCGGGCACTACGTTTACAGTGTAACTTGACCCCGACCCTGTAAAGTCGCTTAATGTACCGTTAGTAAACTTAATATCCTCAATCAAAAAACCGGATACCGTTTCCGAAAAGGTGATGGTGAGCGGAATAGGACTAGTGCTGGTAGGGTTCGGGGCAGTGCTGGTGATGCTTACCGTAGGCGAAGTGGTGTCGACCGTAAACGAGATCGTACTACTACTAGGGCCAGTATTTCCTACAGGATCAGTTGCCGTCGCTCTAACCGTATAAAGTCCATCGGCCAGCGGAGTCGTAGGCGTCAAACTCCAGTTGCCGGATGCATCGGCCGTAGGAGTACCAATAACTGAGCTATTGACCCGCACCGTTACGGTACTCAAGGGTTCGGCCGTACCGGCATAGGTCGGTGTGTTATCGCTGATTGTTGTACCATTGTTCGGCGTGCTGACGACTGGACCCGGTGGAGGAGTCGTATCAATTGAAAAGGTGTTGGTATTGCTATTAGGACTGGTCAGACTGTTGAGCGCAGCCCGTGCAAAAACCCTATGTGTACCATCAGGAAGTGACACCGACGGGGTAAAGCTCCAGTTACCGACGGCATCTGCATTAATTTCACCGGCATAGCTATCATCAACAAATACGGTAACACTACTAACCGGAGTCGCTGTGCCAGTATAGGTAGGTCTATTGTTACTCAGTTGACTACCATTCGCGGGTGTAAGTACAACAGGGGCTGATGTAGCACTGATTGTCGTAAAGGATTGTACGGCTCCGTAACTAGTACCCGCTACATTAATGGCATACGCTCGTACGGAGTAGGTGGTTCCGCTCACCAGGTTGCTTACGGTCTGAGAGAAGCTACCCGTTCCCGATCCCATCGTTACTTTGGTATTGCTGGTGGTTGGTGTACCGCTGCCTGTCATATAGACCACTCCCCGTTCAGTAACAGAAGTGCCACCATCGGCGGTGATCGTACCGCCCAACGTAGCGCTGGTACCCAGAATGCTGCTGGGGGCCGCCGTTGTTACGGTAGCCGTTGTACTAACCTGCAAGCTATACGTCGCTCCTACGCCCGAACAGCCATTGGCGTCCGTAGCTCGCACGGTAATGGAGAAGCTACCGCTTTGCATTGGTGTACCCGATAAAACCCCTGTTGTGGCCAGCGTTAATCCAGTGGGTAGACTACCACTTGTGATGCTGAAGTTCAGGGGGGCTGTTCCACTGCTTGCAGTGAAGGATTGGCTGAAAGCTGTGCCAACTGTAGCCGTGGTAATGATTGGATTAGTAACACTTACGACTGCTGTATTGCTGGATACCGTTGTCGTTGTTGTGCTTGAACAACCCGTTTCCGTATTTGTCACCGTAACCGAATAGAGGCCGGATACAGTCACTTCAGCAAGACCCGACGCAGCATCCTGACTCAACAGACCAGGCCCGCTAAAAACGAAGTTATTCCCTCCCCCAGCCGTCAGGGTGACACTTGTCTGAGTGCAACTTAAGGGGCCATTATTCACCAGAGTAGCAACCGGATAACTGTTTATGGGTACAACTGTGGAGGCACTGCCTGTCAGACCATTGTCGGCAATAATCAGGCTAAAGGTTTGAGTACCTGTGGTACCTGGCGTTATAGCCTGACTAAAAGACGTTGACGTTTTAGTACCCGCTATTGATGTACTACTGCCATTGGTGAGCGTGTAGTTATAAGATCCCGTTACCCGACCAATCGTTGCCGTAAAGGTAACAGGGCTCCCCACACAAACTTTTGATGGATTGGCCGCCAGATTCGTAACGGTAGGCGCAGCGTCGATTACCGTAAAATTGTAGTTTGGCCCTAGCTTTGTGCATCCGTTGGCATCGGTTACCTGCACCAAGATGGGGAAATCGCCAATTTGGGTCGGTATACCCGACAACGCTCCGTCCGTCGATACGGTAAGACCATTGGGCAGACTTCCACTCACCACACTATAGGTATACGGAAAAGTACCGCCCGTGGCGCTAAAGGTCAGATTTACGTTTGAGCCCTGTAGTGCCGTGCTGGTTGAAGGATTCGTGACACTGATCGATGAACTAACCACAGCACTAGCCGTAGTGGTAAACTGCGGACACCCGCCACTGGCGGCAATCCTGTAGGTGACCGTATAGGTGCGGGCCGAACTACCTACCGGATTGATCTGGCCCGTACTTCCATCCAGTACTAAACCAGACGGTGAAGCAGAAAACGTTCCTCCCGGGGTTCCAGTCAGGGTGACATCCGCCACCGTTCCATCGCCACAAAAGGGCGATCCAGCATAGGCAATGGTCGCACTGGGAGCCTCCGTAATGGTTATGGTCGTAGTGGCATAGTAGTCGGGGCAACCATTGCTGCCAGCAATCAGGTAGCTTACCGTATACGAACCTGGTGCACTACTGCCTGGGGTAATGCGGCCCGTGCTGGCATTGATGCTCAAGCCACTGGGACTAGCGAGATACGTCCCTCCGCCCGTGCCAGTCCGATTGACGGCAACACTTGTTCCGCTGGTGCAGAAAGGTGATCCTGTATACGATATGGTAGCATTGGGGGGCGTTGCAATCGTTACCTGTGTCGTGGTAAACGGCGAACAACCACCACCGGCAGAAAGGGTATAGGTGACCGTGTACGTACGAGCCGTACTTTGCGACGGATTAATCTGACCCGTACTGGGGTCGATATTGAGCCCCGTTGGGCTAGACGAATACGTACCACCTGTTGGTCCCGTAAGGGTGACAGCCCCCTGCGTCAGATTTGCACAGAAAGGCGAACCGGCATAGACAATGGCAGCACTCGACGCTGAACTGATGACCACCGAAGTGGTTGTCGAAAATGATGCACATCCACTACCGGCAGAAACCATATAGGTAACCGTATAGGTACCCGTCGTACTGCTGGTAGGCGTAATCTGGCCCGTGTTGGCATCAATACTAAGCCCATCTGGGCTGGCCGAATAGGTTCCTCCTGTGGTTCCGGTCTGGGTTACGTTAACGGCTGCTCCGCTCAAGCAGAACGGCGAGCCGGCATAGGAAATAGTCGCATTTGGCGTAGGGCTGATAACGACAGATGTGTTGGTTGTAAATTGAGTACATCCTCCACTGGCCGCAATCGTATAGGTAACCGAATAAGTACCCGTCGTGCTGCTGGCAGGGGTAATCTGACCCGTGTTAGGATTAATATTCAATCCATTTGGACTGGCCGAATACGTCCCTCCCGTTGTTCCGGTTTGGGTTACGTTAACGGCCGGGCTGCTTGCACAAAAGGGGGTTCCGGCATAAGAAATCGTGGCACCAGGGCCAGGCAAGACCGTTAAAGTGGCCGCTGTTGAATTCGTACTACCACCACTGTTCGTGGCCACACACCGGTATTGATAGCCATTCAATCCGGCCACATTGCTGATGGTAAGGGTTCCTGTTGTCACTCCTGAGTAGGGAGTCGAATTACTTATATCCGTAAAACCACCCCCGGTATTAACCTGCCATTGATAACTGTCGTAATTAGATGCTGCCACCGTAAAGGTGGTACCACTGTTCGAACACACCGTCTTGCTTGTCGGGTTGATTGTAAAATTAGGTGCAGATGCCATTACGTACGTAAAGGGCACGATATACGTACACCCCCCTCCCGATGGGATTATTTTCGCATAAAGTGTTTGCGAGCCAGCGGACAGTCCAGAAGGAACAAAGGTATTGGGGGCAGTAAACGTACCGGCTAATGTAGTAACATTGGCGTTGGTATAAATGCCATTTATTGTACCAGTAAACGTACCCGTATAGGTGAAAATGGTACTATTGGTTGGGTTGTTGTTGACGATTACAGAGCCGTTGTTTTTCGTAATGCTACCAGATAGTGAGCCATAGCTAAGAACACCGTTATTGGTAAACGAGCTTGAATTATTCAATGCACCGGCAATCTGAATAAGGCCATTATTGACTGTACTGCCAGTGCCATCGTTGTAATAGTTGGCAGAAACGATAAACTTACCACAGGCATTATTAGTTAATGAAGTCCCTGAACCTATACCCATGTCAGAACCTGAATGAGTAATGGTTCCGCTGTTTGATAGGCTAAACGTACCTACATTAGCTATAAATCCGGCGCCGTTACTATTGATTACGCCTGTTGAGGAATTAGTGAAGGTTCCATAGTTAAACACATAGAATGAATTATACAGCACATTGATATTCATTGTGCTGTTATTTACTATCGATCCAACATTCCCCGCTCCATAATATGTAATTCCGTTTCCATCTAGTACGCCCCCCCCAACGGCCTGAATATTGGCAGTTCCGTTGTTTGTTATAAGGCCACCATCTTCTACCGCAATTTGCCCTGTATGGGTGCCACCACTATTTATGGTTAACGTTACCCCGCTACCACTAACAAGAGCAACCAGCGATGTTGCATTGGTGCCACTATAAATAACAGGGTTGTTTGCTGTTGAGTAAATATAAACTCGCTCAGTACTTGAAGGAACTCCCGATGGGTTCCAGTTACTGGCGGTATTCCAATCATTATTGGTAGCACCTGTCCAATATTTATCTGTTGCAAACAACAGATTGCTATACCCAAAACCCAAAAAAAGTAAGATGACGTAAAGCAGTCGATTCATAAATAAAAAAGAGGAAAGGTTGAGTTGAAAAGCCTGCATTCGTACTATCACAACTGGCTCTGGTTTTGACCGTATGAGGCTGGACTAAATCGACGGGCAAGTAGTTATATCTGGGCCTAAGCTGCTAACACTGACGTTACATCCATTACAACTCATGTTACATGATATGAAAAAAGCCCGTGAATTCGGGCTTTTAATGGGGTTGAATAGTTTTCATCCGTCAATCAGGACTTCGATTCTGGCTCTCTGGCAGCGATGGTTTCCCGTATTGAGAAGGCAACACGCCATACTTCTCCTGAAAGACTTTAGCGAAATAAGACAGGTTATCGAAGCCTACTGCATAAGCTACCTGCGTTACGCTGTCGGTCTGGGTAGCGAGCAGCGTGGCTGCCTGAGCCAGCCGAATGTCTCGGATGAAGTTGGTAGCAGTTGTATTGGTCAATGCTTTAAGTTTTCGATGCAACTGTACCCGACTTAGGTTAACCGCTTCGGCCAGCGCTTCAACGCTAAAATCGGGGTCATCGATATGCTTAAATACTTCCTCCGACAATCGATCCAGAAATTTCTGTTCGGCTGTAAGGGCTGGCGGAGCCACTGGCCTAGGCCCCTGATTGGCAGTAAACCATTCGAACAATCGTTCGCGTTGCAGAAGCAGATTCCGAACCCGAAGCTGTAACTCCTGCCGGTCAAAGGGCTTGGTCAGGTAATCATCGGCTCCAATCGTCAGCCCTTCGATTCGGCTATCCATGTCGGCTTTAGCCGTGAGCATCACCACCGGTATATGGCTGGTCGCTTCCAGGGTTTTGAGTTGCTTACAGAATCCGAAGCCATCCAGCCGGGGCATCATCAAATCACAAATAACCAGATCGGGCAGCATTTCGACAGCTCGATTTAAGCCATCCTGTCCGTCAACCGCTTCGATAACGGTATAGATTGGCTCCAGTACATGCCGGATATACAACCGTAGGTCATCATTATCCTCGACAATTAAAACGGTTTTATCGGATGATGTTTCCAGATCGGTGGTCAACGGAATCGCCTGAGTAACTGCTTCCTGAACTGTAAATTCAGAGCTATCTCGTTCTATTTCTCCTGAACTGAGTTGAGCAGAAGCTTCTGCCTGTTCCAGAGTCAGGTTAAGGACAAAGGTAGTTCCCCGACCGGGTTGGCTCTCAACCCGTATTTGCCCCTTCATCGCGGTAACCAGTTCTTTGACCAGCGCGAGGCCAATACCAGTGCCTTCATACCCCCGTTGCTGACTGTCGTCGGCCTGATAAAACCGGTCGAAAATATTCTTTACCTGATCAGGTGCAATGCCCACTCCCGTATCGCGTACATAGATCGTTACAGACCTGGTTTCGTGGTATAACACATCAACCTGCACATTGCCACCAGCAGGCGTAAACTTCAGGGCGTTTGAAATCAGATTGGTTACAATTTTTTCAAGTTTATCAGCATCGTATAGCTTCCACTGCTGCGGTCGGTTTTGGGTCAATGATAAGGTAATTCCCCGGCTTTGTGCCAGCGACTCAAACGAAGCGATCCATATCCGAATGTCATCGACCAGATTGCCCGGTTGTTTATCCAATTGTAATTCTCCGGCATCCAGTTTGGCCAGTTCGAGCAATTGGCCAATCAGTGATTGCAACCGGTTGGCATTCCGGTACATAACCTGATACAGCATGTCGGTCGGGTGACGTTGTCGAAGGTCGTTTATTGGCCCTAGCAGTAAGGTCAGAGGTGTTCGAAATTCATGGGAAATATTGGTAAAAAATCGCGTTTTCAGTGAATCGAGCTCCGCTAAACGACCCGCTTCTTTCTGTTCAAACGCAACCTGTTGCTGTAGCAGCAGCCGCTGGGTCTGCAAACGATTCAACCACCAGATTACCAACCCAATCACGATCAAATAAAACAGGTAAGCCCACCAGGTACGATAGAACGGTGGGTGAATCCGAATCTGTAGTTCCAGTGGCTTACTCCAATGTTCTCCATCCACTGACCCCATCATTTGCAATTGGTAATTCCCGGATGGTAGCTGCGCATAATTGGCAAATCGATTGGTACCCGCTTCAACCCAATCGCCGTCGATGCCCTGCAATCGATAGCGATATTGATTATTGGCCGAATTGGTATAATCCATCACTCCAAACTCAAACGTGAGCAGGTTCTGATCGTGCCGTAAATCGAGTTGCTGGGTGTATTCGATGCCCTGAAGAAGTACTTCATCCGGACCTCTAACCTCAATGGGTTTATTATTGATCCGCAAAGCAATGATATTCACCGTTGGAGGGAGTTGGTTGACTTTAGCTAGTTCCGACGGCAGGAAGGTATTCAGCCCGTTTACCCCTCCAAATAGCATCTCGCCCGATGCCGATTTAAAGAATGAACCCGTATTGAATTCATCGTCCTGAAGCCCATCGGCCTGGGTGTAATTGCGAAAATGCTCCGTTTTGGGATTGAACTGTGATAAACCCCGATTGGTACTAAGCCATAGGTTACGGAACTCATCGACTAAAATACCATACACGACTTTATTCGGAAGGCCCTGCGCTTCGGTAAAATGATTGAATTGACCGGTTTTTTTATCAAGTCGTTCGAGCCCTCCGCCTTTGGTACCAATCCACAAATACCGGTCGGGCTCATTCGGATCATTGGCCAGACTCAGCACAAAATTATTACTTAGGCTTTGCCGGTTGGTAGTTGAGTTTGTATAATAGGTGTACGCTGGTTTCGTGGTCAGGTGCTCGGCTCTAATCAGTCCCTGTTGCGTACCGATCCAGAAGGTACCGTTAGGCTCGCGAAGTAGTGCGTAGGTTTCGGCTTCATTGTTGCTGCCCGGTAAATAGCTAAAAACCTGAAAGGATTCGGTTTTTGGATCAAAGCGAAGCAGTTTTCCTTTCATAGCACCCATCCACAGCTTGCCGTCAGGATCTTCCAGCGTGAGGTTCACCCAGTAACCAAATTCGAGGCCAGTTGGTAATGGATATTTTCTGAGTAGGTGCCAGTCGCTGGAAAACTTGAAGAGGCCAGACACGTGGGTTTGAAAATGGGTATTCGATATCCAGAAAAAGCCCTGACGGTCTTGCATAAGGAAGGATTGCTTTCGGTCGGCTTCGGGAAGTTTACTATCTATAAAGGGCAATAATTGAGTCGATTGCCGGTCGATGAGCCCATACGCATCCTGATAGCGTCCATACGTGCGCCCCTGCTGATCGACATAGAGCTGCGATAACGAGGTGCGGGGCAGGTAGGAATGAAACTGGTTGACACGTGGATTAAATTTGCGAATGCCATAGCCACTGGTACCAACCCAGATATTACCGGTTTTATCGCGAAATAGCTTTGTAACGGCATACAGATTTGGCGGAAAGGTCAAAAAGGCATTCTGTTCGGTAAGGCTGTCTTTGCCAAAAAGCGCAGCAGGCGAAAAGAGCCAGAGATGACTGGCTACCGAAAGGGCAATTGTATGGCCATCAATCGGCTTAATTTTTACGCCCTGGCCGCTACTGAGTGGGAGAGCAATGGTTTTTGCAACGCCCTTATACCAGCATTTGAGCTGATGACTGGTACTAATAACTAGAAAATCCTGCCGCACATCGTGATAGAAGTCGAAAATGCCAGATGAATCGTTCGGAAACAGGTTTAGTTTTGTAAGGCCTGTCGGTTTTTTCCAGTTGAAGGCGTAAATGCCATTGTTGAGTCCTGTAAGGCCTTCGCCATTGGGTTTAAAGCTGAAATCCAGGTTAAGACTATTATAGACTTTAGTGTTAAGCTGAAGTTGAGAGAGCTGAATCTGATTCGTAAAATCAGGCTGATTGGGAAAGTTCTGCTGAAGGGAAGCAGGCAATGTGATCTTGAAGGGCTGGCCTGTTCCGGTACCTACCCAGATATTTCCCTGGGGATCTTCGGCCAATAGTCTGACTTCATAACTGGCACCATCTGGCACTTTTTGATCCCGGATAACAATGTGGTAAAACCGTTGAGTCCGTTCATCGTACAGATTAAGACCTTTGTTGAGGGTTCCAATCCAAAGCCGATTATGTCGATCCATCAATAAAGCCGAGCAGGTATTATCGGAAAGGCTATACGGATTGTATGGATCATGGGTAAATACCTTGAAATTATACCCATCGTAGCGATTCAGGCCATCTTTTGTCGCTATCCAGATAAAGCCTTTCCGATCCTGCTCAAGATCGAAGATCATACCCTGCGACAGGCCATTGGAAATCGTCAACTCCTGCCAGCCTTTCGATTGAGCCGTTACCCAATCCGATTTAATTACTAAAAAGAAAATTTGACAAATAACGAAGAGACGCATACTCGGCAATTTTCCTCTAAAATTGGCAAAAAATATACCACTAACACAAAAGTGGCACTATATGATATCTGATCTCATTTTTTAGCAACACAACGCGCTGTTCAAGCATGAGTTACGTACTTATTCTAGTAAGCTGGATTATTTTCGGAGCTATTCACAGTTTAACGGCCAGCCTATCGATGAAGCGGTTGGCTGCGGCTCAATCAGGTACTTTTAACCGATATTACCTGCAATAAGCTAAAGCCATTCCCCCAACCGTCGCAGTACTTCCTCTTCGGTTGTTTCGCCCGTGATGATGATGTTAGCCTGACTGTAAATTGGGTATCGTGTTTCGTAGCGTTTCTGTAAGATCAGAGGCAATTCGGGATTACTGGGATTATTGAGGGGCCGGTCTTCCTGTGCGTGCGCCATTATTCGATTAACCAGAATGGCTATCGGCACATCCAGAAAAATCGATATACCTGTAGCATTGATATAAGCCATGTTGTCATGGAAGCAGGGCATTCCTCCACCTGTCGATACCACTTTACTACTACCGGGTTGTATGGTGCGTAAAACCCGGCGTTCGACCTCCCGAAAATAGGCTTCTCCCGACTGGGCAAAAATATCGGCAATGGATCGTCCTTCTTCCCGAACAATCACTTTATCAGTATCTACAAAACGGTAATGCAGGGCGTCGGCAATGCGTTTCCCCAGCGTACTCTTGCCGGACGACGGCATGCCTATCAGGAAGATGTTTTTCAAGGTCAGGAGCGAGGAGCGAGGAGTGAGGAGTGAGAATGGTTGACACGTACTTTTTTGCTTGCGCCAGCCTACGCGGCCCGGCCATTCTCACTCCTCGCTCCTCACTCCTATTTACTTAAAGAAATTACTTCAGCCGCGTCGGGCGTTGAATTATAATGCCATTTTCCCCGGACCACCCCATTTTTCAGGAGCCATGTACCCGGATTGGAGCGCATGATGGTTTTCAGGACGGTCGCATCGGCCTTATAATAGGGTACGTTTTCTAACTGAAACTCCTTCCGAAAGGCTTTTATTTCATCATCGCTGGTTGAGGTGAGAATAAATGGCGATACAGCCGATCCCTTTAATCCTTCTACCAACGCCCGAATAGCGGGCAGACTACCGGCATCAATATCTTTTGTGTTCTTAATAATGATGAAAAGTTTTTCCCCTTCGAATGTTTGCTGTGTAAAATCACTGTCATCATTCCAGACGCGGTAATCCGTAATCTTGGGCTTGGCCTTTTCATTGACCAGCACCATCTCCTTGAATTTATAGCTCGGGTCGGTCGGGTATTTTTCAAATTCGGTCACATCACCGTTTTTCTCCATCAGGTACTTATACCGCAATGGCTCCGATGGTTTCATCTGATCCGGAATGCTTTTGCCAACAGCATACGGCAGCATATCGATGGGAGGCAGGAATTGAACCGCATACATACCTAACCCTAGTGTAAATACGGTTGTTAGCACAACCAGCCAGCCTGTATTCCGGGAGCGCAACCGGTTCCGGTGACCCATGATGAACAGAATCAGTACGGTCAGAACGACATCTTTCCCGAACGACGTCCAGGGTTTGAGTTTAATGGCATCACCAAAGCAGCCGCAGTCGGTTACCCGATTAAAATAGGCCGAATAAAACGTCAGGAACGTAAAGAAAATGATCAGGAAAAATAACAGCCAGACCGTTATCTTAGGCTTGTAGGAAGCCAACAGGGCTACTCCTAAGATGATCTCGGCAGCACAGAACAACACCGACATAACCAACGTGAAAGGAACCAGCCCCATGAAGAAATCGTGCAGAAACGGCACATCCTGCGCAAACACTTCGAAATATTCTTCGAACTTGATCTGCGTGCCGACCGGGTCGTTTAGCTTAATTAAGCCCGAAAAAATAAAAACTATTCCGACCAGAATGCGGGCAATACGGGCGGCAATCAACATCGGTGGGGTACCGGTTTTTACTTTAGGCTGGGTCGTTGCTGTGTTCATACACGTAACGCGGGTGGAACCCGCTATTCGTTTTACTGTGGGTTTACACCCGGATTACTTAGTTTGATCAGACAAAAAACGGCGTAATTGATCATATCCATATAATTGGCATCAACACCTTCCGAAACGAGCGTGTTACCCTGATTATCTTCGATTTGCTTGGTTCGGAGCAATTTCATCAGGATAATGTCGGTCATGGAGCTGATTCGCATGTCGCGCCAGGCTTCGCCGTAATCATGATTTTTGGCAAAAAGCAAATCAATAACCCGGCCAATCTGTTGCGTGTAAAGCATTTCGAGTTCGTCGGCAGGTATATCTGTTCGCTTATCACCAGCTAACTGCAACTGAATCAGTGCCATAACACAGTAATTGATGATACCGACAAATTCGGGCTCTATTCCCTCACCTACCCGGCTCACACCCGTTTCCTGCAACGTACGAATCCGTTGAGCCTTGATATAAATCTGATCGGTAATGCTGGAAAGCCGCAAGATGCGCCAGGCAGTACCATAGTCTTTATTTTTTTTCAGGAATAGGTCTTGGCAGCGTTGAATAACCTGCCGATATTCGATTTCCGTAGTGGACATAAGAGTAAGCATCATTCACTGTCATCACTGGTCATTTATCGCAAAAACGAGCCTGACTGTCAATGACAAGGACTAACTATCAATGACGAGGAATGACATTTTCATGCCGAAAGTTACGAAAAAAACGCTGAACTGCCGGGGCCGACTAGTCGATTTAACCCAACCCGCCGTAATGGGAATACTCAATGCCACTCCTGATTCCTTTTTCTCAGGCAGTCGCCTTACAACCGATAATAGCCCTTCTGCCAAAGCTATTGAGCTCGCTCATCAGATGCTCGACGATGGGGCAACCTTTCTGGATATAGGCGGTTACTCAACCCGCCCTGGGGCAGCCACTGTTAGCCCCTCTGAAGAGGCCGACCGCGTTTTACCCGTTATCGAAGCGATCCTGTCTGAGTTTCCTGATGCCATCATCTCAATCGATACATTTCGGGCGTCGGTGGCCCGTCAGGCGGTAACAGCCGGTGCAGCACTCATCAACGATGTATCCGGTGGTAGCCTTGACCCCGACATGTTCAGTACAGTTGCTGAATTGAGTCGCTCGCAGTCGACACCTTATATACTAATGCACATTCGCGGTACTCCGCAAACCATGCAGTCGCTGGCTACCTACAAGCACGTTACGACAGAAGTTATCGATGAACTGGCAACTCGGCTAGCAGAATTGAGAGCACTGGGCCTAAAGGATGTCATTCTGGACCCAGGATTCGGGTTTGCCAAGACACCTGCCCAAAATTTTGAGCTACTCAACCAATTAGATGCTTTCGGACTATTCGACGAGCCTATTCTGGTGGGGCTTTCTCGCAAAACTACGATCTGGAAAACACTAAATATCAGCCCGGATAAAGCCTTGAATGGTACAACAGTACTAAATACAGCAGCCCTGCTCAAAGGCGCATCCATTCTGCGCGTCCACGACGTCCGTGAAGCCGTTGAAGCCGTTCAGCTAACACAGCGATTAACTTTTTTTTAACGTTTTGCTTGCGTTTAGAAAAACAAAGTTCTACTTTTGCAATCCCAAACGACGACACCCCTGTTTGTTCAACGGGAATCGATTCGGTAGCTCAGCTGGTAGAGCAATACACTTTTAATGTATGGGTCCTGGGTTCGAATCCCAGCCGAATCACAAAAATGCCCAAAGCCGCTCAATCGAGCGGCTTTTTTCATGTCAATATCATACTGGCAGTATCGAATAGGAGGCCTTATCAGGTAACCGGACTAGCGCAAAAACCTACGCTTATTCTGATAATTTGTTTTCAATAATTTTAGTACGAAACTAGCGTGAAGTTTTAGGTTAATGGTATCAGTAATCGATTTAACAGGTTGCTGAGCACTCATTTGCAAACAGAACATATTCACTTTTCAAGAAGATTTATAATCAAATTCACAATTCAGGCCATTTGCTATTAAATTCCGACAAAAGCTGTTTTTGCCAAATTTTTTTAGTAGTATATTGCGTGACTTTGTCACAAACGCCCTTCAATTCGATTGCCTTCTCCTTGATTAATTCACAGGCCGGGCATCCTGTTAATTTAGATTTTCTTAATAAACGGCTCTATTTTTTGCAATTCTGTTAATCAGCTATTCAAAAAATGGCCATATCCAACGCTGTTACGACCATGTCTGATCAGGTTGACCAACTGGCGGGACTGTACCGCCCCGAGTTTGAACACGACAACTGCGGTATCGGCTTTGTGGCCCATATTAAAGGCCGCAAGTCACACCAGATTGTTTCGGATGCGCTCCAGATGCTTCGGCGAATGGAACACCGGGGCGCTGTAGGTTCTGAACCCAATTCAGGAGATGGAGCTGGATTGCTGATCCAGATTCCCCATGAGTTTTTCGTCGACGAAGCCCGTAAACTGGGTGTGCACCTTCCACCTGCTCTTGAATATGGTGTAGGGATGGTGTATTTCCCGAAAGACGTGTGGCTTCGCGAAGAATGTCGTGCAATCCTGAATCGGAAGATGAAACGGCTCGGCCTGGAGCTTCTCTGCTACCGGGTTGTACCGGTCAACAACAGTGAATTGGGCAATGGCTCACGCTCGGCCGAGCCCCAAATGGAGCAGGTGTTTATCAAGCGCCCGGCCGACATAACCAATGCCGATGATTTCGAGCGTAAACTGTATATTCTGCGGAATTACAGTACCCGGATCATCAATGAAACCATTGCGGGCGTCGACCATTTCTATTTTTCGTCACTTTCCTGTCGGACCATTACGTACAAGGGTCAGCTAACCACGCTGCAACTTGAACCGTACTTCCCGGACTTACAGAACGAGGAGGTCGTATCGGCTATCGGTGTTGTTCACTCCCGCTTTTCGACCAACACCTTCCCTTCCTGGAAACTGGCCCAGCCCTTCCGCTACATTGCTCACAACGGAGAAATCAATACCGTAAAAGGCAACGTCAACTGGATGAAAGCGGCCGAAGGTTTGCTCGAATCATCCAAGTTTACGAAGGAAGAGATGGACATGCTGCTGCCCATCTGCGACCCTAAACAGTCGGACTCAGCCAATCTTGACAATGCCATTGAATTACTGGTGATGAGCGGCCGCTCGCTCCCCCACGTGATGATGATGCTTGTTCCAGAAGCCTGGGATGGCAACGAGCATATGGACCCCGTTCGGAAAGCGTTCTACGAGTTCCATGCCGCTCTGATCGAACCCTGGGATGGTCCAGCGTCGATCTCGTTCACCGATGGCCGCATCGTAGGGGCTACCCTCGACCGGAATGGTCTCCGTCCTTCGCGCTTCTGGGTGACCAATGAAGATGTCGTCATTATGGCGTCGGAAGTGGGCGTACTCGACATCGACCCGGCTATTGTTGTATCCAAAGGCCGTTTGCAGCCTGGTAAAATGTTCCTGGTCGACATGGAACAGGGCCGGATTGTATCAGACGAAGAAATTAAAGCCGACATCTGTACCCGGCAACCGTATCAGCAATGGCTGGCCGATAATAAGATCAAGATCCAGGACCTCGAAGCACCCATTCGGTCGTACAATCCGTATGATCCGGCCAAACTGCTTCGGATGCAGCAGGCCTTCGGTTTTACATCCGAAGATCTGCGGATGATTCTGGCTCCCATGGTCGAAACGGGCAAAGAAGCCCTGGGATCAATGGGCGTTGATGTGCCACTGGCGGTTCTTTCGGAGCAGAGCCAGCACATGAGTCATTACTTTAAGCAGTTGTTCGCGCAAGTGACCAACCCGCCCATTGACTCAATCCGGGAACGGGCGATTATGTCGCTTATCTCCTTTGTCGGTGCAACGTATAACCTTCTGAGTGAGTCACCCGAACACTGCCATCAGGTTGAACTGGAACAGCCGGTTCTGACGACTAAAGAATTTGATAAACTGCGGTTTATCGACCAACCGAAGTTTCAGGCGAAAACCATCAACTGCCTGTTTACCGTCGACGGCCTGGGTAAATCCCTCGAACGGGCACTGGAGCGTATCTGTCGCTATGCTGAAGATGCCATTCAGGATGGGTATTCGATTCTGGTCCTTTCAGATCGGGCCATCGACTCCAACCACGCCCCAATCCCGTCCCTTTTAGCGACGTCGGCGATCCACCACCACCTGATTCGTCAGGGGTTGCGGGGTAAAGTGGGTATTGTAGTTGAAGCAGGCGATGTTTGGGAAACGCACCACATTGCAACCCTCATTGGCTACGGAGCCTCGGGTGTAAACCCCTACATGGCTTTCGAAACCATTGCCAGCATGAAAGAAAAAGGATTGCTGGGCGTAGACTACGACCTCGACAAGTTGTATAAAAACTACGTGAAAGCGGTCAATGGCGAACTCCTGAAAATCTTCTCGAAGATGGGCATTTCGACCCTGCAATCGTACCAGGGCGCTATGATCTTCGAATGCCTTGGGCTGAATCAGGACGTCGTAAGCCGTTACTTCACCGGAACCGTATCGCGGATTGGCGGGATGGGCCTTGAGGAAATCGCTCGTGAGATTCAGGTGCGCCACTCGGTAGCGTTCCCATCGACCCCAATGGTCACTCCTCGTCTGGAAGTAGGTGGTATCTATCAGTGGAAGCAACGGGGCGAAAAGCACATCTTCAACCCCGATACGATTCACCTGCTGCAACAGGCAACCCGCAAGAACGATTACGCGATCTTCAAGAAATACTCGAAGCTCATCGACGATCAAACCCAGAAAGCGATCACCATTCGTGGTTTGCTCAAGTTCAAGAAAGGCACTCCTGTTCCACTGGACGAGGTTGAACCCATTGAAAGTATTTTCAAACGGTTCGCTACGGGTGCCATGTCGTTCGGGTCGATTTCGTGGGAAGCCCACACAACCCTGGCCATTGCTATGAACCGGATTGGCGGTAAAAGCAACTCTGGCGAAGGCGGTGAAGACGAGCTTCGCTACAAGCCGCTCGAAAATGGTGATAGCATGAACTCGGCCATCAAGCAGGTTGCTTCGGGACGCTTTGGGGTCACCAGCTATTACCTGACCAATGCGCAGGAACTACAGATTAAAATGGCGCAGGGTGCAAAACCGGGCGAAGGTGGTCAGTTACCTGGCTTTAAAGTCGATGACTGGATCGGTCGGACCCGCCACTCAACGCCTGGTGTTGGGCTGATTTCGCCCCCTCCTCACCATGATATTTATTCGATTGAGGACTTAGCCCAGTTGATCTCGGATCTTAAAAACGCTAACCGAGCCGCCCGCATCAGCGTCAAACTGGTATCCGAAGCGGGTGTAGGCACCATTGCTGCCGGCGTAGCCAAAGCCCATGCCGACCATATCCTGATTTCGGGCCATGATGGAGGTACGGGAGCTTCTCCCCTTTCATCGATTCGCCATGCGGGGCTGCCCTGGGAATTGGGTCTGGCCGAAGCGCATCAGACATTGGTGAAAAACAAATTGCGTGGGCGCGTAACCGTACAGACCGATGGTCAGATTCGTACGGGTCGTGACCTGGCCGTAGCAGCTCTACTCGGTGCTGAAGAATTTGGTGTGGCCACGGCCGCTCTGGTCGCTACGGGTTGTATCATGATGCGGAAATGTCACCTCAACACCTGTCCGGTCGGCGTGGCTACGCAGAATAAAGAACTCCGGGCGCTATTTACCGGGAAGCCCGAACATGTCGTGAATATGTTCACCTTCCTGGCGATGGAATTGCGCGAAATCATGGCAGAACTGGGTTTCCGTACTGTCAATGAAATGGTTGGCCAGGCGCAGATGCTGGAACTTCGTGACAATATGGCGCACTGGAAATACAAGAAAATCAACCTGGATGCGCTGCTGTACAAAGAACCAACGACACTCGAAGTTGCTCAATACAAGCAGGAAGAGCAAAATCACCACCTGGAAGAGGTACTCGACCGAAAACTGATTGAACTGGCTCAACCAGCGTTGACATCAGCAGAATCGGTGTATGGTGAATTTACCGTACAAAACATCGACCGAAGCATTGGCACGATGTTGTCGAACGAGATTTCGAAAGTTTACGGTGGACCTGGTCTTCCCGAAAGTACGATTCACATCAAACTTCGCGGTACAGCAGGTCAGAGCTTTGGCGCCTTCAGCACAAGCGGTATTAAACTCGAACTCGAAGGCGATGCCAACGACTATTTCGGGAAAGGTCTTTGCGGTGCTCAACTGATTGTATACCCCGACCGAACAGCTCAGTTCAAACCGGAAGAAAACAGCATTGTCGGTAACGTTTCGTTCTATGGTGCTACGTCTGGCGAAGCCTTCATCCGGGGTATGGCGGGCGAACGCTTCTGCGTGCGTAACTCAGGGGCCAAAGTTGTGGTCGAAGGCATTGGCGACCATGGTCTGGAATACATGACAGGCGGACTGGCCATCATTCTGGGTAAAACAGGACGCAACTTTGCAGCCGGGATGTCGGGTGGTGTAGCCTATGTGTGGGATCAGGACGGCACGTTTGCCTCGAAAGTAAACGGCGAAATGGTAAGCCTGGAAAGCCTGACCGAAGAAGATCTGAGCATCGTTCGCGAATACGTTGACAAACACTTCCAGTACACGACCAGTAATGTAGCCCTGAACCTGATTCAGGATTGGGACAACCTGATTGGTCAATTTGTGAAGGTGATGCCCGGCGATTTCCGTCAGGCACTGGCTGGACGTGGCATCTCGCTGGCCGACCAGATCCGCGACAAAAATGTGGTTTATCAGGATATTACCGTCGATGTGACGCAGGGATAAGAACGAAGTAAAATGGGAAAACCTACCGGATTTTTAGAGTTTGCGCGTGAATTACCCAAAAAGCGCGCTGCACAGGATCGAATTCACGATTACAAGGAAATTGAAGTTCCTCATTCCGAACAGGATTCGCAGCGGCAGGCCGCTCGCTGTATGGATTGTGGCACGCCCTTTTGCCATAGCGGCTGTCCGCTGGGAAATATCATTCCCGAATTCAACGACGCAGTTTACGAGCAGAACTGGGCCTACGCCTACGAAATTTTAAGCTCAACCAACAACTTTCCGGAGTTTACAGGCCGTATCTGCCCTGCTCCGTGCGAAGCGTCCTGTGTGTTGGGCATTAACAAACCGCCCGTTGCCATCGAGTTCATTGAAAAGTCGATTGCCGAGGTTGCCTTTGAGCGGGGCCACGTTACCCCTAAAGTACCCAAAGAGCGGACGGGTAAACGGGTTGCTGTTGTTGGCTCTGGCCCTGCCGGTTTAGCAGCTGCGGCTCAGTTGAATAAAGCAGGTCATACGGTAACTGTTTTTGAACGTGCCGATCAGATTGGGGGGCTATTACGATACGGCATCCCTGATTTCAAACTCGAAAAATGGACCATCGACCGTCGGTTGGCGGTTATGGAAGCCGAAGGAGTAACCTTCAAAACCAGTGTTGATGTAGGCGTTGACCTGAAAGCCAAAGACCTTCTGAACGACTTTGATCTGATCATGCTCACCGGCGGCTCAACCGTTCCGCGTGACCTACCGATCAAAGGCCGTGAGCTGAAAGGCATTTACCCGGCGATGGAATTCCTGAGCCAGCAAAACAAACGGGTAGCTGGGCGCCCGGTTGAAGTGGACCACCGTGGCGTAAAATATGGTACTGGTGATCTCTTTGCCACGGATAAAAACGTAGTGGTTATTGGCGGTGGCGATACAGGTTCTGACTGTGTCGGTACTTCAAACCGACACGGAGCAAAAAGCGTTACGCAAATTGAACTGATGCCGATGCCTCCGAAAGAGCGGGCCGAAAGCACGCCCTGGCCAAACTGGCCAATGATGCTGCGGACCAGTACCTCACATGAGGAAGGCTGCGACCGGCATTGGTCAATCAATACCAAAGAATTCATCGGTGACGAAAACGGCAATCTGAAAGCACTTCGCATTGTCGACCTGACCTGGAAAAACGAAAACGGTCGGATGCAAATGGTGGAACTGCCGGGTTCTGAGCGCGACATTCCCTGCGAACTAGCCTTGCTGGCGGCTGGCTTCCTGCACCCACAACACAATGGTTTACTGGACGATCTGGGCCTTGAATATGATGAACGCGGCAATGTAAAAGCGCAGAATTACCAGACAACGACGAACCCCAAAGTATTTGCGGCTGGTGATATGCGCCGTGGTCAATCTTTGGTGGTTTGGGCTATTTCCGAAGGTCGCGAAGCGGCTCGGTATGCTGATCTATACCTTATGGGCGACACACAACTCGAAGCGAAAGCGGTATCGCTCATTGCTGTTGAGTAAAGTAAAACCTATACAAAATTTAAAAAGGCTCACCAGTACACTGGTGAGCCTTTTTAAATAGACACTTAATTTAAATTTCGTTGACTGTTAATCAGTCGCGTTTACATTCATGCGAAAACTAAACCGCATGACAATGAAATCAGTAAAACTTTCGCTGATTTGCTGCTACCTGATCAGCACAAACCTCCTCTCTTGTCTGGCTCCTGCCCAGATGAATTTACAGGGAAGTAACCCAAATATTAAAGTTGAATTGCTTTTCGAAGTTGATGGCTGTAAGGTCTATCGCTTCTACGATCGCCAGCAACCCCGCTATTTCACAAAATGCCAGAATGGCTCCAGTTCCGTGGGATGGCTGGAATCCTGTGGGAAAAACTGTACGTACTATGCCGAAAATGTTACCAGTTACCCCAAAAACGGTATTCCCTTGAAACCCTAAAACGACTTATAACGTAATTGACTCCTCTTTCTCGTCGTAGAACAGATAATTCAGCAGATCACAGTAGGGTTTGATGATGCGGCATCCCTTTACAATTTCGTCGACAAAATTCGGTTTCAGTACTTCTTTATCGGTATAGCGATGCATAAAGAACAGCTCTTTCCGGCGCAATAGATCAATTTCGGGGTGATCGGCCGGATAGCCTTTCGGCATTACTTTTAGCGTTTCACCATGCGCTTCGGGAAAGTACGCTTTGAATTCGTCGGCTTCGATGATGTCTTTCAATTCCTGAGCATTGTAGTCTACTTCCTGCCGAAATTTAGCCAGATTAGCCGGGGTTGGCTGCCACATGCCAGCGCCCAGAAACGACTGGTTATCAGGCTGGATATGCACATAATAATCGATACGACCCGAATGTCGTCCGCCCGGCCCAATAGCAAACGCCAGATTCGATTTATAAGGAGCTTTGTCCTTTGAAAAACGGATGTCGCGGTTGATTCGAAATATACAATCTTTGGCCGATGTATTGGCCAGTGGTTCAAATGGGCTCAGCTCTGCCAGAACCCGTTCGGTAACGCCCACCAGCTCTGCTTTAGCCGCATCATACCGACTACGATTTGCCTGAAACCAGTCCCGATTGTTGTTTTGAACGAGTTCACGCATGAACTCCAATGTAGCCGCTGTAAACGTAGATTTTGAAGCCGATTGTTTTGCCATAACTCCTCAAAGGTACAATAGAACACTGATTTTTGTGATAGTTATAGCAGATTATGTTTTAAGTAAAACACATCGATACGTTTTGATTTATCATTCGTATTCACGGTCCATACTGTCTGTTTTTCGTATTGATAGGATTCTGCATGTATTTAAGAGGATACTATTGGAATTTTTGTAAGATAGCAGCAAAATTTGTTACAAATCTTAGTGTACCCCAATGAATCGTATCGACTGTACAACGGCTGCTGCCGACGTTATCGACCAATTAAGGGCCCAGCATGGCCCACTGATGTTTCACCAGAGCGGTGGCTGCTGCGATGGGTCCTCGCCTATGTGCTATCCGGCTGGCGATTTTATTATCGGTTCGTCGGACGTTTGGCTCGGCCAGGTTCATGGGTGTGATTTCTGGATGTCGCAGGATCAATTCGAATACTGGCAGCATACACACCTGACCATCGATGTAACCCCTGGCCGTGGTGCCAGTTTCTCGCTGGAAATTCCACTTGGTATTCGGTTCATGATTCGGTCACGACTGTTCGAACCTAATGAGATGGCTCACCTCACACCAGTGCATGTCGGCCCTTTTGAAGAAGTACGTTAACGTTTATTCACTATAAACGATCGGCTTCCAGCCACAAAGTAAAATTAGATTAAACCATCAAAAAATATAATTAATAGACTGGCAATCAACTTGCTTTAACGGGATTCTATCTGTAGATTCGATTGAGATTCACTAACCGCTTACAGATATGAACCTACTAACGCGCATCGAGCACTGGGGCGACACGCATCACCCCGCCTGGACCGACGCCCTACGGATTATGCTGGGCATTATCCTGATTCTGAAAGGAATCAGTTTTATTAGTGACACTGCGTATCTGAACCAACTGGTCGGAGGAGTCCATTTTGGGCTTTTTCCGGTTATGGCCGTTCATTATGTTGCCTTTGCGCATCTGATGGGTGGCTTCCTGATCATGCTTGGGTGTTTGACCCGTCTGATGTGCATCCTTCAACTGCCCATTCTGGTTGCGGCAGTTTTCTTCGTAAATATCCGTCAGGGCTTTTCGCCCCTGAATTCGGAACTGTGGTTATCGCTTATTGTACTGGGCCTTTTACTGGCATTTACGGTTCTGGGCTCCGGGCGTTTTTCGATGGACGAGTACGTCAAACAACATGCCCATTGAACCGGGATTTAACGGATTTATGGATTAGCGGGATTTTGTTTTCGCTTCTTTGAAGCGTTTTGGCAAAATCAGATTTATCCATAAATCCGTTAAATCCTGGTTCAGAAAATATACCGGATCTGGCACCAGGGGATTTCTTCCTGAATGAGACGCTCAAAAATCTCGATCATTTTACGCTTTAACTGATGCTGGTATCGAATATTCCAGCCACCAAACTGGCTTACCTTACTCTCCTGTAATTCAGGCACCCACAGTAGTTCTTCAGCTTTGGGATTGATAGCCAGATTAGCCTGATGCTGCCACTGGTTATGGGTTAGAAAAATCACCTCGCATTTAAGCTGTTGGCGAACTTCCGGGCGTAGGGCAGCATCTAACTGACGGAATAAATCGCGGTAATCGTTTCGCCAGGCCTTTCGGTCACCGTCGGGTCCGGTATAGACAATAACCGGCGAAAAATTGACGTGTACTTCATAACCAGCGTCATAAAAATCATTGATAGCCGCCAGTCGTTTCTCTATACTATCAGTACGTACGTCGACCAGTTTACTCACGTGAGCCGGCATTAAACTAAACCGTATCCTCACTTTTCGCTCAGGATTGAAATTGAGCATATCCCGATTCACATACTTCGTCGCAAACGTCGCCTTGGCGCGTGGATGCGTCCGATAAAAATCAAATACCTGCCGAATGCCATCGGTTAAATCGTAGTCGACCGAGATATCCGAATTACAGCCAATGTCGTAGGTATACAACTGGTCATCGGTCTGATTAGGCACTTTAGGCCAGGGCAACGTATTAATGTGCTCATTGACCGTGGCGATGTTTTCCTCAACATTGGTGAAAAGCGTAATCGGATTCACCGTTTTATGACGATCTACATAGCAATAGGTACAACCGCCAAAACAGCCGTTTGCCAAACTCGGAGCGATGTAATCAGCACTTCGGCCGCTCCATTTAATGTCCTGGGTTTTCAGCCGACCCAAGACCAGCACATTCGATTTAACCTTAAAATGATTCAGTCCCAGATCAGGTAACCGATTATGCTGCTTTACTTCCAGTGCCTCAGCTTCGGAAAATTTTGCCAGCACAGCTTTGCCCCGACTGTTAAGGGCATCGGCGGTGTATAAGATTAACGACGGATTGAAATCGGGCATGAAGATACGTTGAGAGTATATACACTAAACGCTTTGAGAAGTTGCTAAGTTCACTACCGAACGAACCACAACTACCTAATTTTCAGAATATTATCACAATAATTTTCTTCAAAAACAGACTTCCCGGCTTCCCGCCTGTGCTAAACTATATGGAACTACTAACCTGTATAAGATCTCCCACTCTGCGTTGTCCCCATGCCGGATTAGTAGATCGAAGTTGGGTGGTGGCCGTTTGGATAATCCATTGCCTATGCTCCTCCTGATACGAGATATTGGTTATAGGCTCCACAATGGACGGTAATTCATCGTTGAGGCATTGTTCATCCTGCTCTACCTGACCCTGTACGACCCGAATGACCCGATTGGCCAATACCCGTGTATCCTGGGAATGATGACTAACCAGCAGCGTTGTGGTTTTCCATAGCTGATGAAGCGCTAACAGGACCTGCCGGAGTGTCTCACTAGCCTGCGAATCGAGAGCGGCAAATGGTTCGTCGAGCAAAAGTACCTGTGGTCGCCGAACCAGGGCGCGGGCCAGTGCAACCCGCTGCCGTTGCCCGCCCGACAACTGAGCTGGCTTCTGATTCATAAACGCACGGAGCCCGGTTATATCGATCAATTGATTCACAAAGTCCTGATCTCCTTTTGGGGCGGCAAACTGAATGGCCTCCTGCACGGTCATGTTTGGAAAGAGTGCCGTATCCTGAAATACATAGCCAATGGACCGTTTTTGTGGGGGCAGGTTAATTCGCTGCTGCGTATCCAGCCAAACCCGATCATCAACGGCAATTCGTCCGCTATGAGGCATCTCTAAACCAGCAAGCAGTCGAAGTAAGGTAGTTTTGCCAGCGCCCGAAGGCCCGGTTAACACTGTTAGACTGCCTGATTCTAAGGCGATTCGCATTTTCAACTCGCCAGGTCCTTCCGTAAACAAACGCGGCATCGTCAGGTCGATTTCGATCATACAGTTACCCGTTTATTTACGAAATAGACCAGTAATAAAATAGCAAACGATAGCGCTAACAACAGCGCAGCATACGCATGGGCCGTTTGGAAATGCAGTAATTCGACCTCATCATAAATGGCTATCGACGCAACGCGCGTTTGACCCGGTAGATTGCCGCCAATCATCAGCACCAGCCCAAACTCCCCTATCGTATGAGCAAAGGTCAGAACGATTCCTGTCAGTAAGGCGGGTTTACAATTAGGTAATAGCACTCGCCACAACGTCCGGCTCGGTGACTGACCCAGTGTGTAGGCCGCTTCGCGCCAGGATACAGGCAGGTTTTCGAGCCCAGCCTGAACTGGGTGCACCATAAACGGCAAACTATAAAGCAACGAGGCTACGACCAGCCCTTCGAACGAAAAAACAAGTTGTAGGTTCAGGTGATGCAGTAACCAGGCACCGAAACCACTCGCCGGGCTAAAGGTAAGCAATAAATAAAAACCAACGACAGAGGGTGGCAACACCAATGGCAGGCTAATGATGGCTTCTACTACAGGCTTAAGCCGAAACTGGCTTAAGGCCAGCCAACTGGCCAGCGGCACGCCTATCAACAACAGCAATACGGTCGTGATGCTGGCAAGGCGTAACGTCAGCCATATAGGTTCCCAATCGATGGGCATAGGAGAACGGAAGAAAATGCCGTAATGAACAAGAATTTTTCTACTACGGCTTCAATTGATAACCAAATTTCTGCAAAATACGCTGGGCATCCGGGCTACGCAAAAAAGCCATAAATTGTTCGGCAGCTTTCGGCTGTGTTGTTCGTTTCAGCACGACTACCCCCTGAGCGATGGGTGCATACCCCCTTTGTGGTACATCGACCCAGTGACCCCGCTTGGCAAGGGTTGGGTCAAGCACGACCGATTTGGCCGTAAACCCAACTTCAGCCGCTCCCGACAGGATGTATTGATTTACCTGCGAAATACTTTCCCCGTAAACGATTTTGGCCTGTACAGTAGCCAGCAGCTTTTTCGCTTTCAGAAAGCCAATAGCGGCTTCACCATAGGGCGCTGTAGCCGGATTCGCGATGGCTATATGGCGCACCGAAGGATCAGATAATACGTTCAGGTTGGTGGACACCGGCAGTTCGCCCATAGTCCAGAGCACCAGTGACCCATATGCATACACAACCGGAGCCGCTGTGGTCAAGCCTGCTTTGTGAAGCGTTTGCGGATAGTCCATATCGGCCGACAGAAACACATCGTACGGTGCCCCCTGCTGAATCTGGGTGGTCAGTTTGCCCGATGAGTTAACAATCGTTTCAACCGTAACGCTTGTTTTTTTCTGAAAAGCGGTCTTCAGCTCCTCCATAACAAACTGAGCATTAGCCGCCACGGCTACCCGAAGTGGCTGAGCCCGAAGAAAAAGCGGGCACAGCAAAAGAAATAATACGAGTTTTTTCATTCAAGTTAGTTCGCAACCTTCACCTCAAGCATGTTCACCTGCCGAACCCAGCGGGCCATTTTTTTCTCGCCGGGCACAACGAGTCGATACGGGCCGACGTCCTTACTTAAGGGCTCCCCATCGACACGATCGACCAATAGAATAGACCGACTAGCAAATTCCGGGTCGAGTTCGGGCAGGGCAAATACGGCTTCGTAGTCATCGGCCGCTTTGACGATCACATATTTTCGCAGGTTTTTCCCTCGTAGTTGCCCACCCATGGTAACGCCTGCCTGCTTAAGCAGTTCCGACACAGGCACTCCCGAATACTGGTGTTCCTTTTCGTCGTGGTCTTTAGCCGTTACGGTTGTATGCGGCATCTCCTGCAAATCAGTTGCCTGCCAGGCTAAGGGCTTCGTGACTTCGCCAGAGATCGTCAGAACGGTTTGGGCCTGACTACTGAGGCATACGATAACCAGTACTCCGGCAGCCATCATCTTGCCTATGCCATTTCGTAAACGTAGCGGATTCATTCGGCTTGTCTATTAATCGTTATATCCATACAAACATAACGATTGTTTTGGTTCGATTCGGGCCGATGTGTCAATTTTGGCATTTAACTTAGCCAAACAAAGTTACCTTCTGTTTCTGAGCGCAGGTGTCGGACCAATGAAGCAGTTATGTATTTCGGATCATGAGTCAACAAAGTCGTTATTACTGGCAAATCCAATTTGCCTACCTGGCAGGTAGCTGTCTATGTTTAGCCCTGCTGCTCTGGCTTCCGAAAAATCAGGAATGGCTTATGTCGACCGTGGAGCGATTTTATAACCAACGGCAGCGGCTGGCCAGTCAAACCAGTCTTTCGGCACGCCTACTGGAAGGGTATGGGGATGCCTACACGTTTACGTCACTAATCCAGCAGCGCTGCGGACCGGACGATTACTTTCTAATTCCCCCCCAGCAATACCTAATCCGTAATGCCTGGCAACAGGGGAAGGAAACGGGGTACGTCTGGCTCTATCCAAGTGTGCTGTATTATCACCTGGGCAAATCGGTTCATTTGATTGATATGACAACCCCGGACTCGCTACTTCAGCGAGCAACCCATACCTTTTGGGCCTACGACAATAAGCTTTTTCTACTGACCTTCAAGCCCCACAATCGACCACTGGTTCTCAGTGAGTTTCGCAAATACGATCCCCATTTCTTCGCCTACACACCCGATCAGGCTCGTCGTTATCATCGTTCCAAACCATGAGTTTTTCCATTTTTTTCGTACTCATCACACAGTTTCTCATTGGTTTCGGACTGATAACTCGCTTACGCCCAGTTGCCAACGGGTATAGTTTACTGGGGCTGTCCATGCTTATGGGTTTAGGGATTAGTTCGGGGTTACCGTTTTTGCTGGAATTTACCCACCTGCCCATTGCCCGAGCACCCCTATTTATCGGGCTGGCTCTACTAGCCTGTCTATCGCTTATAGGGCTACGGCATCGTGGAGCCTATCTGCGGAGCCTGTTCCCCCGATCACACCTGACGGTTCGCTTAGGTGAGTTACCATTTCTGGCGTTCTGGGGGTACCTCCTGTTCATTAGTGCCTGGAAATGTGCCTGGTATCCTAACCTTCCGTTCGATACGATCGTAGGCCCCGATCTGGTAGCTACGTTTGCCGTTAAAGAGCACACCCTCGTATCGTCCGTGTTTACCAGTCACCTGCCGTCGGTATCGGTGTTCAGCAACCAGCCTTTTTACGCACCATTCACCGCGATGCAACAAGTTCTGTACCTATTGGCAGCGGATGGCGTTGGCCCATATGCGTTCGGGAAAATCTGGCTTACCATACTGGTCATTTCATTTGGGCTATTTATGTATGCCGAGTTGCGAACACAGATCCATCCCTTGCTGGCGGGTTTACTCATCACCCTGCTCGCCTGTAGCCCCGAATTATTTGCCTATACTTTTCTCGTGCAGACCGACTGGGCCAATGCAGCTTTCTTTGTGGCAGGGGTTGTGCTTTTACAAACGTATCTGAACGATCAACAACGAGGGGCTTTTACCGCTGGTATGCTTTTCCTGGCGCTGTCCTGCTGGACACGTACCGAAACGATTCTCTTTATCCCGATCGGCTCTCTACTGATCGTTGCCCAAACAGTAGCTGCCCGTAGAATACTGGCGATTCAAGACGCAGCGCTCCTGCTGCTGGTATGCTCAATTCCGGTATTATTCTGGAACTACGGCTTTTTACGAGGCTATGTTCCATTACCTCCCCACACCCACTTAGGTAGCATTCATGCAGCACCAACTTCCTATGTTGGAAACCTGCTAACCATCTTTCAGGGTATGACCGAGCAAGTTGTCTTTCACGATACCTACTGGAACTATGCCGTTTATGTCTTTTTCGCCATCACATTACTAAATCTGGTCTTCTTTCGGGATACACGAGGGCTTTCTACTTTGTTCTGGATTTTCGGCATGTATATGCTTTTCGGTCTGCTTATCCTGCATGTCGACGGTGCCAATATTCCCTATACATTCCGGCGTGGATTCTTCAAGCTCCTATTGCTGATGTACGTTTATCCAGGATCAAGCTCATTATTCCTATGGTTATCGGGTTGGTTGTCTCATTGGGAAGGACAATCCGTAAAACCAGCCCATTAATTACCTATAGAATCCCTGCTCTTGGGTAATGTTTACTGGTTTGTTGTCCGAAAACGGGTAGAGAACGTCTAAAACCGGTTTACTATACACTGTCTGGCTCCTCACGTATGACTTCACTCAATCGGTACGGCACATCCGTTTTTATTCTTTTTATCTTTTTTCTCGGTGTTGATTCGGCGTTTCCTCAATCGCGGAATACGAATCGTAACCCTAAGTCGATTCGCCTGTTTTTGATCGGGAATAGTTTTTCGCAGAACGCATCGAGATACCTGCCTGAACTGGCCAAAGAAGGTGGCCATACGCTTGTGATCGGTCGGGCGGAACTCGGTGGAGCGCCATTACAACGGCATTGGGAACATGCGGAGGCTGCTGATCGAAATCCTGACGATCCGAATGGCAAACCGTATGGCGGCAAATCGCTGAAAATGCTGTTGTCGGACGGAACCTGGGATGTGGTCACGATTCAGCAGGCTTCAATTCTCTCAGGCGATGTAAGCACCTATCAACCCTACGCCCGAAAGTTGTACGACTACGTTAAACAGCTACAGCCCAACGCAACGGTTGTTTTTCATCAAACCTGGGCCTACCGATCCGATTCGAAGGATTTTAGCCGCATTGCCAAAGGGGATTCAGCGAATAATGCCCGGCAAATGTGGGAAAAATCAAGGGCGGCCTATCACACCGTTGCCGATGAACTGGGGGTACCCATTATTCCAAATGGCGATGCATTCTGGCATATCAGTTCCAGCAAGAAATGGGGGTATCATCCCGATGCCGCGTTTAACGCTTCTTTGGCTCAGCCGTCCGCTCTCCCCGACCAAACACGCTCATTACATGTGGGCTTTAGCTGGAACAACGGCAAGCTGGGGTTTGATTCACACCATGCCAATGCGGCTGGCTGTTACCTCGGCGGACTGGTCTGGTATGGCTTTCTGTTTGGGGAATCCCCCGTGGACCTAACCTTCACTCCTGCCGAAGTCGACAAAGATTTTGCCCGCCAACTTCGAAAAACGGCCTGGTCAACCGTGAAGAAAGAAGGTCGGAAATACAGGAATCCTTTGGTCCACTAAACTGCTTCGGATTACTTCATCGCCCTGACAATCAGCCGCACAAGCTGGATTAACACGACGGGAGCAATACCAGACGCCAGAATCAAGCTAAATTCGGTGGTGGTCATGGGCTGAATATTGAGTATGTCGTGCAACACCGGAACGAAATAGGTGAATGCCAGAATGGCCAGACAAACTATCAGGGCGTACCAGATATAGCGGTTTCGTGTGATCTCGTTGACGAAAAACGATCGCTCAGAATGCAGGTTGAACACATGCATGAGTTGCGCAAACGATAAGGCATAAAACGTCAGGTTGTTGCCTTCATCCGGGTTCAACCCTAACAGCCGGGTTCCGATCCCATACGTTCCGAGCACCGCAGCCGTCATCGCCAAGGCATACAGAACCAAAGTCCGCCAGTCGCGGGTGTCCATAATGGGTGTTTTCGGATCACGGGGAGGCCGCTCCATCAGGCTGGCATTTTCGCGACCAACGCCCAGGGCCAACGCCGGAAAAACGTCAGTTACGATGTTGATAAACAGAATTTGTAACGGTAATAAGGGCGTTCCCACATTCAGGAAACCGGCAAACGTAACCACGAAAATCTCGCTCAGGTTACACGACAGCAGAAACAGCACGAATTTGCGGATATTCTCAAAAATAACCCGTCCCTGTGCGATAGCGGCCACAATTGACGAAAAGGAATCATCTTTTAGTACCATGTCGGCGGTTTCAGCGGCTACCTGTGTACCCCGCAACCCCATCGCAATGCCAATGTCGGATTTCTTGAGGGCAGGGGCATCGTTCACACCATCGCCCGTCATGCCTACAATATGGCCCTTTTGCTGGTACAACTCGATCATGTCGAGTTTCTGCGCCGGACTGACACGGGCAAACACCCGGCAGTTGAGCAGTTTTTCGGTTTCGTCGGCCGTAAGCTGATCAATTGGTTTAAGGTCTTTTCCGGTCAGAACGATTTCTTCGCCAGGTTCGATCAATTTCACTTTCGAGGCAATGGCGAGGGCTGTGGCGGGATGGTCGCCGGTGACCATGATCACCTTGATGCCCGCTCGTCGACACGATTCAAGCGAAGGTGTCACCTCCGTTCGGGGCGGGTCCAGAAAGCCGATCAGCCCCAGATACGCCAGATCATTATCCGCAAAATCATCGCCGGGTACAGTCGTTTTATCCGTCTCGCGATACGCAAAAGCGAGCGTACGTAACCCATCGGCCGCCATCTTTTCCGAAAGCTCGTACTGCTTTTTCCGAGTGTTTTCGTCAATAGATGTAGAACGATTCAGAATCTCTTCAGCGGCCCCCTTCACAGCTATCACGTATCGACTTTCGTGCTCATGCAGCGTACCCATGATGCGGGTATCGGAACTGAACGCTTTTTCGGCCCTGCGTGGATAATCCCGGTTGATTTCATCAGGATTCTGGCCAGCCGCCATCGCAAATTTCAGTAGAGACACTTCTACCGGATCGCCTACTTCCCTGGCTTTTCCATCCACAACATCGTAGTCGGCATTGTTGCAGAGCACACTGATCAGAACCAGCTTCTGAAACACGTCCGACTCCACAATTTCATGGTTGCCAGTTATAATCTGAAGCGTTTGGGCTCCGGCATCCGCCTGTACTTCAGCCGATAGATCAGGTAGTTGTATGGTGTTGACCTCAATGCGATTCTGGGTAAGCGTGCCGGTTTTATCCGTAAATATCACGTTAGTCCCACCCAATGTTTCGACCGCCGATAACCGTTTGACGATGACTTTCTTGGTAGCCAGCCGCAGCATCCCATAGGCCAAGGCAATGGTGGCTACCACCGACATGCCTTCTGGAATAGCAGCAATCGCCAAAGCCAGTGCCGTTTCGATCAGCCGGAGCGGCTCTTCTCCCCGAATCAGACCGACAGTCAAAAACAGCGTAGCCAGCCCAACTGTTACCCAGATCAGTACGTTGGCCAGTGCGTCCAGCTTTTCTTCGAGCGGTGTTGCCGACCGTTTAGCTTCTTCGACCATCGTGGCAATTTTCCCTAACTCGGTTTGCTGGCCAATTCCCGTTACGATGGCCCGCCCATTTCCGGCCGTTACCGCTGTCCCTTTGAACAGCCGATTGAGCTGGTCGCCCAATGGTGCGTCTTCGGCGGGTATCGCCGTCTGTTTTTCGACGGGTAGCGACTCCCCCGTCAGTGCCGATTCATCGACCTGCAACTGATTGACCTGAAACAGATTCGCATCGGCGGCCACCAGATCTCCCGCTTCAACCACCAGTATATCGCCAGGGGTTACGTCTTCGGAGGCAATTTCGCGCACGCGCCCATCGCGCAGTACCCGAGCGGGTGTGCTATCCAGCTTTCGGAGCGCGTCCATTGACTGCCGGGCGTTCCATTCCAGTACAAAACCTGTCACGGCATTGATCAATAGTACGGCCAGTATCGCAACGCCCTCGACGGTATCGCCCAGAAAAAAGGAGATCCCAGCCGCCACCACCAGTATATAGACAATCACACCTGTAAACTGGCGCAGCAGGATCGTCAATGCACTTTCACGTTTAGTTTCCTGCAGGGCATTGGATCCAAATTCCTCCAGTCGGGCGTGGGCTTCTTCGGCCGAAAGCCCTTTTCTGGAGTCAGTGGCTAAGTCCTGAAAAAGTTGCTCTACATCAACCAGATAAGGCCGATCGGGAATGGTAAGATTTGGCATAACTGAGCATTTGGAACAGAGCAGCAAAGTACCATTTTAATCCCGTTTTAATAACACCGCACTTTTCTTTCCCCGATTCGTTATGCGCTACCCAAAGAAAACACTATTGACCGAAGAAGCGTAGGTACATTACCGATCTACCGACTATTTGTAGTTGATCAAAGATTTCTTTAGCTTATTTTTAAGCGTAAAGTCAACGACTATTCACGAAAAAGACGTTCTGCCATGCCAGCCGGTATCCCGATTGAAGTAGACAGCGCCGTTACGACCATTATTGTTCAACGCCCTTACAAACATCAGGTGGAGGCTTATGAACATTGGCTACAAGAGATTGTACCCCTGGCTCAGTCAGCGCCAGGCCATCGGGGGGTGAATATCATCCGGCCACACGGCACGAGTGATGAGTACACCATTGTTCTGCACTTTTCATCGGAAACGAATTTGCGTAACTGGCTGGACAGTGATACCCGCCGACGACTGATTGAGCAGGTACGACCCCTACTGAACACGGACGAAACGATCGATATTAAAACGGGGCTGGAATTCTGGTTCACGCCACCTAAGCCCAGCAGCAAAACGGCTCCCTCTTACAAGCAATTTCTGATTACCCTATCGGCCATTTACCCGCTTTCGATGCTTGTTCCGTGGCTTCTTTCGCCCGTTTTTGCCGCAGTTCCTTTTTTGTCAATATTAGCTTTCAGAGCCTTGCTAACCAGCGCCGTCATTGTTGGGTTGATGACGTTCGTGATTATGCCTCGCTACGTCCGACTGGTGGCAAAATGGCTTTTTCGATAAACCGGCTGGTTACGGAAACTCAATCAGGAACTCGGTCCAGCCATCGGGTTTGGTCTGGAGGGAGAATTGGACGTGGTGATTCAGGAGAATTTCACGGGTTACGGTCAGGCCGATTCCCTGCCCATCGGGTTTAGTGCTGTAAAACGGATTGAACAAATTAGCTACTGCCGATTCAGGAATCGGTTGGCCGTTATCGCGAATTATCAACGCATTAGCCGCCCCAAACACGTCAACCTGATCGCCTGACTTACAAGCTTCCAAGGCATTTTTAATAATATTCACCAATACCTGTTCAAGCTGTTCAACATCCACAGATTGGGCGTTGGCCCCCTCTGATTTATAGGTCAGGCTGACCTGTTTTCCTTCGGCCTGCTGTTGCATCAGCCGCACAACATTTCGGGCAATGTCATTGACATCGGCAGACTGGCGCTGGGGTTGCGGAAGTCGAACCACATCGGCAAACCGACGCATAAAGTGATTCAGGCGGTCGTTTCGTTCAACGGCCACACGCAAGGCATGTTGTACATCCGGCTCATCGACATACGATTGAGTAACCCCCAGGATGGAATTGACCGCACCAATGGAGTTGTTCACTTCATGCGCCATCATCCGAATCACCTTGCTGTAGGCGCTTTTTTCAGTCGCCAGAATCTCCGGCGTTAACTCTTCGATAATCAGGAATGACCGCCGGAAGCCCCGATCCATAAAATTCGACCGTTGTACTTTATAGGTTTCGATTCCGTTAGGTTTCATTACGCGTGAGTCACCATCGGTCATGTCGGCCATTTGGGCCAGCAGCGAAAACCCGATCTGATCCAGTGGTTTGCCTACCACGTCGTCGGGCTGTACCGACAGCAGTTGACAGGCTCGCGGATTAATGGACGCAATCTGCCCGTCGAAATCGAAAATCAGGATGGCAATCGGAGCCGCTTCGATCAGTTTTTCCAGAAAAAACTGCTGCTCAATCTGTCGGGTGCGTTCCTGGCGTAGCTGGTCGATCATCAGGTTATACACGGTTATGAGTTCATCCACTTCCCGATTTCCGGTCGGTACGAACTTGACCGTAAAGTCCTTGTCCCGAATGGCTTCTATTCCTGACGCGATAAATTCGGACGGCTGTTGAAACTGGCGGTAAATGCTGACGGCCATATAAATGGACAGCAATAGTCCCAGTTCGCTGGCAATAAACCAGGGCTTGTTCTGCTGTAAAAGCAGATACAGCAGCCCAGCTATCGCCACATGAACAGCAATAATATACAGCAGGTAACGGGTTCGAAAGCTAATGTGCATGGTGCAGGGGGCGTGGGGCGAGGTGCAGGGGGCGTGGTACAAGGTGACTAAGTCCCGCTCCACGCTCCGTGCACCTCGCCCCACGCTAATCTTCAGCGTACGGAATACCAAATTTCTCTAATCGGCGGTAGAGTGCAAAACGGGTGATGCCCAATGCGCGCGCTACTTTCGCTACCCGGTTCTGGTGAAAAGCCATTGCCCGCTGAATCATCTGGTATTCCATTTCTTCCAGGGTCATCGTGCCAACATCGGGCAGGGAATGGGGTGCCAGGTGCGGGGTACTGGTCATTTGGGGAAGGTTGCGCTCGAAATCGTCGGTTTGTAACTCATCGTTGGGTGAGAGCAGAACGGTGCGCTCCACCACATTTTTAAGCTGACGAATATTGCCCGGCAATGGCAGATTTTTGAGCCACTTCTGGGCAGTAGCGCTTACCCGTAAATCGGGTCGGTTGTAAATGGTTTTAAGGTTACTGACAAAGTAGTTAACCAGCAACGGAATGTCGCCGGGGCGCTCTCGCAGGGCAGGCAAACGAACGGTAATCAGGTTAATACGGTAAAACAAATCTTCGCGAAACTGGCCTTTACTGACCATCTCTTCCAGATTCCGGTTGGTGGCGCAGATAACCCGTACATCGACCGTTCGGGATTTACTACTCCCCAGCGGCTCAAACGTCCGGTCCTGTAATACCCGCAGCAATTTCACCTGACTAGCCGGATCGAGATCGCCAATTTCGTCCAGAAAAATCGACCCTTTATTGGCCAGTTCAAACCGACCGACGCGATCCGTTTTTGCATCGGTAAATGCACCCCGTACATGCCCAAAGAGTTCACTCTCAAAAAGCGTCGATGAAATACCGCCCAGGTTGACTTTTACAAATGCCTGCCGCTTCCGTCGGCTATTCTGGTGAATAGCTTCGGCAATCAGTTCTTTACCTGTTCCACTTTCTCCCGTAATCAAAACGGGCGCATCGGTTGGCGCCACCCGTCCGATAGTAGTCAGAATGTCCAGCAGGTTAGGATCTTCCCCAACGATATTCTCAAACTGAAACTGTTGGTCGAGTTTACGTCGGTTGGGTGAAGCTGGAGCCGCCTGGGCCAGATTCAATGCCGTCCGCACCGATTGTACAAGGTGGTCGTTTTGCCAGGGCTTCGTTATAAAGTCTTTAGCCCCTGCCTTCATGCCTTCTACAGCCAGATCGATACTCCCCCAGCCCGTTATCAGGATCACCGGCACATTAGGCAACCGCTCCCGAATCCGGCGCAGCAACCGCAGTCCGTCATCGCCCGATGTATCGACGGAGAAATTCATGTCCAGCAGAATGGCTTCGGGGGTTTCCTGATCCAGGACCTCAAACGTCTCGAACGGCCCATCGGCCAGCCTAACTGGAAAGCCTTCTTTCCGAAATAGGAGCGAAAGAGACGTTTGAATAGCAATATCGTCGTCGATGATGAGAAGCATGATGGTAAAAATCTGTAGAGACGACATACCTGGCGTCTCCCGACCGTATGGCGTTTGCAGCCGTTTTTTAAAGATTTAAGGGAGACGACCCCGTTGCTGACGCAAAGGAGACGCAAGGTATTGCGTCTCTACTCTTCATGCAAGGCCACGGCGGGTTGAATCAGGGCTGCCTGACGGCTGGGGAATAAGGCGCAGAGTGTAACGATTCCGTAAATAACGGCGATGGCGATCAGGATAGCCGTAATATATACCCCAGCCTGCAAATCGAACACGTTGAGAATTGGAAACTGAGCCGCAAAGAGCAAACCGATGAGCATAGCAAGGGTAGCCAATACCCAGATTTCACCGATGAACTGCGATGCAATCCCACTGCCCGTAGCCCCAATGGCTCGGCGTAAGCCAATTTCGCCCCGTCGTTTGGCGATGCTCAGGTTCAGGACACCGAATAATCCCAATGATACATTGATCAGCAAAAACCCGGATATAATGGACGCAATGATAACAGGCACCAGCACCAGGTTATGTTGATTCTTTCGGGAATCGGTCTGATAGTCGACCTCTACGCTCCAGCCTTTCACCATCGTGGCAATATCCTTTACCACTTTCGCTTCGAATACGGCATCCGTTCCCGGCTTCACCCTGATCAGCATAGTGTTGTTCCAGGAGTCCTTTGCGTTTACTAATTCAAAGTAGGCGGGTTTATTCGACATAAATTCACCTTTGGCTTTGAAATTATCAACGACCCCCACCACCTTAAGCCGTTCGCCAACCACTTTACCCAGCGCGTTTTCGTCGCCAAAAAGCCCTTCTTTCGCCTTCTGGTTGATTACGATGGGCCAATATTTACCCACGCTATCTGTATGCCGATACCACTTACCCGCTACAACGGGCATTTCGAGTGTTTTGGCAAAATTTTCATCAGTCACATAATGATCAGCCAATACATGACGCTTGTTGTATTCGATGCCATTATTCATCTGATTAGCCGAAAACGGGAAATTACTGCTCATCCGCGAAACCGATTCCACTTCCGGGTAAGTGTTTAATCGCTGGACAATTCGCTGGACTTTATCCGCCAGTTCGGTCGTGTCCTGATTCGTATTCAGGCCGATTGCCCAAACCCGTTCGTACGAGAAACCCAGCGGTTCGCGGTAATTGCCGACGTTCACGACGATCAGCGTGGCCAGACCAAATAACACCATAAACGAAGCCCAGATTTCGACAATCAGCAGCATGTGGGTCTTCTTCTTATTCCAGATGAGTTTAAAGAGATGTTGTAGCATCATGATAAAGGGTGAAAGAGTGAATGAGCGAAAGAGCGGATGGGTGAAAAATAATGGATAGCGAACAGTTCGCTCTTTCACTCATTCACTCTTTCGCTCTTTAAGATTTCAGTGCTTCGGCAATGGTAAGTTTCGACATGCGCAGGGCGGGGAGTACGCCCGACAGGAAACCGAAAATCAGACAAACCAGGATACTGATTAGAAAGACGCTCAGGTTAATGGTCAGATCGGCGTAGGCGATCCAGCCACTGCTGTTGATGAAATAGATCACGATGCTCGTCAGCAAGAGGGCAATCGCCCCGCCTATGAACGTGATGAAAATATTCTCGATGATAAACTGCCAGACCAGTGTGCGAACGGGCGCCCCGAAGGCTTTACGAACGCCAATTTCCGACCCACGTTCCATAATCCGGCTCACGTTGACGTTCACTAAGTTGATCGCGGGTAATCCCAGCAGCATGAACAGGATAAATCCGATGACACCAAACAGAATCGCCTTGAGACCGGGGCCACCATCTATAATCTGACCGATGAAATTCTCTGCGTAAGGCTCCGATTTTACTTCCAGGGTAGTGTATTTGTACCCATTTTCGACACCCGGCAACGGAATCTGGCTAATGCGGCTTTGAAACTCCTCGTTTATAGCCGGTAGGTCCGATTTGTCTCTGGCGAGCAGAATACTCATGAATCCACCCCGCATCCCGTCTCGCTGGTAGTTGCTTTTAGGCGCCGTGTATGGAAAATAAACGTCGGCGCAGGTTACCGGCCGGGTAACGGGACTGCCTTTCACAACGCCAATTACCTTATAGTGGATGTTTTCGATATCAACGTCTTTGCCAATAACGGATTCAGTTGCGTCAGAAAAATACTGTTTCCTGAAATCGTCCGTAATGACCACTACGTAATCGCCATTGGCAATATTCTGTTCGTTGTAAGGCTTACCCTCCAGAAACTTAAAATCCATCACCTGCCAGAAATCGGCGTCGGTAAATTTGGTTTTCAGCTTAATTTTCTGCGAACCCACGTAGGCATTGGAACTATTGAAGGCGGAAAAAATGGTTACCCGTTCGGGCGTTTTCAGCGTTTTAGCGTAATTCGTCAGAAACTTAAAACTCATTGGCCCGGAGCTTCTGCCCGTGTGGGCCGAGTCGCGCTGAACCATCAGCATCAGGTAAAGCGAGCGGTCACGCTTCATTTCAGGGTAATGCGTTCCTACCAGGTGATCCAGAAAGGACGTCAGCACCATTAGCACCGTCAGGGTCAGACTAATGCCGAAGAGCGTAATGAAGGTATAAAACGGATGCCGCAGCAAAACCTTCCAGGCGATTTTTATATAATTTGTTAGCATGATTAAAGAGCGAAAGAGTGAATGAGTGAAAGAGCGGAGGGCAGAGTGAGGAGGAAAATTGTGAACCGTTACTTGGCGCTCTTTCACTCATTCACTCTTTCGCTCTTTACAGTACTTGCGTCCCATCAAATAACCTTACCAGGCGGTGGGTGCGTTTGGCCATTTGTTCGTCGTGCGTCACCATCACAATGGTAGCCCCGTCGTTGTTGAGCTGCTGGAGAATATTCATGATTTCGTTGCCCATTGCACTATCGAGGTTACCCGTGGGCTCATCGGCCAAGATGATGTCAGGATTACCAACGATGGCACGGGCAATGGCCACACGCTGTTTCTGCCCACCCGACAATTGCTTGGGAAAATGCTTCATCCGGTTGCTTAAGCCCACTTTCATCAGGGCATCTTTCGCGTATTCCTGACGCGGGCGCCCGTTGGCCGAACGATACAGGAGCGGGATCTCGACGTTATCGAGTACCGACAGATCGTTGATCAGGTGGAAGCTCTGAAAAATGAAGCCAATCTTCTGATTCCGTAGTTGTGCCAGTTCTTTGTCGCGGTACTGCGTAACGGCCTGTCCATCAATCTCGACAGTTCCTTTCGAGGGTTCATCCAGCAGGCCCATCACGTTCAGGAGCGTACTTTTACCACAACCCGACGGCCCCATGATGGAGACAAACTCGCCTTTCCGGATATTCAGGTTGATGTTGTTTAGTGCCAGCGTCTCGATGGTGCTGGTGCGGTACACTTTTTCGATGTTTTGGAGGTGTATCATGGTTTTTGGGGGAGGAAGGAGGAGAAAAGAAAGGGAGGAAAGGATTACAGGATTCAGCGTTCATCCCTTCCCCTTTCTTCTCTCCTCCTTCATTTAATTTTCTGGTTTGTTTCAAAATCGTATAAGGTCAATAAACGCAGGGTAAAATGCGCCTGCCAGAAATCGCGCAGAGCGAGGATGGCATCCCGACGGGCGCGGTCTTTTTCCTGCGTGGCAATACTTAAATCGGTCACACTCAAATCACTGAGCCGAAAGCGATCCTGCGCGATCTGATAGCGATTCTGCCCGATCTGGTCGGCCTGCGCCGTGAGCGTTACCTGCTGGCGAAGCATCTGAAGGAGCGTCACCTGCGTAAAAATTTCCTGTTCAAACGTCAGCTTATCCTGCTCCACCGTCTGCTGGGTCAGCTCACGATTCGCTTTTGCGGTTTCGACTGTTGCCTGCGCGCGGCCCCAGGTCATAATGGGTAGGGTAAACTGCAACGAAATGTATTCGCGGTTCTGCGGTTTCACATAAATATCCCCCAGATTTGGCCCCTGATTCGACAACCCGTACCCTGCTGTTAACAAGGCATTCAGGCCGTTATTTTTGCGGGCCTTGTCTAGGTCGCGGTCGGCTTCCAGCTGCCGTCGGCGGAAAGCGATGGCGGCCGAACGGTTGGCCGTGGCTTCATCGAGCGCCCGCTTCACATCGACATTCAGTACGGGCAGTTGACCTGGAATAACCAGTTCGAACGGGCGATCATCACGCGCTCCAATAAACGTTTTGAGTTTTAGCGACGCTACTGCCGCCGTCTGCTGAGCCGAAGCCAGATCTTTTTCGGCACTGAGCACACTCATTTTCAACTGCAACAGGTCGTTCTGTGAAATCCGGCCCAGGTCCAATTTGTGCAGCGCAATTCGGTACAGGGTATCGTTGTTGGCCCGGTTCGTTTCAGCAATTTGCAGATTCACCTGGGCCACCAGCAGATCAAAATACAGGGTCGTAGCCGATAACGAAACCTGCTCCAGATTTTCAATAAGCTGCTGATTCCCTTCAGCATACAGCAATGGCTGAATCCGACGATCCCAACGCATGACATTGAATTGAAAAAGTGGCTGGGTCAGCCCAATACCAAACGGGACACCGTTATAGAGGGTATTGTTCTGGATAAAATTATCGAACCGCTGAATCTGTTTCTGGATAAAAATGGTCCCGCCTGTGGGAGCAATCGTCTGGCTAAGCGATAAATTCAGCGTCGAGTTGTTGTATGAAACGGGTTCAAATCGAATGTTTCCATCGGGCTGCACTACCTGAACATACGATCGGGTGAAATTCGGCAAGGTTCCGTCCAGGCTAAGCTGGGGTTTGAACTGGGCCAGAAACGAGCGGTACGACCAGACATTGGTACGCTGCTGGGTAGCGGCCCGTTTCGATGCCACTGACTGCCCGTGCGCCAGTTGCAATACCTCGCTGAGCGTCATCACCTGTGCCTGTCCGAAGGATTGCCCCGCCATCGCCAGTAAGCCGAAAAGAAAGATGTAGAGACGGTTCATGGGGCTAACGTTTCGGGGTAATCGTAATGTCTTCCAGATGCTCGTACTCGCTCAGGTCCGTCAGAATGATCTGTTCTCCCGGCTGAAGTCCCTGCTTAATCTCCACGAAATTGAAGTTGGAGAGGCCGATGGTCACTTCCCGTCGATGAGCCACCTTCTCCCCTTTCGGCAATACATAGACAAACTGTTTCCGCTTTCCCTTAAACGCGGGTCCATTCGCCACCCGAACGGCATTGGCGGTACGGTTGGTTACTATAAACACATCGGCCTTCATGTTGGGCCGCAACGAGGTATGACGGTTATCGTCCAACTGAATCACAAACTGAACTATGCCGTTCTTGACAGCGGGTTTTACCTGTGTGATCTGCCCCCGAAGCGATGTCTCGTTTACTTTCACAATAACGGGCAGCCCCACTTTCACCTGATCGGCGTACACATCTGAGCAGGACCCTTCGACCCGAAAGCTGGCCAGATCGGCCAGTTTCGCCAGCATTTCTCCTTCGTTGACAGCCGAACCAATATTTTCGTTGACCCAGGTCAGCACCCCCGGCCGATCGGCAACGATGTCGGCCTGCTTTAGTTTATGCTGTAACTCTTTGACATTTTTTTCTTCGATCTGCGCCTGTAAGGTTGTTTCGCGCAGGCTCGCCCCCATCGACTGCCGGTTGTAATTCAGATCATTCTCCAGTTGCTTCTTTTCCAGTTCAGCCACGCGCAGGGCATTTTCGGAGCGGGTGACATCTTCGGCCGTGTTCCCGCCTACTTTCTGCAAACGGCGGATGCCTTCGAGTTCGGCTCTTAGTTTGCTGATATTGAGTTGCTTGATCTGGTCATTTACTTCGGCATCGTACAGGCTTTTCGTAAGCTTCATCCGTAACTGGTCGATACCGTTTCGTTTGAGTTCGAGTTGATCCTTTATTTTCTCCAGTTCAATTTCCGTCAGCGATTTATCAAGATCGAGGATGGGCTGGCCGGGTTTTACGGATGTTCCGGGTGTGAGCAGTACCCGCCGGATGCTGGCCCGGATGGGGCTGGTAATCACCTGTTCGAAAGCCGGAATCACTTCCCCCGTTGCATCGAGCGTATTCTCAACGGGTCCGATCTCGGCCGTCGCTAACCGTATTTTCTCTGCTTCGACGGAGGTTTTCAGTGCATCGCGCGCCCAGGTCAGGGCTACGGCCAGCCCCACCACCACTACCACGCCCACCAGCAGGTTTTTGTTGCGACTTCGGGTCACTACTTCCGGGGCTAGTTCTCTGTCCATTTTCTGTGTTGTCATCTACAGATAACCAGCCAAACAACATGCCAACCCGTAACACCCTGATTAATAGAATTTTCACTATATTAGTCGCAAAAAAAATGTGCGATTTCGCACAAATATGTGTGGTTACGCACAGGTTAACGAGAAGAATTAGAAAACTTTATTTGTCAAAATAAATAATGAAAAAGAAGGTATTCTGTCGGGAATCTTTCATGCCAATTAGCAGGCGCAACACAATAAAAAGCGATTAACCGGATTAATTTCCTTGCCTATCAAGCACTTAGACGGCACAAGGAGGATTCGTTGTGTAAAGCAGATTAGCGCGAATCATTGTGCAATTATTCTATACTTTTCAATAGATAAGCCATCTTGAGTAACCTATACCATACAACAATATTATTATATTATTTACTTTTAAAACACAAAAAAATCAATAAAATACTGCAAAACTTTCGTATATTTAGGAGTTAGCAGTTATAATAAATGAAACATTACAGACCATATAAAGAACCCAGTAGAACGACTTGGTTTCGCCAAAGAGACAGCACAATTATTGTTTCTGGGAAGGTGAACTCATTCAATGTTGCTGACTTCTGCGGAGCAGTATCGGTATTAAAAAACACGGGCAACAGTGACCTAACAATTGACTTTTCAACTGTTATAAATGCATATCCAAATGGGATGCTGCCAATAATTACAACAGTCAATAAGCTAAGAAAAGAAGGTTACAACGTGAACATAGTCTTACCTAATGACGACCATACACGCAGACTATTTAGAGCAGTTAATTGGGCATTCTTTTTATCCCCTGAACAATATGAGCAATCAGAATCCACTCACGACAGACATCTAGTTACGACACTTTTTAGAGACGCAATAGAACAAAAAAACTCAGTTGACAACCTAATGGATGTTGTTATTCGTAATATGGAGTTGCCAAGAGATATAATTTCAGGATTAGAATGGTCCATAAATGAGTTGACGGATAACGTATTAAATCATTCATTGTCTGACATTGGTGGTTTCGTTCAAGCAACAACATACCCACAACATAGAACAATTGCTTTTGCAGTTGTTGATGGTGGACAAGGAATACTATCATCACTTAAAGAAGGTATTCCTACTTTGAGAACAGATGCACAGGCAATTGGTGAAGCAATAAAAGCCGGAGTAACAAGAAACCCAAAATTCGGACAAGGAAACGGTCTTGCAGGCTCATTAAGAGTAACTACTATGACAGGCGGTTCATTTGAAATCACAAGTGGTTTTGGACGTTTGCTAACTACTGAAAGCGAAACAATGAAAAGTCCAAGAACAGAATTTCAAAATTTTCAAGGGACAATAATTGCTGGTCAATTAAAAATAAAAAAGGAGTTCTCTGTTTCGAAGGCATTAGTTTTTAGGAATGGTAAGGAGTATAAGCCTGTTGACATGATAGAGATTATCTATGAGATGGATGACCGAAATGCGTTAATGTTAAAAATGAAAGAAGAAACCACAGGATTCGGCACACGACATTCAGGTGAGCAGATTAGAACTAAAATAGTAAACTTAATGAATGCAGAGCCTACATATCCTCTTATAATTGATTGGGAAGGTGTTCCTGTAATATCAAGCAGTTTTGCGGACGAAGTAATAGGGAAATTATTCTTACGGTTAGGTGCAATGACTTTTTCATCAAAACTTAGAAACATTAATATGGAACCATTAATAACTGCACTACTTGACAAAGCAGTTTCACAACGATTGACACAAGCGAATAACGATAAATAGAATTACTGCTGCCAACACGGGTTTTGCGTCAGGCGGGATGACGTGCAAACTTGGAGCTTTGTGCTTCTATTCAAGTTCAGTACTGGCAGACAGTTTTGTGCTCCAAATCCCGCCCAAACGTAAAACCCCAAAACGTTACTTGCTATACTAAGACCGACATCATGCCAATCGAACATCGTTATATTAACCAACTTAATGCTATAGAAGATAATCAGTCCTTCTGCGACAGACCAATTGCTAGGAAAAGCAATATACTAATAATTGGCACATTTAATCCAAGTGACACAAGTTGTGAAAAAGAAAATATTGCGACTTGGTTTTATGGTAGAAATAAAAGTAAGTTTTGGAGGTATTTTCCGACAGCTTTGACAGGAACTTCGCTTCATCCAAATGACGGAAGCAACGGACACCCACAGTCGTGGAAAGACTATTGCTGTGTTAATAACGTTGTCGTTATTGACCTCATAAAATCCATAAATATTAATGATATGCTTCCAAGCTTTGGAGATAAAGCCGTCGAATGTAAAATCAACAATGACTTGACAAATACGGAATACATCGATATTGGCCGAGCATTTAGCCGGATTACATTCAATAAAGTCATCTATTCTTTAACATGGACAGACAAATGTATTCCAAGATTAAAACGAATTAGAGACATCGTAAATAGAAGGCTAATCGAGAATAATTGCATACAGAACGCTAATCAAATAAAGTACTGCTTGACACCATCAAGAAATGACGCTGGGCCTTCGTGGAACAATGCGGTAAATGGATAAGTACAGCAGGTAAAATGGTAGTGCCAAAATCGGGGCTTGACAATATCTATTAGAGTGACAGAAGTAATTGAACATTTGTAATTTTTTTGAGCGGTAGTGCTAACAATTTCCGCCTTCGACAAGGCCCAAGCCATTGGGCGTTATTGTAGAAACGAAACAAAAACATAAACCAGATTGATGACAGGTCTATTCCTAAACATATTTGAGTGTAAGTTTGAAAAAGACTATTTTGACTTACAATACTTATCTTATGAAGAATATGCTACGATAGAAGCATATAAAAAACTTCGTACAGAAAATCCTGATTATGAATTTTACAAAAATGATTTAAAACTTGACAATGGGCAAACAGAAAGACGTATCTATTTTTGGAACAAAAAGATAAACCCTGAAACTATTATTAAAAAAGGGGTAAAAGAAAGAGTTAATATTCAAAGTAACCCTAAAATTATTGGTAAAATTATAGAAAGCTGCATCCTTCAATATTTCTTGAATTCAAAAGGCTTTAAAGTTTCCAAAAAAAAAGAAGAACACTTTTGGAGTATTACATCTTCAAAGAATTTATTTATGAACATAAAAGGGTTAAACGCTTATAATCAAATTCACTTTAATACTTTTTTCAACTCATATAATGGTACTCTTTCATTCTTTTTTGTACTTTCAAGAAGTATCAACTTAAAATTTTCAATTGGCAAAGATGAATTTGAAAAGAAGGGTATAGTTTGTAGTGATTTAAAAGGAACAGAAAATATTATTTTTGCCAATAAACAGTCTATCAAACGTTTTTTATCAGCTACAGGGCAACAAGGAAACTTTGACGTACAAATGCAAGTATTGGAACACAATCAAGAAAACTTTAAAGTCATTAAACAAACTTTTGATTGGCTTGAAAAAAACCGAAATAATATCTATTTACCTTGTGAAAATACTTTTAGTGAATTTTCGCTAAAATACTTACCACTTGAAAATGATAAAGTCCAAGCCGACAAATTAGAAGACCCAATTAGATACTATTTTGAGAACAGAACCGAAAAAGGCTATTACAATGATGTAATTTCAAGACTAAAACCATATAGTTTTAAATTCTTTGAAAACCAAGAAATTAAGATTTCCATTATTTGTCCTAAATTCAATGAAGGTATTTTAGAAGGTTTTATCAATCAACTTGAAACACGCCTTAGAAGTATGTTTCATATAAAACCTATTTTCCTGCCTGTATTCTTATCCGATACTAAAACTGAAACATATACAAATGCTGTATATGAAGAGCAGGTTTTATCATCACTGCTTTGTATTGTTGTATTAAACGAACAACATCTAAAAATCGCAAATATAAAGGAAAGCCCTTACTTTATTTGCAAAGCAAAATTACTTGGGCGAGGTATTTCGACACAAGATATACAAGTTAAGCACTTACAAAAAGTGAACTCATTTGTAATGAATAATATCGCTCTCAATGTTTATGCAAAGATTGGTGGAATTGGTTGGACTATCCAGAATATTGAGAAACGAAAGGAGGAATTAGTGATAGGCATTGGCTCATCTTTAAATAAAGATGGCAAGAGAATTTTAGGAATAGCCCAAATATTTCATTCAGACGGCAGATATTTGGTAGGAGATTGCTCATCTTTATCAACCTTTGATGACTACGCTAAAAATTTAGAAAATCATCTTTATATTTCTTTATCAAAGATAATAAGCCAAGAAATCATCAATAAAAAATCAGAGTTTCGATTAGTTTTTCATCTTTTCAAATCAGCAGGCAAAGAATACGAGATAAAAGCCGTTGAGAATGTAATACAGAAATTTCAAATTGAAAATCTTACATTTAAGTATGCTTTTGTTCATCTTGCCTATGGACATAATTTTAGGCTGTTTTCAAACAACGGTATTAATAACGATATTATAAAAGTTTTCGGAAAAGACCAACAAGTAAATACCACGCCCAAGGGAACTTACATTGAACTTTCAAAATATCGTTCATTAGTTCATTTTGTTCAGGAAAGTACAATACCATTAGAAATCGAAGTTGATAAGCGTTCAACTTTTGAAGACTTGCGTTATCTTTCTACACAAATTTTTTGGTTTTCCCATCTTTCGCACAGGACTTTTTTGCCCTCTAAAAAGACAGTTACAATTTTGTATCCATCTATTATGTCGGGACTTTTAGATAAACTTCGTGAGATTGATGATTGGGATAAAATGCGTGCTGAAAAAATTACTGATAAACTTTGGTTCATTTAGTTATGACATGGATAAACGACATAATACAAAATAATGCGAACAGGATTTTTGAATACCCAACTATTCAAGAGTTTTGCTTCTTGCGTATTTATGACGAAAACAAGCTACTAAGTAAAAATATAGATGATTTACAGGGTGAAGAAGAAACCTTAGCTGCCAAAGGATATAAAAGAATAATGGCAATAAGCGAAGACTTTTCAATAATTGATAAGCCTGAAAACAAGAGAGTAGCACATTATAAGCAAGACAAATATAAACTTATTGGCATATCTTTAACTTCGGATAAAAACAGTCAGGCATACAAGCACCTTGAAAATTTCATCAAACAGTCATCAACAAAAGAGCTTTTTTTAGTGCAAAAATTCTTCCCTGAATTTGAGCAAGATTTTTTAAGTAAGTTAAAATCTAAAAAAACAGATGAGCTATCTACTAAAATTTTAAAATACATCTATCAGAACAGCTTTGAAACAGAAATTGATAGTTTTATTACCGATTTAAGCAGAGATGACTTAGAAACTATTGATTTGATTGTATTAGCAGAATTGCAAAGTCATTTTAGTAAACAAGCAGTTACGAAAACTATATTCAAAAAATTATCTGCAAAAGACTTGATAATTGGGATTTTAGAAAATTTTGAAAACTCTGTTAAAAAAATAACAGATTTATCTTTACGATATGGAAAAGACAAACAAAATAGAATTTTAATTGCTATCAATGATGAATATGACGTTCAAGATTTACTTTATTTCAGCCTAAAATCAGTGTTTCCCGAAATCAAGTATGAAGACGATACAAGCAACTATGGTGGAAGTGCTAAAAGATTAGACTTTTATTTGAAAGACGAAGGAATTATAATAGAAGTCAAGCACATTGACAAAGCAGATGATAAGAAGTACACCAAACAAATGAAAGAAGATTTACAATCTTACCACGTTGTAAATACTCTTACAGAGATAATATTTTTTATCTATGCCCCAAATTCTATTCAAGACATTAACAACTTCCAAGAACTAGAAGGAGAACAGACAATACAAGGAAAAACGTTTAATGTTAAAGTAATTATAGTGCGGTAAAAAACAACAAACGCCCAACATTGCATTTGTGGCAAGGCAGGCTAAGATGCTAAAATGAACTTTTGTTCTTTCTGTTGGCTTTTGTGCGAGTGGAAACGGTAGTGCTACTAAGCTCACCCTGCACAAATGCTTTACCGTTACGGTTGGACACGCTGGCCCATCCTCTCTAAATAATTAAGCCGAATTATTCCTTGACCCAAAAACGGGTATTTAATTGTATTATCAAACCCATACTCACCCAATCGCTAATTCGCTCAATTATTTAGCCGACAGCCTCGTCAGAGGTGCCGGATTTCGCGCCAGAATCGACGGATAAAATGCCATTCATTGGCAGAAATACCTTTATGCGATCGGGCAACACGCAGCAAGGTTGTGACGAATCTGCGTTTTAAGGTATCCGTTAATTCGGTTCGTCTGCTCACTAACCGACGCATCCCAAAGGCGTATGCTTCTTCGGTTGATTCCCTTACATCTTCCCGCAAAAAAAAGCCATTGAGGGCCACTGAGCCATAAGGTTCTCTGCCCAATAACGCTTTGGCAGTTTGCATTTCTTCCTGATGGGGTCGCCCGTCTAACGTAGACAGGGCATAAACGAGGCTGCCTAAGCCTAATGCGATATCGGGTGAATACATGATTGATGGGAAATTGATGATAAAAAATAAGGCGAACCTGGCGGAACACCTGTTTCCGAAGGTTCGCAACCTGATGCTATAGTCTGCTCAGGTTCAGGGTATGTTTCTACCAGAAAAGTGAAAAGAAAAATTTAACAGTCCGTCGAGTCGGTGCATGTTTACAGGTTGGCCCATACAGGGAATGGCCGCTCTATGGGCCAACCTGTAAACACGGGCAACTACCGGGCGACGCTCACCGTCGATTCCCGTTAGTTACCTCCGGCATTGCTCTGGTTTTGTTGTACACGGGAGGCTACTTCTGAGTCAGGCGTTGTAGCCGGACGAGGCTCACTCACGCGCTGGATTTTATAATTCCGAACGGCCAGGTTCATTTCAGGGGTGTGCGCCGTCACGACGCCACCCACCGGCTCAAGGCCTGGAGCCTGGTGCTTATAGCTAAGCATGGGCCCCTGATTCAGTGCAGGAGCTTTAACCGTTACCCCCTTTTTATCAGTCCACTGATGCGCCGTTGCGGCTTTGTTTGGGTGCTTATAGTTATGTGTCGAGTAGGTCACATCGCGACGTAATTTTGAATCGTCCTGAGCCGAAGCGTTGAGAATCGTAAGGGTACTTAGGGCGGCAATAATAAGATATGCTTTCATGGCTTTGTCAGTTTTAGAATGGTCAACCCGGTCAAAAACAGCTTTTTGTAAGCCGTGCCTGATTGACAGTACAAAGGTCATGAATGGGTGTTAGGCTCGTGTTAGAGCCGCATTAGAACGGGATTAGAAATTTTATTGGGCTGTTTACCCCATCCCACTATCTGTCAATGCGGAAGCGTAACGGTAAATGTCGTGCCGGACTCAGTAGAGGATTCAACCTCAATTGTTCCCTTATGAATCTGGATGATCCGTTCGGTAAGGGGCAAGCCTATTCCATAACCAGGTTGCCCCCCTGCATTACGCCCCCGTTGGAACGGCACAAAGATCGCAGTAAGCTGATCGGCCGGAATCACAGAACCCATATTATGCACCTTCACCTGAACAGAAGTTAGCTCGGCCAATAGGCTCACCGATACGGAATGATTGTCTGAAAATTTCCCCCCATTATCAAGCAGATTGAAAAAAGCCGTTCGTAAAAGGGTCTCATTGCCCAGCACCTGCCAATCCGTCTTTGTCACGTCGGGCAGGCTTACCTGAAGCGTATAATCCGGGTGAAGCCGTTGAAACTCCTGCTGAATCTGCCCAAATAGCGTATCGATATGAACAGTTCCCATCGGTACGGTCGAGGAATCCATACTCGCATTGGTCAAGGCCAGCAACCCGTTGGTCATCCGGTTTAGGCCACGCACATCGTCCAGTACGGAACGAATCGTAGCCCGCAGTTCGTCGGGATCATCATCGGCCAGCAAGGAGACTTCCAACTGGCCCGTTATGGCCGTGAGAGGTGTTCGTAATTCGTGCGAAGCATGCGATACGAACAGACGTTGCAATCGGAACGCGTCTTCCAGCCGATTCAGCATGCGATTGAAGCGATGTGCCAACTGAGCCAGCTCGTCGGCCTGATCGCCCTCGGGCAACCGTTGCGACAGATTAAGGGCGGTGATGTCGTCTATCTGGCGATTGATCTGACTGATCGGCCGTAACGTTCTTCCGGCGAACAGACGACCGGCTACGACCATCAGACCCGTCATCAGAAACCAGCCCAAACCCAGCAGTTTAGCAAAATTCTGGATCGTCCGCAGATTGTACGTGTCAACGGCCGAAGCAATAATGACAAACGGAATCCGGTCGTCGATAAAGAGGAGGCCCACGATTTGGCGATCGCCTTTTTTCCAGTTTACCTGTTTCTGTTTCCGAATCCGACTTAACGTAGCTTCAGTCAGCGTCAGGTAATCCGTGCCACTTTCGTAGGCTAGCTGGTTCTTTCCATTGTAGATAATAATTTCCTCATCGGGTAGCACGGTCAGCTGATTTTTATCCATCAACTTGTAAAGCGATGGCCCGATCCGTTCCCGTCCGACCAGCAAATGCCCCGCCGTCAGGGCTTCGGCTCGTAAGCGATTCTGAAATTCAGTTTCCCGATAGCGCTCAGCAACCAGGTAAAGGAGCAGACAAAACAAGGCCAGCGCCACCGAAACGATGGTCGTAAAAAACAGCGTCAGTCGATTGCGCAGGCTCATTTCTCTTTCAGTACATACCCCATACCGATCAGTGTGTGTATGAGCTTGTTCGGTGAATCCTTATCAATTTTGGCCCGTAAATAACTGACATACACATCAATCACATTGGTTCCGGTGTCGAATCCGATATCCCAGACGTGCTCCGCAATATCGACCCGCGAAACCACCCGGCCTGCATTCCGCATCAGGTACTCCAGCAAGGCATACTCCCGGGCAGTCAGATCGATCGTTTGTCCATTTCGGCGGGCTACGCGTTCGTGCAGATCAAGCTCCAGATCAGATACCCGCAAGAGTCGGCCCGGCTCGTCGACCGTGGGTGCCCGACGCAGGAGCACTTTCACTCGCGCCAGCAGTTCCATAAAATCGAACGGTTTGGCCAGATAATCGTCGGCACCGGCCTCAAAACCCAGTAATTTATCGGCAACGGTATCGAGGGCTGTCAGCATCAGAATAGGCACCTGACTGGGTTGGTTCCGAATGTATTCGGCCAGTTCCAGGCCCGTTATATCGGGCAGATTGACATCGAGAATAATCAGGTCGAAACGGGTCCTGGCCAGCAGACTTTTAGCATCTTCCCCGGTCGGCGCAATCGATACCGAATAAGACTGGGTCTGAAGTCCTTTTTTGATGAACGTGGCTACTTTAGGCTCGTCTTCAACCACTAACAACTGTGCATTCTGGCCCGTATTCATACAATCGGCGGATAAAATAATGATAAGCTACTACCCACAATTGGCTACCGATCAGCGTTTTTCATGCCAACAAGGTTGCCGTTGGCAATCGAGGATCAATTGGGTATGGTTCAATCCGTAAAACCCGGCACTGTACGCTCATTGGATGGAGCGGATCAATCAACACATTGCGAGATGGCGATAAGGGCACAACAACCGATGGCAATGCGATCCCTAACGTGCTATGCTGTCGGAATTGAGCGTCCATAAACTGCGGTAAACCTGCCGGGGTAACCTGTGTATTGTTCCAGCCGGATGGCAAATCGGCTGCTTCCAGCCACGTAATGGCATCGTCAGGAATCTCTATTTCACATAGGATCAAAGGTGGCAGATCGGCAAGCGGAGTTCCTTCCAGATGAACCATGTATTCCAGAAAACACAGTTCGGGCGTGGTCGCCGTATAGACCAAAGGGCGTCCACGAACATTCCATCGGCCTCCGCGTAGCTGAGCGCCTATGCCATCCAGAATTGTATCCCGATGGCTGTCCGTCTGAACCCTATAGACCGTTGCTGGCATTAACTAAAAACGCCGTAATCAATTCGACCCAGAATATCCTCGACCAATTGAACACCCGTAGAGCTATCCAGCAAATCCAGCGGAGAACGGTTATCCAGAAGCCGCAACGGCCGTTGTAGCCAGCGCGTAAACTTACCCTTGTCCTGAAAAACGGCTTCACCATACGTAGCAAGCCGGGTGAGCAACAACAACCGTTCGGACGTTGGGGCGTCGAGATGGGTCGCTTTAACCTGCCGATGGAAGGTAGCTACGGATTGGTTCAGCAATCGAGCCATCTCCTTATCGGTAATCCCAAGCAGTGCAGCTACCCGGCCTGCTTCAGTGCCCGCCAGACCGTGCCGCGAACGGTCGATCAGCTGCAGGGGTGTAAGTTGTGTATCAACAGAATTTGATCCTGTAGTTACCCTCTCCTCTGTCGAACTGTGAAACTGGTTTAATGTTAATTTTTTAAAATTAACAAACCTCTCTATCTCATCTATATTTGAAGGGTTAGCATTTATTATTTCGGATAAAACTTGAAAAATATTATCCTGATAATCATCCTCTCCAAAGTCAAGACTTCTCAGTAAACGAGGGTGATTTTCTATTACCGTAAGACTATTGGTTATCCATGCCAATTGTATCCAATCAGATTTCGTAAAATAGTCCCTAATAAATTCAACTAAGGCTATTGAGCGACGAAGTTCTTGTTTAGTCTGCACTAACATATAGACTCATTTGATGGCAATATAACACGCATTTGACAATTAATGTTGCAGAAAGAAAAATTCTCAACGGGCAGGTGTCCCAATCCTTTCTATTTGGTATCAATACACTCGTCACAAACCATTTTTTAGGGCCAGACCGGCTTTTCAGACAAAAATGAGCCTATCTTCGAAAAAAAATATAGTTCGTAAATGACTGTTCGCCAGATCATCCTTCTCCAATTTCTCTGCTTCGCTTCCTTCGCTCAACAAAACCTTGTCCCGTATGTGCATCCACTGATTGGCACCGAAAAAATGGGGCATACCTTTCCGGGAGCCACCGTGCCGTTTGGTGCCGTCCAGCTTAGCCCCGACTCTGATACGCTGTCGTATGAGTTCAATGGCAAATACAATGGCGACGTGTACCGATACTGTGCTGGCTACAAGTACGAGGACAAAACGATTGTTGGCTTTAGTCACACCCACTTCAGCGGTACAGGCCATTCTGATCTGGGCGATTTTCTGATTATGCCTACGCAGGGAACTCTGCAACTGAATCCGGGCGTGGCCTCCAATCCAAAATCTGGCTATCGATCCGCCTTTTCACACGCCAATGAAGTAGCCGAAGCAGGCTATTATAAGGTCAAACTGGACGACCACAACATCCTGGCTGAACTCACGGCCTCGAACCGGGTTGGGTTTCATCAGTACACCTTTCCCAAGTCCGATCAGTCGCACATTATTCTGGATTTAACCCACGGCATTTACAATTACGACGACAAGGTAGTCTGGACGTTCGTGCGCGTCGTGAACGATACGTTGATTACGGGCTATCGGCAAACGGCTGGCTGGGCTCGCACCCGGACGGTCTATTTTGCCCTTTCCTTCTCAAAACCGTTCAAGTCGTACGGCCGCCAGAGCCTGGATAAGCCACAGGTTTACAAAGGGTTCTGGGGGAAATTCGACCAGAATCACAATTTTCCTGAGATAGCCGGGAAACGCATTCGGATGTATTTCGATTTCGACACACAGGATGGGGAGACAGTAAAACTCAAAATGGCTCTGTCGCCGGTAAGCCAGGAAAATGCACTGGCCAATATGCAGGCTGAGGTTCCCCACTGGAATTTGGACCGGGTGAAATCAGAGGCACAGGCAGCCTGGAACCGGGAATTAGCTAAAATCCAGATCGACGCATCCGAGAACGACAAGGTGAACTTCTACACTGCTATGTACCACGCTTTTGTGAACCCAACCACCTACATGGATGTCAACGGTCAGTACAAGGGGCTGGATCAGGACGTACATCAGGCCAACGGTTTCACCAATTACACCACGTTTTCGCTCTGGGATACCTACCGCGCATTGCATCCGTTTTTCAACCTCATGCAACCTTCCCGCAACAACGACATGGTGCAGTCGATGATGAAGCATTACGACCAGAGTACGCTAAAGATGCTGCCCATCTGGTCGCACTACGCCAACGACAACTGGTGTATGAGCGGCTATCACAGCGTATCGGTACTGGCCGATGCCATTATCAAAGGCGTGTACAAAGGCGACGACCAGAAAGCACTGGATGCTTGTATCGCTACAGCTACCCACCGCAGTTACGAGGGTATTGGCGAGTACATGGACAGAGGGTATGTACCTGCTACGGCCAGCAGCAACTCGGTTTCGCACACGCTCGAATACGCCTACGACGACTGGTGCATTGCCCAACTGGCCAAAAAACTGAATCGGCAAGATGTATACGAAACCTTCCGAAAACGCTCCGAAAACTGGAAGAACGTTTACGACAAATCGATCAATTTCATGCGTCCCCGACTGGCCAATGGCTCATTTAAAAAAGAGTTCGATACGTATAGCACGCATGGTCAGGGCTTTATTGAAGGGAACTCGTGGAATTTCAGCTTTTTCGTCCCGCAGGACCCCACTACGCTGGTCGAGTACATGGGTGGCCCAAAGAAATTTGCGGCCCGGCTCGATACCCTTTTCTCCATGAATTTACCCGATAAATTCTTTGCCGAAACCGAAGACATCACCCGCGAAGGCATCATTGGCGGCTATATCCACGGTAACGAACCCGCCCATCACGTTGCATATCTGTACAACTGGGCGGGTCAGCCATGGAAAACGCAGGAGCGTATCCGTATGATTCTGTCCATGCAATACAAACCAACTCCCGACGGATTAGGCGGAAATGACGATTGTGGCCAAATGAGCGCCTGGTACATGTTTTCGTCGATGGGTTTTTACCCCGTAGCTCCCGGTTCGGAGGAGTATGCCTTAGGCAGCCCATCGGTCAAAAGTGCTCATTTGCAACTCGAAAATGGGCAAACATTCACCGTCGAAGCTGTCAATCAGGGTGATAAGAATATATATGTTCAGAAAGTACTGCTGAACGGGAAGCCCCTCGCGCAACCGACCATTACCCATTCCGATATTCTTAAGGGAGGCAAACTAACATTTTATATGTCGGCGAAACCTGTGAAAAAATAAGTAGCCTACCCGTTTTTGGATCACATTGTTTATAGAAATGGGCTATTTTATGTACTTTTAAGCCTAGTGCAGATCAATAATCTAACCCACACATGAAAGGAAGTAAACTGGACTTATGCCTGAATATGGGCTATTTTCGGATGCAGCAGGACATCTTTACGTGTCAGTATATCCTGTTTGAAAACAAGCTTTGTCCTGTTTACTGGCTACGCATTGTACTGGCCGATGTGACCTACGGCACCAAACAACTCCGTCTGCTTCGAAGCAATGACCAATTTACGGTAGCCGTCAAACCGTTCGTATTATCGGAGGAGTTGGAAAATCTGTACGCCCTGTATCGAAGTGCCATCAATTTCGACGCGCCCGACTCAGTTGAATCGTGCCTGCTCGATGGCGCTATCGATAGCGTGTTCGATACCTATGTTGTTGAGGTTCGCGATCAGGGCCAGTTGATCGCAGCGGGTATCTTTGACGATGGTTTTCAGAGCATTGCCGGCATCATGAATTTTTATCATCCTGCCTATCGCAAGCATAGTTTGGGCAAGTTTCTGATGCTGCAAAAAATTAATCACGCCCGTCGTCAGCGAAAAATCTACTATTATCCCGGTTATATCGCCTACAACTACACCAAGTTCGATTACAAGATTTTTCCCTGCGAAGCAGCCACCGAACTGTTGGATACCCACAACGGACTCTGGGTGCCTTTTTCGTGGGATCTGCTGAAGACGTTGTCGGAAGATTAAATTGGCTGGCTGACTGACCGTTCAAGGTTACTGACGCCAAGCCAGCAACTAGTCAATAAGCACAACAGCTTTACCGATCACGCGTCGCTCCATCATATCCGTCAGGGCCTGTGGTGCTTCGGCCAGCGAGTAACGTTTGGATACGTATGGCGCTAGCTTCCCCTGCACAGCCCAGGTAGCAATTTCCTGCAAATTTTTCCCGTTACGGGCGGCTTCTTTCTGCGCAAACATGCCCCAGAATACCCCTACCAGCGAGCTTCCTTTCAACAGGGCCAGATTAAGCGGAATCTTTGGAATTTCGCCACCAGCAAACCCAACCACCAGATACCGCCCACCCCAGGCCAGTGATCGAATGGCAGGCTCCGCCCATCGATCGCCCACCGGGTCATACACCACATCGACACCTTTTCCCTGCGTAATCTCCTTGATTCGGCCACGGAGGTCCTCGGTAGCGTAGTTGATCAGATGCGTAGCACCTTTTTCCTGACAAACGGCCAGTTTTTCATTGGTCGATGCGGCTGCGATAACAGTCGCTCCCATCAGTTTTCCAAGTTCGACGGCCGCTAAACCAACGCCACCGGCAGCCCCCAGAACAAGGAGCGTTTCGCCCGGTTGCAGATTCGCCCGATCCTCCAGGGCGTGATACGACGTACCAAATGCATACAGGGTTGAAGCGCCAGTTATAAAGTCCATGCCGTCGGGCAATGGGATAGTGGTGCGAGCATCCACCAGACGTTCTTCTGCCAGCCCCCCATGTGTCCCGTAGGTAAATACACGATCCCCCGGCTTAAGGTGTTTGACGCCCTCACCGACCTCTTTTACTACTCCCGATGCCTCACTTCCCGGCGAAAAAGGCAAGGGAGGTTTAAACTGATACATATTCCGAATGGTCAGGGTATCGGGAAAATTCAGGCTACAGGCTTTCACCTGAATCACGACCTCGCCAGGGCCGGGTGTAGGCGATGGGATGTCTTCCAGTACCAGCGTATCGGGCAGCCCGTAGTCTTTACAAAGTATCGCTTTCATCTAAAAAAATGGACAATGTAAAATGAATAATGGATAATGGATAATGGATGTTAATCGCCCCCATTATACATTATCCATTATTCATTTTACATTATCCATTATTCATTTTACATTATCCATTATACATTATTCATTACTTTAGTTTCCAACCATAAAGACTGCATTACTGAACAGCAGTTTACCGTTGTACCAGAAACCGCGGAAGAGCGGATCATCGGCCAGATACACCACACTACCCCGACCCATTTCCTGAACACCCATCAATAGGGTGTTTTTCAATTTTTCTTTTGCATTACGACCCGAAAAACCAGCTACGTAATTGTCGCCTTTCAGGTAGCCGACATTCCAGCCATCTTTCAGGAAATCGAAGTTGAAGGCATTTTGAACGAGGGTATAATAGCCCCCCGTCAAACCAAAGCCCAGTGGATGACTCGTATCGACATTGACCCGGTAAATACTACCCGGAATATCGTCTGAAATAGCAGCCCGCTCCCGATTGATATACGTTTTCAGTGAATCGACCGAATTGCCCTTTTTCTCCTTTTTCCCATCCTCTTTTTCAGACTTCTCCTTCAGGTCGAACCCTTCTTTACCTGCCAGGAAGGCGGCTGCCCGCTCCATAGCAATCAGTTTACCGCCTGCCCGAATCCATTCTTTCAGCGCCGTCAGAGTCCGCTCATTCAGGATTCGGCCATAGTTGTAATTCGTAGGCAACACCAGTACGTCCAGCTTATTCCACTCTATGGTACCCAACGTATTGCCATCCAGCAGCGTTACGGGGTAATTCAGCTCCTGGTCGAAGAAATGCCAGACCTCACCTGCCGATGGCGGAGGTGTTCCATCGCCCAGTACCAGTCCCACACGGGGGGCTTTCATACCCGTTACAAAATCAGAACCGAAATCGGAGCCGGACGTTACGAAACCAGTCTGAACAGGAATTACTTCTGCCCCCGTCTGCGCAGCGGCCTGAGCAACTACAGTACCCAAACGATCGCCCAGATTCTCATTACCCGTGCGGGCCACAATGAGCGTTCCCGACGCATACGTTTTCCCTTCCAGTTCAAACGGTTTCTCGGCAGCCCGCACCCGTATTTTCTGTTTCAACAGAGCCGCCAGGGTTTGTACGGCAGGTAGCGATTGCCAGCGAATCAGGTACGCATAGGCCGCCGGAACCGTGCTGGTCGTCGGCGTAGAAGACGAAAGTGGCTTGGGATCAATCCGGGATGCCAGGCCATAGGTATGCAGACCAAAGGCGTAGGGCAACGACCAGGCTGTAATATCGTAGGTGGCCGAGTCTTCCAGGGCTGAATTCTGCTCAAACAGAATTTTCAACAACGTCGATTTAGGCTGATAGGCACTGATAACGATATCGTCGGCTGCAATCGCAATGTTTTTATCGGTTTTCTGAGATGTATAATTGAAACCAGTTGCTACCGTCTGAGCTTTCCCGGCTACGCCAAAACTAATTTTATTCCGGTCCAGCAGTTGCTGCAATGCCTTGAGCCGTCCAGCGTCGCCATTCGATTTAATCACATAGCTTTTGTAGGGGCCAATCGGTGTGTTCCGGGATTTATCGAAAAACTGTCCGAACTCCTTTACAATTTCAGCTGGTCGGTCAGCCACTGACTCCAAAGTAGCCATACTCGCCGTGTAGTGGTGGTCGATGCGCTGACGAAGAGTCAGGGTATCGCCATCCGCTTTTGTAATGGCCAGACCCGCCCGGCCACTTCCTCCCTGCTCGTAAGTCATACCAATAGCCCCATTATAGGTCGGATAGGTGTCGCCATAGCTGGGGTAAAACAGATCGAACCGTTCACGCGTATAGTATAACCAGCCATTCCGGTCGAAGTAGCGGCTGCAATACTGGCCGATAATCTGCTGAAACTGACGCTGGTATGGTGTAATATCTTCGTGATAGGGCTTGGCAGAAGGGGCAAAATAATAGGGGCTTTCAACACCCATCTCGTGAAAATCACCGTGTAATTGCGGCATCCACTGCTGATAAAGTGCCATACGTTGTTGTGTTATCTCCTGCGTCTGCCAGGCCCAGTCCCGGTTTGGGTCGAACAGGTAATGGGTATATCGTCCACCGGGCCAGGGTTCATTATGCTCCCGTGCATTGGGAGCAGGATTGGGCGTACGACCCAGCATCTGGTTATACCAGTTCACATACCGATCGTGCCCATCCGGATTCAGGCCCGGATCGAGCAGTACAACCGTCGTGTTCATAATTTTTTGTGAAACCGCATCGGTCGTATTCAGCAGTCGGTACAGTACTTCCATAAAGGCTTCGGAACTGACAGCCTCGTTGCCATGTACATTGTAACTCAGCCAGGCAATAGGCGGTTGGGGTGCCGATGTAGGTGTGCCTTCCAGCAGGCCGATTCGTTTCAGGTTATTCGTCCGAATTTCTTCCAGGCGAGCCATATTGGCTTCGGAAGCAATGGCGACCACCATTAATTGACGACCTTCATAGGTTGTTCCATACGGAATTAATTTAACCCGGTTTGGTAATTGTCGAGCTACCTGTTCGGCATAGGCCAGTACACGATAATGGGGGGTAAATCGGCTACCTATTCTGTAGCCAAGAAATTGATCAGGCGTTAACAGACTCGTTGACGAAGAAGGAGTTGACTGGGCGAAGCTCATCAGCGACATAGCGACCAGGCTTGCCAGCAATAAAATGTGTTTCATGTAGGCTGTAAAAAATTGTAAAAGCTAACCTCCTCAAAAATAGCAGTAAAACGTGCAGAAACCCTTTTTTTGAAAAAATTTTACAGTCAGGTATTGCATTATAAAAACATCGCCTTACCTTTGCACCACGTTTCGCCAACGCAGCGGCAATAAAGCCAAAATGTTGGGTCTTGTACACAAGACGGCCGATTCGTCTAGCGGTTAGGACATCGCCCTTTCACGGCGGTAACACGGGTTCGATTCCCGTATCGGTCACAGCTAACCATTAATTCCACCAAGAGCCAACCCGAAACGGTTGGCTTTTTGGTTTTTCAGGCCACTCCCCTGCCGGTTCGATTCCGGATCAACGTCAAAAGGATGGATCAAGGTCAAAAGGGATCAAGGCCAATACTTGTGGAGGGCGTTGTATTTTTCTAGGTTTGTGGCTTCACCCAAGTCTAGCTCATTTTGGAAAGTTTCTTGCCTTTAGTTGAATACCTCTTACCCGAGTTTATCTTAACCTACTACCAAT
>Ga0209933_1000267_pt1 | contig 113159 bp, 95 predicted proteins | sample ThiBiot_300_biof_FD_183944 | JGI IMG/M metagenome (GOLD analysis project Ga0209933, IMG submission 183944) | Wastewater bioreactor microbial communities from Cape Town, South Africa - Thiocy_cont_300_biof (SPAdes) | ecosystem: Engineered > Bioremediation > Thiocyanate > Unclassified | place... | reverse complement strand
CGCGATCTCCAAGTACGTCGCCAGCACTGCCAAGGGCCGCCACCGCGGCCCCAGCCGACCCGCCAAGATCACCGTCGAGATCGAGCCGATCTTGACGGCACCATCACGGCCTAACTGAACGGCTTTGGGGCTACCCCTCCCCCGGCGGCGAGAACATCGCGCAGGGCCAGCAGGACGCGCAGGAGGTGGTGACGGCGTGGATGAACTCGCCGGGCCACCGCCGCAACATCGAGGACTGCTCCTTCACGACGATCGGCGTCGGACTGGCGGGCACGGACGAGTACTGGACCCAGGACTTCGGCCGCTGAGCCGTGATCGGCAGGAGTGGGCGCCGGGCGCCACGTCTGGCCGCGAGTGCCCACTCTCGACGATCATGAGTGCGGGCGCACAGGGACGTCGGCGACCACGGCTGCCTGCTCGATGTCGCGCCGGGCTCGACACCGGTCGGAGCGGCGGCGTGATCTTTCCGGTCAGGCTGCCGCCGGCGCCGGCGTCTCCGGGATCTCGGCCGGACCCTCCTCGGGGCGGCCGTCGAGGTCGTGCCGGCTGAACCTCGGCAGGCTCCAGCCCGCGCGGATGAGCAGGTTGCCCTTGCGGCGGTCGTGGCGGCGGCGCACCGGGTCGAGCCGCCGCGTCACCGTCCGGGGCTCATCCCCAGCCCGAGCACCCGGGCCCGCGAGACGACCCCGGGCCTGCCGGGAGAACTGGCCCACGAGATCGCCGGGGGTGGGCGCCACATCCGGCCGCCAGTGCCCACTCGCGGCGATCTACAGCTCGAACCGGTAGCCCATCCCCGCCTCCGTGATCAGGTGTGTGGGGTGGCTGGGCTCCGCCTCCAGCTTGCGACGAAGTTGGGCCATGTAGACGCGCAGGTAGTTGGTCTCGGTGCCGTAGTTGGCCCCCCACACCGTGCGCAGCAGCTCCCGCTGGCCCACGAGCTTGCCGCGATGGCGCACCAGCAGCTCCAGCACGCCCCACTCGGTGGGTGTCAGGTGCACCTCGGTGCCGTCGACGCGGATCACCTTCTTCGCCGCGAGGTCGACGGTGAAGTCGCCGGCGTCCACCACCGGCTCGCCGTCCACCGCCGAGACGGCCGCGCGCCGCACCGCCGCCCGGAGCCGGGCCAGCAGCTCGGCCATCCCGAACGGCTTGGTGATGTAGTCGTCGGCGCCGACGTCGAGGGCCCTGACCGTGTCGGCGGAACCCGTGCGCGCCGACAGCACGATGATCGGCACGCTCGTCCAGCCGCGCAGGCCCTCGATCACCTCGGTGCCGTCCATGTCGGGCAGGCCCAGGTCCAGCACGACGACGTCGGGGTGCCCGCCGGCGGCCGCGCGCAGGGCCGAGCCGCCGTCGGGCGCCAGCAGGACGTGGTAGCCGTGCGCGGTGAGGTTGATGCGCAGGGCGCGCAGGATCTGGGGGTCGTCGTCCACGACCAGCACGCGGTGCTGCTGGTTCACCTGCCCACCTCCGGCAGCGAGACGACGACGGTGAGCCCGCCCCCCGGGGTGTCCTCGGCGGTCAGCGAACCTCGCATGATCTCGGTGAACCCGCGGGCCACCGACAGGCCCAGCCCGACACCGCTCGCGCCGTCGCGGTCACTGGGGTCGGCCCCGCCGAGTCGGCGGAACGGGGCGAACAGCTCGGCGCGCGCCTTCTTCGGCACGCCCGGCCCGGCGTCGACGATCCGCAGTTCCACGCGGTCGGCGTAGGCACTGGCGCGCATCACGATCGGCGCGTCGCCCGCGTAGCGCAGCGCGTTGTCGATGACGTTCGCGACCACCCGTTCCAGCAGCCCCGCGTCGGCGACGACGTCGGGCAGCGCCTCGTCGATCTCGATCTTCACCCGGCTCGCGCCCTCCAGCCCGGCCAGCGCCCGGACCGCCACCTCGTCGTAACCGATGGGGGCGAGCAGCGGGGTGACCGCCCCTGCCGCCAGTCGCGACGAGTCGAGCAGGTTGTCCACGAGGGCGGTGAGCCGGTCGGCCGACTCCTCGACGGTGGCCATGAGCTCCATGCGGTCGCCGGCGGAGATGCGCAGGGTGGGGTCGCGCAGGCTGCCCGCCGCGGCCTTGATCGAGGTCAGCGGGCTGCGCAGGTCGTGGCCGACGGCCGAGAGCAGGGCGCTGCGGGTCTCGGTGACCTCCGCGCGGCGCCGCGACACCTCCGCCTCCACCGCGGCGCGCTGGCTGCGCAGGGCCAGGAGCGCCTGCCCACCGGCCACCTCGAGCAGCCGCCGGTCGGCCGCGGGCAGCGAGCGACCGCTGCCGACCAGGTGCAGGTTCTCCTCCACCTCGACGTCGACGTCCGCCTCGTCCGGGGTGGCGCACCCCAGCGGGCCGGACGAGGTGACGCAGTTCCAGCGATCACCCGCACGCTCCAGCAGCGCCACCGAGTGCAGCCCGAAGGCCTCCTTGACCTTCTCCAGCAGGCGGGGGAGGGGCTCGGTGCGGGTCAGCACCGTCCGCGCGAACGACGCGAGCAGCGCACCCTCGGCGCGGGCGCGGGCGGCCTGCTGGGCCCGCCGGGCCGCCCGGTCGACGACGAGCGCGACGAGCACCGCGACGACGATCATGGCGGCCACCGCGACGATGTTCTCGGGCTCGGCGATGGTGATCGAGTAGAGCGGCGGGGTGAGGAAGTAGTTGAGCAGGAACCCGCCCACCACGGCCGCGAGCACGGCCGGCCCGAGCCCTCCGACGAGCGCGACGACGACGGTGGCGAGGAAGTACAGCACCACGTCCGTGGACAGGCCGATGACCTCCTGCAGCAGCACGCCGATCCCGGTGGCTGCCCCCGGCAGCACGACGGCGAGCACCCACCCCAGCGCCTTGCGGAAGAACGACAGACCACTGCGCAGCGCCGGCAGCCGCAATCCGCGACCGGCCTCGTCGTGGGTGACCATGTGGACGTCGATGGTCCCGGAGTCCTGCACCACGCGGGTGCCGACACCCTCGGCGAACATGCGGGCCGCCCGGGAGCGCCGTGACGTGCCGATGACGAGCTGGGTGGCGTTGGCGCCGCGGGCGAAGTCGAGCAGCGCCGTGGGCACGTCGTCCCCACCGACGACGGTGTGGAAGCTGGCGCCGACGTCCTCGGCGAGGGTGCGCAGCCGGGCCACGGCGCCGACCGGTGCGCCGGCGAGCCCGTCGCCGCGCAGGATGTGCACGGCGAGCAGGTCGGCCGCTCCCGAGCGCTTGGCGATGCGGGCCGCGCGGCGCAGCACCGTCTCGCTCTCCTTGTCGCCGGTGAGCGCGACCACGACCCGCTCCCGCGTCTCCCAGACCTCGGTGATCTTCTTGTCCGAGCGGTGGCGCTGCAGCGCCACGTCCACCTCGTCGGCCACCCACAGCAGCGCGAGCTCGCGCAGCGCCGTCAGGTTGCCGGGCTGGAAGTAGTTGGCCAGCGCCGCGTCCACCTTCTCCGCGGCGTAGACGTTGCCGTGCGCGAGGCGCCGGCGCAGCGCCTCCGGGGTGATGTCGACGAGCTCGAGCTGGTCGGCCTTGCGCACCACCTCGTCGGGCACGGTCTCCTTCTGCCGCACACCGGTGATCCGCTCGACGACGTCGTTGAGCGACTCCAGGTGCTGCACGTTCACGGTCGTCAGCACGTCGATGCCCGCGTCGAGCAGCTCCTCGACGTCCTGCCAGCGCTTCTTGTGCCGCGAGCCGGGCGCGTTGGTGTGCGCGAGCTCGTCGACCAGCACCAGCTCGGGGTGGCGCGCGAGCACCGCGTCGAGGTCCATCTCGTCGAGGCCGGGGTGACCGCCGATCCGGCGGCGCGGGATGATCTCCAACCCCTCGACGAGCTCGGCGGTCTTGACCCGGCCGTGCGTCTCGACGATGCCGACCACCACGTCGGTGCCCCGTTCCTGGCGGCGACGGGCCTCCCCGAGCATGGCGAAGGTCTTGCCGACGCCCGGAGCCGCCCCGAGGTGGATCCGCAGTTCGCCGCGCCTGGTCACGTCCACAGTTTGCCCTCCGGGCTCGTGCGCGGTTATCGGTGCCCGGGCACCGATAACCGCGCACAGTCGGGTCAGCGCGCCGCGGCCACCGCGAGGTTCAGCGTGGTGACGGCGACCGTCGGCTCCCCGAGGAAACCGAGGATCCGGCCCTCGGTGGAGTCGGCCACCAGCTTCTGCACCGCGGCGACGGGCAACCCGGTCACCCGCGCCACCCGCGCCACCTGGATGGCGGCGTAGGCGGGGCTGATGTCCGGGTCGAGGCCCGACGCCGAGGCCGTGACGGCGTCCGGCGGCACCTGCGAGGGGTCGACGCCGTCGCGCGCGGCGATGGTCGCCTTGCGCTCGTCGACGGTGTCGACCAGCTTCGTGTCGAACGGGCCCTTGTCGGACCCGCCCGACGTCGACGTGTCGGCCGGCCCGAGCGCGTTCTCCGACGACGCCGACGGCCGGGTGTGGAAGTACGGGTCGGCGTTCGGATCCTTCGCCACCGGGTCGATCCCGATCAGCGACGAGCCCGCGGGAGTGCCGTCCTTCGCGGTGACGATCGAGCCCTCGGCGTTGCCGGCGAGCCCGGGGATGTGGGCCACCCCGTAGGACAGCGCCGGGTAGATGATCCCGCACACGATCGTGAACAGGATCAGGACGCGCAGCCCCGTGGCGGTCTGCCGCCAGAACGTGGTGAGCATGGTCAGATCCCCGGAATCAGTCGGACGAGCAGGTCGATGAGGAAGATCCCGACGAACGGCGTGACGACGCCGCCCAGTCCGTAGATCAACAGGTTGCGGCGCAACAGGTTCGCCGCGCTGGTGGGTGTGTAGCGCACACCGCGCAGGGCCAGCGGGATCAGCGCGATGATCACCAGCGCGTTGAAGATCACCGCCGAGAGGATCGCCGACTGCGGCGTGGCCAGGCCCATGATGTTGAGCGCGCCCAGCGGCGGGTAGAGCACCACGAACATGGCCGGCAGGATCGCGAAGTACTTCGCGAGGTCGTTGGCGATGCTGAACGTGGTGAGCGCTCCGCGCGTGATGAGCAGCTGCTTGCCGATCTCGACGATCTCGATGAGCTTGGTCGGGTCGCTGTCGAGGTCGACCATGTTCCCGGCCTCCTTGGCCGCGGCCGTCCCGGTGTTCATCGCGACGCCGACGTCGGCCTGCGCGAGCGCGGGGGCGTCGTTGGTGCCGTCACCGGTCATGGCGACGAGCCGCCCACCCGACTGTTCCCTGCGGATCAGCGCCATCTTGTCCTCGGGCGTGGCTTCGGCGAGGTGGTCGTCCACCCCGGCGTCGGCCGCGATCGCCCGTGCGGTGCGCGGGTTGTCACCAGTGATCATCACCGTGCGGATGCCCATGGCCCGCAGCTCGGCGAAGCGGGCGGCCATGCCGGGCTTCACGACGTCCGACAGGCGGATGACGCCGAGCACCTTCGTGGTTCCGGCGAGCGCAGCGTCAGCGGAGCGAGAATCAGCGCCGTACCGGACCGCGACCGCGAGCGGCGTGCCGCCCTCGTCGGAGATGCGGTCCTGGATCTCGGTGATCTCGATGGATGCGCTGTCGGCCCAGGCCATCAGCGAACCGGTGGCGCCCTTCCGGATCTCCCGCCCGCCGAGGTCGAGGCCGGACATGCGGGTCTGCGCCGTGAACGGCACGAACTCCGCGACGGCCTCCTCCGCGGTGGCCTCGGCCGGCAGGCCGAAGTCGCGGGCGCACAGGTCGACGATGCTGCGGCCCTCGGGCGTCTGGTCGGCCAGCGAAGAGAGCCGCGCGGCCTCGGCCAGCTCGGCGACGTCCACTCCGGACACCGGTACGAACTCCGTGGCCTGCCGGTTGCCGAACGTGATGGTGCCGGTCTTGTCGAGCAGCAGCGTGTCGATGTCGCCCGCGGCCTCGACGGCCCGGCCGGACGTCGCCAGCACGTTGCGCTGCACCAGCCGGTCCATGCCCGCGATGCCGATGGCGGACAGGAGCGCACCGATCGTCGTCGGGATGAGGCAGACCAGCAGCGCCGTCAGCACGATCAGCGACTGCCCCTGGCCGGCGTAGAAGCTCATCGGCTGCAGTGCCACGACGGCGAGCAGGAAGATGATCGTCAGCACGGCCAGCAGGATCGTCAGCGCGATCTCGTTGGGGGTCTTCTGCCGCGACGCGCCCTCGACCAGCGCGATCATGCGGTCGACGAACGACTCCCCCGGCTTGGTCGTGATCGTGATGACGATCCGGTCGGACAGCACCGTGGTGCCGCCGGTGACCGAACTGCGGTCGCCGCCGGCCTCGCGGATGACGGGCGCCGACTCGCCGGTGATCGCCGACTCGTCGACCGTGGCGATGCCCTCGACGACGTCGCCGTCACCGGGGATGGTCTCACCGGCCTCGACGACCACGCGGTCACCGATCCTCAGGTCGGTGCCGGGGACGTTCTCCTCGTTGCCTGATCTGTCGAGCCGCCGGGCGATCGTGTCGCGCTTGGTGGCGCGCAGCGACTCCGCCTGCGCCTTGCCGCGGCCCTCGGCCACGGCCTCGGCGAGGTTCGCGAACAGCACCGTGAGCCAGAGCCAGATCGCGATGAGGATCGAGAACGCGCTCGGGGTGCTGACCGCCGCGACCGTGACGACCACGGACCCGACCCACACCACGAACATGACGGGGTTGCGCAGCTGCGCGCGCGGGTCGAGCTTGCGCAGCGCGTCCGGGGTGGACGCTAGCAGCTGGCGGGGGTCGAACGCCCCGGCCTTGACGGCGGCGCCCGTGGCGACCTCGGCGGTGGGCCGTTCTTGCACGGCGGTCATGACAGTGCCTCCACGATGGGCCCGAGCGCGAGCGCGGGAAAGAACGTGAGTGCGGCGACCAGGATGATCGTGCCGCCGACCAGGACGCTGAACAGGACGCCGTCGGTGGGCAGCGTGCCCGCACCCGCCTCGACCTTCTTCTGCCGGGCGAGACAGCCCGCCAGCGCCAGCGTCGCGAGGATCGGGACGAATCGGCCGAGCAGCATGCAGATGCCGAGGGTGGTCTGGAAGAAGTCGCTGGTCACCGTGATGCCGGCGAACGCGCTCCCGTTGTTGTTCGACGCCGACGAGTAGGCGTAGAGCACCTCGGAGAACCCGTGCGAGCCGCTGTTGTTCATGGCGTCGCCCGTACCGGGCAGCGCGATGGCCAGTCCGACGCCGATGAGGACCAGCGCCGGCATCGCGAGGATCGAGATCGACGCGGCCGTGACCTCCCGCCGGCCCAGCTTCTTGCCCAGGTACTCGGGCGTGCGCCCGACCATCAGACCGGCGAGGAAGACCGCGATGATCGCGACGACCAGGATGCCGTAGAGGCCGGTGCCGACGCCGCCGGGCGCGACCTCGCCGAGCAGCATGTTGAGGATGGTGACGGCGCCCGCCCCTCCGCTGAGGCTGTCGTGCTGCGCGTTGATCGCGCCCGTCGAGGTGCCCGTCGTCGACACGGCGAACAGCATCGAGCCCGGTATCCCGAACCGGACCTCCTTGCCCTCCATCGCGGCGCCCGCGGCGATGGCCGCCGGGGTGCGGGCGGCGCTCTCGGAGAACCACGCGATGGCGGTCAGCGCGGCCCAGATGACGCCCATGACGGCGACGAGCACCGTGCCCTGGCGGGTGTTGCGCACCATCGTGCCGAACGTCCGGGTCAGGCTGACCGGGATCACCAGCAGCAGGAAGATCTCGAACAGGTTCGACAGCGCGTTCGGGTTCTCGAACGGGTGGGAGGAGTTGGCGTTGAAGATACCGCCACCGTTCGTGCCGAGCTCCTTGATGGCCTCCTGCGAGCCCGCCGGCGCGAGCGGGATCGTGTACTGAGCGCCGTCCACGTTCGTGACGTCGGTGCCGGACTTCAGCGACATGACCGCGCCCATGGCGACGAGCAGGATCCCAGCGACGAACGCGAAGGGCAGCAGGATGCGGACGGTGCCGCGGGTCAGGTCGACCCAGAAGTTGCCGAGGCGGTCGGTGGCCGAGCGGAGGAACCCGCGGGTCAGGGCGACGGCGACGGCGAGACCGACGGCGGCCGACAGGAAGTTCTGCACGGCGAGACCGGCGGACTGCACGGTGTGGCCGGCCACCTGCTCGGGCACATAGGACTGCCAGTTCGTGTTGGTCACGAACGAGACGGCGTTGTTGAACGCCATCGCGGGCGGGATGGTGTCGCCGTCCACGCCGCGGCCGAAGCCGAAGGGCAGGAACGGCTGGAGGCGCTGGATGAGGTAGAGCAGCACGACCGAGACGAAGGAGAACCCGATGACGCCGGCGGCGTAGGTGGTCCACTTCTGCTCGGTGCCGGCGTCGACGCGGACGACGCGGTAGAAGAACCTCTCCACGCGCAGGTGCCTCTCGCTGGTGAACACGCGCGCCATGTAGTCGCCGAGCGGGACGTACACGACCGCGAGCAGTACCACCAGCGCGCCGACCTGGAGCAGGCCGGCCACGGTGTCGGACATCAGAACTTCTCCGGGCGTAGGAGGGCCACGAACAGGTAGAGCAGCAGGCCGAGCGCGATCAGGCCGCCGATGACGTTGGCGGTGATCACTGCGCCTCCGCGGGAGGACGTACGTCGGCGGTGATCACAGCGAATCGAGTCCCCGCAACGTCAGGACGAGAAGCGCGAAGCCGCCGATCATCAGCAGCGCGTAGGCCAGGTCGGCCATGGGACCCTCCACAGGAACATGCCCACCGGTCGGTGGGCCGTCCGGCAGCATCGTCCGGTTCGGGCCCCTCGGCGACGGTCGCGAACGGCGCATTGACGCCCCGTACGTGCGGCCTTGACGCGATCCTGACGCGCCGGTGGCGCCGATCACGCGGCCGATCGGACAGCACCCAGCGGATCCGGCCCGGGCGGATATCCTGGGTCGGTGGCCGAGTAGTACCCGCCAGGCAGGAGTTCCGCATGTCCGTGGTCGACAACGCGATCTACGTGGACGGCCGCCGGTCCGTCGTCCCGACGTCGCTCGACCACACGTTCTCCGAGCTCCGCGAGTGCCCCGACGAGGGCCACAGCTTCTGCTGGATCGGCATGCTGCGTCCCGACGAGGCCGAGATCAAGGCGGTCGCCGGGGAGTTCGGGCTGCACGGGCTCGCCGTCGAGGACACGATCAACGCCCACCAGCGGCCCAAGATCGAACGCTACGGCGACGTGCTGTTCGTCGTGCTGCGGCCCGCGCGCTACGTCGACCCTGTCGAGGTGGTCGAGATCGGCGAGATCCACCTGTTCCTCGGGCCCGAGTTCGTGATCACCGTGCGGCACGCCGAGGAGCCCGACCTCAAGGAGGTCCGGCACCGGCTCGAGGGTGATCCCGAACTGCTCCGCCAGGGGCCCTACGCCGTGCTCTACGCGATCCTCGACAAGATCGTCGACGACTACGGCCCCGTTCTCGACGGCCTGCAGAACGACGTCGACGAGATCGAGGTGCAGGTCTTCGACGGCGACCCGCGCGTCTCGCGGCGGATCTACCAGCTCACCCGCGAGGTGATCGAGTTCCAGCGGGCGGTGGAGCCGCTGCGCGACCTGTTCATCGAGCTGCGGGAGCGGCTCAAGGAACGCGGAGCCGAGGCCGACCTGGAGCTGCGCCGCTCCCTGCGCGACGTGGCCGACCACGCCACCCGCGTGATGGAGCGCACCGACGGGTTCCGCCAGTTGCTCACCAACATCCTGCAGGTCAACGCCTCGCTCGTGGCGCAGCGCCAGAACGAGGAGATGGCGCGGATGACCGAGGCGGGCTACGACCAGAACGAGCAGGTCAAGCGCATCTCGTCGTGGGCGGCGATCTTCTTCGCGCCGTCGTTCATCGCCTCGCTGTACGGGATGAACTTCAAGGCCATGCCCGAACTGGAGTGGACCTACGGCTACCCCTACGCGCTGGGGTTGATGTTCCTGCTCGGTCTCGCGCTGTACCTGGCGTTCAAGCGGAAGGGCTGGCTGTAGCGCCCGATCGCGGCACCACCCGTGACCGTTTCGCCTTGTCGCCCGTGTGGGTGACAACAGCGACACCTCGAGGTACCGGGGCGGTCTGATGTCGGATCCGCGTGAAGCTCCGAGCCCGAGGTGACACCTGCTCCCTGTCACCTGAACGGATGAGATGCGACGCGCGACCGCATTCTGCGATGCGATCGGGAGGCCACCTCCGCACGGTCGTCGAATCCTCCCCCGCTCGGCGTCGTCAGACGGCAACACGCCTGACGTACCTGCGGATTCACCCGTGAGGTCCGATGAGAGGACTCTGTTGGTGCCCGCTCATCACCGTTCGTCTGCCTTCGCGGACCCGGCACCGCGCGATATCGGTCGCCGGCGGTTCCTGGGCTATCTCATCGCCGCGCCCACCCTCGCCGTGGCAGTGGGGACCGGCATCGGCTTCCTCGACGCGACACCGGCCAGCGCCGCCGGGGTCCCGGCGCCGCCGGAGCCGTTCGATCTCTACGACCTGTCCGACGCGCTGACCGACGCCGCGCGGCCGACGGCCAACCTCATCACCGTCGTCGTCAACGAGGACGGCACGGTCTCGTTCGACCTGCCCCGCTCGGAGAACGGCCAGGGTATCCCGACGGCGATCGCCATGATCATCGCCGAGGAGATGGACCTGCCGGGCGACAAGGTGAAGGTCACCCTCGCCGACGCCCGTCCGGAGCTGCTGTTCAGCCAGCTCACCGGCGGCTCGAACACCATCCACGCCATGTACACGCCGGTGCGGGTCGCCGCGGCCATCGCCAAGGGCAAGCTCCTCGACGCGGCCGCCGCGATCATGCAGGAGCAGGCCGCCCAGCTCACCAGCCGCGAGGGTCTGATCACCGGGCCCGCCGGGCAGGTCCTCGGCTACGGCGATCTGGCGAAGGCCGCGGCCGTGTCGAAGACCGTCCCGACCGGCATCCCCACGCTCAAGCCCGCGTCCGAGTTCCGGATCGTCGGCAAGCCGACCGGCCGGATCGACGCGCGCGACATCGTCACCGGGCGCAAGAAGTTCTCCATGGACCTCGACATCGACGGCGCCGTGCCCACGATGGTCTGCCGTCCCCCGACGATCAACGGCAAGCCGAAGAGCCTCAACAACAAGGCCGAGGTCCTCGCGATGCCCGGCGTCGTCGATGTCGCGATCATCACCACTGGTGTCGCCGTGTGCGCCGGTACGGTCGACGGCGAGTCCGACGAGACCGTCTACAAGAAGCTCAAGGCAGCCACCCTCCCCCTCCTCCCGGCGGCGCCGGGCACGAAGGTGATCGACACCGAGTTCCGCTCCAACTTCGTCAGCGGCAGCCCGCTGGAGACCAACTGCGCGGTCGCCGACGTCCGCAAGGGCAGTGCGGAGATCTGGAGCGCGCTGAAGGTCCCGATCACCGCCCAGGCCGAGATCGCGGAGAGGCTCGGCCGGCCGCAGCTCGCGGTGAAGGTCCACGTCGTCCAGGGCGGCGGCTCGTTCGGCCGCAAGCTGTTCCCGGACGCCGCGCTGGAGGCCGCCGAGACCTCGCCGCCGAGACCTCGCCGCCAAGACCTCGCAGAAGGTCGGCAGGATCGTCAAGCTCATGCGGCACCGCGCGGATGACTCCCGCCAGGGCCGGGTGCACCCCGCCTGCACGTCGACGCTGCGCGCCGCCCACCTGGGCGACAAGATCGTGAGCCTGCAGCAGAACCACACCAGCGTGCGGACCGACTACAGCCACGGTCTCGGCGAGGCGATCACGGCCAGCGCGGCGAAGTTGCCCGGCGGCAACTACTCGCTCGCCCAGTCGATCTTCGTGCTCAGCCAGAACACGCCGTACAACTTCGGCGCCACCTCGCAGCTGCTCAACGAGATCGACCTGGGCTTCAACACCGGCAGCGTCCGCAACGTGTACTCCCCGAACGTCCGGACCGCCCAGGAGCTGATGGTCGACCAGCTGGCCGACGCCCTGAAGATGGATCCGTACGGCTTCCGCCGGGCCTACGCCACGACCGACCTGCAGCGCGCGGTCCTCGACCGCGTCGCGAAGGAGGGCGACTGGGGCCGCGACATGGAGCCCGGCACCGCGCAGGGCATCGGGATGCACGTCGAGTACAAGAACACGATGGCCGCGCTCGTCGAGATCGACTGCCGGCCCGCGACGGTCAACCGTCAGATCCGCGACGCCTGCACCGGGCCGCGCGTCACGCGGGCGACCTACGTGATCGTGCCGGGCAGTCAGTGCGTCAACCCGACCGGTCTCAAGGCCATGACGATGGGCGGGATGACGGGCGGGATGACGGGCGGGATGATGGGCGGGATCGCGATGACCCTCTCCGCGAGCCTGCACATCAAGGACGGCACCCCGCGCGAGGCCAGCTGGGACAACTACCGCTGCACGCGGCAGTGGAACACCCCGCCCGAGCTCAACATCGTCATCATGGATCCGGACCCCGACGGCGAGGTCGGCGGGGGCGGTGAGGCCGGCGTCGCCGCCTCCATGGCGGCCGTGGCCTGTGCCTACCGCAGGGCTGTCGGCACGACGCCCACCTCGTTCCCCATCAACCACGACGAGCTGACCTTCGAGCCCTACCCGACGGTGCCGCCGCTCCCCCAGCCGCCCACCAACGGCCTCGACATCGTCAGCTAAGGAGACCCCGCGTGTCCACACACACCTTCCTCGTCAACGGCGAGCGCGTCAGCGTCGAGTGCGACGACAGCGCGGGTGAAGGACATCGCTCCCGACGACGAGGTCACCACGATCGGGGGCCTCGCCGACGGCGACACACTGCACCCGATGCAGCAGGCGTGGATCGACAACGACGTCGCCCAGTGCGGCTACTGCCAGCCCGGCCAGATCATGGCCGCGGCGGCCCTGGTCAAGCGGGTCAAGGACGAAGGCCGCGAGATCACCGACGACGATCTCGACCAGATCCGCAACATCTGCCGGTGCGGCACCTACCACCGGGTCCGCGAAGCAATCAAGGCCGGCGCGGCGTCGATGTAGACCCGGAGAGGCGGCGTGGGGGAACGCCCAGGCTCCGCCGTCTCAGGGGTGAGCCCGGCGGGGACGCGGCTGGCAGCGGGGGCAGCTGAAGCTGCTGCGGTTCATGAACGACTCGCGGCGGATCGGGGTGCCGCAGCGGCGGCAGGGGCGGTCGGCCTGCCCGTAGGCGTCGAGCGACCGGTCGAAGTAGCCGGAGTTGCCGTTGACGTTGACATACAGCGCGTCGAAGGACGTGCCGCCCGCCGCGAGAGCCGCGTCCATCACCTCGGTGGCCGCGGTGAGCACCTCGCGGCCCTGCTTGCGGGTGAGCGTCTCGGTGGGCCGGTCACCGTGCAGGCGGGCCCGCCACAGCGACTCGTCGGCGTAGATGTTGCCGATGCCCGACACGACGGTCTGGTCGAGCAGGGCCCGCTTGAGCCCGGTGCGGCGTCGCCGGATGCCGGCGACGGCGGCGTCGAGGTCGAACGCGGGGTCCATGGGGTCGCGGGCGATGTGGGCGACCGGCTCGGGGAGCAGGCCGCCGCCGACGGCGGGGACGAGCGGGTGCACCGACAGCCCGCCGAACGTGCGCTGGTCGACGAACCGCAGCTCGGGGCCGTCGTCGGCGAAGCGGATGCGGATGCGCAGGTGCTTCTCGTCGGGGCGAGGAGAATCCGCCACCAGCATCTGGCCGCTCATCCCGAGGTGGGCGAGCACGGCGTCGTCACCGGCGGCGCCGCCGTCGAGGTCGAGCCAGAGGTACTTGCCGCGGCGGCGGGCGCCGGTGATGGTGCGCCCGGTCAGGCGGGCGGCGAAGTCGTCGCCACCGGCCGGGTGGCGGCGCACCGATCGCGGGTGGGCGACCTCGACGGTCGCGATCTTCCGGTCCAGCAGATGGTCGGCGAGGCCGCGGCGGACGACCTCGACCTCGGGAAGCTCGGGCACGGCGGACCTCCCGGGGTCGTGAGCGGAAATCGGGGCCCGGGCACTGATAATCGCGCACGGGCGGCGCAGCCGCGCGGCTAGGACGCGGCGGCGGTGTTGCCGGAGGCGGCCTCGGCGGTGAGGGTGCGCCACGCGAGCTCGGCCGCCTTCTGCTCGGCCTCCTTCTTCGTGCGCCCCTCGCCGGTGCCGAGCTCGCGGCGGCTGACCACCGCGGTGGCCGTGAAGACCTTCAGGTGATCAGGCCCGTCCTCGGTGATGCGGTACTCCGGCACCCCGAGATCGGCCGACGCGGTGAGCTCCTGCAGGCTCGTCTTCCAGTCGAGGCCGGCGCCGAGCAGCGGGGCGCCCTGCAGCAGGCCGTCGAACAGGCGGTGCACGAGGCCCCGGGCCGTCTCCAGCCCGTGCTGCAGGAACACGGCGCCGATCAGCGCCTCGGTGGCGTCGGCCAGGATGCTCGTCTTGTCGCGCCCGCCGGTCATCTCCTCGCCGCGCCCCAGGTAGAGGAACGTGCCGAGGCCGGATTCGCCGCCGAGGGTGGCGGCCACGCCGGCGAGCGCGTGCATGTTGACGACGCTCGCGCGCAGCTTGGCCAGCTGGCCCTCCGGGAGATCCGGATGGTCGCGGTAGAGCCGCTCCGTGACGATGATGCCGAGCACGGAGTCGCCCAGGAACTCCAGACGCTCGTTGGTGGGCAGCCCACCGTTCTCGTAGGCGTACGAGCGGTGGGTGAGCGCGAGCGTCAGGAGGTCGTCGTCGATCTCGACACCCAGGGACGCCAGAAGGGGCCCACGGTCTCCCATGGGCCCCGGCGCCGAACGATCCACCACAGGGCAGCTCCCGGCGATCAGGCCGGGCTGATGACCTGGCGGCCGTCGTACGTGCCACAGGTGGGGCACGCGAGGTGCGGGGGCTTGGTGGCCCGGCAGGCGCGGTTCGAGCAGGCGACGAGTGTGGGAGCAGTGGCCTTCCACTGCGACCGACGTGAGCGCGTGTTCGAGCGCGACATCCGGCGCTTCGGGACAGCCACGATGAATCTCCTAGCAGGTATCGGGGTTCTCGGCCCAACAGGTCATTCGGCAGAGAGGCGCTCACGCAGAGCGGCCCATCGAGGATCCAGTGTCTCATGCCCGTGGTCGGGCGCGAGGTCGGCCCACTTCTCGCCGCAGTCGGGGCACAGACCGGGGCAGTCCTCGCGGCAGAGCGGCGCCAGCGGCAGGGTCAGGACCAGAGCGTCGCGGACGGTCTGCTCGACGTCGACGTAGTCGTCGATCACCCGCGGCAGCTCGTCGGCCTCGGTGGTCTCGTCGGTGGCCGTGTCGGGGTAGACGAACAGCTCCCCGAGCTCGACGTCGGCCTCGTCGGTCACAGGGTCGAGGCAGCGGGCGCACTCGCCCTCCAGCGCGGCGTGCACCGTGCCGGAGACGTAGATGCCCTCGGTGACCGACTCCAGCCGCACGGCCAGCTCGACGGGGCTGCCGGCGGGGACGCCGATGGTGTCGAGGCCGAGCCGCTCGGGCTCCGCGGGCGCGGGGATGCTGCGGGTGTAGGGCTTCATGGCGCCGGGGCGCCTGCCCAGCTCCCGGGTGCCGAAGACCCACGGGCTCGACGGGTCGGGGTGGCCGGGGAGGGGGTGGTGCGTACTCACGGCTTCCAGAGTAGGCCCTCGTCAGCGGGTGAAGGACACGGTCAGCCGGACGGGGCCGGAGGGTGCTCCCGCTCCCTGCACCAGCAGCCCGTTGTCGGGACCGGCGTAGAGCGCCGCGACGAGCGCGGTGACGGCCATGCGGCGGGTGCCCGCGGCCGGGGCCGAGACGACGGCGGGACCGGTGGACGCGGGCTCGGCCGTCGTGGTGGCGGACCAGGTCGCGGTGGGGCGGCGCACGGTCAGCGTCGCGGCGGCGGTGCCGGGGTCGAGGCGCAGTGTCGCCGCGGTCACCCGGCAGCCGGCCGGGAGGTCCGGGAGCGCGAACCGGAGCAGCAGGCCGGACGCGTCCGGCAGGACCCGGGTCGCCGACGCCACCACGGTAGTCGCCGCCGGGCAGGCCGGCGGGGCCGGAGCTGCGGCGGGCGCAGTCGAAGCGGGCGTGGTGGTCGTCGTGGCAGGCGCGGTCGTGGCCGGCGCAGTTGTCGCGGGCGCCGTCGTCACCGGCCCTTTCGTCATGGGCGTCGAGGTGGCCGGCGCCGTCGTCACCGGCGGGGTACTGACCGGCGGGGGTCCTGCGGCCGCCAGGCCCGTCACCGCGGCGGTGGAGGACCCGGACGGCGGCGCATCCGACGGGGGCTGGGCCGACGGGGGCTGGGCCGACGGGGGCTGGGCCGACGCGGACGGGCCGCGGTCGGGCGAGGGCGGGCCGGTGGGCAGCTGGGGCGAGACCCCGGGGGTCGAACCGCCCGGCGGCGCCTCCGGAGCGGGAATCCCCGGCACCGTGGGCACCGGAGCCGTCGGGGCGAGGGACGTCTGCGTGACCGGCGGCTGGGCGACCGGCGGCTGGGCGACCGGCGGCTGGGCGACGAGCACGGGCGCAGGGGGCACGGGTGCAGGGGGCACGGGTGCGGGGGGCGCCGGGGCACCCTCGGCGGCGGCGAGCACCTGCGGCCCCGGGTCACCCGCGGGCACCGGGCCGCTCAGGTCGGGCACCGCGGTGGTCCCCGTCCGGTACGCCGCGGCCCACGCGAGCACGTCGGCGCCGTAGGCGGCCGAGCGGTTGTAGCGGAAGAGCGCCGCGGTGGCTCCGTCGACCGTCCGCAGGTCTCCCCCGCCCGCGCACAGGTAACGGGCGGCGCCCAGAGCGGCGTCGTCGACGTTGTTCGGGTCGGCCACGCCGTCGCCGTTGCCGTCGGCCCCGACCGACCGCCAGGTGGAGGGCAGGAACTGCATCGGCCCGGTGGCGCGGTCGTAGCGGACGTCGCCGTCGAGCGCACCGCCGTCGCTGTCGGGGACCACCGTGCTGCCGGGCAGCGAGCCGTCCAGGACCGGGCCGAGGATGCGCCCGCGCGTGGTGCCTGCAGCGTCGACGCGGCCACCCGAGGCGTGCCCCGACTCGATGCGCCCGATCCCGGCGAGCAGGGCCCAGTCGATCCCGCATCCGGGGTCGGCGGCGGCCTCCAGGTCGGCGGCGTGGCGGTAGGCGGCGAGGACGCGGACGGGGATGCCGCCGTCGAGGACGCCGGGCGCGACAGGAGGCAGGGGCAGCGGCATGGGAGCGGGGGCGGCGGCCGCGGGCGGCGGCAGTGCGGGCAGCGGCAGAACCGGCAGCGGCGAGGCGGCCCGCTCCAGCGCACCCAGCTCCACCTGCACGCGCGGTGGGCCGGCGGGCACGGTCACGACGGCGTCGGTCCGGCTCTGCGGGATGCTCAGCACCGTCGCCGCCACGATGGCGGCGACGACCCCTGCTCCGGACCGGACTCTCCCCACCGGGCCGACCCTGCCATCCCGACCCCCCACCTGGCGAGGGCCCGATCCTGGGGGTCGGCGGTGGGCGATCGGCGTCAGCTCAGGCTCGGAACCCCGTCCGCCGGGGTCCCGGCCGTGCGGACCGGGCCGGCGAAGCCGTCGGCCAGCAGCGCGGCGAGGGTCAGGAACGCGTCGACCGTGGGCGGGCGGAGCCGGTCGAGCTGGATCCGGCCGCCGGTGGCCAGGTGCGGGTCGTGCGGGATCTCGACGACGGCGCGGCAACGGGCCTCGAAGTGGTTGCGGACGCGGGCGCGGTCGACGTCCTTGCTCGTGCGGTCGCAGCTCAGGACGACGACGGCGTCGGCCACCCGGGCGGCGTGGCCGTGGGCGATCAGCCAGTCCAGCGTCTTGCTCGCGCGGCTGGCCCCGTCGACCGTCGGTGCCCCGACCACCACCAGGCTGTCGGCCAGCGCCAGCGTGCCCTCCATCGCCGAGTGCACGAGCCCGGTGCCCGAGTCGGTGATCACGATGTTGTAGAAGCGGGTGAGCACCTTGCTGACGCGCTCGTACTCGTCGCGGTTGAAGGCCTCGCTCATGGCGGGGTCCTGCTCGGACGCCAGCACCTGCAGGCGGCCGGCGAGGCTCGTGTACCGGGCGACGTCGGTGAGCGAGTGCGTGGCCTCGATGTTGTCGATGAGGTTGCGCACCGTCACCGTGGTCTCGGTGGTGAGGCGGTCGGCGAGCGTGCCGGCGTCGGGGTTGGCGTCGAGGGCGATCACGCGGTCGCCCCGGTTCTCGGCCAGCACCAGCCCGAGGCACGCGGTGACGCTGGTCTTGCCGACCCCGCCCTTGATGGAGGCGACGGCGATCTGGTGCGAGCCCGGGAGCGGGCGGCGGATGCGGCGCAGCCGCTCCTGGCGCGCCTTCTCCGCCGGGCCGATGCCGGGGTTGACCATGCCGCCCGAGGCCTTGAAGACCGCACCGCGCCAGCCGGTCCGCGGGCGGTCGCTGCGGAAGCGGACGATCGCGTCCTCGGTCAGCTCGGCGGCGCTGGACGCGTCCGGCCGGGGACGGGGCTGCGTCCGCTGCGCGTAGCGAGGCGGCGGGCCGGCCGGGTGTCCGGCGGGCGGGCCGTACGGGCCGCAACCGTTGCCGGGCACCGCCCCGCCCGCCAGGTACGGGACGGGCGGGGCCATCGGCGGCTGGGGCACCGGCGGCTGGGGCACCGGCGGCTGGGGCACCGGCGGCTGGGGCACCGGCGGCTGGGGCACCGGCGGCTGGGGAAGGGGCTGCTGGGCCATCGGCGCAGCGGCCTGCGGCCGGGCGAGCACATCCGTGGTGGCGTCCTCGATGCTGTCGTCATCGGCGGCCGGGGCATCGGTGGGCACCGGCTCCGCCGTGCTCGCGGACGACTGCCCGACCGTGGCCATCTCCACCGTGTCGTCGCCCGCGTCGGGCGCGGCAGCCGGCTCCTCCCCGCCGGGGGAACCGTCCCGGTGGCCACGGCCGTCGCCGTCGTCCCCGCTCCGCCCGTGGCCGGTCGTGGGCGCCTCCGCGGTCGACGTCCGGCCCTCCGTGGACCACGCGCCCGCGCCCCCTTCGTCCCCGGCGTCGGTGCGGTCCTGCGCGTCGCTCTCTCGGCTGCTCACCGGTGCCCCCCCGTTTCCCGGGCACAGTCGCCCGGACCCCGAATCTGCGGGGACAGTAGCGCGACGGTGATCGGGAATCAGGCGGGCGAGCGGGTCAGGGGACGAAACGGTCGGCCATCAGCGCCGCGAGCACATGAGCGGCGTCACGTGTGGCGGGACGCAACCGGGCCAGCTCGACGCGGCCGCCCGCGGCGAGATGCGGGTCGTGCGGGATCTCCACCACCGCCCGGCAGCGCGCGGTGAAGTGCTCGCGGATGCGGGCGCGATCGACCTCGTCGCTCGTGCGGTCGCACGACAGCACGGCCACCGCGTCGGCCGCGAGCTGCCCGTGCCCGTGGGCGAGAAGCCAGTCGAGGGTCTTGCTCGCCCGGCCCGCGCCGTCGACGGTGGGCGACCCGACGATGATCACGCTGTCGGCCAGCTTGAGCGTGCCCTCCATCGCCGAGTGCACCAGCCCGGTGCCCGAGTCGGTGATGATGATGTTGAAGAACCGGTCGAGCAGCCCGCAGATGTGCTCGTACTCCTCCCGGCTGAACGCGTCACCCGCCGCAGGGTCCTGCTCGGACGCGAGCACCTGCAGCCGGCCGGCGAGGCTCGTGTAGCGCGACACCTCGGTCCAGGAGTGGATGCGGTCGAGGTCGCGCAGCAGCTCGCGCACGGTGACGGCCGACTCGCCGGTGAGCCGGTCGGCCAGCGTGCCGGCGTCGGGGTTGGCGTCCAGGACGATCACGCGGTCGCCGCGGTTCTCGGCCATGACGAGCCCGAGCAGGGTGGCCACCGTGGTCTTGCCGACCCCGCCCTTGATCGACGTGACCGCGATGCGGTGCGACTGCAGGAGCGGGTGGCGGATGCGGTGGAGGATGTCGCGGCGCCGCAGCTCCTCGGCGCTCGGCCCGGGGTTGACCAGCCCACCCGTGGCCCGCAGCAGCGCCCGGCGCCAGCCGGTGGCCGGCTCGTCGGGCCGGGCGCGCAGGATCGCGTCGCCCGTCAGGTCGGCGGCTGAGCTCGGTCTCGGCCCGTCCACTTCGCCCCCCGTATGTCCCCGACCCTCACCCGCGACGTCCTGAGGTGGTTCGAGCCGGTGTCCGTACCGGGCCCACCACGTCGCCGGATCCGGTTCGATCCGCTGCCGTGCCACGCAGGGAGACTACCGCGACACGGAGCGTGAGAAGGGGCGTTCGTGATCTTTTACCTCAGTCGATGAGGTCCATGCCGGTGCCGGTGCCGCCGCGCACGGAGGCACTCGCGGGGACGCCGTTCTGGGCGCCGCCCCGCCACAGCTGGCTGCGGCCGCGGCTGACGGTGCCCAGCGCCTTGGACAGGGTGTCCTCGAACTCGGCCAGCTTCGCGTCGACGTAGCCGTCGCACTCCCGGCGCAGCCGCTCGGACTCGGCGTTGCCGGCATCGACGACGCGGGCGGCCTCGGCGTGCGCGGCCTGCACCACCTCGGACTGGGACACCAGCCGGGCCTGCTCGTGCTGGCCGTCGAGCACGTAGCGATCGTGGGCGGCCCGGCCGGCCTGGGCGAGCCGTTCGGCCTCGGCGCGGGCCCGGTCGGTGAGCTCGGCGTACTGCGCCCGCCCGTCGGCCACGGCGCGCTCCGCCTCGTGGCGGGCCTGCGCGACGGTCTGCTCGGCCTCGGCGCGGGCGTCGGCGACGAGCCGCTGGGCCTCGTCGCGGGCCCGGGCCAGCAGCTCCTCGGAGTCCTGCTTCGCGCTGGTGCGCGTCTGCTCGGCCTCCTGGATGGCGTCGTCCACCAGCTCGTCACGGCGGTCGAGCACGTCCTGGGCGTCGTCGAGCTCGCCCGGCAGCGCTTCGCGCACGTCGTCGAGCAGATCGAGGACATCCCCACGGGAGACCACGCAGTTCGAGGTCATCGGGACGCCCCGTGCCTCCTCGACGACCGTGACCAGCGCGTCGAGCGATTCGAAGACCCGGTACACGTCGGTGATCCTCTCACCGCGTGGCCGCCGTTCGGCGTATTGGGCGTCCGCCGCGCGTGTCAAGTTCCGAACGGGTGGTCAGGAACGTTCCGCGATGCGCTCCAGCAACCGGTGGTGTACGGACTCGGGCAGCAGGTGGGCCACGTCACCACCGAAGGTGGCGATCTCCTTGACCAGCGAGCTGGCCACGAAGCTCCACTCCGGGTTGGTCGACATGAACAGCGTGTCGACACCCGAGAGCTGCTTGTTCATCTGCGCCATCTGCAGCTCGTAGTCGAAGTCGGTGACCGCGCGCAGGCCCTTCACGATGGCCCGGATGTCGTGCTCGCGGCAGTAGTCCACCAGCAGCCCGGAGAACGACGACACCGTCACGTTGGGGAACGGCTTCGCGATCTCCTCGAGCATGGAGATGCGCTCCTCGACGGTGAACATGCGGTTCTTGCTCTTGTTGATCCCGACCGCCACGACGACCTCGTCGAACAGCGCCGACGCGCGGCCGACGATGTCGAGGTGACCGTTCGTCGGCGGGTCGAAGGAGCCGGGACACACGGCGCGCCTCATGAGCCGGAACCGTAACAGTGGGCGACGTGCAGCACGGTGTCGCCGTAACGGCGCTCACGGGCGGACTCGAGCGGCGGCGGCCACGGGAAGGCGGTGCGCGACGCCCGGCGCTCCACCACGACGGTCGCGTCGGCGGCGAGCCAGCCGTGGGCCGCGGCGGCGGTGAGCCAGCCGGCGATCTCGGCGTCGGGCACCTCGTAGGGCGGGTCGATCAGCACGACGTCGTAGGGGCGGTCGGCGGTGGTGCCCAGCACGGCCGCGGCCGGTGCGGCCCGGACGACGCCGCCCAGCCCGAGCGTGGAGACGTTGCGGCGCAGGACATCGGCGGCGCGGCGGTCGGACTCGACGAACAGCGCGTGCACCGCCCCCCGCGACAGCGCCTCCAGTCCGAGTGCCCCGGACCCGGCACACAGATCGAGGACGGCGCAGCCGTCGAGGCCGGGGTCGTGGTCGAGGGCGGCGAACAGCGCCTCCCGCACCCGGTCGGAGGTGGGCCGGGTGCCCTTCGGCGGCACGGCGAGCCGCCGCCCGCCGGCGGACCCGGCCACGATCCTGGTCATGCGGCTCCGCCGCCCGTGCGCGGAAAACAGTGCTCCAGCACTGATTTCCGCGCACAACCCGCCGTCACTCCAGTTCCAGCAGGAGGTCGCCGCCCTCCACCTGCTGGACCTTGCCGATCGCCAGCCGGCCCACCACCCCGGACTGCTGCGCGGTGATGCTGGCCTCCATCTTCATCGCCTCGATGGTGGCCACCGTCTGGCCCGCGTCGACCTTGTCGCCCTCCCCCACCTGCAGCGTGACCACACCCGCGAACGGGGCCGCGACGTGCTTCGGGTCGGAGCGGTCGGCCCGCTCGGCCACCTTGACGTCGGTGGACACCGACTCGTCGCGGATGGACACCGGGCGCATCTGGCCGTTGAGCGTCGCGAGCACGTTGCGGTAGCCGCGCTCGTCGGCCTCGGAGATGGCCTCCAGCTCCACCAGCAGCGTGACGCCCTGCTCCAGCTCGATGATGTGCTCGATCTCGGGCTCCAGGCCGTAGAGGAAGTCCTTGGTGGAGAGCACCGAGGTGTCGCCGTAGGCCTCCTGGTGCGCCTCGTACTCCTTCGTCGGCACCGGGAACAGCAGGCGGTTGAGCGTGCGGCGGCGGTCGTCGCGCAGGCCGCGACGGTCCTCGATGTCGAGCTCGACAGCGGCCTTCGCCGGCGAGCGACCCTCCAGCGCGCGGGTGCGGAACGGCTCGGGCCAGCCGCCGGGCGGGTCGCCCAGCTCGCCGCGCAGGAACCCGATCACCGAGTCCGGCACGTCGAACCGGCCGGGTTCGGCCTCGAAGTCCTTCGCCTCGACGCCCGCGCCGACCAGGTGCAGGGCGAGGTCGCCCACCACCTTCGACGACGGCGTGACCTTCACGAGCCGGCCCAGCATGCGGTCGGCGGCGGCGTAGAGGTCCTCGATGAGCTCGAACCGGTCGCCCAGGCCGAGCGCGATCGCCTGCTGGCGCAGGTTGGAGAGCTGGCCACCGGGGATCTCGTGGTGGTAGACGCGGCCGGTCGGCGAGGCGAGCCCCGACTCGAACGGTGCGTAGACCTTGCGGACGGCCTCCCAGTAGGGCTCGAGGTCGCCGACGGCCTGCAGGGACAGGCCCGTGGCGCGCTCGGTGTGGTCGGTGGCGGCGACGAGCGCACTCAGCGACGGCTGGGACGTCGTGCCCGCCATCGACGCGACGGCCGCGTCCACCGCGTCCACACCCGCGTCGATCGCCGCGATCAGCGTGGCGAGCTGACCGCCCGCGGTGTCGTGGGTGTGCAGGTGGACGGGCAGGTCGAACCGCTCGCGCAGCGCCGTGACCAGCTTCTTCGCCGCCGGCGGACGCAGCAGCCCGGCCATGTCCTTGATCGCGAGGACGTGCGCGCCCGCGGCCACGATCTGCTCGGCCAGGCGCAGGTAGTAGTCGAGCGTGTAGAGCGTCTCGCCGGGGTCGGACAGGTCGCCGGTGTAGCAGAGCGCCACCTCCGCGACCGACGTCCCGGTGGCCCGTACGGCGTCGATGGCCGGGCGCATCTGGTTGACGTCGTTGAGGGCGTCGAAGATGCGGAAGATGTCCATCCCGGTCGTCGCGGCCTCCTCGACGAAGGCGTCGGTCACCTCCAGGGGGTACGGGGTGTAGCCGACGGTGTTGCGCCCGCGCAGCAGCATCTGCGTGCAGATGTTGGGCACGGTCCCGCTGATCGCGGCCAGCCGGTCCCACGGGTCCTCGTTGAGGAAGCGCAGCGCGACGTCGTACGTGGCGCCGCCCCAGCACTCGAGGCTCAGCAGCTGCGGCGCCGTCCGCGCGACGTACGGGGCGACGGCCAGCAGGTCGCGGCTGCGCACCCGCGTGGCCAGCAGCGACTGGTGCGCGTCGCGGAACGTGGTGTCGGTGACGGCCACCGCCGTCTGCTTCCGCAGCGCCGCCGCGAACCCCTCCGGCCCGAGCTCCCGCAGCAGCTGCCGCGAGCCGTCCGGCACCGGCGCGCCCACGTCGCACTGCGGGAGCTTGTCCACCGGCTCCACGACCTGCGGCCGCGGCCCGTTGGGGCGGTTGACGGTGATCTCGGCCAGGTAGTTCAGGATCCGGGTGCCGCGGTCGGCCGGCCGCCGGGCGCGCAGCAGCTCCGGGCGCTCCTCGATGAAGCTGGTGGTGACCCGGCCCTCCTGGAAGTCCGGGTCGGCCAGCACTGCGGCGATGAACGGCAGGTTGGTGGAGACCCCGCGGATCCGGAACTCCGCGATCGCCCGGCGCGCGCGCCGCACGGCGTTGGGGAAGTCGTGGCCGTTGCAGGTCAGCTTGACCAGCATCGAGTCGAAGTGGGCGCTGACCTCGGCGCCCGTGTGCGTGGTGCCGCCGTCGAGGCGGACGCCGGGGCCGCCCGGGGAGCGGTAGTTGCTGATCGTGCCGGTGTCGGGGCGGAAGCCGTTGGAGGGGTCCTCGGTGGTCACGCGGCACTGCAGCGCCGCGCCGGTGCACGTCACCTGGTCCTGGGTGAGGTTCAGCTCCGGCAGCGTCTTCCCGGACGCGATGCGCAGCTGCGCGATCACGAGGTCGCGGTCGGTGACCTGCTCGGTGACGGTGTGCTCCACCTGGATGCGCGGGTTCATCTCGATGAACACGTGCTCGCCGCGCTCGTCGAGCAGGAACTCCACGGTGCCGGCGTTGACGTAGCCGATGGCGCGGGCGAACTTCACCGCGTCGTCGCAGATCTTCGCGCGGATGTCGGGGTCGAGGTTCGGCGCGGGCGCGATCTCGATGACCTTCTGGTGGCGCCGCTGCACCGAGCAGTCGCGCTCGTAGAGGTGCACGACGTTGCCGTCGGCGTCGGCGAGGATCTGCACCTCGATGTGGCGCGGGTTCACCACGGCCTGCTCGACGAACACCGTGGCGTCCCCGAACGCCGACTCGGCCTCGCGCATGGCGGCCTCGATGGCCTCACGCAGCTCGCCGGGCTCCTGGACGCGTCGCATGCCGCGCCCGCCGCCGCCGGCCACGGCCTTGACGAAGATCGGGAAGCCGATGTCGGCGGCGGCGGCGACCAGCGCGTCGACGTCGGTGCCGGGCTCGGAGGACTGCAGCACGTTGACGCCGGCCTCGCGGGCGGCGGCGATCGCGCGGGACTTGTTGCCCGTCAGGTGCAGCACCGACGCGGGCGGGCCGACGAACGTGATGCCGGCGTCCTCGCAGGCCTGGGCGAGGTCCGGGTTCTCGGACATGAACCCGTAGCCCGGATAGATGGCGTCGGCGCCGGCCTTGCGGGCGGCCTTGATGACCTCGTCCACCGACAGGTACGCGCGGACGGGATGGCCGGGTTCACCGATCTGGTACGACTCGTCGGCCTTCGCGCGGTGCAGCGAGTTGCGGTCCTCGTAGGGGAACACCGCAACCGTGGACACCCCGAGCTCGTAGGCCGCCCGGAACGCCCGGATGGCGATCTCGCCCCGGTTGGCGACCAACACCTTCTCGAACACGGTTGCTCCCTTCTGACGACATGATCGGCCCGAACCGTACCTGTGGACACTCGTTCGGACCGTGCGAGCGACCCCCGACTTCGGGTACCAAGGAGATGTGCGCCACCACCCACGCCGGCCCGCCTACGGTTCCCCGTCGTACGGCGGCGTGCCTCCGGGCTACGCGCGGGCCTACGCCGAGGGCAGACGGCAGCGCGAGGCGGCGTGGGCGCGGCGCCAGCGGCACCGCAGTGCGCTGCCGTTCGCGCTGCTGCTGCTGATCCTCATCCCGGCCATGAGCGGCGGCGAGGAGTTCATCGCCGCGTTCCTCGCCACGGTGGGCGTGTCGATCGGCATCGTGGTCCTCGTGGCCCTGGCCGCCCCGGCCCTCACCGTCGGCACCATCGCGTTCGTGCTGGTGCGCCGCAGCAAGCGGCGGGCCGCCCTGCGCCGCGGGGGTGCGGCCGGCACCGCTCCTCTGCCCGCCCGGCCTGCGGCCGCGCCCCGGCCCGACCGGGTGTGGGCCCACGCCCAGCGTCGGTTCCACGGGCTGCGCACGGAGTACGCCGCCTACGAGTGCGACGCCATGCAGGTGCTGCGCCTGCCCGCGCTGGCCGACGTGTCGGTGGCCAGCACCGCCCGCTTCGTCGACGCGTTCGCCGAGGCCCAGGCGCTGGAGACCGACCGCTTCCCCGGCGGCACCCACGCCTCGCAGTTCGTGGCGGCCGTCGACCGCGCGGAGCGCGCCTGGCGCGCCGCCCGCGACGCCGCCGAACGCATCCGGCTCTCGGGCCTGAGCCCGGCGGAGCGGAGCACGGTGGAGCGGGTGATCAAGCTCCTCACCACGGCCCGCGATTCCGACAACGACGCCGAACGCCTCGCGGCCTACGCCCGGGCCCGCTCGGAGCTGGGAAAACTCGACAAGGCCGGCGTGCTGCACGTCCCGCTGCCGGTGCAGACGGCCCTGGACGAGGCGGCGAGAGGCGCCCTCCCCGCCTGAGGCCATCCCCAGGGCGAGTCGAGCGGTCCGACGCGGCGGGGGTTCGCCGCTCCACCCCCGCGAGTCGGGCTTTCCGCGCGCGCGAGTCGGGGCCTGCGTGCGCGCGAGTCGGGCCCTCAGTGCGGGCGAGTCGCGGCCTGCGTGGGCGCGAGTCGCGGCCCGAGTGCGCGCGAGTCGCGGCCTGCGTGCGCGCGAGTCGCGGTCCGCGTGCAGTTCACCATCCGGCCGTGCGAGTTGGCCGTAGCGCACATCGGGGTCCGCCCGGCCGACCGACGGTCGGGCCCCCGAGGCACCGAGGTGCCGGTGGAGCCTCTGGTCCCACCGTCCCACGATCGCCAGGAGCGGGCAGGGAAGGCCAGATGGGGCCGCCGGTGCCCACTCCTGACGATCACGATCCCCTCGGCGGCCGCGCCACCGGGGCCGCGCGGCGTCACGGCGAACTCGCTCGGCGAGACGGCGAACTCGCAGCCGGCTGCGGTGGCATCCGGGTGACCACCGGCCTGGTGGCCACCCACGGTGCCGTCCGCATCAGCAGCCCGACTCGGTCGCACCGAGGCCCCGACTCGCGCACATTCAGGCCCCGACTCGCGCGCATGTACCGCCCGACTCGCTGGGGTCAGACCTTGTCGAGGTAGGCCGCGCGCTCCTCGTCGCCCACCGTCTCCCCCACCAGTGCGAAGAGGCCGGGGTGGCGGACGAGGCCCGGGTCCTGCTCCACGATGTCGCCCGCGTACACCTGGGCCTTGGCGATGATCTCCGCGTGCTTGAGCAGGCTCAGCAGGCGCAGGCCGGAGCGGCGGCCGGACTGCATCGAGCCCAGCACGTCGCCCTCCCGGCGCAGCTCCAGGTCGAGCTGGGCCAACACGAAGCCGTCGGTGGTGCCGGCCACCGCGTCGAGGCGCTCGCGGGCCGCCGTGGCCGCTGGCATGTCGGTGACCAGCAGGCACACCCCGGGCGCCGACCCCCGGCCCACGCGGCCGCGGAGCTGGTGGAGCTGGGAGAGGCCGAACCGGTCGGCGTCGAGGATGACCATGGCCGTGGCGTTGGGGACGTCCACGCCGACCTCGATGACGGTGGTGGCCACGAGCACGTCCAGCTCGTGGCGCTCGAAGGCGCGCATCACGGCGTCCTTCTCGTCGGGCGGCATCTTGCCGTGCAGGATCGCGATGCGCAGGCCCTCCAGGGGGCCCTCCACCAGCTTCGGGGCGACCTCCAGCACCGCCATCGGGGGCCGGCGGGCGCCGCCGTCGTCGGAGTCGGCGCCGATGTCGGGATCCTCGGTGTCGATCAGGTCCTGTGGGTCGACGTCGCCCACGCGCGGGCACACGACGTACGCCTGGTGGCCCGCCGCCACCTCCTCGCGCACGCGCCGCCAGATGCTGGCGAACCAGCTGGGCTTCTCCGCCAGCGGCACCACCGTGGTGCTGATCGGGGATCTCCCCTCCGGCAGCTCCCGCAGCGACGAGATCTGCAGGTCGCCGTACACCGTCATCGCGACGGTGCGCGGGATCGGTGTGGCCGTCATGACCAGCATGTGGGGGGCGAGATCGCCGCCGCGGCCGCGCAGGGCGTCACGCTGCTCCACACCGAACCGGTGCTGCTCGTCGACGACGACGAGACCGAGCTCGGCGAACCCGACACGGTCCTGGATGAGCGCGTGGGTGCCCACGACGATGCCCGCCTCACCCGACTGCGCGTCGAGCAGCGCCTTGCGCTTGGCCTTGGCCCCGAGCGAGCCGGTGAGCAGCGTGATGCTGGTGGCGTGCTCGGCCGCGCCCAGCTCACCGGCCTGCGCCAGCGGGCCCAGCATGGTGCGGAGCGAGCGCGCGTGCTGGGCGGCGAGGGTCTCCGTGGGGGCGAGCATCGCGGCCTGCCGCCCGGCGTCGACGGCCTGCAGCATCGCCCGCAGCGCGATGACCGTCTTGCCCGCGCCCACGTCGCCCTGCACGAGCCGGTTCATCGGGTGCCGCAGCGCCAGGTCGGCCGCGATCTCCGCGCCGACCTCCTGCTGTCCCGGGGTGAGCGCGAACGGCAGCCGCGCGTCGAACGCGTCGAGCAGGGCACCCCTGCGCGGCGGGCACGCGGCGGCGGGCTTGGAGACGGCGGCCTGGCGGCGCAGGGCCAGCGCGAGCTGGACGCCGAGCGCCTCGTCCCAGACCAGCCGGTTGCGCGCCGCGTGGTAGTCGGCCTCGGACTCCGGCACGTGGATGCGCCGCAGCGCCCGGCCCAGCTCGGCGAGCCCCTCGCGCTGCCGCAGCGACCCCGGCAAGGGATCGGTGACCTCGACCCGCCCACCACCGTCCAGGACGTCGAGCACCTGCCGCACGCAGCGCGCGATCTCCTGCGAGGTGATCTTGCCGGTGGCCGGGTAGACCGAGATGAACGGGCGGATCTCGTCGGCCTCGTCGAGGGGGTCGAACTGCGGGTGGGTGAGCTGCAGCTTCTTGTTGAACACCCCGACCTTGCCGGAGAACACCGCCCGCACGCCCGGGTGGATGAAGTGCTTGACCTTGTGGCCGTTGAAGAACGTGGCGTCGAGCGTGGCGCCCTTCTCGTCGCGCAGCACCACCTGCAGCATGGTGCCGCGGCGGTTGCGCATGTCGCGCATCGTGGTCTTCTCCACCAAAGCGATGATCGTGGCGTGCTCGCCCAGCTCCAGCCCCGCGATGTCGGTGAGCTTGCCGCGGTCGACGTAGCGGCGGGGGTAGTGGCGCACCAGATCGCCGACGGTGTGGATCTCGAGCTGCTTGGCCAGCAGCTCGGCCGCCTTGCCCAGCACCGGCTTCAACGGCGACAGCATGTCGATCTCGGGCACTGCTACTCCACCCCCAGCACCAGCGGATAGTCGGTCTGCCCGCCCCGGTGGACGACGACGTCGACCTCGGGGTGGCTGCGGCGCAGGTCGGCCGCCAGCCCCTCGGCGAGCGCGTCGTCGGCGTCCCGACCCAGCAGCGCCGTGACGATCTCGCCTCCCGCGAGGAGCATGCGGTGAGCCAACCACAGGGCACCGACAGCGAGGTCCGGGGCGATGACGACGACCTCCCCGTCGGCGATGCCCAGCACGTCACCGGGCTCGCAGCGGCCCGCGAACGTCAGCGCCTCGGACTCGGCCACCATCAGCCCGGCCGTCCGGGTGCCGGCGGCCGCCTCGGCCATCGCGACGACGTCCTCGCCCGGGCGCCGCTCCGGATCGTGGACGGCCAGCGCCGAGAGCCCCTGCAGCACCGACGCCGTGGGCAGCACGAGCACGTCCTGGCCCTCGCGACGGGCCGCCGAGGCGGCACGTTCGGCCACGGCGGTGAGCTCGGAGTCGTCGGGCAGCAGGACGACGTGCTGGGCCAGCGTGCCGGCCAGCGCGGCCACCAGCTCGGCCTCGGTGACGCTCTCGCCGGGCTCCCGCTCGATCACCGACGCCCCCGCCGAGCGGGCCAGCACGGCCACCTCCGCCCCGGTGACGACCATCAGCACCGCCCGCGACCGCACGAACCGCTCCGCTCGGCCCGGTCCGGGCTGGTCGGCGAACCGGACGACGGTGATGCGGTGCGGGCGGCCCGCCACCACGCCCGCCTCGATCGCCGCGCCGACGTCGTTGCAGTGCACGTGCACGTTCCACAGCCCGTCCCCGTCGCCGACGACGGCCACGCAGTCACCCAGCGGTGCGAGCGCCGCCCGCAGCACGACGACGGCCTCGGGGTCGGCGTCGAGCAGGTACATCACCTCGTAGTCGAACGCGTCGGAGCCGGCCTCGCGCGCGGCGGTCAGCGCGTCGCTCCCCCGGGCCGCCACCGCCGCGGCGACGGGCAGGACGGCGGCGGACGGGTGGCCGTTGAGCAGCCCGTCGAGCGCGTCGAGGACGAGGAACAGCCCCAGCCCGCCCGCGTCGACGACCCCGGCGCGGGCCAGCTCCGGCAGCTGCGCCGTGGTGCCCGCCACGGCGCGGGCGGCGCCGTCGGTGGCCGCCGCGGCGACCCGGTCGAGCAGCGCCGTGCCGGTGGCCGCCCGCGCCGCCGCGGCCAGCACCGTCAGGACCGTGCCCTCCCGCGGATCGTCGAACGCGGCGGCGGCGAGCCTGCGGGCGCGGGCCAGCGCGTCGGCGAGCACGGCACCGTCGAGCGGGGCGCGGGCCCCGGCGACGGCCTCCGCCACCCCGCGCAGCACCTGCGAGAGGATCACCCCGGAGTTGCCGCGGGCGCCCAGCAGCGCGCCGCGGGCCATGGCCGTGGCGACGGTCGGCGCGTCGCGCCCGTCGGGCAGCCGGCGCACCGCGTCGAGCGCCGCACGCATCGTGAGCAGCAGGTTCGTGCCGGTGTCGCCGTCGGGCACGGGGAAGACGTTGATCCGGTCGACCTCTGCGCAGTGCCGTTCCAGGGCGTCGGTGGCGGCGCGTGCCCAGCCGACGAGGAGGTGCGAGTCGATCAGCGGGGGCACAGGGGCGAGCGTAGCGACCGGGTGGTGTGCACCCCGCCGGACGGCGCAGGTACCCTGGCTCATTGCGACCGGGTGTCCTGCCCGGCTTCTTGTACGTCTACCCGAGGAGTTCGACGTGGCTGCCGTCTGCGACGTCTGTAGCAAGGGTCCGGGCTTCGGCATGTCCGTCTCGCACTCGCACCGCCGTACCAACCGCCGGTGGAACCCGAACATCCAGACCGTTCGGGCCCGCATCAACGGTGGCAACCGTCAGCGCATGAACGTGTGCACCTCCTGCCTCAAGGCCGGCAAGGTCGCCCGCGCCTGAGCGCATCCAGCACGCACGGAACCCCCGCCCAGCAGCACCGGACGGGGGTTCCGTGCGTTCTACGGCAGCTTCCAGTCCACCGGGTCGCCGCCGATCTCCTCCAGCATCTCGTTGGCCCGGCTGAACGGGCGCGAGCCGAAGAAGCCGCGGTCGGCCGACATGGGGCTCGGGTGCGCCGACTCCACCACCGGCACGTCGGGCATCAGCGGCACGAGCTTGCGCGCGTCGCTGCCCCACAGGATGGCCACGAGCGGCTCCGCGTCCCGCTCGACGAGCGCGCGGATGGCCTGCTCGGTGACCACCTCCCAGCCCTTCCCGCGGTGCGACGCCGGCTGGCCGGGCGACACGGTCAGGCAGCGGTTGAGCAGCAGCACGCCCTGGTCGGCCCACGGCGTGAGATCGCCCGTGGAGGGCGTCGGGTGGCCCAGGTCCTCGGAGTACTCCTTGAAGATGTTGGCCAGCGAGCGCGGCACGGGGCGCGTCTGCGGCGACACCGAGAACGACAGGCCGACGGCGTGGCCGGGCGTCGGGTACGGGTCCTGGCCGACGATGAGCACGCGCACGTCGTCGAAGGGCTGGGTGAACGCGCGCAGCACGTTCGCCCCGGCCGGCAGGTAACGACGACCGGCGGCGATCTCCGCGCGCAGGAAGTCGCCCATGTCGGCGATCTCCTGCGCGACGGGGGCGAGCGCGCGCGCCCACCCGGCCTCGACGACCTCTTCCAGCGGCTTGGCCATCACCCCTCCAGACGACGCAGCTCGGAACGGAAGCGCTTGCCGCGCTGGACGTACGACGACACGGCGTAGGCGAACGCACCCTCGGGCACCTCGTAACCCTCGCGCACGCGCGCCGGGACCCCCAGCGCCATCCTGCGGGCGGGCACCTCGGTCTTCGGCGACACGACCGCCCCGGCCGCGACGATCGCACCGTCGCCCACCGAGGAGCCGTTGAGCACCACCGATCCCGACGAGATCAGCGCGTGGTCGGCGATGACGGCGCCCTCGATGTGCACGTTGTGGCCCACCGTCACCTCGTCGCCGATGACGGTCGGCTGCGTGGCGGTGCAGTGGATGATCGACCCGTCCTGGATGCTGCTGCGGGCACCGACGCGGATCTCGCCGTCGTCGCCGCGCAGCACCGCGGTGGGCCAGATCGTCGACTCCGCACCGATCGTCACGTTGCCGATCACCACGGCGTCCGGGTGGACGTAGGCGTCGGGATGGATGTCCGGTTCCGAGTCACCGAGGGCGTAGAGGGGCACGGGACCACCCTAGGAGGGCCGGTCCTGCGGCCGCTCCTCGGCCAGTTCGTCCACCACCAGCACCTCCGGCCGCACGCCGCCACTGCGGTGCACCGACCGTCCGACGATCTGCGAGATCACCGGCGCGGTGATCACCTGGAACAGCCCGACCAGCAGCAACGTGGCGGCGCTCTTCAGGTCCACGCGCAATGCCGTGCCGGCGAGGACGAGGAACAGGCCCAGCGTCTGCGGCTTGGTGGCGGCCTGCAGCCGGGAGAGCAGGCTGGGCAGCCGCACCAGCCCGAGGGCGCCGAGCAGGCACGACAGGGCGCCGGCGAGCATCAGCACCGCGGACACGACGTCGGTGATCACCGGTGCCTCCTGCGCCGCTCGGCCAGCCGGGACGCGGTGGCCGAGCCGACGAACCCGACCAGCGCCACCGCCGCGATCAGCGGGATGTTGGAGCCGTCCTGGAAGAAGGCCACGTACACCGACGCGCCGGCGACGATGAGGATGACGAAGACGTCGAGCGCCACGATGCGGTCCAGCGTCTCGGGCCCCCGCAACAGGCGCACCAGCGTCAGCAGGCCGGCGCCGACCAGCATGACGAGCACGATCACGAACACGACCGTCATGCCACCCGCTCCTCGATCAGCCGCCGGACGCGGGCGAGCTCCTCGGGCGTGCCGAACGTCGCGAGCACGCGGCGCTGCACGTCCATCGTGCGCAGCCACGTCCTCTCGACGTCGGAGGCGCCCCGCGGACCCAGGGCGTAGACGTACCAGACGCCGGCGTCGTGGTCGATCTCCAGCGCCATGGCCCCCGGTGCCAGGGACAGCGCGCTCGCCATGAGCGTCACCACCCGTTCCGACGAGGTCAGCAGCGGCACGGAGATGATCGCCCCGCAGGCCCGTGGCCCGTGGCGCAGCACCTGCCAGCTCACCTCCGCGCCGGAGACGAGCAGGTCGTAGACCAGGTAGCCGACCAGCGCCAGCAGCCGCAGCGGGCGCACCGGCAACCGGTCGGTCGACGGCGCCTGCCGCGCGACCCACAGCACGAGCACCGCCACCACCACTCCCCCGACCAGCGTCAGCGGCGTGAACGTGCCCCACAACAGCACCCAGACCAGCGTCAACCAGACGACCGACGAGACCTTCACCGCGCCCCACCGATCCGCGGGACGGTCATCGGGGCGGTCATCGGGGCGTTCCCAGCACGGCCGCGATGTAGGGCTCGCGGTTGATCAGGTCCACCCCGGCGCGGCCGGTCAGGGCCGACAGCGGCCCGGCGAACACCGCGATCGCCAGGCTGGCCGCGATCAGGCCCGCCGTGGCGGCGTACATCGGCACGGACGAGCGCGCGGTGCCGACGGCCACCTCGTCGTTCGGGTCGTCGTCGGGAATCGGCGGCTTCACCCCGCCCCAGAACACCCGCACCCACACGCGGACCAGCGCGTAGAGCGTCAGGAGGCTCGCGAGGATCACCACGCCCGCGACGACGGCCGGCCACGGCCCCGCGGCCGCACCGGCCTGCAGCAGCCCCAGCTTCGCGACGAAGCCGGCCGTCGGCGGGATCCCGGCCAGCGTCAGCGCGGGGATCGCGAACAGCACGGCCAGCACCGGCGCCTCGTGCAGCAGGCCACCCATCCTGTCCAGCGCCACGGTGCCGGTGCGCCGCGTGATCAGACCGCTGACCAGGAACAGCGTGGCGAGGACCGTGATGTGGTGCGCCGCGTACAGCGCCGCCCCCGACACCGACGCCGCGTCGAACACGGCCAGCCCGAACAGCATGAACCCGATGTGGCTGACGAGCAGGAACGACAGGAGCCGGTTGAGGTCGTTCTGCGCCAACGCCCCCAGGGCGCCCACCAGCATCGTCAGGACGGCCAGCACCAGCATCAGCGTCCACGGGCCCTCGCGCGGGAACAGCAGCGTCTGGGTGCGCAGCAGTGCGTAGAAGCTGACCTTCGTCAGCAGGCCCGCGAACAGCGCCGCGACCGGGCCGGGGGCGTTGGGGTAGCTGTCGGGCAGCCAGAAGTGCAGCGGCACGATCGCCGCCTTGATCCCGAACACCACCAGCAGCATCAGCCCGAGGATCGTGCGCAGGCCGGGCGGGATCAGCTCCATCCGGCCGGCGAGCGCGGCGAAGTTCACCGTGCCGGTGGCCGCGTAGACCAACGCGACGGCCGTGAGGAACAGCAGCGACGACATCAGGCTGACGATCACGTACGTCATGCCCGCGCGGATCCGTTTCGCGCTGGTGCGCCGCGTGATCAGCACGTAGGACGCGGTGAGCATCAGCTCGAACGCCACGAACAGCGTGAACAGGTCGCCGGTGAGGTACGCCAGCGACACGCCGGCGCAGAGCATCAGGTACATCGGGTGGAACGTGGTGCTGGCCGTGCCACGGCCGTAGTCGGTGATGCGCTGGTCGATCGCGTAGACCAGCACCGCGAGCGTCACGAGCGTGGAGACCAGCAGCAGGAGCGCCGAGAGCCGGTCGGCCACCAGCGCGATGCCGATGGGCGCGGCCCAGCCGCCCAGATCCTCGACGATCGGACCGCTGTGGTCGGCGACGACGAGCAGCACCGCGGCGATGGCCGCCACGGCCACCAGCACGACGATGCCCACGATCCGTTGCAGGGCCGCCGAGCGGCTGCCCACCACGGTGAGCGCGGCGCCGAGCATCGGCAGCAGCACCGGCAGGGTCAGGAGTGTGCCCAGCGCCGATGATTCGCTCGCGAGCCCGCTCATGGCTCGTCGTCCTGGATCTGCTGGCGCGCGATGCGGGCGTCCTCGACGTCGTCCTGCACCTCGTCGTGCCCGACCAGCACGAACGACCGGTAGCCCAGCGCGAGCAGGAACGTGGTGAGCGCGAACGTGATGACGACGGCGGTCAGGGCCAGCGCCTGGGGCAGCGGGTCGGCGAACGCGTCGTTGGGGGCCGACCCCACGATCGGCGCGCGCCCGGGCGGCCCGCCCACCAGCTGCAGCAGCAGGTTCGTGCCGTGGCCGAGCACCACCACACCGATCAGCACGCGCATCAGCGAGCGCTGCATGAGCAGGAAGAACCCGACCGCGTAGAGGACGGCGATCAGCACGGCCATCGCCAGGTTGATCGTCACCATCACCGCTCCCCCTCGTCCCGCATGTCTCGCTCGATGCCGGCACCGAGCGAGCGCAGCAGGTCCACCACGACGCCGACGATGAGCAGGTACACGCCGACGTCGAGGAACAGGCTGGTCTGCACCGACACCGGGCCGAGCAGCGGGAGGTCGGCGGCCAGCTTGGTGGTGGCCAGCACCGGTGCGCCGAACGCGACCGGGGCGAGCGCGGCGAGCAGGGCCACCAGCAGCCCCGTCCCGATGACGACGGGCGGCCGCACGCCCAGTGCGGCGGACCCGGTGGCGATGTGGCGCAGCACGAACGCCAGCCCCGCGACGAGCCCGGCCGCGAACCCGCCCCCGGGGCCGTAGTGGCCGACGAGCAGCAGGTAGAGCGAGAAGACGAGCACGGTGGGGAACAGCGCCCGCGTCACACCGCCCAGGAGGGTCATCGCACTCCCTCGAGGCGCTGCGACAGTGATCCGCTCGCAAGCCCGCTCACCCGGCCACGTCCTTCTCGTGCTCCGGCGAGCTCTGGCCGGCCCGGCCGCGCCGGTCGTAGCGCGTGGCCAGCACCAGGCTCGCCACGCCGGCGGCGGCGATGAACAGCACGCCGATCTCGCCGACCGTGTCCAGTGCCCGGAAGTCGACGATGATCGCGGCCACCACGTTGTCGGCGCCGGCCCCGGCGGGCGCCAGCCTGAAGTAGTCACCGCTGGCCACGGGCGGTGCGGTGCGCCCGGCCGAGGCCACCACGGCCATCCCGGCCACGGCGACGCCGCCGACCGAGGCGATGACCGCCTTCGGCACCCAGGCCCGCCGCGACGGCTTCTCCGACTCGGTGAAGTGCGCCGGCAGGCGCCGCAGCACGAACACGAACACCACCAGCGACAGCGTCTCCACGAGGAACTGTGCGAGCGCGAGGTCGGGGGCGCCGTCGACGATGAACAGGCCACCGACGGCGTACCCGATGACGCCGACGAGCAGCACCGCGGTGAACCGGCGCCGGGCCCGTACCACGGCCACCGCCGCGACGGCCGCGGCGAACCCCAGCGGCAGCTGCAGGGCGGCGGAGAAGAGCGGCTGGTCGGCCGGCCACACGCCGCCCACCAGCGTCGCGATTCCCGGGAGCAGGATCACGACGACGAGGATCGTGCCCAGGTAGAACGGCAGCGACCCGACCTGCAGCCGGCCCGTCACGCCGGTGGCGACCCGGCCGAGACCGGCGATGAGGCCGTCGTACCCGCGCTGGGCGTCGAGCGGGGAGCGCCGCTCGGGCAGCGGCGCGCGGAACACCAGCAGGCCGCCCACCACGGCGATCGCGGAGAACAGCAGCGGCAGGCCGAGGCCGTGCCAGAGCGCGAGGTGGTAGTCCTCGCCCGGGTAGGCGGTGGCGTACGGCGCGGCCAGCGCGTCGACGACCGGGTTGGCCACGCCGAGCACGAGCCCGGCCAGCGCGCAGAGCCAGGTGGGCCCGGTGAGCAGTGCATCGGGCGCGTGGACCGGGGTCGGCGCCACGCCCGGCCTGGTCGCGAACGCCCCCCACAGGAACCGCGCGCTGTAGGCCACGGTGAGGACCGAGCCGACGAGGATCCCCAGCGCCGCGGGGAGGCTGTCGTGCAGGAGCGCCTCGAACGCGGCCTCCTTGCCGACGAACCCGAGCAGGGGCGGGATGCCCGCCATCGACAGCGCCGCCAGTGCCGCCGCGACCGCCGTCCCGCGCATCGACGTCCACAGGCCGGAGAGCTCGCGCAGGTCGCGGGTGCCCGTGGAGTGGTCGATGGTGCCGACCGTCATGAACAGCGGGGCCTTGAACAGCCCGTGCGCCAGCAGCATCGCGACGCCCGCGTACGAGGCCACGCGGCTGCCCGCGCCGAACAGCACCATGAGGAACCCGAGCTGGCTGACCGTGCCGAACGCGAGCACGCGCTTGAGGTCGGTCTCGCGCAGCGCCCGGAAGCCCCCGATGAGCATCGTGCCCAGCCCGGCGACGACGATCGGCAGCCACCACGCGAGCTCGCCGGCGAAGGCGGGCGAGAGCCGGGCGACGAGGTACACGCCGGCCTTCACCATGGACGCGGCGTGCAGGTAGGCGCTCACCGGGGTGGGCGCGGCCATCGCCGCGGGCAGCCACGGGTGGAACGGCAGCTGCGCCGACTTCGTGAACGCGCCCAGCAGGATCAGCACCAGCGCCACCGGCACGGTGCCGCCGGTCGGGGGGCTCGCCAGGATCTCCGAGATCCGGTAGGTGCCCGCCGCCTCGCCGAGCAGGATGAAGCCCAGCAGCATCGCGAGCCCGCCGAACACCGTGACGAGCAGCGCCTGCACCGCGGCGCGCCGGGCCGCCCGGTCCGCCCCCGACTGCCCGACCAGCAGGAACGACGCCACCGACGTGAGCTCCCAGAACACGTAGAGCGTCAGGAGGTCGTCGGCGAGCACCAGGCCCAGCATCGCGCCGGCGAAGGCCAGCAGCAGCGCGGCGTTGCGGGTGCCGTCGGGCGAGTCGCCGAAGTAGCCGACGCAGTACACGAGGATCACGGCGCCGACACCGGACACCAGCACGATCATCGCCAGCGCGAGGGCGTCGAGCCGGAAGCTCACCGTCAGGCCCAGCGCCGGGGCCCACGCGGTGGTCGCGTCGATCCCGCCGTGCAGGGCCGGGCCGAGGTTCAGCAGCGCCCAGACCAACGTCACCGCAGGCAGGACGGCCGCGGCAAGGAACGCGGCCCGCCTGCTGCGGGCGGACACCAGAGGGAGCAACCCGGCCACGGCGAGGTGTGCGACGACGAGCGCGAACACCTACTTCTCTCCTTGGTCGATGCCACCACCCTAACTGCGCGGCGATCGGGACCCCGCCGAGAGGGGCCTCACCTGATCATCGGCGAACCCCCCGAACCCACCACGAACGAACTCCCACCCGCTCGTGAGCCAGCCCACCTGATCATCTGGAACGATTCAGCTCCCCCGTGCGATGAACTAGGTGTACGAGCACGACGACCTCTCAGGAAGGACCGACCACATCATGACCGTCCGTCTCCGCCGCGCCCTGCGCCGCATCGACGACTGGACCCTGTACGCGTTCAACCCCCGCGTCCCGCGCTGACCCTTCCGCGCTGACCCTTCCGCGCTGACGCACCCCGGGCGCAGGTCACCGTGGACCTGCGTCCCCCTCACTCGGCCTCGTCGGCCACCGGCGGCTTGAGCGGGCGCAGCAGCGCCCACGCCACGAACCCCGCCCCGATCACGATCATGACGATGCCGGACCAGAGGTTGATGTCGATCCCTCCGGACTTGGCCAGCTCCGCGGGCGTGTCGGAGACGAAGCCCATCACCGTCAGCACCACGCCGTAGACCAGGAACAGGATCGCGATGACGGTGCGCAGGTCGAACAGCGCCGACGACGCGCTCCGGACCGCGTCCGTATCCACAGGTTCCTTGTCGGACATCACGTTCTCCCGTCAGACCACGAAGTACAGCACGATGATGAGCACGATCACGATCACGCCGAGCGTGACCGGCGAGCGGAACCAGCCGGCGTCCTCACCGGTGGTGGTGTGCTCGCGCGACTCCTTCGGGGTGAGCGACCAGGTGAGCCCCACGAGCTCGGAGTCGGGCTTGGGCTGCGTCACCATCGAGACCGCGACGGCCACCGCGACGCCCACCACGAACGCCGCCGCGGCGCCGACGAAGCTTCCGGCCTGGCTGGAGAGTTCCAGCACATTGACGCGGGTGAGTACATCGATGACGACGGCGGCGATGGTGCCGGCCACCAACCCCGTCCAGCCCGCCGTGCCGGTCATCCGCTTCCAGAACAGGCCCAGGATGAAGATCGCGAACAGCGGGGCGTTGAAGAAGCTGAACAGGGCCTGGATGTAGTCGGTGATGTTGGAGTAGCTGCCGGCCAGGAACGCCGCCCCGATCGCCAGGATGCAGCCCACCACCGTGACCAGCCGGCCGACCTGCAGGTAGTAGCGGTCGCTGCGGCCCGGCCGGATCCAGTCCTGCCAGAGGTCGTAGGTGAACACGGTGTTGAGCGAGCTGACGTTGGCCGCCATGCCCGCCATGAACGACGCCAGCAGGCCGGCGAGCGCCACGCCCAGCAGGCCGTTGGGCAGCACCTCGTTCATCAGCAGCGTCAGCGAGTTGTTGTAGGTGATGCCGCCGGAGTCGCCGCCCGCCTTGAGCGCGGTGATCTGCGGGACGAGCACGCCGGCGACCATGCCGGGCACCACCACGACCAGTGGGATCAGCGCCTTCGGGAAGGCCGCGATGATCGGGGTGCGGCGGGCGGCCGACATGTTGCGGGCCGACAGCGCGCGCTGGACCTCGGCGAAGTTCGTCGTCCAGTAGCCGAACGAGAGCACGAAGCCCAGGCCGAACACGATGCCGATCACCGACAGCGTGGGGTTCGCGATCTCCGTCAGCGACGTGCCGGGCCACGAGTGCAACTGGTCGGTGTTGCCGGCCGCCGCGGCCGTGATCTTCTCCTTGAGCCCGTCCCAGCCGCCGACGCGGGCGAGGCCCGCCACCGTCAGCGGCACCAGCAGGGCGAGGATGACGAAGAACTGCAGCACCTCGTTGTAGATCGCCGCCGACAGCCCGCCGAGCACGGTGTAGGCCAGCACGACGAGCGCGGCGATCGGGATCGCGACGTAGAGCGACCAGCCCAGCAGGGCCTCCAGCACGAGGCCGAGCGTGAACAGGTTGACGCCGGCGATCAGCACCGACGCGATCGCGAACGTCACGCCGTTGACGCGCTGGGTGGTGGCGTTGAACCGCATGCGCAGGAACTCCGGCACGCTGCGCGCCTTGGAGCCGTAGTAGAAGGGCATCATCACGATGCCGAGGAACACCATCGCCGGCACGGCGCCGATCCAGTAGTAGTGCACCACCGGGATGCCGTACTGAGCGCCGTTGGCCGACATGCCGACGAGCTCGAGCGCTCCGAGGTTCGCCGAGACGAACGCCAGGCCCGTCACCCACGCGGGGAGCGAGCGTCCGGACAGCAGGAAGTCGAGGCTGGACGACACCGAGCGGCGTGCGACGACGCCGATCCCGAGCACCAGCACGAAGTAGAACGCCACCAGCACGTAGTCGATGGCGGTGGTGTTCAACCTCAGGTCTGCCTGAGCCAACAGCATCGTCGGGCCCTCCGTGCCGTGCGAGCGATCGCGTACGGCGGGATCGTGCGCCAGAACTCGATCTCGCGCCACACCTGACGCGCCTCGGACCCCGATCGTGACCGCACCGCAGCCCGGAGCCCGGCTCGACAATCGGCGCCGGCCGTACGTCACCGCCCTCCACAGGGCAGCGACGTGCGACCGATAGCGATCACGGGCCGACTCGCCCCGGGTGAGCAGGGCGACCGGATCGGCCGTGTCAGCCGAGCGGCACGCCGTCGGCGGCGCGGGCTCCCGGCCGCCGAGCCGCCCCCGCGCCGATCTCCTTGGCGTAGCAGCGGCTGTTCGGCTCGCAGCGGTAGGCCCCGAACGGGGCGATCGGGGTGTAGCCGCAGCTCACGTACAGCGCGATCGCCTCGGGCTGCTTCGTCCCCGTCTCCAGCACCGCCCGCCGCCGCCCGGCGGCCACCGCGGTGCGTTCCAGCTCGGCCAGGACGGAGCGCGCGTACCCCCGGCCTCGGTGGGCGTCGTCGACGTACATGCGCTTGACCTCGGCGTCACCGTCGGCCAGCGACGGGTCCTCCCCGGCGTCGCGGGCGCGCCAGCCGCCGCACGCCACCGGCGTCCCGTCGACGTAGCCGACGGTGAAGAACCCGAGCGGCGCGGCGAACTGCGCGGGGTCGACGGGCGTGGCGTCCTCGTCGCCGTAGCGCAGGCGGTAGAACGCCTGGACCTCGGCGATCAGGCGGACCGCGTCGGGATGGTCGAAGGAAACGGGGCGCAGTTCGAGCACACCCGACCCTACGATCCGGCCATGTTCGTCCACTCCCCCGCGCTGCCGCCGCTCGACTACGCGGCCGCCGCCGTCGTCGGGCCCGGGTCCCGGCTCGTCCTCTCCGCGGGCGCATGTCCCCTGGGCTCCGACGGCACCGTCGTCGCGCCGGGCGACGTGGCCGCGCAGGCGCGGAAGGTGCTGGAGAACGTGCGGACCGCCCTCACCGACGCCGGGGCATGCCTCGACGACGTCGTGCGGCTCACCGTGTACGTCGCCTCGGCCGACCGGGCCGACCTCGTGGCGGCGTGGACCGAGACCGGGCGGCGTTCGACGAGATGCCGCCGGCCACCCTGCTGGGCGTGGCGGTGCTGGGCTACCCCGAGCAGCTGGTGGAGGTCGACGCGGTGGCCGCCGTGGCAGGCTGACCCCTCCGGGGGTCGTGCGCGGAAATCAGGGCCCTGGCCCTGATTTCCGCGCACGGGCAGCGTCAGCTGCTGCTGTTGCTGCTGCTCGCCTTCGCCTTCTGGCGCCAGCTGGTCAGGGCGCGCTCGGTGTAGCCGTTGGGCTCGGACCGGCCGGAGAACACCAGGTCCAGCGCCGCCTGGAACGACTCGCTGGTCTCGAGGTCCTTCGCCATCGGCTGGTAACCGGGCTCCTTCGCGTTCTGCTCGTCGACCACGGCGGCCATGCGCGCGAACGTCTCGCGCACCAGCTTCTCGTCGACGAGGCCGTGGTGCAGCCAGTTGGCGATGAGCTGGCTGGAGATGCGCAGGGTGGCGCGGTCCTCCATCAGCCCGACGCCCTCCAGGTCCGGCACCGTGGAGCAGCCGATGCCCAGCCCGACCCACCGCACGACGTAACCGAGGATCGACTGCGCGTTGGTCTCCAGCTCGTGCGTCTTCTGCTCGGCCGTCAGCTCGCCCGTCAGCACGGGGACCTCCAGCAGCAGCGCCCGGTCCGTCGAGCGGCCGGCCAGTTCCTTCTGCCGCGCGTGCACGTCGGTGCGCAGGTAGTGCAGCGCGTGCAGGGTGGCCGCGGTGGGCGAGGGCACCCACGCGCAGTTGGCGCCGGCCTCGGGCTGCGCGCCCTTCTGCTCCAGCATCGCGGCCATGGCGGCGGGCTTGGCCCACATGCCCTTGCCGACCTGCGCCTTTCCGGCGAACCCGGCGTGCAGGGCGACGTCGACGTTGCGGTCCTCGTAGCCGTTGAGCCACCTCGTGGACTTCATGTCATCCTTGCGCACGACCGGCCCGGCCTCGAAGTCGGTGTGGATCTCGTCGCCGGTGCGGTCGAGGAAGCCGGTGTTCACGAAGATCACGCGGTCCTGCGCGGCGGCGAGGCAGGCCGAGAGGTTGAGCGAGGTGCGCTTCTCCTCGTCCATGATGCCGATCTTGAGAGTGCGCGGCTCCAGGCCCAGCGCCTCCTCGACGGCGGCGAACAGCTCCACGGTCAGCGCCACCTCGTCGGGCCCGTGCTGCTTGGGCTTGACGATGTACATGCTGCCGGCCCGGGAGTTGGAGTAGCGGCCCAGCCCGCGCAGGTCGTGCAGCGCGGCGGTGGCGGTGACCAGCGCGTCGAGCACGCCCTCGGCCACCTCCTGCTCGCCGTCGAGCACCGCGTTGGTGGTCATGTGGTGGCCGCAGTTGCGCACGAGCAGCAGCGAGCGGCCGGGCAGCGTCAGCTCCGAGCCGTCGGGCGCTGTATAGGTGCGGTCCGCGTTGACCCGGCGCTCGACGGTCTTCCCGCCCTTCTCGAACGACGCGGTGAGGTTGCCGGTCATCAGCCCGAGCCAGGTGCGGTAGGCCGCGGCCTTGTCCTCACCGTCGACGGTGGCGACGGAGTCCTCGAGGTCGACGATGGTGGTGACGGCCGACTCCAGCAGCACGTCGGAGACCCCGGCGTGGTGCTGCCGGCCGACCTGGTGCGACGGGTCGATGGTCAACTGGAGGTGCAGACCGTTGCGGGCCAGGAGGATCTGCCCCTCCGCGGAGCCCGCGAACTGGGCCGGATCGGCCAGCGCCGGGCTCAGCACGCCGTCCGTGACCTCGTACGCGGTGACGTCCGCGTGGCTGCCGGAGGCGAGCGGGAACAGCTCGTCGAGCAGCTCGTCGGCGGCCTTGATCACCTGTGCGCCGCGGGCCTCGTCGTAGCCGGGTGCGAGCTCGTGGTCCTGCGGCAGCGCGTCGGTGCCGTAGAAGGCGTCGAACAGCGAGCCCCAGCGGGCGTTGGCGGCGTTGAGCGCGTAGCGCGGGACGGTGGCGGGTACCACCAGCTGGGGGCCGGGGACGTCGGCGATCTCGGCGTCCACGCGGTCGACCTGGATCCGCGGGTCGGCCTCGGGCACCAGGTACCCGATGTCGGTGAGGAACGCGGCGTAGGACGCGGCGTCGCCCGCCCCGTGCTCGCGGTGCCAGGCGTCCACCTGCTCCTGCAGCGCGTCACGGCGGGCGAGCAGCTCGCCGATGCGGGGCGCGAAACGGGACTGGAGGTCGGCGAGGGCGGTCCAGAACTGGTCCGGGGTGATGTCGAGCCCGGGCAGCAGCTCGTCCGCGACGAACGAACGCAGTGCCGGGTCGATCTGCAGAGTCGACGTCATGGGTCTTTTCTACCAGACGGAGTGGCTTTTCCGCAGTACGGAACTTAGAGTGGGTGGGGTGAGCGCACCCACGACCGGAGTCCAGTCCCTGGTCCGCGGCTTCGAGCTGCTCGAGGCCATCGGCGACATGGGCGGTGAGGCGGGGCTGTCCGAGCTGGCCGGCCGCACCGGGCTGGCCCCGGGCACGGCCCACCGCATCGTGCGCACGCTCGTGGACCTCGGCTACCTGCGCCAGCTCCCGTCGCGCCGCTACACCCTCGGCGCCCGGCTGCTGCGCCTCGGCGACACGGCCTCGGCCCTGCTGGGCCGCTGGGCCACCCCGGTGCTGGCGGAGCTGGTGGAGCAGTTCGGGGAGACGGCCAACCTCGCCGTGCTCGACGGCGACCGCGCCGTCTACGTCGCCCAGGTGCCCTCGCCGCACTCGGTGCGGATGTTCACCGAGATCGGCAGGCGCGTGCCCCTGCACTGCACGGGCGTGGGCAAGGCGATGCTCAGCCAGCTGCCGAACACGCAGGTGGACGCGCTGATCGCGCGGGCCGGGCTGCCCGCCGCCACCCCCACCACGATCACCGACCCGGCGCGCCTGCGCGTCGAGCTGGCCCGGATCCGCGAGCAGGGCTGGGTGCGCGACGAGGGCGAGCAGGAGACGGGCGTGCGGTGCGTCGCGGTGCCCGTACCGGGCCCGACCGGGCCGGTGGCCGTGTCGGTGTCCGGCCCGGTCGGGCGCGTCGACGAGGCGGCGGTGGAGCGGCTCACCCCGGCGCTGGTGGCGGCCGGCGCGCGGCTCGGCCAGGTGCTCAACGGGGTGGCCTCCTAGAAGCCCTGCCGCCGCAGGACCCGGGCCAGCTCGGCCAGCGTGCGAGCCCGGGTGGGCCCGAGGCTGCCGATCGGGACGCCGAGGTCGCGCGCGACCTGGGCGTAGGCCGGGCGCCCGTCGTCGAACAGGGCCTCGATCAGCTCCCGGCGATGCGTCGGCAGCCCGGCGACGGCCGTGCGCAGCGCGGCCACCATCTCGGACGTGACGGCCCGCTCCTCCGGGCCCGCGGAGCTCTCGACGACGGCGGCCGCGGCGTCGTCGACCGGCAGGGCCCGCGCAGTGAGCCGCAGCGTCCGCTGGCACTCGTGGCTCACGACGGTGGCGAGCCATCCGGCGAGGTGCTCGGGGGTGTGGATGCGGTCGAGGTGCTCGGCCAGGCGCATCCAGGTGGTCTGCACGACGTCCACGCCGTCGGCCTCCTGGAGGCGGTAGCGGCGCACCCGCGACCACAGCAGCGGTGCGTAGCGGCGGGTCAGGGCGGACCAGGCGACCTGGTCGCCGCGGCCCGCGCGGGCGAGCAGATCGGTGAGGTCGTGCTCGGTGGTCTCGGTGATCGTGTGCATCAGACGGCCTTCCGGGGGCTCTGGCTACCGATGCCTGCGACGCTGGCCGCGGTCCCGTCCCGACGAGCGCCACCGGTCCCGTCACCTGCGGGAGTTCCGCCCGGTCCCCCGGGACGGCGTCCCGCGACCACTAGGCTCATGACCATGGGCGAGGAGCGACCGGTCACGGTGCTGCTCGTCGACGACCACCCGCTGGTGCGGCGGGGGCTCGGAGCCCTGCTCGGGCTGGAGCCGTGGGTCGGGCGGGTCGTCGAGGCCGGCACGGTGGCCGACGGGGCCCGCACCGCGGTGCTGGAGGGCGTCGACGTCGCGGTCGTGGACCTCGGCCTCCCCGACGGCGACGGCGTCGACCTGGTGCGGCAGCTGCGCCGGGCGCCCGGCTGCCCCGTGCTCGTGCTGACCATGACCCGCGACAGCGCCGGCGTCGTACAGGGGTGCCTCGACGCGGGCGCCACCGGCTACGTCCTGAAGGACACCGCGCCGGCCGTCGTCGTCCGGGCGGTGCGCTCGGTGCTGGACGGGGCGGTGGTGCTCGGGCCCGACGTCACCCACCGGCCCGCTCCGGCCCGGACGCGGTGGCCCGCACCCCTGGACCGGCTCTCCCCCACCGAGATCCGCCTGCTGACACTCGTCGCGCAGGGCCGCACCAACCCGGAGATCGGCCACGAGCTCGGCGTCGCCGAGAAGACGGTGCGCAACCGGGTCTCGATGATGCTCGCCACCCTCGGCGTCGCCGACCGGCTCCAGGCGGCCCTGCTGGCCCGTGAGCTGGGCCTGCTCGAGGGGTGAACCACTGCGCCACCAGGGGCACACCGCTGTCCGCCGGTCACGCGACGTGTCACCCTGGACGGCCGTACGTCTCTGGTCGGGGAGTCTGGAGTGCGTGGTGCAGGATCCCGTCGTCGCCCTCACCGATCGCGACCTGCTGCTGCACGTCGCCCCGGCCGCCGAGGTGGTCACCCACGTCGTGGCCGAGGCGGACGTGCCGCTCGGCGACTGGACCTTCTTCGACGGGGTGGGCCTCCCCCTCACGGCGGAGACCGACGACAGCGGCGTCCTCGTCGGCTTCGTCGAGACCTCCCCCGGCGTGGTGCCGTCGGCGTCCGACAAGCAGCTGCTGGTCGACCGCCTGCACTCGTTCCTCGCCCGGGCGCAGGTCCGGCTCGACGCCGAGAACGCGGCCGCGGGCGGCACCCCCGCGCACGTCCGCGTCCCCCGGGTGGACGGTGACCTGCCCGACGTGATCACCGCGCTCAACGCGGTCATGAGGCTGCCCACCTCCCAGCCCGACGTGCGCGACTGGCTGCACAACCTCGGGCACCGGCTCGGCCTCATCTGACCCACGACGGCACGCGAACGGACGCCATGGCCGCACCCGACCGGACGCGGACGGGCCCGCTCCAGCGGCTCGCCGACCTCCCGGTGCCGGTCCTCGCCGCGGCCGCCGCCGTGCTCGTGGCGGCCGGCGTCGCGGGTCCGCTGCTCGGCCGGTCCGGCCCCGCACCCGGCACCGCCGCGATGCCGGTGACCATGGCGCTGGCCTTCACCCCGCTGGGCGTGTTCGTCACCCGCCGGCTGCGCGGCCACCCGCTGGGCCGGCTGATGCTGCTGACCGGGCTGGGCGCGACCGTCGCCGCGCTCGCCGTCAGCTGGACGGCCTGGCTGCCGGCCGCGTGGCTGAGTCAGTGGACGTGGTGGCCACCGCTGGCCGTGATCCCCGTGCTGCTGCTCCTGGTGCCCGACGGCCGGCTGCCCGGCGCCGGGTGGCGGCCGTTCGCGGCCGTCCTGGTGACCGCGGGAGCCGTCGTGACCGTCGCGCTCGCCGCGGCCGCCGCCGTGCGTCCCCGCACGCTGCTCACCGTGCTCGACGACCCGCTGCCCCCGGTGGCCCGCGTCCTGCTCGTCGTCGCGGCCGGTGCGCTCGCCGTCGTGCTGGTGGGCTGCCTGGGCGTGGTCGTCGCGCTGGTGCTGCGCTGGCGCCGCTCCCCCGAGCTGCAACGGCGCCAGCTCGCCTGCCTGCTGCCGAGCGCGGTGCTGCTCGTCCTGGGGGTGGGCCTGTCGCTGACCACCGACCTGCCCTACCCGTGGGTGGCCGCGGTGGCCGGCCTGCCGCTGGGGCTGACGTTCGCCGTGCTGCGCTACCGGTTCCACGACCTCGACCTCTACGTCCACCGTGGCGCGGTCTGGCTGGTGCTGACCGCGCTGGCCGTCGGCGTCTACGCCCTCGTCGTCACCGTGGTCAGCGCCACGCTCGTGCCCGCGGGCTCCCCGGTGGCCTCGGTGCTCGGGGCCGCCGCGGTGGCCGCCGTGCTGCAGCCCGGGCAGCGGCTGGCGCAGCGCGCGGTGTCGCGGTTGCTCTACGGGCGCCGCGACGAGCCGTACGCGGTGCTCACCGAGCTGGGTCGGCACGTCGGCGCGATGCGCGACCCGCTGGCCGTGCTTCCCCACATCGCCGCGACCGTCGTCGACGCGCTGCGGGTGCCCTACGCCGGGGTGCGGATGCTGGCCGCCGACGGCACCTCGTCGACCGTCGCCGAGCGCGGGCGGTGGAGCGGGCCGCCCGAGCGGTTCCCGATGGTGGCGCACGGCGAGCCCGTCGGGGAGCTGCTGGTGGCACCGCGCCGGCCGGGCAGCCGCTTCTCCGGCGCGGAGTCCCGGCTGCTCGCCGACCTCGCCGGCCAGGCCGCGCTCGCCGCGGAGGCGTGCCGGACCGCCGTGGCCCTGCAGGGGGCGCGCGACCGGCTGGTGCTGGCCCGGGAGGAGGAGCGCCGGCGGCTGCGCCGCGACCTGCACGACGGGGTCGCCTCGGCGCTGGTCGGCACCCGGATGCTGGCCGAGGTCGTGCGACGCCTCGTGCCCGCGGACGGCCCGGCCCCGCAGCTGCTCGACGACCTCGCCGCCGACATCGACGGCTGCACCGCCGAGGTGCGCGAGCTCATCGACGGCCTGCGCCCCGCCGCCCTCGACGACGGGCTGGAGTCGGCGCTCGTCGGCCTGACCGACCGCTTCGCCGACCAGGGCCCGACCATCTCGATCACGGTGCGGGGCGCCCTGTCCGAGCTCCCGGCCGCGGTGGAGGTGGCCGCCTACCGTGCGGTCACCGAGGCGCTGACCAACATCGTCAAGCACGCGCACGCCGGCACCGTGTCGCTGCTCGTGCACCGCGACGAGCGGCACCTGGAGGTGCGGATCGCCGACGACGGCGTCGGGTTCCGCGCCGTGCCGCTCGACACGGGACGGTCGGGGGTGGGCCTGTCGTCGATCCGGGGGCGCGTCGAGGAGCTGGGCGGCAGCAGCGAGATCAGCTCCGGCCCGTCCGGCACGACGGTGGCGCTCCTGCTACCGCTGGGCGGGTAGCGCGTCCACGGCCGCCGCCACCCCGCCCAGGTCCGGCATGTAGCCGATCGTCGGCGGCGTCCCCGTCGGGCGGGTCTCGGGGGTGCCCGCCGGGTCGGCCATCAGCTCGCGCATCCGCGGGGGTCCCAGCGCGACACCGTGGGCGGCGAGGTTCAGCCCCTGGGTGACGGCGACGACGCCCGCGATGATCGCCGACGCCGAGCTGGTGCCGCTGAAGTCGGTGGTGTAGTCCGCGGTGGTGGCGGTGGCCGTCGCCGTGGCGACCTTCTCGCCCCAGGCGAAACAGTCCACGCGCGCGCCGAAGTTGGAGTCCGCGTGGCGCCCGTGCCCGACGCCGTTGTCGAACGCCCAGCACGCCCCGACCATGATCGCCCCCGAGTCGAACGGGCTGCCGTCGTTGCTGAGCCGCCGCTCCCCGTCCCGCTTGCTGCTCACCGGGTGGCGCCAGAGGCCGACGTCGCGGAAGCCGTTGCCGGCGGCCTCGACGACGATGCGCCCGAGCGTGGTGGCGTCCTGGATGGCGTGGAAGTCCGCGAGGTCGATCTCCGTGGGCAGGACGCCGCCGGCCGCGAGGCGCTGCACCTCCACGAGCAGCACGTCACCCGCCCCGATGGCCAGCACGGCCTGGTCGATCGCCGCCGACACGTGCATGTCGGTGTCCGTCGTCGCGTCGTAGTGCGAGCACACGTCCAGTGAGGTGATGTCGGGGGCCAGGCCCAGCACCCGGACGCCCGTCCCCGACGCGGCGACGACCGCCACCGACGAGGTGCCGTGGTCGCCGACGAAACCGCCGATGCCGTCGCGGTTGACCCGTGCCGCGTCCGGAAGGAGGCTCGGGTTCTTGGCGACGATCGCGGGATGGGTCAGCCGCCAGCCCTCCTCGACGTCCACCACCCGCACGCCCGCGCCGCGGCCCCCCGGACGCGACCAGGCCGCGTCGGCGCCGACCCCGGTGGGGGCCGGCGCGAGGTAGTCCTGGGCGAACATCACCGCGGGTGCGGCGGCCGGCGCGCCCGGCGGTCTCGCGACCTGCGCCTCCGCGTACGCCGTGTCCACGCCGGGCAGCTGCGCGATCTCCGCGGCGACCCGTTCCGGATCGGCCCGGCCGTCGCGGAGGTCGATCCGCCAGAAGCGGGTGCGACTGCGGTGGGTGCGCACGGCCCCCTCCGGATCGACCTCCCGCAGCAGCGCGTCGATGCGGCGGGCGTTCTCCAGCGCCGCCGGGTCGAGGAGACGGCTGGTGGGCGGGCCCCCGAGCCGGTCGAGAACCTCCAGCAGCCGCCCGGACTCCTCCGAGCCCTGCAGCACCCCGCGCAGGTCCCGGTCCGGGTCGAGATCGCGGTCCACCGGGCTGTCGGCCGCCAGCACCACGACCACGAAGCCGTCGGGCACCCCGCCGTCGAGATCCGGCCGGGCGGGATCGGGCCGACCGGGCTGGGGTCCGTCGGGACGGGGCCGACCGGGGCGGGGTCCGTCCGGCGTCTGCGTCATCGGTCGTCCTCTCGGCGGCTCACCGGGGACGATGCCGGGCACCGGCTCCCTGATACCTGCCCTCGCCGGACGCCGGAGTCGCGTTACCGGGTCGGGCTCACCGTGAGCGGGTTCAGCGGTGCCGCGCCCGCCGGCGCGAGAACGCCCGTCAGGGAACAAGCTCCACCGTGAGCGGAGCGAGAGGCGCAGCGCTCGCCGGGGAAAGAGCACCGGTCAGGGTGCAAGCTCCACCGTGAGCGGAGCGAGAGGCGCAGCGCTCGCCGGGGAAAGAGCACCGGTCAGGGCGAGGAGAATAGCCATGGCGGCCGCGAGGATGAGCGACAGCTGCAGCGTTCGACGCGGGCCCACACACGCCTCCTGAAGATCGTCGTGACGGGACACATGATCAACCGACCGTGTTGCCACGGGGTGACGACCCGCCGTTCGGGTAGTGGGCATCACCACATCGGACGAGTGGGATCAGATCATGAAGTCCAGGGCGGTTCGGCAACCGGCCCCTCCCGACGCTCGGCAGCACGGCTCGTCCCGACGTGACGTGACGTGACGTAGGGTCACGTCCGCCCGGTACGACGTGAGGAGGCGGCCATGGCGCTCGACCCTGCGGTGAGGTCGGCGTTCGAGCAGGTGCTCGAACCCCGTGACGTCATCAGTGACCCCGTGGGCTGCCGCGCCTACGAGTGCGACGGGCTCACCGGCTACCGGGTCACCCCGGAGCTGGTGCTGCTCCCCCGCGACGCCGCGCAGGTGGCGGCCGCGGTCGCGGTCTGTGCGGAGCACCGGGTGCCGTTCGTGGCCCGCGGCGCGGGCACCGGCCTGTCCGGGGGTGCGCTCCCCGTGGCCGAGGGCGTGGTGATCAGCCTGGCCCGGCTCAAGCGCGTGCTGGAGGTCGACCCCGTCAACCGGCGCGCCGTCGTCGAGCCGGGCGTCACCAACCTGGAGATCACCGCCGCCGCCTCGCCGCACGGGCTCTACTACGCGCCCGACCCGTCGAGCCAGCAGGTCTGCACGATCGGCGGCAACGTCGCGGAGAACTCCGGCGGCGCCCACTGCCTCAAGTACGGCTTCACCACCAACCACGTCTACTCGGCCGAGGTGGTGCTGCCCGACGGCTCGGTCGTCACCCTCGGCACCGACACGGGCGAGCAGGCCGGGCCCGACCTGCGCGGGGTGTTCCTCGGCTCGGAGGGCACGCTCGGGATCACCACGAAGATCACCGTGAAGCTGCTGCGCACGCCCGAGACGGTGCGCACGCTGCTCGCCGACTTCCCGTCCGTGCGCGCCGCCGGTGACGTCGTCTCCGACATCGTCTCCGCCGGCATCGTGCCCGCCGCCGTCGAGATGATGGACACTCTCGCCATCGAGGCCGCCGAGGAGGCCGTCCACGCCGGCTACACCGTGGGCGTGCCGGCCGCGCTCGTCGTGGAGCTGGACGGCCCGGTCGAGGAGTGCGACTCGCAGTTCGAGCAGGTCAAGGCGATCTGCGAGAAGCACGGCTGCACCCGGCTGCACATCGCCGGCTCCCCCGAGGAGCGCGCCGCGATCTGGCGGGGCCGCAAGGCCGCGTTCGCCGCCGTCGGCCGGATCAGCCCCGACTACTTCGTGCAGGACGGCGTGGTGCCCCGCACCCGGCTGGCCGAGGTGCTCGACCGCATCGCCGAACTCGGCCGCGACGCCGGCATCCGCGTGGCCAACGTCTTCCACGCCGGCGACGGCAACCTGCACCCGCTGGTGCTCTACAGCGCGGCGCTGGGCGAGACCGAGCGGGCCGAGAAGCTGTCGGGCGAGATCGCCGAGCTGTGCGTCGAGTTCGGCGGGTCCCTGTCGGGCGAGCACGGGATCGGCACCGACAAGGCGTGCTCGATGCCCAAGATGTTCACCGAGGACGACCTCGCGGTGATGCAGCGGGTGCGCGACGCGTTCGACGGGCACAACATCTGCAACCCGGGGAAGGTGCTCCCGACGCCGCGGCTCTGCGGTGAGCGCCCCGGCAGGTACGAGCCCCATCCGCTGGAGGAGTCGGGAGTGATCGAAAGGTTATGAGCGAGCTTGCGAGTTCACCAGACAGCGCCGTGAGCACCCCGACGAAGATGCGACCCGGCGATCTCGACGAGCTGCGCGCGGCGATCCTCGACACCAGCGGCCCGGTCGGGATCTCCGGGGCCGGCACGGCGGCCGACTGGGCCGGCCCGCTGGGCGCCGTCGAGACGGTGCTCGACACCACCGCCCTGACCGGCGTGATCACCCACAACCCCGGCGACATGACCGTCTCGGTGCGGGCGGGCACCCCGCTGCGCGCGCTCGTCGAGGAGCTGTCCTCGCACGGCCAGCACGTGTCGCTCGACGCCGCCCGGATCGCCGACGGGGCCACCGTCGGCGGGCTGCTCGCCACCGGTGACGCCGGGCCGTCCGCGCTGGTCTACGGCACGCTGCGCGACCTGGTGATCGGCACCACGCTCGTGCTCGCCGACGGCACCATCGCCCACAACGGCGGCCACGTGATCAAGAACGTGGCCGGGTTCGACCTGGCCAAGCTGATGCACGGCTCCTACGGCACCCTCGCCGTCGTCGCGGAGGTGGTGCTTCGCCTGCACCCCGTCCCGAAGGCCACGGCCACCCTGGCGCTCGACTGCCCGCTGGACGAGGCGCCCGACCACGCCGCCCGCGTGCTCGGCGGCCCGTTCGAGCCGGTGGCACTGGAGTGGGTGGACGGCACGCTGCTGGTCCGCATCGAGGGTACGGAGGCGGCGCTGGACGCCCGGGCCGCGCGCGTGGCGGAGGCCCTCGACACCGACGAACGGCACTTCCGTCGGACAGGTTCCGACGACGGTGCCGCTCGTCAGGGGTGGGGGGCCCACGACGCCGCCGTGCGGGGCGCTCCAGGCTCCGCCGTCCTGCGCATCGGTGCGCTGCCGTCGCGGCTCCCGGCGCTGATCGGCTCGCTGCCGGGCGTCACCGCCGTCACCGCGGGGCTGGGCACCGGCGTCGCCACCGTCTCGCTCGACCCGGCCGGCGTCGCCGAGGCCCACGCCCTGGTGCACGCCGCGGGCGGCACGTCCGTCGTGCGCTCGCGCCCGGCCGGTTCGGACGTGCCCGCGTGGGGGCCGCCGCCGTCGGCGGTCGCCGTGCTGCGCTCCGTCAAGAACGTGTTCGACCCGCAGGGCCGGTTCGGTCCGGGCCGCTTCGATCCCTGGATGTGAATCGATGACCACCCCCGCAGGCTCCGCCGAGAGCAAGCTCCCCCAGACCGCGCCCAGCAGCTTCGACGACCACCATCCGCCTGAGCGCGAGCTGCTCGACGACTGCGTGCACTGCGGGTTCTGCCTGCCGACCTGCCCCACCTACCAGCTGTGGGGCGAGGAGATGGACTCCCCGCGCGGCCGCATCTACCTCATGGACCTCGCGAGCAAGGGCGAGATCACCCTGGAGGGGTCGTTCCAGGAGCACATGGACGCGTGCCTGGGCTGCATGGCGTGCGTGACGGCGTGCCCGTCGGGCGTGCAGTACGACAAGCTCCTGGAGTCGGTGCGCCCGCAGATCGAGCGCAACGTGGAGCGCGACCGCTCCGACCAGCTGTTCCGCGACGCCATCTTCGCGCTGTTCCCCTACAAGCGGCGGCTTCGTGCGGCGGCCCTGCCCGGGGCGCTCTACCAGAAGCTCCGCACCGTGCCCGCGATCCGGAAGCTGGCCGAGAAGCTGCCCGGGCGGCTGGCCGCCATGGAGTCGCTGCTCCCGCCGGTGTCGGTGCGCGAGGCCTTCGCGAGGCTGCCCGTGTTCACCCCGGCCGTCGGCTCCCGGCGCGGCCGCGTCGCGCTGCTGAGTGGCTGCGTGCAGGACGTGTTCTTCCACCGTGTCAACGAGGCCACGGTGCGGGTGCTCGCCGCCGAGGGCTACGACGTGCTCGTGCCCCGCGACCAGCAGTGCTGCGGCGCGCTGGAGCTGCACGCCGGCCGCGAGGCACCGGCCCTGGAGCGGGCGAAGCGCGAGATCGGCGTGTTCGAGACCCTCGACGTCGACTCGATAGTCACCAACGTCGCGGGCTGCGGCTCGTCGATGAAGGAGTACGGCCACCTGTTCGCCGACGACCCCGCGTGGGCCGACCGCGCCGCGGCGTTCAGCGCCCGCGTCCGTGACGTGCACGAGGTACTGGCCGATGGCGAGCCCCGCGCCGAACGCCACCCGGTGCGCGGCCGCGTCGCCTACCACGACGCCTGCCACCTGGGGCACGCGCAGAAGGTCCGGGCGCAGCCGCGCGCGGTGCTCCGCTCGATCCCCGACCTGGAGCTCGTGGACCTGCCGGAGGCCGAGCTGTGCTGCGGCTCCGCGGGCATCTACAACATGATCGCGCCGGAGGCCGCGGGCGAGCTGGGGGCCCGCAAGGCGGCGAACGTCCGCTCCGTCAACCCGGACGTGATCGTCACGGCCAACCCGGGATGCCTGCTGCAGATCGGCAAGCACCTCGGTGCCGACATCCCGCTGCTGCATCCCGTGCAGCTGCTGGACGCGAGCATCAGGGGTGTCGCGGTCCCCCGGACCTGAGCGCACGGCTGGGGACGGGGAAGTCCCCGGTCGGCCCGGGGGTCGGCGCCGTCGTGCGCCGCAGCCCGCGGTCGGGCGGGTCCGGCGCCAGGCCGACCCCTGGTGCTGCACATCCACCGCGAGGCCATCCACCACGACGCGGGGTCTCCCTGCTGCGGGACCTCGACCGGGCGCGCTGAAGATCACCGGAATCGGGACACGAGCTGCGTGTGTGCAGCTCATGTCCCGGTTCTGGCGATCACAGGAGCGAGGGCCAGGGTCTCGCCGATCTCGGTCACCGTCTCTGCCGGCCGGCCATCGAGTCGCTCGATCGAGAAACATCGAGCCGTCGTGCAGGGTGAGCGCGGTCTCCGACGCCGTGAGCGGCTTCTGCGTGAGGTGGACCTCGCGGATGTCCAGCACGTCCTGCCACGCCGGCTCACGACGGCGCAGGCAGGTCCCGGGCTGTGGTCGCGGCTTGGCCGACAGGGGCACGGTGATGTCGATGACGTCAGGCGCCCGGTCGCGCATCCGGTGCCAGTGGGCCGCCGCCGGCCCCGTGACCGTGGAACCGTCACCTGCCCCCAACGCCGCCGCACGCACCCGCGCCTCGTCCCCGAGCCGATGCCCACCCACCAGATAGGCCCCGGGATGCAGGCGCGACCACACTCGATCACGCGCCCGCCGGTGGACAGTGGCGGCGGACATCCCGCAGCTCACGGCCTGCGCCAGCGTGATCACCCCGGCCTGCCGCGCCACCAGCGCCTCGAAGGACATCGGCCGAGCATGACCGACACGCATGATTCCCGAGGCCGTTCCGGCCAAGCCGACGCCATGATCAGCGCGTGAAGTGGTCCCAGCCCGCCGGGCCGCCGGTGTACGGCCGCCCCTGCACCAGCACCTCCGGCTCCCCCGCCCGCACGCTGCCGATCGCCGTCCAGCCGGCCGGCAGCTCCACCCCGGTGGGGAACGTCGCCACCAGGGCGTGGTCCTCGCCGCCGGTGAGCAGCCACTGCACGGGGTCGACCCCCAGCGCCGAGCCCACCTCCGCCAGCCGCTGCGGCACGTCCGGAGGCGTCACGTCGATCGTCACCCCGGACGCCCGGGCGACGTGGGCCAGATCCGCCAGCAGCCCGTCCGAGACGTCGATCATCGCCGTGGCGCCGGCCCGGGCCGCCTCGGGACCCGCGGCATAGGGCGGCTCGGGCACCCGGTGCGCGCCCACCACCGCCACCGGCGACCGGAGGCCCCGGGAGAGGACGGCCAGCCCGGCCGCCGACCAGCCGATCCGCCCGGCCAGGGCCAGCACGTCGCCGGGGCGGGCGCCGCCGCGCGTCACCGGCTCGCGACCCTCCAGCGAACCCAGCGCGGTCACCGAGACCACGAGCGTGCCCGACGACGCGACGTCGCCGCCCACCACCCCGACCCCGGCGACACCCGCCTCCGCCCACAGCCCGTCGGCGAGCGCCTCCAGCGTCGCGACCGGGGTGTCGGCGGGGCAGGCCAGGCCCACCAGAAGCGCCGTGGGCACCGCGCCCATCGCGGCGACGTCGGCCAGGTTGGCCGCGGCGGCCTTGCGTCCGACCTGCTCGGGGGTGGACCAGTCGAGCCGGAAGTGCACGGTGTCGACCAGCACGTCGGTGCACGCCACGACCCGCCCGTCGGGCGCGGTCACCACCGCCGCATCGTCACCGGGACCGAGCAGCGTGGTCACCGGTTGCACCCGGTCGCGCGTGACGCGGGCGATCAGTCCGAACTCGCCGACGCCCGCCAGTGTGCCGTCGGTCTCGGATCGCTCGTCCGAGGACCGTGGAAGTGTGGGCAACGAGAGCTCCTCGGGTACGTTCGGCACTCACTCTGCCTGAAAGGGGCACACCGTGGTGCAGGCCTACATCCTTGTCCAGACCGAGGTCGGAAAGGCCGCCGCCGTGGCCGGCGAGATCTCCGCCATCACCGGCGTGATCTCCGCCGAGGACGTCACCGGACCCTACGACGTGATCGTCCGCGCCCAGGCCGACACCGTCGACGAGCTCGGCCAGCTGGTCGTCGCCCGCATCCAGGGCGTCGGCGGGATCACCCGCACGCTGACCTGCCCCGTGGTCCACCTCGGCTGAGCCGCCCGATGAACCGCCCGCCGGCCCCCGTCGCGATCGCGATCGCCCTGCCCCTGCTGCTCGCACTCGTGGTGGCGGGCATCGCGATCACGGTGCGGGTACGCGGGCTCGACGGCAGCGCCCCCCCGCCGCCGGACACCACCCCGCTCGCCGTGGCCCCCGTCGACGCCCCGCAGGCCTCGGGCCCGCTGTGCGCCGGGCTGCTGGCCGGCCTGAACGGCGACCTCCCCGCCGACGGCGGCACGCTCCCCCAGCGCGCGCAGGCCGACCCGGTGCAGCCGGGCGTGCGTACGTGGGCGGCGTCGCCGCGGCCGGTGGTGCTGCGCTGCGGCCTGCCCCGGCCCGAGGAGCTGACGCCCACCTCGTCGCTCCTGGTGATCAACGGCGTCAACTGGCTCAAGCTCGACGACGGCGTGCCCGATCCGGTCGTCGTCACCTACGTGGCCGTCGACCGGCCGGTGTACGTGGTGCTGACGACGCCCACCACGGCGGGCAGCGGCCCGTTGCAGCAGGTCTCCGACGTCATCCGCACGACGTTGCCGGCCACCCCGGTGGCCGTGCGTTAGGTCTCACTCTGAGACACGTCTTCCGCGGATCGGTAGACGCACCTACATTCGTCGATCATGTCGGCTATGTCGCGCGCGTCCGAGGACTACCTCAAGGCCGTCTACCACCTCGGCACCCACGGCGACCCCGTCACCACCGGGCTGCTGGCCCAGGAGCTCGGCGTGTCGTCGCCGTCGGTCTCCTCGATGGTCAAGCGCCTGGAGGACGGCGCCCTGCTCGACCGCGCCGACGGCCGCTCCATCCGCCTCACCGGCGCCGGGGAGCGCGAGGCACTGCGGGTGATCCGTCGCCACCGCCTCCTGGAGACGTTCCTCGCCCAGGCCCTGGACGTGCCGTGGGACGAGGTGCACGCGGAGGCCGAGCTGCTGGAGCACGCGCTGTCGGCACGGCTCGAGGAACGCATCGACGCCGCGCTCGGCCACCCCACGCACGACCCGCACGGCGACCCGATCCCGCCGCGGGAGGGCCCGCACAGCGAGAGCTGGGGGGTGTCGCTGGAGAGCGTGGCGCCGGGGTCGCGGTTCCGGGTGGAGCGGGTGTCGGACCGTGACAGCGCCGCGCTGCGCCACCTCGGGCAGCTCGGCGTCGTCCCGGGAGCGCTGCTCGACGTCGAGGAGCAGGAACCGTTCGGCGGGCCGTACTGGGTCCGCATCGACGGTGCACGGCACGCGCTCGGCATCCCCCTGACCCGTCTCGTGCACGGCCGGACCGAGGAGCAGTCGTGACCGCCACCGGCGACCGCCAAGAGACGATCACCGAGATCCGCGAGCGGGGCGGGATCCGCAGCCGCCTGATCTTCTTCGGCCCCGCCTTCGTGGCCGCGATCGCCTACGTGGACCCCGGCAACTTCGCCACCAACTTCTCGGCCGGCGCCCGGTTCGGCTACCTGCTGCTGTGGGTGATCGTCGGCGCCAACCTGCTCGCGATGCTGATCCAGACGCTCTCGGCCAAGCTCGGCATGGCCACCGGCCGCAACCTGCCGGAGCTGTGTCGCGAGCAGTTCCCGAAGCCGGTCACGCGGCTGATGTGGGTGCAGGCCGAGCTCGTGGCCATCGCCACCGACCTGGCCGAGGTGATCGGCGGCGCCATCGCCCTGAACCTGCTGTTCGGCATCCCGCTGTTCACCGGTGGCGTGATCACCGGGGTCGTCGCGTTCCTGCTGCTGGCCCTGCAGAACCGGGGCTACCGCCCCTTCGAGCTGGCCATCGCCGGGCTGTTCGGCGTGATCCTGCTCGGCTTCCTCGTCACCGCGTTCCGCATCGACATCCCCGGCGCCGAGCTGGCGTCCGGGCTGATCCCGCGCTTCGACGGCACCGACAGCCTGCTGCTGGCCACCGGCATCCTCGGGGCCACCGTCATGCCCCACGTCATCTACCTGCACTCGGCCCTGACCCAGGGGCGCATCCCGGCGGTCGGGCCGGCGGAGCGGAAGTTCCTGCTGCGCCGCCAGCAGACCGACGTACTGGTGGGCATGGGCCTCGCCGGTCTCGTCAACGCGGCGATGCTCGTGATCGCGGCATCCCTGTTCTTCGGCACCGGCATCCCCGACACCGACACCCTCGAGGGCGTGCACGCCGGGCTCGCCCGGGCCCTGGACCAGCCGGCGGCGCTGACCTTCGCGCTGGCCCTGCTCGCGTCCGGGTTCGCCTCGTCGGGAGTGGGCACCTACGCCGGACAGGTGGTGATGCAGGGCTTCGTCCGCCGCAGCATCCCGCTGCTGGTGCGCCGCCTGCTCACCCTCGCCCCCGCGCTGGTGGTGCTGGGCATCGGCTTCGACCCCACGCGGGCGCTGGTGCTCTCGCAGGTGGTGCTGTCGTTCGGCATCCCGTTCGCGCTGGTGCCGCTGGTGCTGCTCACCCGGCGTGGGGACATCATGGCCGAGCTGGTGAACCGCAGGCTCACGACGATCGTCGCGTCCGTCGCCGCGGCGCTGATCATCGGTCTCAACGTCTTCCTCATCGTGCAGACCGTGACAGGAGCCTGACGCGGGAGGACCCTGCGCGGGTGACGTCCGACACCAGCTGGGTCGACAGCATGCCCGCGGTCTACGACCGGGCCCTCGGCCCGGCCCTGTTCGCCCCCTTCGCCGCGTACCTCGCCGAGGCGGTGGTCGGGCTGACGCCGCGCCGGGTGCTGGAGCTCGCCGCCGGCACGGGCGTCGCCACCGGGGAGCTGATCGCGGCACTGCCGGGCACCGAGGTCGTCGCCACCGATCTCAACCCGGCCATGGTGGCCTTCGGAGCGGCGAAGGTTCCGGGCGCCACCTGGCGCGTCGCCGACGCACTGCACCTCGACGAGCCCGCCGGCTCGTACGACCTGGTCGTCTGCCAGTTCGGCGTGATGTTCTTCCCCGACAAGCCCGCCGCGTTCGCCGAGGCCGCGCGGGTGCTGCGACCCGGCGGGAGGCTGCTCGTCGCCGTCTGGGACGTCGTGGAGGCTTCGCCGTTCCCGGCCGCGCTGATGGCCGGGATCGCGGCGGCCCGGCCCGTGGACCCGCCGACCTTCGTGGCCCGCGTCCCGCACGGCTACCCCGATCCGGAGCAGATCGAGGCCGACCTGCGGGCCGGCGGGCTGGAGCCGGTGTCGGTCGAGCGGGTCGTGCTGCAGGGCACGTCGCCGTCGGCCGCCACCCTCGCCGACGGCTTCTGCCGGGGCACGCCGCTGCGCTTCGCGTTGCAGGAGCGCGGCGACCTCGACGAGCTGACCGCGGCGATCGCGGCCGAGATGACGGCCCGGCTGGGCGAGGGTCCGGTCGAGGGCGACCTCGCCGCGCTCGTCGTGGCGGCGCGGCGGCCCTAACGCAGGCCGGTGCCGCGGGCGAGCGCCGTCTCCACCAGCGTGGAGAGCAGTGTCGGGTAGTCGACGCCGGTGACCCCCCACATCCGCGGGTACATCGAGGTCGACGTGAAGCCCGGCATCGTGTTCACCTCGTTGACGGTGAGCGCGCCGTCCGGCCCGACGAAGAAGTCGACGCGGGCCAACCCCTGGCCGTCGAGGGCCCGGAACGCGGCGATCGCCATCTCCTGCAACGCCACCGTGGCCTCGTCGTCGAGCTTGGCGGGGATGTCGAACTCGCAGACGTCGTCGAGGTACTTGGACTCGAAGTCGTAGAACTCCGCGTCGCCGGTCACCCGGACCTCCGCCGGCAGGCTCGCGCGCAGTGTGCCGTCGGGCAGCTCCAGCACGCCGCACTCCACCTCGCGCCCGACGAGCGCGGCCTCCACCAGCACCTTCGGGTCGTGCTCGCGGGCGGTGGCGATCGCGGCGTCGAGCGCGGCCCACGCCGTGACGCGCGTGATGCCCATGGACGACCCCGCGCGCGCCGGCTTGACGAACACCGGCAGCCCGAGGCGGTCGCGCTGCTCGGACGTGAGGGTGGCGGTGCCGGGGCGCAGGGTCACGAAGTCGCCGCTGGGCAGGCCCTCGGCCGCGAGCAGCTTCTTCGTGAACTCCTTGTCCATCGCCGCCGCGCTGGCCAGCACCCCCGCTCCGACGTAGGGCACGCCCGCCATCTCCAGCAGTCCCTGGATCGTGCCGTCCTCGCCGTAGGGGCCGTGCAGCACGGGGAACACGACGTCGACGCCCGAGAACACCTCGCCGGCACGCTCGGGGTCGAGGACGACGAGACCACCGCGCGTCGGGTCGCCGGGCAGGGCCAGCGCCGTGCGGGACCCGTCGACGGACGGCAGCGCCCGGTCGGAGATGGCCAGCTCACGGGGGTCGTCGGAACCCAGGACCCACGCGCCGGTGGTGGTGATGCCGACGGGGACGATCTCGAACCGCTCGGGGTCGAGGTGGGCCAGCACGCTCCCGGCCGAGACGCAGGAGATGGCGTGCTCGCTGCTGCGCCCGCCGAACACCACAGCCACCCTCGTCCTGGTCATGGGGGCGAGGGTAGGGGGCCGCGCGCGTCGGAGACCGGGTGGGGCGTGCGGACGACCGCTGATCACGGGCCGAAACGCTGCTCCAGCTCGTGGATCTCGGGCAGGCCGATCAGGTCGGTGAAGCCGTCGAACGTGGGCAGGCCGGGCATGGCCGCGGCCGGGGTGCCGTCCTTGCGGAGCGTCTCGAGCAGCGCCCGGATGCCCGCCGTGGCCGCCAGCAGGGTGCCGATCGGGTAGAGCACGAGCGAGAAGCCCAATTCGGTGATGCGCTCCAGCGAGATCGGCGGGGTGCGTCCGCCCTCGGCCCAGTTGAACACCAGCGGCGCGAGGCCCTTCAGCTCCGCAGCCACCCGCGCGATGTCGTCCTCACTGGTGGGAGCCTCGACGAACAGCACGTCGGCACCGGCCTCGGCGTAGGCGCGGGCCCGGGCGATCGCCGCCGCCAGACCCTCGACGGCGGCCGCGTCCGTGCGCGCGATGATCACGAAGTCGGGGTCGCGGCGCGCGGCGGCGGCGGCGCGGATCTTGCCCACCATCTCGTCGACGCCGATCACGGCCTTGCCGCTCATGTGCCCGCACTTCTTGGGCATCACCTGGTCCTCGAGGTGGATGCCCGCGATCCCGGCCTGCTCGTAGCCCTGCACCGTGCGCACCACGGTGATCGCGTTGCCGTAGCCGGTGTCGGCGTCGGCGATCACCGGCACGTCGACGGCGGCGGCGATGCGCCGGGCGTTGTCGATCATCTCGGTGCTGCTGAGCAGGCCGACGTCGGGCCGCCCGATCAGCGACGCGGTGGTGCCGAACCCCGTCATGTAGACGGCGTCGAACCCCGCCTGCTCGACGAGGCGCGCCGAGAGCGCGTCGTAGGCGCCGGGCGCGACGAGCGGGCCGTCGGCCGCGAGCAGCTCGCGCAGCCGGGCACGAGGAGCGGTCGGCGCGGACACAAGGTCTCCCATGTATGCAAAGTAGCGGTCGAACCCTGGACAGCGGTAGCTCGCATCCCTAGATTGCACACAATCTCGGCGGGAGGGCACGTGACGCGGGCTTCGGAGCGGGCGGTCGACGCGGTGCGGGAGCTCATCCTGCGCGGCGACGTCGCCGCAGGTGGACGCCTCGGCGAGGCGGAGCTGGCCGAGCGGCTGGGCGTGAGCCGCACGCCCGTCCGGGAGGCGCTCAACCGGCTCGCCGCCGAGGGGCTCGTCGAGATCGTGCCCAACCGCGGCGCGCGGGTGAGCAGCTGGTCCGTCTCCGAGCTGGAGGCGGTGTTCGAGCTGCGCGCGGCGCTCGAGCCCCGGCTCACCGCGCTCGCGACTCCGCGGGCGACCGACACCGACGTCGGCGACCTGGAGGCCCTGGCCACCGAGATGCTCACCGTCGGAGCACCCGGCCCCGACCAGGACCTCGACGCGATCGTCCCGCTCAACCGCGCGTTCCACGGCCGCCTCACCGCGCTCGCCGACCACCCGGCGATGGCCACCGCACTGGCCGGGGCGATCCACGCCCCGATCGTGCTGCGCAACTTCCACGCCTACGACGACGCGTCGCTGCGTCGCAGCCTGGGCCACCACCTGGAGATCGTCGCCGCCGTCCGCGCCGGAGACGCCGCGTGGGCCCACGCCGTCATGACCGCCCACATCCACAACGCCCGTGCCGTGATGGTGCGGATCGCCCGGGAGCAGGAGACGTAGACCATGACCTACAGACTCGGTGTCGACGTCGGCGGCACCTTCACCGACGTCCTGCTCGTCGAGGAGGCCAGCGGGGCCACCTGGCGGGCCAAGACCGCGTCCACCCCCTCCGACCAGGCCGTCGGCGTGCTGAACGGCATCGGGAAGGTGTGCGCCGAGGCGGGCATCGCGATGTCGGAGATCGCCGAGGTGCTGCACGGCACCACCGTGGCCACCAACGCGATCCTGGAGGGCAAGGGCGCCACCGTCGGGCTGGTCACGACGAAGGGGTTCCGGCAGGTCCTGCAGATCGCGCGCTCCTACGTGCCCGGCGGGCTCGCGGGCTGGATCATCTGGCCCAAGCCCGAGCCGCTGGCGGCGCTGGAGAACACCGTCGAGGTCGACGAGCGCCTCGCCTCCGACGGCACGGTCATCCGCGAGCTCGACGAGGACGACGTGCGGGCGCAGCTCGCGAAGCTGGGAAGCGTCGACGCGCTGGCCGTCTCCCTGATCAACTCCTTCTCCGACCCGGCCCACGAGAAGCGCATCGCGGAGATCGCCGCGGAGCTGCTGCCCGGCGTGCCCGTCTCGCTCTCCTCCGACGTGCTGCCCGAGCTGCGCGAGTACGAGCGCACCGTCACGACCGTGGCGAACGGGTACGTCCAGCCGCAGGTCAAGCGCTACGTCGAGACGTTGCGCGGCCAGCTCCGCGAAGGCGGGGTCCAGGGCGAGCTCGCCATTCTGCGCAGCGACGGCGGCCTGTCCTCCGCCGACGCCGCGATCGCCTCCCCGGTGACGATGCTGCTGTCCGGCCCGGCCGGCGGTGTCACGGGAGCGGTGTGGGTGGCCGAGCAGTGCGGCTACTCCGACCTGATCACGTTCGACATGGGCGGCACGTCCACCGACGTCGCGCTGGTGCAGGGACTGACCCCGCGCATCGGCCGCGAGACCAAGGTCGGCGACCTCACGGTGCGCGCGTCCAGTGTGGACGTCCGGACGGTCGGCGCGGGCGGCGGCTCCATCGCCCACGTGCCCGAGCTGACCCGGGCGCTGCGGGTGGGCCCGCAGTCCGCGGGCGCCGACCCCGGCCCCGCCGCGTACGGCAAGGGCGGCACCGAACCGACCGTCACCGACGCCAACGTCGTGCTCGGCTACCTGCCCGCGTCGCTGGCGGGCGGTGAGATCACGCTCGACGTGGCCGCCTCGCGCGACGCGGTGGACCTCGTCGCGAAGTCGATGGGGCTCGACTCCCCCGAGCAGGCCGCGGCGGGCATCGTCGACATCGTCAACGAGAACATGCTCGGCGGCCTGCGGCTGGTGTCGGTCCAGCAGGGCTTCGACCCCCGCGACTTCGCGCTCGTCGCGTTCGGCGGCGCGGGTCCGTTGCACGCCAACGCGCTGGGCAAGCTGACGGGCGCCTGGCCGGTGATCGTGCCGCCGTCGCCCGGGGTGCTGTGCGCGCTCGGCGACGCGACAACGTCGAAGCGGTCGGAGGCGGCGCGGACGGTGCTGCAGCGGTTCGCCGACCTCACCGGCGGCGAGCTGGTCACCGTACTGACCGACCTCGCCGCGGAGGCCGGTGCCCGCCTGGCCGACCAGGGCGTGGCCGAGGCCGACCAGACCACCACCTACCAGGTGGACGTCCGCTACCACGGGCAGGGCTTCGAGATCCCGATCGACGTCCCCACCCTCGACGGCGACCCCCTCGCCGCCCTCGCGGCCGACTTCGACACCGAGCACGAGCGGCTGTTCTCCTTCCTGCTGGGCACCGACCACGAGCTGGTCAACGCCCGCGCCACGGTGTCCGGCCCGCGCCCGTCGGTGGCGGCGGTGACGCTGCCCGAGAGCGAGGGCCCGCCGACCCCGATCGACACGCACCCGATCCACGTCTCGGGCGCGACCGTCGACGCACACGTCTACGACCGCACCACGCTGCGCGCCGGCGACGTGATCACCGGACCGGCGATCGTCGTGGAGATGGACTCCACCACCCTCGTGCTCCCCGACCACGCGGCCACGGTGCACGCGTCGGGATCCCTGCTGATCAACCCCGTTTCGGAGGCGTGACATGGCCCGGATCATCGAGACCGACACGGAGCCGATCGCGAAGGTCGAGGTCGACCCCGTCACCCTCGACCTCATCGAGAACGGCCTCCGCAACGCCCGCTACGAGATGGACGAGGTGCTCTTCCGCACCGCCCTGTCCCCCGGCATCCGCGAGCAGCACGACGAGTTCCCGCTGATCGCGGACCCCACCGGGAAGATGGTGGTGGGCCAGTTCGGGCTCTCGATCCCCGACTTCCTCGACGGCTTCGACGACACCGTCGAGGAGGGCGACGTCCTGCTCACCTCCGACCCGTACGCCTGCGGCGCGGCCATCAGCCACGCCAACGACTGGCTCATCGTCGTCCCGATCTTCGCCGGCGGGCGCGTGGTCGGGTGGGCGTCGATGTTCGGGCACATGTCCGACGTCGGCGGCAAGACCCCGTGCTCGATGCCCACCGACGCGCGCACGATCTACGAGGAGGGCGTGGTGATCCCGCCCTTCAAGCTCTACTCGAAGGGCGTGCTCAACGAGGACGCACTGAAGATCATCCTCAACCAGGTGCGGATGCCGGACTGGAACCGCGCCGACCTCAACGGCCTCGTCGCGGCGTGCCGCACGGCGAGCCGCCGGGTGCTGGAGATGTGCGACCGCTTCGGCACCGGCACCTACCTGAGCGCCCTGGACGCCCTGCTGCAGCGCAACTACGACGCCATGAAGGCGCTGCTCGCGATGGTGTTCGCCGACGGCCGCACGCTCAGCTTCACCGACTACATCTGCGACGACGGCCTGGGCAACGGCCCGTACGAGCTGAAGCTCTCGCTGACGCGCACCGGCGAGAAGGTGCACCTGGACTTCACCGGGAGCTCCCCGCAGGCGGCGGGGCCGATCAACTACTACATCAACGAGAACCTGACGCGGATGTTCTTCGGGATCTACATGATCACCGTGGCCGACCCGCAGATCCTCTGGAACGACGGGTTCTACCCGCTCGTCGACGTCACGATCCCCGACGGCTCGTACTGGAAGCCCAAGCACCCGGCGTCGCTCAACGGCCGCAACCACGGCATCGGGCGCGTGTTCGACCTGTTCGGCGGCCTGCTCGGGCAGACCAACCCGGCGCTGCTCAACGCGGCCGGCTTCTCGTCGTCGCCGCACTTCATGTACTCGGGCAACTACAGCTCCGGCGACCGCAAGGGCGAGTGGTTCCAGCTCTACTCGATCGGCTTCGGCGGCATCCCCGGCCGCCCGCTGGGCGACGGCCCCGACGGCCACTCGCTGTGGCCCAGCTTCGTCAACATCCCGTGCGAGTACCTGGAGTCCTACTACCCGCTGCGCATCGAGAAGTGGGAGACCATCGCCGACACCGGCGGCGCGGGCCTGCACCGCGGCGGCAACGGCGTCGACGTCGCGTACGTGTTCGAGGAGCCCGGCGAGATCGCGATCCACGACGACCGCTGGCTCACCTACCCGTGGGGCGTCAACGGTGGCACCCCCGGCGCGCGCGGCACGAAGTGGATCGACCGGGTCGACGGGACGCGCGAGGTGCTCCCGTCGAAGTGCCACGACGTGCCCGTCCACCCCGGTGACGTCCTGCACTTCGTCACGTGGGGCGGCGGGGGCTGGGGCGACCCGCTGGAACGCGATCCGGCGCTGGTGGAGCTGGAGGTCCGGCGCGGGCTGGTGACGGAGGAGGGTGCGAAACGCTACGGCGTGGTGGTCGGCGACCAGGCGGCCACCACGGCGCTGCGCACGGAGATGCGGGAGAGCCGTCCCGCGGAACTGCCGGTCTTCGACATGGGCCCGCCGATGGAGGAGATCCTGGCCAACTGCATGGCCGAGACCGGCCTCCCGGCGCCGAAGCGCCCGGTGTGGACGTGACGGGCGGCTCCGCCGCGCACGACCTCATGACCACCGGGCCGCACGGGGGCGCGTTCTCCGGGCGCGTCGGGTGGGGGGCGCGGCCGGCCGTCGTCGTCGTCGACCTCGTCCGCGCCTACACCGAGCCCGACGGGCCGTTCGCCCTGCCCGACCCCGGCCCGGCCGTCGCCGCGACGGCGTCCCTCGTGGCCGCGGCGCGGGCGGCCGGGGCCCCGGTCGTCTGGACCGTCGTACGCTACACCTCCGGCATGGCCGACGGCGGGCTGTTCATCTGCAAGGTGCCCGCGCTGGCCGCGTTCGCCGAGGACGCCGAGGGCGGCTGGGGGGAGCTCGTCCTGAAACCGGCCGCGGGCGAGCCGGTGGTGCCCAAGCAGTACGCGAGCGGGTTCTTCGGCACGTCGCTCGCCGCCACGCTGCGCGCCGCCGGCGTCGACACGGTGGTGGTCGCGGGCGTCTCGACGTCGGGCTGCGTGCGCGCGACGGCCACCGACGCCCTCAACCACGGCTTCCGCCCGCTGGTCGTCCGCGACGCCTGCGCCGACCGGACGCCCGGGCTGCACGAGAGCAACCTCGCCGACCTCGACGCGAAGTACGCCGACGTCGTCGGGATCGGCGAGGCCCTCGAGCACCTGCGCTGATCAGCGGCGGGACGACCGCCGCGCCGGGCGGCTCGTGCCGATCCCGGCCAGGTGCAGCGCGATGCAGAGCAGCCCGGCGGTGGACAGCGTCGTCGGGGTGAGGACGGAGAGGGAGTAGCCGGCGAGCTCGAAGATCAGCGCGAGTCCGAACAGGACCGCGGCGACGATGGCGACCATGGGATGTCCTTGGGGGTCGGGGAAGGGGAATGCGCAGGATGTCGGGTCCGGGCGGTCCGCGCCGCCCCCGATGCCGACCTGTGACGTTGGGCTGAGCCGAACGGCCCACCGGGCCCTTGACCGGCCGTCCGGCCCCGCCGCAGGATGCAGGGCCGACGACGACGTCCGGAGGCTCCTGTGCCCGTCACCCCGCTCCCCCGTGGCGCCGATCCGTTCGACACCTCCGGCATCGTCCGCGACGACCGGGGGGTGGCCCACTACACCGGCCTCCCGTCGTCGTTGGTCACGATGCTGCGCAGCTCCGTCGAGGAGAACCCCGACGGCGAGGCGCTCGTCGAGGTCGACGGGGAACGGCTGACCTACCGGCAGCTGTGGGACCGGTCGGCCCGGGTCGCCGGCGGCCTCGTCGCGGCCGGGGTGGAGCGCGGCGACCGGGTGGCCAACCTGCTCCCGGCCGGCGTCGACTGGGTGCTGGGGTTCCTCGGCACCCAGCTGGCGGGCGCCGTCGCGGTGCCGGTGAACACGCGCTTCGCCGAGCCGGAGATCGAGTACGTGCTGAGCGACTCCGGGTCCGACGCCGTGCTCCGGCCCGGCGAGCCGCTGCCGGACGGCGACCCCGTCGCCCGTGACGACGCCCGGGCCGCCGACCTCGCCGCGATCTTCTACACGAGCGGCACCACCGGCTTCCCGAAAGGGGCGATGACCAGCCACGAGAACTTCCTGTCCAACGTCGAGACGGCCATCCGCGTGATCGGGATCGACCGCGCCGACGGGCCGTCCGTGCGCAACCTCGTGTCCGTGCCGCTGTTCCACGTCACCGGGTGCAACAGCCAACTGCTCGTGCAGCTCGCGCTCGGCGGCACCACCGTCGTGCTGCCCGCGTTCGACGTCCGGGCGTTCCTGCGCACCATCGCCGAGGAGCGGATCGACACCCTCGTCAGCGTCCCGGCGATCTACGCCCTGGCCCTCGCCCACCCCGACCTCGCCATGCTCGACCGGGGCCGTGTCCGCCGCATCACCTACGGCGGCGCCCCCATCGCGCCGTCGCTCGTCGCCCGGATCACCGAGGCCTTCCCGGCCGCCACCGTCGGCAACGGGTTCGGCCTCACCGAGACCAGCTCGATCGCCACGTTCCTGCCGCACGCCTGGGCCGCGTCCGACGCCGACTCCGTGGGGTTCGCCGCGCCCGTCGTCGACCTCGCCCTCGACGCCGTGGACCCGGTCAGCGGGGTCGGCGAGCTGCTGGTCCGCGCCCCGAACGTCGTGCTCGGCTACTGGAACAAGCCCGAGGCCACCGCAGCCGCGTTCGTCGACGGCTGGCTGCACACCGGTGACCTCGCCCGCGTCGACGACGGCATCGTGCGCATCGTCGACCGCGCCAAGGACATGATCAACCGCGGCGGCGAGAACGTGTACTGCGTCGAGGTGGAGAACGCGCTCGCCGGTGCTCCGGGGGTGGCCGACGCCGCCGTCGTGGCGGTGCCCGACGACGTCATGGGCGAGAAGGTGGGCGCGGTGATCGTGCCGCTGCCGGGCACGACGTTCGACGCGAAACCGGTGGTGGAGTACCTGCGCGAGCGGCTGGCCGACTTCAAGGTGCCGCAGTACTTCGCCGTCAGCGACGTGCCGCTGCCCCGCAACCCCGGTGGCAAGATCCTCAAGCGTCCGCTGCGGGAGAGCACCGACTGGGGAGCGCCCGTCCGGTAGTTGTCCACAGGTTGCGCGAAACGCCCACGGGCGGACCGCGGCGCGCGCGACCCTGCCGGCATGACGATTCCGAACCCCACCGACGCCCCCACCCTCCTCACCGACGCCGACGTGCTGGCCCGCGTCAGCGCGCTGGTCGGCGTGGCCTGCGTCGACCGCCAGCTCTGGCTCATGTTCGTCGACGGCGACGGCCGGCAGACGCCCGTCGTGATGCCGGTGTCGGACGTGCCGCACCGCCCGCTGCCGCACCTGCTGCGCGGCCTCACCGAGGTGCTGCGCGGCCTGCGCGGTGATCTCGCCACCGACCTCGGGCCCGGCTCGGTGATCCTCACGCTCGAACGCCGCGGCCCGGATCGGCCGACGCCCCGCGACCGGGAGTGGTCGGCTGCCCTCGTCCGGGTGTGCCGGGAAGCGGAGATCGGGCTGCGCGGGGTGTTCCTCAGCAGCGACGCGGGCGTGCGCCGGATGGCGTGACCCCTACAGTGGTGGCATGGACCTCGATCCCGTCCGCCGCATCGTCGCGCAGGACTCCGGACTGGCCGGCGTGTCCGTGGTCCGCGCCGACGGCACGCCGCACACGTCACTCGTCAACGCCGGGGTGATGGACCATCCGGTGTCCGGCACGCCGGTGGTCGCCTACGTCACCTACGGGCCGGTGAAGCTGCGCAACCTCCGCGCCCGCCCCGCCACCTCGATCCTGTGGCGCGCGGGCTGGCGCTGGGCGGCCGTCGACGGCCCGAGCGAGCTGATCGGGCCGGGCGACACCGATCCCGAGTCGCTGCGCCTGCTGCTGCGCGCGGTGTTCACCGCCGCCGGTGGCACCCACGACGACTGGGACGCCTACGACAAGGCCATGCTGGACGAGGGGCGCGTCGCGGTGCTGGTGGAACCGGTGAAGGTCTACGGCAACGCCTGAGGAACCATCGCCCGGATCCGTGCGGCCTGCTCCAGCTGGAGGCGGCGGCCGCGCTCCAGGAAGTCGGCGATCAGCGCCAGCTCGGCCGCCGACCAGGCATGGAGCGCTGCGACCCCGTCCTCGCCCACCGGTCCGTAGACGCGGTCGATCAGTGATGTCGCCGTGTCGGTCAGAGCGACGACGGCCCGTCTGCGGTCGCCCGGGTCGACGTGCCGGGTGAGGTGCCCGCGCGCCACGAGCCGCTGGATCGCGGTGGTGGCCGCGGCCGGGCTGAGCTCCACCGCGGCGGCCACCTGCCCGGCGGTGAGCGGTCCGCGGTCGTGCACCACCCCGACGATCCGCAGGTCGGTGCGGTTCACCCCGAAGGCGACGGACGCGGCCTCGTCCACCGCATCGGTGGCCGCCCCGAACTCCTGAGCAGCCCTCGCCGCCCGCTCGACCGCCAATTGCTTCGACACTCGAAGGAGTAACCCTCGACCACGATACTTCGACTCTCGAAAGGATTCGGTCGTGGCGACAGGAACACTGCCCGGCTGGCTGCGACCGGCGAACCGTCTGGTCAGGGGCGTGGCGCGGCTCGGTCCCCCACTCGGGACGATCCCCGTCCTCACCGTGCCGGGGCCGGTCTCGGGCACGCCACGCTCGACGCCGGTCTCCCCGTTGACGGTCGGGGGCCGCCGCTACGTCGTGGCCGGACTGCCCCACGGCGACTGGGCCCGCAATGTCCGCGCCGCCGGATCCGGCGAGCTGGCGAAGGGCCGCCGGCGCGGCACCGTCGCCCTGCGGGAGGTCACCGACCCCACCGAGCGCCGGACCGTGATGAGGGCCTTCCCCACCGAGGTGCCGGGCGGCGTGTTCTTCTTCGTCCGGCTCGGGCTGGTCGCGGAAGGCACACCGGAGGAGTACGCGGCGGCCTCGGATGAGGTCGCGGTGTTCGAGCTCAGCCCCGCGTGAGCAGGGAGCGGGCGAAGAAGGCCAGGTTGGCGGGGCGCTCGCCGAGGCGGCGCATGAAGTAGCCGAACCACTCGGTGCCGTAGGGCAGGTAGACGCGCAGGGCCTCGCCCTCGGCGGCCAGCGCCACCTGGGCGTCGGGGCGCACGCCGTGCAGCATCTGCAGCTCGTAGGGTCGCCCGCGGCCCAGGTGCCGGGCGATGCCGACCAGCCGGGGGTCGTGGGTGGCCGCCATCGGCAGTCCCTCGCCCGCCATGAGGACCTTGAGGCAGCGCACGTAGGACAGGTCGACCTCCGCCCGGCTCTCGAACGCCGCCGAGGCCGGCTCCGCGTACGCGCCCTTGCACAGCCGCACCCGTGACCCCGGGCCGGCCAGATCACGGCAGTCGGCCTCGGTCCGGCGCAGCTGCGACTGGAGCACGGCCCCGACCCACGGGAAGTCGACGCGCAGCTCGCGGACGGTGTCCAGCGTCCGGTCGGTGGTGGTGTGGTCCTCCATGTCGACGGTCACCGTCGTGCCGGCTGCGGCCGCCGCCGTGCAGATCTCGCGCGCCGACTCCAGCGCGATCTTGTCCGCGTCGGTGGCGAGGCTCTGGCCCAGGGCGGAGAGCTTCACCGAGACCTCGACGCGCGGGGCGAGGTCGTCGAGGCGCCCCAGCAGCGTCACGTAGGTCGCGACGGTGGCGCCGGCCTGCGCACGGTCGGTGGTGTCCTCGCCGAGGTGGTCGATGGTCACCAGCCGGTCCGCGGCGAGGTGGCGGGCGACAGCCAGCACGTCGTCGTCGGACGGGCCGGCTACGAACCGGTCCACGAGCGGGTCGAACGGCCCGGACTCGACCAGGGACCGGACGGCGTGCGAGCGGGCGGCGGCGTGGAGCGTCGACCTGAGCATGGGAGAACGGTAGGTCGGCGATCCCCGTCGACGGCTTGTCCGACCGGCTAACGTCGACCGCAGCACGTGGTCCGAATCGACGAGGAGTCGCCGTGGAACCCACCCTGCGCCGGCTGCTCGCGGCCGTCGGCGAGCCGCTCGTCGACGTGGTCTGCGCCCCGGCCGGCCTGGACGTGCGCATCACCGGCCTGGCCATCGTCGACCCCGATGACGAGACCGACGAGCACCCCGACCAGCTGGTGCTGGTCATCGGCGCCCGAGGTCGCGACGCGGTGTGGGCGCTGCGGCGGGCCGCGGCGGGCGGAGCCACCGCCGTCGCGGTCAAGGACGCCGACCCGCTGCGGACGGACGCGGTGGCCGCCGGCGTGGTGCTGCTCGGCGTGCGCTCCGACGTGCGGTGGGAGCGGCTCGAGTACCTGGCCCGGGCCGTGCTCGACACCGGCGACGTCGACGACGGTCCGGACGACCTCTTCGCGCTCGCGCAGACCACCGCCCTGCTCACCCGCGGCATCGTCAGCATCGAGGACACCGGGAGCAGGGTGCTCGCCTATTCCCGTTCCGACGGCGACGACGCCCAGGTCGACGAGCTGCGCCGGCTGTCCATCCTGGGCTGGCAGGGCCCGGCCGACTACCTGCGGATGCTGCGCGAGTGGGGCGTGTTCGACCGGCTGCGGGAGAGCGAGGACGTCGTCGTCGCCGTCGACGAGCACGAGGAGCTCGGCATCCGCCGCCGCCTCGCGATCGGCATCCACGCGGGCGCCCGGCAGCTGGGCACGATCTGGGTGCAGGAGGGGGCGACGCCGCTGTCGGAGCGGTCGGCCGAGGTGCTGGTCGGGGCGGCGCGGGTGGCCGCGGGACACCTCGTCCGCCGTCGCCGCACCGCACCCGGCTGGGGTCGCGACCTGGTCGCGGGCCTCCTCGACGGGCGCACCGGTCCCGATCTCGTCGCCGCGGCGTTCGGCCTGGACGAGCACGCGCCCGCGGTGGTGGTGGCGTTCGCGGTGGGAGCAGGGGACGGCGTGACCCACGAGCTGACCGTCAGCGAGCTCACGGACGTCGTCTCCGTCCACGCCGCCGCCTACCGCCGCTCGGCGCTGACCGCCGCGCTCGGCGGACGCGTCTACGCCGTGCTGTCCGGGGTGCCGCCCGAGCGCACGGAACCGGCCCTGACCGCGATGTGCGCCGAGGTCGTCGCCGTCACGCTGCGTCGCACCGGGATGCGGGTGCGGGCGGGCGTCGGGTCGGCCGGGCCCGGGCTGGCCGGCGTCCCCGTGTCGCGGGCCGAGGCCGACCGCGTCCTCGACGCGATGCCCGCCGGCACCGACGTCGCCCTGATCGGCGACCTGCGCGCGGAGGTGCTGCTCGGACGCACCTTGGCGCTGTTGGAGGAGAGCCCCGACCTGCGCGATCCGGCGGTCGTCCGGCTCGTCGAGTACGACCGGGAGCACAGCGGCGATCTCGTCCCCTCGGTGCTGGCGTGGCTGGACGCGATGGGCGACGTGCGGGCCGCGGCGGAGCGTCTGACCGTCCACCCGAACACGCTGCGCTACCGCATCCGGCGCGCGACGGCGGTGGCGGACCTGCGCCTCGACGACCCCCACGCCCGCCTGGTGCACCATCTGCAACTCCTCGCGGTGACCCGCTTCCCGTGATCGCAGTCCACCGCACGGCAACGCCCCGTTCGGGCCGTGCGGTACGGCGCGCGGCGATCACCCCCGTCCCAGGTGACGATGATCGGTGTCGACCGCACGCCAACTCTGGCCTGGTCCGATCGGACAACACGTCGCGGTGAACCTGTGCCTCCCGGACGAATCGCCGCACCGGCCCCGCTTCCTACGGTGCTCCCATGGACGCCCTCACCCGCACCCCGACGCCCCGCAACGAGCCGGTCCTCGACTACGCCCCCGGCTCCCCCGAGCGGGCCGGACTGCAGGCGGCGCTGGCGGAGGTCGGTGGGCAGCAGCACGAGCTGATCGTCACCATCGACGGCCGCAAGCACATGGCAGGCGGCACCCGCATCGACGTCGTCGCGCCGCACGACCACCGCCACGTCCTGGGCGTCACCGCCAACGCCGGCCACGAGGACGCCAAGGCCGCGGTCGAGGCCGCGCTGCGGGCCGCCCCGATGTGGCGCGACCTGCCCTTCGACGAACGCGCCGCCGTCCTGCTGCGCGCGGCCGACCTGCTCACCGGCCCGTGGCGGCACCGGATCAACGCCGCCACCATGCTGGGCCAGTCCAAGACCTGCTACCAGGCCGAGATCGACGCCGCGTGCGAGCTCGCCGACTTCTGGCGGTTCAACGTCGCGTTCGCGCGCCAGATCCACGACAACCAGCCGGTCTCCGGCCCGGGCGTGTGGAACCGGCTCGACTACCGGCCGCTCGAGGGCTTCGTCTACGCGATCACGCCGTTCAACTTCACCGCGATCGCCGCCAACCTCCCGACGGCGCCCGCACTGATGGGCAACACCGTCATCTGGAAGCCCTCCCCCACCCAGGGCCTCGCCGCGCACCTGACGATGGCGCTGCTGGAGGAGGCCGGGATGCCGCCCGGGGTGATCAACCTGCTCACCGGCGACGGCCGTGAGGTCTCCGAGGTGCTGCTGGCCGACCCGGCGCTCGCGGGCATCCACTTCACCGGCAGCTCGGCGACGTTCCAGCACCTGTGGGGCCAGGTCGGCGCCCACATCGGCACCTACGCCACCTACCCGCGGCTGGTCGGCGAGACCGGTGGCAAGGACTTCGTGCTCGCCCACCCCTCCGCCGACGTCGACGTGCTGCGGACGGCACTGGTGCGCGGCGCCTTCGAGTACCAGGGGCAGAAGTGCTCGGCGGCCTCGCGCGCGTTCGTCCCCCGCTCGGTGTGGGTGCGGTTGCGCGACGACCTCGCGTCGGAGGTGGACGCCCTGTCGATGGGCGACGTCGCCGACTTCTCGAACTTCATGGGTGCGGTGATCGACCGGCGGTCCTACGCCAAGGTCACCGCCGCGCAGGCCATGGCGAAGGCCGAGCTGGACGTGATCGCCGGCGGCACCGCGAGCGACGAGCAGGGCTGGTTCGTGCGGCCCACCGTCGTCGTCGGCTCCGACCCCACCCACGAGGTGTTCCGCACGGAGTACTTCGGCCCGCTGCTGGCCGTGCACGTCTACGACGACGGCGACTTCGACGCGATGCTGACGCAGGTGGACCGGGGTGCCCCGTACGGCCTGACCGGCTCGATCGTCGCGCAGGACCGCGCCGCGGTGGCCCGGGCGTCGGAGGCACTGCGGTTCGCGGCGGGCAACTTCTACGTCAACGACAAGCCCACCGGCGCCGTCGTCGGCCAGCAGCCGTTCGGCGGTGGGCGCGCGAGCGGCACCAACGACAAGGCCGGCTCGATCTACAACCTGCTGCGCTGGGTGAGCCCGCGGACGATCAAGGAGACCTTCGTGGCCCCGACGGCGTCCGGGTATCTCCACCAGTCCTGACGTCCGTGGTGGGTCCCCGGGCCCGCGACCGTGGCACCCAGGTGCGCGTCGGTGACCGACGCGCCCAGAACGCCCCGCAGAACAGCGGCGCGGTCGGCGTGCGCGGCGTCGAGCGGCACGTCGATGGTCTGCAGACGGTCGACGGCAGCCGCGTGCGGCGCACTCCGATCCCCCCGGCCTCGACGCGTACGGCGGTGGGGACCACCGGCGCAGGCCCCCGCGGCAGCGCCCGCCGCCCACTGACGCCTCGAGCAGAGCCACGGCGTGCCGGTGCCGCCGGTGACCGGGATCGCGCACGGCCTGTACCGCTTCGTTGTCGAGGACGAGCAGCCGAGAGGTCGCCCTGCTCACGCGGCGGCGGCCAACCCGGCCGCATAGGCCGGCACCTCGTCGGGCGTGGGGTCCTCGACGATGTCGGCGAGCTCCGTCACCGCCCGCTGTACGAGATCAGCCCGTCCGGCCGGCGGATGGCCGTCGATCTCTGCTGCGGCGGCCACGATCTCCCATGGCTCGGGGCGCGCGTCGGGGTGCTCCCGGTCGTGCTCGTCCAGCACCGCCCGATTGGCCGGTGACTGCAGGTAGGCCTTGAGTCCCTGCACCGTTGCCTCCGGGACCGAGGTGAGCAGGCCTGCCTGAACCGCGGCCGCGGCCGCGTTCTTCAGAGCCGGGGGGTCATGACGGCGGACTCCTCCTCCGCCGCGGCGAGGAAGGAGAGCATGCGATCCAGGTGAGCGTCCACGATTCGGACACGTACCACCGCACGTACCACGTAGACGATCAGAAAATGTCCAGGCGCGAGCCGATCACGTCGCCATCGAGTGACTATCCCGCACACGGGAGTGTGACGAGGACCGCCCGGTAACGATCCATCATCCGGCTTCCCCTCCGGCCGGGTGAGTGTTTAGCATAAGACAACTAAGTTCTTCGGAGGGAGTGGGAGATGGCCGTCCTCGACAAGCCGGCGCGGAACGCGCCGCCCGAACCGGGGTCGAACTACAAGTGGATCGCCCTGTCGAACACGACGCTCGGCCTGCTCATGGCCACGATCAACTCCTCGATCGTGCTCATCGCACTCCCGGACATCTTCCGCGGGATCGACATCGACCCCCTCGGCGCGGGCAACACCGGCTACCTGCTCTGGATGATCATGGGGTTCCTGGTCGTCACCGCGGTGCTGGTGGTCGGCTTCGGACGCCTCGGCGACATGTACGGCCGCGTCCGGATGTACAACCTCGGCTTCGTGATCTTCACGATCGCGTCGATCTTCCTGGCCGTCACCTGGCAGACCGGTGACGCCGCGGCGTGGTGGCTGATCAGCTGGCGCATCGTGCAGGGCGTCGGCGGCGCGTTCATCATGGCCAACTCCAGCGCGATCCTCACCGACGCGTTCCCCGTGCACCAGCGCGGCATGGCGCTGGGCATCAACTCGGTGGCGGCGATCGCCGGCTCGTTCCTCGGCCTGGTCATCGGCGGCCTGCTCGGCCCCGTCGACTGGAAGCTCGTCTTCCTCGTGTCGGTCCCGTTCGGCGTCTTCGGCACGATCTGGGGTTACTTCAAGCTGCGCGACAACGGCCAGCGCACCCCCGCGAAGATGGACTGGTGGGGCAACATCACCTTCGCCGTCGGCCTCATCGCGCTGCTGGTCGGCATCACCTACGGCATCCAGCCCTACGGCGACAGCGTCATGGGTTGGGGCAGCCCGCTCGTCCTGTCCTGCATCATCGGTGGTGTCGTCGTCCTGATCGCGTTCGGCGTCATCGAGACCAGGGTCGCGAACCCGCTCTTCACGCTGTCGCTGTTCAAGAACCGGGCCTTCACCCTCGGCAACATCGCCAACCTGCTCGCCTCGCTCGGCCGCGGTGGGCTGCAGTTCGTGCTGATCATCTGGCTGCAGGGCATCTGGCTGCCCCAGCACGGCTACTCCTTCGAGGAGACGCCGCTGTGGGCCGGCATCTACATGCTGCCGCTGACGGTCGGCTTCCTCGTCGCGGCCCCCGTGTCGGGCGTGCTGTCGGACAGGTTCGGCGCGCGCTGGTTCTCCACCGTCGGCATGGTGCTCTCGGGCGCCAGCTTCGTGCTGCTGCTGGTGCTGCCGATCAACTTCAACTACTGGGCCTTCGCGGCGATCCTGCTGCTCAACGGCGTCGGAATGGGCCTGTTCTCCTCGCCCAACCGCGCTGACGTCATGAACAGCCTGCCCGCCAACGCCCGCGGCGCCGGCGCCGGCATGACCGCGACATTCCAGAACTCCGCCATGGTGCTCTCGATCGGATTCTTCTTCAGCCTGATGATCCTCGGGCTGTCGAGGAACCTGCCGTCGGTGATGGAGGCCGGGCTGCTGCAGCACGGCGTGCCCGCCGCCAACGCGAGCGCCGTGGCGGCCCTGCCGCCGGTGGCCGTGCTCTTCGCGGCGTTCCTCGGCTTCAACCCGATCCAGCAGCTGCTGGGCAACGTCCTGGGCACGCTGCCGGCCGACCAGGCCTCGTTCCTGACCGGCCGCAGCTTCTTCCCGAACCTGATCTCCGGCCCGTTCGCCGACGGTCTCGTCGCGGCCTTCTGGTTCGCCGTCGCGGCCTGCCTGGTCGCGGCCGTCGCGTCGTGGTTCGCCGGTTCGCGCCGCCGGGCGGCCGTCACCGCCCCGGAGAAGCTCGAACGCGAGTCGCTCGGTGGCGAGCTCGCCGCCGTCGCGAGCGAGGGTGGGTTCGGGCCCGCCGAGCTGGTGACGAACGACTTCGAGAGCGACACCGACCGTCACCCCATCCCTCGGGCGGGAGCCGGGGAGCTGCTCGGCGCCGTCCGGACCGCCTCGGGATCGGCCGTGCTCGACGGCGTCGTCACCGTCACCGACCAGTTCGGACGGCAGGTGGCCCGCGCCGTCGCCGAGCCCGGCGGCCGCTACGCCCTGCGCGACCTGCCCCCCGGCACCTACACCGCCGTGGCCAGCTCGCCGGGCTTCCGGCCGGACGTCACCGCCGTCACGCTCAACGGTACGGGCGCGGTGCACGACTTCGCGCTCGACGGCCACGGCGTCGTCTCCGGCACGGTCCGCGGCGGGCGCTCCCCGCTGTCCGGTGCCCTGGTCATGGCCACCGACGCCACGGGCCGCGTGGTCGGCAGTGCCCGCACCGAGGCCGACGGCACGTTCCAGCTGCGGGGCCTGCCGCTGGGCACCACGACGATCACCGCGAGCCTGCCCGGCCACCAGCCGACGGCCACGGGGCTGCAGGTCGTCCCGGACTCGGCGGCCACACTCGACCTCGCCCTGGAGCCCTCCATCGGCGGGCTCGTCGGCGTCGTCAGCGGGCCGGACGGGGCCACGCTCGCCGGGGCCACCGTCACCGCGTCCGACGAACGCGGCGACGTGGTCGCCATGGCCACCACCGACGGCGACGGCGGCTACGAGCTGGCCGGGCTCACGCCCGGCCGCTACACGGTGGTCGCCACCACGCACGCCCCCGCCGCGGTGCAGGTGGAGCTGCCGGCCGGAGCGCCGTCGCGGGTGGACCTGCAGCTGGGAGCACCGGCAATCGACCGTCGCCCGGCTCACGTCCAGAACAGCTGACGGGAATGAGCACCGCCGAGGCGACGACGACCGTCGCCGAGATCGCGGGACGGCTGCGCATCGCGGCCGGCCGGATGGCGCGCGAGACCAGTGCCCAGAGCAGGCTCGACGGCATGACGCCGAGCCGGCTCGCGGCGCTGGCCGTGCTGCAGACGGCCGGCCCGATGCGGGTGGGGGCACTGGCCGAGCGGGCCGGGATCAGCGCGCCCACCACGTCGCGGCTCGTCGACTGCCTGGAGGAACGCGGGCTGATCGTCCGCACGAGCGATCCCGACGACCACCGCGCCATCCGCGTCAGCCTGAGCCCGGAGGGCGAGGCGGCCCTGAGCGGCGTGAGGGAGCTGGGGGCTGGCCTGCTCGCCGCCCGCATCGCCGACCTCACGCCGGAGGCGCTGGCGGTGCTCGTGGCGGCGCTGCCCGTGATCGAGGAGCTCGCCGCGGGTTGACCTGAAGTCGGGTCGAACTTGCAGGGTGGGTCCCATGACTCCCGCCTACGACGACCTGCCGGCCCTGATGACCCTCATGACCGGCGACGAGAAACACGGGGCCAGCGCCACGTCCACCCTCGACGTGATCTGGGTGCTGTACGACCGGGTGCTCCGGCCCGAAGACCGTTTCCTGCTCTCCAAGGGCCACGGCCCGATGGCCTACTACGCCGTGCTGGCCGCCAAGGGACACATCACGGAGACCGACCTGCGCGGGTTCGGCGGACCCGACTCGATCCTCGGCCACCACCCCGATCGCACCCTCGTGCCGGGCGTCGAGATCGGGTCGGGCTCGCTCGGGCACGGCCTCGGCCTGGCCGTCGGCACCGCGCTCGGTCAGCGCCTGCAGGGTTCCCACGCCCGCACGGTCGTGCTGCTCGGCGACGCGGAGCTGGAGGAGGGCAGCAACGCCGAAGCCATCCAGTACGCCGGCCGGGCGGGGTTGAACGGCCTCACCGCCGTCGTCGTCGACAACTCCTCGGCGTCGCTGGGCTGGCCCGGCGGGATCGCGCGACGGTTCACCGTGGAGGGCTGGTCCGCCTCCGACGTGGACGGCCGCGACCACGACACCCTCGAACGCGCCTTCGCCGCCCCGGGCGACAGCCCGCACGTCGTCGTCGCCCACGTCGAGCGGAAGGAGTCCTGATGATGGACCAGCGTGAGCGCTTCTACGGCCTGCTCCCCCAGCTCCTCGGCGATGACGAGCGTCTGGTCGCCGTGCTCGCCGAGATCGGGGCGGGCTACATCGACCCGGGGCCCGTGGCCGACCGCGTGATCAACGTGGGCATCCGCGAGCAGCTGCTCGTCGGCGTCGCGGGTGGGCTGGCGCTCACCGGCCTGCGCCCGATCGTGCACACGTTCGCCCCGTTCCTGATCGAGCGGCCGTTCGAGCAGGTGAAGCTCGACCTCGGCCACCAGGACGTCGGCGCCGTGCTCGTCAGCGCGGGCGGCTCCTACGACTGGCCCGAGGGCGGCGAGACCCACATGGGTCCCCGCGACGTCGCCCTGCTCGACACGCTCGAGGACTGGACGGTGCACGTCCCGGGCCATCCGGACGAGGCCGAGTCGCTGCTGCGGGCCGCCGCGGCGGCGGACGGGCGGGTCTACGTGCGGCTCTCCGCGGGCTCGAACACGCAGCCGCTGGCGACCGACGACCGCCGGATGACGGTGCTGCGCCGCGGATCGCGGGGCACGGTCGTCACGGTGGGCCCGATGGCCGACCGGACGCTGGCCGCCACCGAGGGGCTCGACGTCACGGTGCTCTACGCCGCGACGGTCCGCCCGTTCGACGGCGGGACGCTCCGCGCGACCCTGAACGCGCCGGACGTCGTGCTGGTGGAGCCCTACCTGCGCGACACCTCGACACCGCAGATCAGCCGCGCGCTGCAGGGCGTCCGGCACCGGGTGCTCGGGCTCGGCGTGGGGCAGGAGGAGCTGCGCCGCTACGGCACCCGCGCGGACCACGACGCCCTCCGCGGCCTCGACGAGGCCGGCCTCCGCCGCTCGATCACGGCGTTCCTGGCCTGAGTGCGGCTGACGCCGCCCGTGCGCGGAAATCAGTGCGGGAACACTGTTATCCGCTCACGACCAGCGCGGCACGCCCGACGACACCCGCACGAGCGCTGCGGTGACGACGGGCAGGGCCCGGTCGAGGTCCGCCCGCGACGGGCCTGCGTAGCCGAGCAGGATGCCGTGCACGCCGGGCCCACCGAGGTGGTGGCGGGCCAGCCCGTCCAGGGCCACGCCGCGCCGGCCGGCTGCCGCGATCACCGCCCGCTCCGCCGCCGCGTCGGGCAGCGGGACCACGACGTGCGCGCCGGCCTGGTCGCCGACGACGGCGCGGCCGACGGCCTCGGCGACCGCGGCCCGCCGGGACGCGAGCTCGCGGCGCAGCCTCCGCAGGTGCCGGCCCAGGTCGCCGTGGGCCGCGAACGCCGTGAAGACCCGCTGCCCGGCCCGGGCCGGCCGCGTACCGGTGCGGTCGCGCAGGTCCAGCACGGCCGCCCGCACGGCCGGCGGCGCCACCATCCAGCCGGCGCCCAGCGTCGGGGTGAGCAGCTTGCTGGCCGTACCGAGGTGCACCACCACATCGGGTCCGAGCCCGGCCAGCAGCGGCAGCGGGGCCACGTCGTAGCGCAACTCGCCGTCGTAGTCGTCCTCGATCACGAGGAACCCCTCGGCCCGCGCCCGGTCCACGAGCGCGACCCGCCGCGCCGCGGGCAGCCGCGCCCCCATCGGGTACTGGTGCGCGGGCGTGACGTAGACGGCGGCGAGCCCGGTCGGCAGGGCCTCGACCACCAGACCCGACGCGTCCACCGGCACCGGCACGACGACGAGCCCGGCCGCCCGCAGCGCCGCGACCGCCCGCTGGTAACCCGGCTCCTCCACGGCCACCCGCGCACCGGTGGGCAGCGTCCGCGCGAGCTCGGCCACGGCCCCGGTACTGCCGCCGGTGGCCAGGACGTCGTCGGGACCGGCCGGGAGCCCCCGGTGGCGCAGCAGGTGTTCGACGACCACCGCGCGGAACGCCGGGAGCCCCACCGGCTCCGGGTCCGCGTCGGGCGGGTCGTCGGCCGCGGCGCGCCAGGCCCGCCGCCAGACCGACGCGTCGAGCACCTCGACGCACGGGGTGCCGGCGAACAGGTCGACGTCGGCCGGGTCCCGACGCGCCGGCGGCGTGGACGGACGGGGCGTCGCCGCATGCGTCCCGGCCGGCGTGCCCACCACGAACGTGCCCGCCCCGCGCCGGCCGACCGCCCAGCCCTCGGCCAGCAGCTGGTCGTACGCGGCCGCGGTGACGGTGCGGCTGACCTGCAGCGTCGTCGCCAGCGCCCGCGTCGAGGGCAGCCGGTCCCCCGCCCGGAACGCGCCGCCCGCCGTCGCGGCGCGCAGGGCGTCGGCGAGCTGGGTGGCGAGCGGCCGCTCGTCGTCGCGGTCGAGCGGCAGGGGCGGGAGATCCACGAGTGGCCTTCCAGGATCGGTCGGAAGTGGCCCTGTCACGATGCCACTTCGACGCGCACCCTGAACTCGTGAGCCTCTCCCCCACACCCCGCAGCACCGTCACCCGCTCCCGCGAACGGGCGCGCACCGACCGCGCCGACCTGCACGCCGTGCTCGACGCCGGGTTGGTCTGCCACCTCGGGCTCGTCCGCGACGGCGCGCCGGTCGTGCTGCCCACCGGCTACGGCCGCATCGACGACACCGTCTACGTGCACGGCTCCACCGGCGCGGGCTACCTCCGGATCGCCGACGACGCGCCGGTCTGCCTCACCGTCACCCACCTCGACGGCGTCGTCTACGCGCGCTCGGCGTTCCACCACTCGATGAACTACCGCAGCGCCGTCGTGCACGGCACCGCGCGCCGCGTCACCGACCCCGGCGAGCGGTGGGCGGCGCTGGCCGCCATCACCGAGCAGCTCGCCCCCGGTTCGTGGGACCACACGCGGCAGCCCGACGCCCGCGAGCTGGCCGCTACGGCCGTGTTCGCGCTGGACCTCGCCGAGGCCAGTGTGAAGGTCCGCACCGGCCCGCCGGTCGACGACGAGAGGGACCTGCCCGGCGACGGGTGCTGGGCGGGCGTCCTCCCGGTCCGCACGACCTTCGGTGCACCGGAGCCGTGTCCGACCGTCCCGGCGACCACCCACCCGCCGGCCCACGTCGCCCAACGGCCGTGATCACGGGCGCATGGTCGCCCGTACCGACCCGCACACGACCACCGGCCCGTGATCAGCGCTGGTGGGAACGGGCCGCGAGCCACCCGGGTCGGGTGAACTAGCCTCGGTCCGCGTGACCCAGCGATACCCCGACGCCGAACGGCTCGATCTCGTCGAGCACCTGCACGGCCACGCGGTCGCGGATCCCTACCGCTGGCTGGAGGACCCCGAGGACCCCCGCACGCGCGCCTGGTCGGCGGCCGAGGACGAGCTGGCCACCACGGCGCTGCAGGCCCTCCCCGGCCGGGAGGAGCTCGCCGCCCACCTGGAGGAGCTGCTCTCGGCGGGCTCGGTGTCCGCGCCGCTCTGGCGTGCCGGCCGCCGGTTCTCCACGCGCCGCGACCCCGGCCAGCAGTTCGCGGTGGTGCTCGTCACCGAACCCGACGGCACCGAGCGCGTACTGCTCGACCCGATGGCCATCGACCCCTCCGGACTCACCACCCTCGACGCGTGGGTGCCCGATCTCGAGGGCCGGCGGCTGGCCTACCAGCTCTCGACCGGCGGTGACGAGCACTCGGTCCTGCACGTCCTCGACGTCACCACCGGTGAGGACGTCGCGCCCCCGATCGACCGCTGCCGCTACTCGTCGGTGGCGTGGGTGCCGGGCGGGGACGAGTACTTCTACGTCCGCATGGTCGACGAGCGCGAGGCCCCCGACGGTCAGCAGGCGTTCCACCGGCGGGTCTGGCGCCATCGCGTCGGCTCGCCGGACGACGTGCTCGTCGACGGCCCCGGGCTGTACGACGACCACACCTACTACGGGGTCCAGGTCTCCCGCGACGGCCGCTGGCTGATCGTCACCGGCAACGTCGGTACGGCCCGCCGCGACAGCATGTGGATCGCCGACCTCGACGCCGGCGGCCCGCTCGTCCCGGTCCTCACCCAGGCCGACGACGTGCAGGCCCGCGCCTGGGTCGACCGCGACGGTCTGCTCTACGTCCTCACCACCGACGGGGCGCCGCGCTGGCGCCTGATGGTCACCGAGCCGGAGAACCCCGGCCGTGGGCACTGGCGGGAGCTGGTGGCCGAGGACCCCGGCTCGGTGCTCGACGCCGTCCGGCGCCTGGAGCAGCCCGACGGCGAGACGCTGCTCGTGCTGCTCCGCAGCCGGCACGCCGTCGCCGAGCTCGCCCTGCACGCCGTGGTCGACGGGGCGCCGCGCGGCACCGTCCCGCTGCCCGGCCCCGGTTCGCTCACCGGCCTGTCGGTGGCCGACCGCGACACCCCCGGGCAGGCCGGGAAGCTCTGGATCGGCTGGACCGACTTCGTCACCCCCGCCCAGCTGCACCGCTACGAGAACGGCGAGACGGTGCTGGAGGCCACCGCCCCGGGCGCCGTCGCGGTACCGGATGTGCGCAGCGAGCAGCGCGAGTTCACCTCGGCCGACGGCACGACGGTGCGGATGTTCGTCCTCGAACCCGCCGGCTGCGCTGATGCCGCCTCCGCGGGGGGACGTGCGTCGACGGGCGGCCCCCGCCCCACCCTCGTCACCGGTTACGGCGGCTTCGGCATCTCCCGTGAGCCCGCCTACACCGCGTCCGCGCTGGCCTGGGTCGCGGCGGGCGGCAGCTACGTCGTCGTGTCGTTGCGCGGCGGCGGCGAGGAGGGCGACGCCTGGCACCTCGCGGGCAACCGCGGCAACAAGCAGAACGTGTTCGACGACCTGCACGCCGCCGCGCAGGCCCTGGTCGACGCCGGCACCACCACGCCGGAGCAGCTGTCGATCCTCGGCGGCTCCAACGGCGGCCTGCTCGTCGGGGCCGCGTTGACCCAGCGGCCGGAGCTCTACCGCGCCGTCGTGTGCTCGGCGCCGCTGCTCGACATGGTGCGCTACGAGGAGTTCTCCATCGGCCGCACCTGGAACGACGAGTACGGCACCGCGGACGACCCCGAAGAGCTCGGATGGCTGCTGTCCTACTCGCCGTACCACCACGTGCACCCGGGAACCGCCTACCCGGCGGTGCTGTTCACGGTCTTCGAGTCCGACACCCGGGTCGACCCCCTGCACGCCCGCAAGATGTGCGCGGCCCTGCAGCACGCCACCAGCGGTGACCTCCCCGTCCTGCTGCGCCGCGAGACCGACGTCGGACACGGCGCCCGGTCCGTGGCCCGCACCGTGAGCCTCACGGTGGACCAGCTGGCGTTCCTGGCCGCGCACACCGGACTGGAGATATGAGTTGACCTCACTGTTCCCCTCCCAGCCGCAGTGCGTGGCCGACGCCGGCTCCTGGTGCGCCACGTTCTACCGGCTGACCAACAACGACTTCCTGGCCCGCTCCGCCGATTCGATCATGTCGTCGGGCCTGGCCATCCTGTTCATCATCGTGCTCGCCGTCGTCGCCCGGTACGCGGTGCACCGCCTGATCAAGCGGATCGTCGACGGGGCCACCAGCAAACGGGTGTCGCGCCTGATGAGCCGGGCCCCGCGGCGGCCGGCCACCACCAGCACGCCACCCGCCGCCCGCAGCACGCAGCGCGCCCGCACCATCGGCTCGGTGCTCCGCTCGATCAGCTCCACGGTGATCCTCGTGATCGCCGCGATCATGATCCTGGCCGAGTTCGGGGTGGACCTCGCCCCGATCCTCGCCTCCGCCGGCATCGTCGGCGTCGCGGTCGGGTTCGGCGCGCAGAACCTGGTCCGGGACTTCCTCTCCGGCATGTTCATGCTGCTCGAGGACCAGTACGGCGTCGGCGACATCGTCGACCTGGGCGAGGCCAGCGGCGTCGTCGAGGCCGTCGGCCTGCGGATCACCACGCTGCGCGACGTCAACGGCACGGTCTGGTACGTCCGCAACGGCGAGATCCTGCGGGTGGGCAACAAGAGCCAGGGCTACGCCGTGGCCGTGGTCGACCTGCCGGTGGCCCACCAGGCCGACGTCGCCGACGCCATCGCGCTCGCCGGGCGCACCGCCACCGAACGGCTCGCCGAGCAGGACCTCGCCGTCGACGTGCTGGAGCCGCTCGAGGTGCTCGGCGTCGAGCGGGTCGGCCCCGAGGGCGTGACGCTGCGCCTGACCGTGCGCGTCAACCCCGGCAAGCAGTTCGCCGTGCAGCGCGCGCTCAACGCCGCCATCTCCGACGCGTTCGACGAGGCCGGCGTGCCGCGTCCCGGCCTGCTGCCCAACGTCGGTCTCGCCAAGGACCGGCCCTCGATCCCGTAGGACCGTCCGGGAATCCAGCCTCGACGACCACCCGCCACGGCCGCGGCGGCTCCCACCGGAGCACCTCGCCCCACACCCCCTCACCACCGTCCGGCCCCGTCCCGACGAGGAGCCCGTCGCGGAACACCACGGTGCCCGCCCCGAGCACGCTGTGGCGATCCAGCGGCCACCAGCACGGGGTGAGGACGTCGAGGTTGCGGGGCCGACGCTCTCGTGCGTGGCGAGCTCGCCGACCGCCGTTGCTCCGGAGCCACCGTTCCGGGGGGTCAATAGGATGGGGTGGTGAGCGATCCCCAGAACTTCTACGCCGAGGTCGGCGGTGCGCCGGTCTTCGAGAAGATCGTCTCCCGCTTCTACGAGCAGGTGGCGCAGGACGAGGTGCTCCGCCCGCTCTACCCGGAGGAGGATCTCGGCCCCGCCGAGGACCGCCTGCGTCTGTTCCTCGAGCAGTACTGGGGCGGCCCGCGCACCTACTCCGACCTGCGCGGCCATCCCCGGCTGCGGATGCGGCACGCGCCGTTCAAGGTCGGCCCGATCGAGCGCGACGCCTGGCTCGCCGCCATGCGCGTGGCCGTCGACGAGGCCGGTCTCGACGACGCCCACCGTGCGCAGTTGTGGCAGTACCTCCAGTACGCGGCGGCGAGCATGGTCAACTCCGACTTCTGACCCGCCTCCGACTACGGCAGGATCAACAGGTGACGTGGTGGCGCGAGGCGGTGGTCTACCAGGTCTACGTGCGCAGCTTCGCCGACTCCGACGGCGACGGCGTCGGTGACCTCGACGGCGTCCGCTCGCGCCTGGGCTACCTGGAGCTGCTCGGCGTCGACGCGCTCTGGCTGACACCCTTCTACACCTCGCCGATGGCCGACCACGGCTACGACGTGGCCGACCCCCGGGACGTCGACCCGGTGTTCGGCGACCTCGCCGCGTTCGACCGGCTCGTGACGGCCGCCCACGAGCACGGCCTGCGGGTGCTGGTCGACCTCGTGCCCAACCACACCTCCGACCGGCACGAGTGGTTCCGGGCCGCCCTCGACGCGGCTCCCGGCAGCCCCGAACGGGCCCGTTACCACTTCCGTCCCGGCCGCGGCCCGGACGGCGACGAGCCCCCCAACAACTGGAGCAGCGTGTTCGGGGGCCCGGCGTGGACGCGGGTGTCCGACGGCGAGTGGTACCTGCACCTGTTCGCCACCGGGCAGCCCGACCTCAACTGGACCAACCCCGAGGTGTGGGCCGACCTGGAGAAGACGCTGCGGTTCTGGCTCGACCGCGGCGTCGACGGGTTCCGCATCGACGTCGCCCACGGCATGAGCAAGCCCGAGGGCCTCCCGGACTCGGTGGCCGCGGTCCGCACCGGGCTGCTCACCGGCGGACGCGACGGCGACCCCCGCTTCGACGACGAGGGCGTGCACGACGTGCACCGCATGATCCGGGCCGTCGTCGACCACTACCCGGGCCGGGTCACGGTCGGCGAGATCTCCGTGCAGGACAACGCGCGCTTCGGCCGCTACCTGCGTCCCGACGAGCTGCACCTGGGGTTCAACTCCCGGTTGCTGCAGGCCCCGTTCACCGCCACCGCCGTACGCCGGGCCGTCGAGCAGTCGCTCGCGTCCACCGCCGCGGTGTCCGCCACCCCCACCTGGGCCCTGGGCAGCCACGACGTCTCCCGACCGGTCACCCGCTACGGCGGCGGGGAGCAGGGGACGTGGCGCGCGCGGGCCATGGCTCTGCTCACCCTGGCGCTACCGGGCACCGTGGTCGTCTACAACGGCGAGGAGCTCGGCCTGCCCGACGCGGAGATCCCGGACGAGGCGCTCCAGGACCCCCAGTGGGAACGCTCCGGGCACACCCAACGCGGCCGCGACGGCTTCCGTGTTCCGGTGCCGTGGGAGGGCGGTGCGCCGGGGTACGGGTTCACCACCGGCGTGCCGTGGCTGCCGATGCCGGACGGGTACGGCCGGCTGACCGTCGCCGAGCAGCTGGAGGACACCCGCTCCAGCCTGTCGCTGCTGCGCCGGGCCGTCGAGCTGCGCCGCACCCATCCCGGCTTCACGGGAACCGACGTCGAGTGGTTCGGCGCACCCGTCGGCTGCCTGGCGTTCCGCCGCACCGGGTCCACGCTCGTGTGCGCCCTGAACACCTCCACCGACGTGGTGCCGCTACCGCCCGGTGACCTGCTGCTCTCCAGCCGCTCCCTCGACGACGACCTGCTCCCGCCCGACACGGCGGCCTGGCTGGCGTAGGCGCCTGCCGCGCACGACCTCGGGTCAGAGCGCGAGCAGGGGCAGAGCCGTGAGGCGGCGGCGCACCACCGCGCCGTAGCGGGCGTCGAGGCGCATCCAGGACCCCGTGGCCGAGACCCGGACCGTGTCGTCCTCGGGTCCGGCGCCGAGGAACCCCATGCCCGAGAGCGCGAACAGGCAGCGCAGCGGCACCTTCACCGCCGCCGCGCCGCCGGAGGCGTCGGTGACCGTGAGCACCGTCTGGTCCAGCAGCGACGCGGGCGGGCCCATCGGCCCGGCGTTCTCCCGCGCCACGGTCAGGCCGCGCTCGGTGAGGGCGTCCAGCTCGGGCGCGGGCACGTCGTCCACCGGCTTCCAACCGTCCGACGGGGGCAGCGAGCCCGGCCACAACCCGCCGAGACCCGGGTCGATCTCCTCCGAGCGGTCCACCGTCAGGGCCGTGAGCAGCACGGCCGCCGGTGTCGTGACGTCGCCGGCGTCGAGGGTGCCGTGCACCGAGCGCGTGGCGAGCACCTCGAACGGGGTGGTGGCCCACGCCGTGACGGTGGCGCCGGAGACCACCAGCCGCACGGTGGCCGCCTGGTCCAGGCGCACGACACGCCCGACGAACGAGCCGAGGTCGCCGCGCTCATCGGCGTCCGGGATGTGCAGGACGGTCATGCCTCTCCCCACTTCTCCAGGAAGGCCCGCTCGTCCCCGGTGATCCGCCGCGGCCGCTGGCTCTCCAGGTCGAACAGGGCCATCCCGGTGGTGGCCTCGATCGCCACCGGATCGGACTCCGACGCCCCGTCGTGCAGGGCGTAGGAGATGCGGAACGACGCGGCCCGCACCTGGTCCACCCACATCTCGACGAGCAGCGGCTCGGGCCGGTAGGTGATCTGACGCCGGTACCGCACGCCCAGCTCCACCACTAGCAGGCCGGTGGCGAACCCGCCGACCCCGCTCGCGGAGGCGGCGTCGAAGAACAGGTCGATCCGCGCCTCCTCCAGCAACGTCACCGCGCGGGCGTGGTTGAGGTGCCGGTAGGCGTCCTGGTCGGTCCACCGCAGCGGGACGTGGGCGACGAAACGGGCCACGGGTCAGCGCGCCAGGCCGCGGAGCTGGCGGGAGACCACCGAGAGGGTGGCCAGGTCCAGCTGGCCCGCCGTGCCCACCTCGTGCAACGCCGCGCGCGCCCGCACCAGCCGGGACGCGTTGACCTGCTCCCACGCCTCGATCGCATCGTCCACCGGTGTGCCCGGCGCCGACTCACGCAGGGCGTCGAGGGTGATGGCGCGCAGCGAGCCGTAGAGGTCGTCGCGCAGCGCGAGCCGCGCCAGCGCGTGCCAGCGGTCGCCGCGTTCCAGGGCCGTGACCGAGGTCAGCGCAAGGTCGACGCCCAGGTGCTCGGACATGCCGTAGTACAGCGCCGCAACCTCGGCGGGATCGCGCGGCTCGCGGTCGCGCTCGGCCAGCTCCGTCAGCTCGACGACGTCGAGCAGCCCGTAGCCGTACATCAGCGCGGCACACCGCTGCGCGCAGTCGGACCCGACACCGGCCTTCGCCAGCTCCGCCGCCCGCGACTGCACGGCCTCGCGCTCGCGCCCGCGCAGCAACGTGGGCAGCTGCGCGCGCAGCGTCCGCACCGGCTCGGCGAACCGGGAGACGGTGGCGGCCACGGCGAGCGGCTGCGGGCGGGTGGTGAGGAACCAGCGCGAGGCGCGGTCGAGCAGGCGCCGCGACTCCAGCGCGATCATGTCGGCCACGGCCACGGGGATGGCCGGGGCGCGCAGCTCGGTCCACAGCTGCGGCAGGTCGAACACCGTGGTGGTGACGGCGTACGCGCGCACCGCGTCGGTGACGGTGGCCGAGAGCTCCTCCGCCAGCCGGAACGCGTACGTCAGGCCGGCGCCGTCGACCATCTCGTTGACCAGCAGCGTCGTGACGATCTCCCGGCGCAGCGGGTGCCCCGCGATCGCGGCCGGGAAACGGTCCCGCATCGCCCGCGGGAAGTACTGCGGCAGCCGGCCCGCGAACGCCGCCGCGTCCGGCAGGTCGGTGGCCAGGACCTGCGCGGTGAGGTCGAGCTTCGTGTGCGCGAGCAGGGTGGACAGCTCCGGGCTGGTCAGGCCGTTGCCGGCCGCCTCCAGCGCCGCGAACCCGGCCTCGGTGGGCAGGACGTCGAGCTCGCGGTCGAGCCCGTGCCGGATGGCGAGGTCCGTGGTGAGCCGCGCGTGCACGCCGGCCATGTCGGCCGCGTGCGCGCGGGCCACGCCGAGCACGGCGTTCTGGTTGGTGTTGTCGGCCAGCACGAGCGTGCCGACCTCGTCGGTCATCTCGACGAGCACGGCGTTGCGGGCCTCGCGGTCCAGCTCGCCCCCGGCGACGAGCCGGTCGAGCAGGATCTTGATGTTGACCTCGTGGTCGGAGCAGTCCACGCCGGCGGAGTTGTCGATCGCGTCGGTGTTGATCTTGCCGCCGTTGCGGGCGAACTCGATGCGGCCCTTCTGGGTCAGACCCAGGTTGCCGCCCTCGCCCACCACCTTGACGCGCAGCTCCCGACCGTCGGCGCGGACGTTGTCGTTGGCCTTGTCGCCCGCGTCGGCGTGCGACTCGTCCGACGCCTTGACGTAGGTGCCGATGCCGCCGTTCCACAGCAGATCGGCCGGGGCCCGCAGGATCGCGGCGATCAGGTCGGGCGGGCTGAGCTTCGTCACGCCGTCGGCCAGCCCGAGCGCCGCGCGCATCTCCGGACCCACCGGCACCGACTTCGCCGTGCGCGGCCAGACCCCGCCGCCGGCGCTGATCAGCGCGCGGTCGTAGTCGTCCCAGGAGGAGCGCGGCAGCGCGAACACCCGCTCGCGCTCGGTGAAGCTGCTGGCCGCGTCGGGCGTCGGGTCGACGAACACGTGCCGGTGGTCGAACGCCGCGAGCAACCGGATGTGGCGCGAGAGCAGCATGCCGTTGCCGAACACGTCGCCGGACATGTCACCCACACCGACGACCGTGAACTCCTCGGTCTGGGTGTCCACCCCGAGCTCGCGGAAGTGCCGCTTGACGCTCTCCCACGCGCCCTTGGCGGTGATGCCCATGGCCTTGTGGTCGTAGCCGACCGACCCACCGGACGCGAACGCGTCGCCGAGCCAGAAGCCGTAGGACGCGGCGACGTCGTTGGCGGTGTCGGAGAACTTCGCGGTGCCCTTGTCGGCCGCCACCACCAGGTAGGAGTCGTCACCGTCGTGGCGCACGACGTTCTCGGGCGGCACCGTGACGCCGACTCCGTCGATGTTGGCGAGGTTGTCGGTGACGTCCAGCAGCCCCGAGATGAACATGCGGTAGCAGGCCTCGACCTCCGCCGGGTCGGGCTGCGCCGCGCGCACGAAGAAACCACCCTTCGCGCCGACCGGCACGATCACCGCGTTCTTCACGGCCTGGGCCTTGACCAGGCCGAGGATCTCCGTGCGGAAGTCCTGCGGGCGGTCCGACCAGCGCAGACCGCCCCGGGCGACCGCGCCGAACCGCAGGTGCACCCCCTCCACCCGCGGTGAGTACACGAAGATCTCGAACTTCGGCTTCGGCGCCGGCATGTCCGGCACCTGCGACGGGTCGAGCTTGAACGAGAAGAACGACCGCTCGCGGAACCAGTTGGTGCGCAGCGTCGCGGTGATCATCGCCAGGTAGCCGCGCAGGATGCGGTCGGCGTCCAGGCCCGTGACGGCGTCGATCCGGCTGCGCAGGTCCTGCAGCGCGGCCTCCATCGCGGTCTCCCGGTCGGCGACGCCCGGCTCGAACCGCGCCCGGAACAGCGCCAGGAGCCCGCGCGCGACGTCGGGTTGCCCGAGCAGCGTCTCGGCCATGTACTGCACGCCGTAGGGGCTGCCGAGCTGGCGGGCGTAGCGGGCGTAGGCGCGCAGCACCGCCACCTCCCGCCACGGGAGCCCGGCCCGCAGCACGAGCGCGGAGAACCGGTCGGTCTCGGCGTCGCCGCGCCAGGCGGCGCTGAACGCGGAGCAGAACCCGGCCTCGACGTCGGCCTCCTGGCGCGCGTAGACGGCGCTGCTGGTGGCCTCGTCGAGCCGCAGCCCGAAGTCGTAGACGTAGACGCGCAGCCCGTCGGCCCGGACGAACTCCGACGGCCGCTCGTCGAGCACGTCGACGCCCAGCTGCTGCAGCACGGGCAGCACCGACGTCAGCGTGGCGGGCGCGCCGGAGAGGTACAGCGTGAAGCGGCGGTCGGCCGCACCGTCCTGCGACGCCCGGGTCCGCACCGCGAAGTCACCCGGATCACCGAGCGCGACGATCCGGCGCAGGTCCTCGACGGCCTGCTCGGGGTCGACGACGGCCTTGTACTCCTCCGGGACACCCGGTACCTGTGCCACGAGGGCGACGGAGCCGGTGGCCGAGAGGAGCCGGTCGTCCCAGGTGCGGATGGCGCCGGTCAGCTCGTCCTGCAGCGCCGGCACGTCGACGCCCGCGTAACCGGCGGCGTCGACCGGCGTGTGCACCGTGAAGTGCACGAGCGCGAGCTGGGACTCCGTGACCCGCGCGGTGTAGTCCACCGACGTGCCGCCGAGGCGGCGCTGCAGGAGGTCGGCCATCGCGAGCCGCGACGACGTCGTGTAGCGGTCGCGCGGCAGGTACACCAGGCACGACAGGAAGCGGCGGTACGGGTCGGGCCGCAGGAACAGCCGCACCGACCGGTGCGCGCCCACGGCCAGCACGCCGACGGCGGTGTCGTGCAGGCGCTGCTCGCTCGCGCTGAACAGCTCCTCGCGCGGCAGCCCGGAGATCACCTCGAGCATCTGCTGGCCGGAGTAGGAGTCCAGCGGGAACCCGGCGCGGTGGATCGCGTCGCGCACCCGGCGCTCCACCACCGGGATGTCGAGCACGCTCTCGTAGAGCGCGGGCACCGTGAGCGTGCCCAGGAAGCGGTGTTCCCCGGCGAGCCGTCCCTCGGCGTCGACGGTGCCGATCGCGAGGTAGTACGGGTGCACCGGCTTGAGCGGGCTCGGCGCGTTGGCGCGCGTCATCACGAGCAGGTCGTGCGGGGCGTCGGACGTGCGTTCCGCGTCGTCGACACGGTCGACCTGCGGCGCGAAGGAACTGGCGATCTCGGACCCGCGACGCAGCACACCCAGACCGGTGTCGGGCTCGGCCCGCAGACCCGTGCCCTCGACGGTGTAGTGGCGGTAGCCGAGGAACGTGAAGTGGCCGTCGGCCAGCCAGCGCAGCAGCGACGCGACATCGGACGCGTGGGTGCCGTCGAGCGCGACGGGCGAGCCGGGCAGCTCGGCGGCCAACGCCTCGGCGCGCCGGGCCATCGGCTCGCTGTCCTCGACGACCTCGCGGACGGCCTCCAGCACCGCTGCGAGCTCCCGCTCGATCTGCGCCACGGGCGTGGCCGACGGTGCCAGGAGGAGCTGGATCCAGGACTCCGCGAGCGTGTCGACGGGGGGCGCGGCCGGGTCGGCTGCGGTGAGGGTCTCGGCGAGCTTGCCGTCCGCGCTCCGCCGCACGACCACGATGGGGTGCAGCACCCGCTTCACCTCGCCACCGGCGCGCGCGATGCCGGCGAGCAGCGCCCCGACGAGGAACGGCATGTCGTCGGTGACGATCTCGACGAGGCGCCCGTCCTGGGTGTCGCACACGCGGACGAGCGGCTCGCCCGGCGCGCGGTGCCCAGCGAGCCGGAGATGGCCGCGGGCGGCCTCCTCCAGGATCGGGAGCTGGTCGTCCGGGCTGCCCGGTAGGTCCGGGGCGTGCCGCGCGTACAACGCGGTCAGGGCGGTCAGCTCGGGGTCCGGCTCGGGCGCGTGGGCGCGGCTCCGGCTCGTCACATGCAGCTCCGGTCGTCAACGGTGATCACCTCGTGGGTGACGGCGCGACCACCCTAACGCGGCATCGGCGGGCGCCGGCCGACCCGTTCCGGACCCGACAGATCCCGCCGGGCCCGGCGGTGCTCAGATGCCGCGGTAGGCGGCCAGCGCGCCGGCCAGGAGATCGGCGAGCCCGAGGCCGTCGGTGGAGTCGGCCTGCTCGGTACGGCCTGCAGCCGACGCCGTGTCCTTCACGTCCTTCGTGTCCCTCATGACGTCCTGGCTGGTCGCGGCCGCCTGTTCGGACGTGTCCTCCGCGCTGCGCCGGTGACGACGGCCCCCCGTGGCGGGAGGGGCCGCCGTGGCGACGGGCTCGGCCGGCAGGCTCCCCCACAACGGCCCGGTGCTCAGGGCGTCCCTGGTGGCGTGCCGCCGCCGCGGGCGGTCCAGGCGCTGCAGCAGCTGCGCACCGACCGGCCCGTCGGCGTCGTGGACGGCCGCGCGCAGCTGGGTGCCGGGCAGGTCGTCGTCGGGGACGAAGTCCTCGAACAGGCCCGGTAGCGTGCGGTGCATCCACTCGGTGGCCGGGGACCGGCTCCATCCGGGGAGGACCACCGACAGGGCGTCGGCGTCGTCGTGGCGCAGCCGCGCACCGGACGGGAGCCGGTCGCCGAGCCGGTCGGCGAGGGTCCGCACGACCGCTCCCGCCCGACGCCCGGCGAAGCGGCGGCCGTCGCGCGCCAGATCGATGACCACGACGCAGCCCTCGGACTCGGGGCCCGGCTCCGGGCGGCGGTCGGACGCGGAGGCGGAGGTCGTGGTCGCCCCCCAGGCCCGGTCGAGCTCCGCGAGCGCGTTCTGCAGCCAGCTCCCCGAACCGGGCTCGACGGCGAGGTCGGCGGCGGCCTCGGCCCGGTCGAGAGCCGACCGGTCGGCGTCAGGGGTGCCTGCGGCGCGGCCCTGCGCGGACCGGTCGTACCCGCGCGACGGGCCGTCCGCCGCAGCGGGGTCAGGACGCTTCGTGGCCGGAGGCGTCGTGGCCGGAGGCGTCGTGGCCGGAGGCTCGTGACGAGGGGCCGCCTGCGCGGCCCCGTCGAGCGCGTCGGGCCGCCGGCGGCGCCCGGTGCGGCCGGAGGCGGCGGGCGGGGGATCGCCGGCGGAGGCGTCCGGACCGGCCGCGGAACGCGGGCCCGCCAGCTCGTCCTTCCTGGCCCAGTGCCCCGTCGACCAGGAACCCGTGGACCACGGGTCGGCCACGGCGTCGGGATACCGGCGTTGCTCGCGCCGTCTCGCGCCGGCCCCACTGCGCGGCCCTTGCTGGGCGGGAGGCGGGGGCTCGGCGGAAGGCGGGGGCTCGGCGCGAGACGGGGTCTCGGCGGGATGCGGGGTCTCGGCGTGTCCCGCGCCGGTCCCCCCGGACCGCAGTGACTGCGCCAGGAGATGGCCGATCGGGGACTCGTCGGTCCAACCCCGCCAGGGCGAGATGCCGTGCGGGTCCGTGACCGTGGGGTCCCCGGCGAGCCCGGCGTTCCCCTGGCCGGGGGCACCGTGGCCGGCCGCACCGTTGCGCCCGGACCGGCCACCGTTGCCACCCGGTGAACCGTTGGCCGCGGCCGGCATCGTGTGCGGTTGTGTACGGCCGTTGTCCGTCGGCGCCCGTCCGGCGTCGCCGGCCGGGTGCACGTTCGGCGTTCCGGTGGACACGGGCCCGGTCGAGGTGCGGTCCCGGGCGACCGCGGAGCTCCAGTCGGTCCAGGAGCCGGTGGGCGGAGCCGGCGACGTGGCCGTCGGCGTCGACGCCTCGGACCGGTGGTGGCCGGCGACGCGGGCGCGGCCGCCGTTGGTGGCGGCGCGGGGCGGCACCTCCTCGGCGACGGACGACACGGCGGCGTCGAGCGCCCGCCGGAACCGCTCGGCGCGCTGCTGGTCGCGACGCTGGGCCGCGACCCCGAGGCGGACGGACTCGAGGCCCTGCTCGAGCTGCCCGGCCTTCTCCTGCAACGCGCCGAGGGTGGACAGGCAGACCGACTCCAGATCCGGTGCGTCGCTGGCCGCCGCGTCCTGTGCGGCCTGTGTCAGTGCCGCGACCACCGCCTCCGCACCCGACGCGGTGACCGTCCGCGCGACGGCGAGCCGCAGCAGCGCGATCTGGCGGCTCGGACGCGACGTGTCGCGCAAGCGCGCTTCCAGCGGCGCGCAGCCGTCACGTGCCTCGTCGGTGCGTCCTGCGTCGAGCAGCCCGGAGATCCACTCGGCCGCGAGCCCGGCGGCGAGGTGTCGCGACGGGCTCTGCGAGCGGCCCGCCCGGGCGCTGTCGAGGTGGGCGAGACCCTCCGCGGCCTTCGCCACAGCGGCGTCCGGGCGTCCGGCCCGCCGCTCCGCCGTGGCCGCCACGAGGGACGCGGCGGCGGTGCCGATGTGGCCGCGGGGACCACCGACCTCCGCCCACACCGACTCGACCCGGCGGAGCAGCCCGTCCACGGCCGCCGGCCGGTCCTCCACCGCACACCGGGCCAGAGCCCCGAGGGCATCGGCACGCAGCTCCGGGACCGTGTCGGCCACGGACACCGGCGTCAACAACGTGCGTGCCGTGGCGAGCCGCCCGGCCCCGGTGGCGAGGACGGCGAGCTCGACACGCAGCCGGTCGGCGGCGGGCTCGTCGAGGACGTGTGCGCCACGACGGACCACACCGTCGAGGACCTCCGACGCGACCGCCCGCCCGTCGCCGGTGGCCGACCGTGCCGACACCGCCCAGCCCGCGGCCCGCAGCCACAGCCCGTGATCGGCGTCCGCGTCGGCGATCTCGAGGACGTGATCGGCGATGGCCCCCGTCAGGTCGGGCCGCGACCACCGCAGTGCCGCGGCCGACCCGAGCAGGTCCGCGCTGGTCCCATCACCGCCGTCACCGGGAACCGCTCGCGTCGACGCCACCTGACCTCCAGGACTTCAGGGCTGCCACGGCGGACCAACCGTGATCATCGACCGGGCGGGGGATCGCTCTCAGTCACGAGTGAGCTTACGATGCGTCACGCGGTGCGGTCGCGCGGCCTCCGCTCCCAGCCTCTCGATCTTGTTCTTCTCGTACGACTCGAAGTTGCCCTCGAACCAGAACCACGAGGCCGGGGTGTCGTCGGTGCCCTCCCACGCGAGGATGTGCGTGACGACGCGGTCCAGGAACCAGCGGTCGTGGGAGATGACCACGGCGCACCCCGGGAACTGCTCGAGGGCGTTCTCGAGCGATCCCAGGGTCTCGACGTCGAGGTCGTTGGTGGGCTCGTCGAGCAGGATCAGGTTGCCGCCCTGCTTGAGCGTCATGGCCAGGTTCAGCCGGTTGCGCTCACCACCGGAGAGCACGCCCGCAGGCTTCTGCTGGTCGGGACCCTTGAACCCGAACGCGGCCACGTAGGCGCGCGACGGCATCTCGGTCTGGCCGACCTTGATGTAGTCGAGCCCGTCCGACACCGTCTCCCAGACGTTCTTCTTCGGGTCGAGCCCCGAGCGCGTCTGGTCGACGTACGACAGCTGGACCGTCTCGCCGACCTTGACCGTGCCCGAGTCGGGCTGCTCGAGACCGACGATGGTCTTGAACAGCGTGGTCTTGCCGACCCCGTTGGGACCGATGACGCCGACGATGCCGTTGCGGGGCAGGGTGAACGACAGGTCCTTGATGAGCACGCGCCCGTCGAAGCCCTTGTCGAGGTGGTCGACCTCCACCACGATGTTGCCCAGCCGGGGCCCGGCCGGGATCTGGATCTCCTCGAAGTCGAGCTTGCGGTGCGACTCGGCCTCGGTGGCCATCTCCTCGTAGCGCTGCAGCCGCGCCCGGCTCTTCGCCTGACGCGCCTTGGCCCCCGAACGGACCCACGCGAGCTCGTCGGTGAGCCGCTTCTGCAGCTTGACGTCCTTGCGCCCCTGGACCGCCAGACGCTCGGCCTTCTTCTCCAGGTACGTGGAGTAGTTGCCCTCGTAGGGGTAGGTGTGGCCGCGGTCGATCTCGAGGATCCACTCGGCCACATTGTCGAGGAAGTACCGGTCGTGCGTGACGGCGAGGACGGCGCCGGCGTAGCCCGCGAGGTGCTGCTCCAGCCACAGGACGCTCTCCGCGTCGAGGTGGTTGGTGGGCTCGTCGAGCAGGAGGAGATCAGGCTTGCTGAGCAGGAGCTTGCACAGCGCCACCCGGCGACGCTCACCACCGGAGAGGTTGGTGACCGGCGCGTCCGGTGGCGGGCAACGGAGTGCGTCCATCGCCTGCTCGAGCTGGGAGTCGAGCTCCCACGCATCGTTGTGGTCGAGGAGCTCCTGGAGCGTGCCCATCTCCTCCATCAGCTCGTCGGAGTAGTCGGTGGCCATCAGCTCGGCGATCTCGTTGTAGCGGTCGAGCTGCTGCTTGATCTCGCCGAGCCCTTCCTCCACGTTGCCGAGGACGGTCTTCTCCTCGTTGAGCGGGGGTTCCTGTTGGAGGATGCCCACCGTGGCCCCGGGCTTCAGGTACGCCTCGCCGTTGTTCGGCTGATCCAACCCCGCCATGATCTTGAGGACGCTCGACTTGCCGGCGCCGTTCGGACCGACGACACCGATCTTCGCGCCCGGCAGGAAGTTCAGCGTCACATTGTCGAGGATGACCTTGTCGCCGTGGGCCTTGCGGACCTTGAGCATGCTGTAGATGAACTCTGCCACCCCCCGATGGTAGTGGCGGGCCCGTCAGACCCCGACGGCCGCCTCGTGAGCCTGGATCTCCCGCTCGATGTCCCCGGCCTCGTCGGCGTCCAGCTCGTCGACGACGCGCGCGTCCCACCGACCCGTGTCCGCTCCGGGAACCGCCTGAGCGGTCTCCTCCGGAGCCCCGGCCCCGGTGGCCGCGGGCACCGGGGCCGACCGCTTGCGGGACACCGTGCTCGTGCACCACGCCAGGTCCGGGCCGAGTGCCGTCGCCTCCATCTCCGTGACGGTCTGCGTCCTGCCGTCCTTCTCGTACTCGCGGGAGAAGATGCGGCCGTGGACGATGACCGGATCACCCACGTCCAGCGACAGCGCCGCGTGCTGGGCCAGCTGGCGCCAGGCGACGACCGTCATGAACAGCGAGCGCCCGTCACGCCACTCACCGGAGGCCTGGTCGAAGCGGCGTTGACTGGAGGCGACCCGGAACGTGGCCTTGTAGGCCCCTCCCGGCAGGGTCGTGCCGTCCACCGCGGTGGCCATCCGTCCGACGAAGGTGGTGGTCGTGTCGTCCATGTGCGTACTCCTGACTCGTGGATGTGTTCTACGAGTCCGACGATGCCGCGCCGGCGAGGGCCCGGACAGGGTCACTTCAGATCTGTGGACAGCCGCACCACGATGGGGACAACTCGACGGCGGACGGGAAAACCGTCGGTGCCACGTGGGACAATCGCGCACACAAAAGTGGGCCCCTGTCCGGAGACAGGGGCCCACAATGAGAATTGATGTCGGCGGCGACCTACTCTCCCACACCCTAACGAGTGCAGTACCATCGGCGCAGGCAGGCTTAGCTTCCGGGTTCGGGATGGGACCGGGCGTTCCCCCACCGCTATAACCACCGACAACACTATCAACTTATGGTTCCTGCTAGTGGATGCGAGACAAGAGCCTCGACCACCGAACACATGTTTGTGTGTTCAGGGTCGCACAGTGGATGCAAACAACTCGCTGTAATCAAGCCCTCGGCCTATTAGTACCAGTCAACTCCACCCCTCACAGGGCTTCCATCTCTGGCCTATCAACCCCATGGTCTGTGGGGGGCCTTAACCACGCAAGGTGGTGGGAGACCTCATCTTGGAACGAGCTTCCCGCTTAGATGCCTTCAGCGGTTATCCCTTCCGAACATAGCCAACCAGCCATGCCCCTGGCGGGACAACTGGCACACCAGAGGTTCGTCCGTCCCGGTCCTCTCGTACTAGGGACAGCCTTCCTCAAGTCTCCTGCGCGCGCGGCGGATAGGGACCGAACTGTCTCACGACGTTCTAAACCCAGCTCGCGTACCGCTTTAATGGGCGAACAGCCCAACCCTTGGGACCTACTCCAGCCCCAGGATGCGACGAGCCGACATCGAGGTGCCAAACCATGCCGTCGATATGGACTCTTGGGCAAGATCAGCCTGTTATCCCCGGGGTACCTTTTATCCGTTGAGCGACACCCCTTCCACAAGGTGGTGCCGGATCACTAGTCCCGACTTTCGTCCCTGCTCGACCTGTCGGTCTCACAGTCAAGCTCCCTTGTGCACTTACACTCAACACCTGATTGCCAACCAGGCTGAGGGAACCTTTGGGCGCCTCCGTTACATTTTGGGAGGCAACCGCCCCAGTTAAACTACCCACCAGGCACTGTCCCTGAACCAGATCATGGCCCGAGGTTGAGACACCCAATTCGACCAGAGTGGTATTTCAACAACGACTCCACAACCACTGGCGTGGCCGCTTCACAGTCTCCCACCTATCCTACACAAGCCGAACCGAGCACCAATACCAAGCTATAGTAAAGGTCCCGGGGTCTTTCCGTCCTGCCGCGCGTAACGAGCATCTTTACTCGTAGTGCAATTTCGCCGAGTCTATGGTCGAGACAGCGCCCAAGTCGTTACGCCATTCGTGCAGGTCGGAACTTACCCGACAAGGAATTTCGCTACCTTAGGATGGTTATAGTTACCACCGCCGTTTACTGGCGCTTAAATTCTCCGCTTCGCCCCCGAAGGGACTAACAGGTCCTCTTAACGTTCCAGCACCGGGCAGGCGTCAGTCCGTATACATCGTCTTGCGACTTCGCACGGACCTGTGTTTTTAGTAAACAGTCGCTTGGGCCTGGTCTCTGCGACCGACCACCCCTAGCCCGCAAGGAGCTTCAGAGCAACCGGTCCTCCTTCTCCCGAAGTTACGGAGGTATTTTGCCGAGTTCCTTAACCATAGTTCACTCGATCGCCTTGGTATTCTCTACCTGACCACCTGTGTCGGTTTGGGGTACGGGCCGCAACAGCACTCGCTAGAGGCTTTTCTCGGCAGCATGGGATCACTCTACTTCGCCTCAATCGGCTATGCATCACGCCTCACCCTCATGACCCCCGGATTTACCTGGGAATCGGGCTGCACGCTTACACCAGGACAACCAACGCCTGGCGGAGCTACCCTCCTGCGTCACCCCATCGCTTGCCTACTACCGGATCGGATCCCACGCTCCCCCGACCCCACCACACCCCGAAGGGAGTGACGGGCGGGTTCGGATGGTTAGCATCACCGGCCTCAGCACGGACGCACTATCACGGGCACGGGAATATCAACCCGTTGTCCATCGACTACGCCTGTCGGCCTCGCCTTAGGTCCCGGCTCACCCTGGGCGGATTAACCTGGCCCAGGAACCCTTGGTCATTCGGCGGCAGAGGTTCTCACTCTGCATTCGCTACTCATGCCTGCATTCTCACTCGCACACCCTCCACGACTGGGTCACCCCGCCGCTTCACCGGATGCACGACGCTCCCCTACCCAACACCACGACTACACACCTACAGCACGCTGCAGGAGCGGATCTCTTGTGGCATTGCCACGGCTTCGGCGGTGCGCTTGAGCCCCGCTACATTGTCGGCGCAGGACCACTTGACCAGTGAGCTATTACGCACTCTTTAAAGGGTGGCTGCTTCTAAGCCAACCTCCTGGTTGTCTGGGCGATCCCACATCCTTTCCCACTTAGCGCACGCTTAGGGGCCTTAGCCGGTGATCTGGGCTGTTTCCCTCTCGACTACGAAGCTTATCCCCCGCAGTCTCACTGCCGCGCTAGAAATACCGGCATTCGGAGTTTGGTTGAGTTCAGTAAGATTTTGGTCCCCCTAGCCCATCCAGTGCTCTACCTCCGGCATCCACCACACGACGCTGCACCTAAATGCATTTCGGGGAGAACCAGCTATCACGGAGTTTGATTGGCCTTTCACCCCTACCCACAGCTCATCCCCCAGGTTTTCAACCCTGGTGGGTTCGGGCCTCCACGACGTCTTACCGTCGCTTCACCCTGGCCATGGGTAGATCACTCCGCTTCGGGTCTATACCCCGCGACTCAAACGCCCTATTCAGACTCGCTTTCGCTACGGCTACCCCACACGGGTTAACCTCGCCACGAAGCATAACTCGCAGGCTCATTCTTCAAAAGGCACGCCATCACCAGACGAATCCAGCTCTGACGGCTTGTAGGCACACGGTTTCAGGTACTATTTCACTCCCCTCCCGGGGTACTTTTCATCTTTCCCTCACGGTACTAGTCCGCTATCGGTCATCAGGGAGTATTTAGGCTTACCGGGTGGTCCCGGCAGATTCACAGCAAATTCCACGAGCTCGCTGCTACTCGGGAACAACATCCATCACGCGTGAGAAGTTTTCGCGTACGGGGCTCTCACCCACTACGGCGACCCTTTCCAGAAATCTTCCGCTAACCTCACACAACGCAATCTACGACTCGGCAGAGCCATAACGACGAAATCCCACAACACCACGACCGCAACGCCTGCCGGCTTGACACGACCCTGGTTTAGCCTCTTCCGCTTTCGCTCGCCACTACTCACGGAATCACGGTTGTTTTCTCTTCCTGTGGGTACTGAGATGTTTCACTTCCCCACGTTCCCTCCACACGCCTATGTATTCAACGTGTGGTAACACCCCATGACGGGTGCTGGGTTTCCCCATTCGGACACCCTCGGATCACAGCTCGGTTGACAGCTCCCCGAGGCCTATCGCGGCCTCCCACGTCCTTCATCGGCTCCTGATGCCTAGACATCCACCATGTGCCCTTAAACACTTGATCACAACAAGATGCTCGCATCCACTATGCAACACTCAACACACAACCACACACCCAGTTCCCATCGACCACCACCACCACGACCAGCGCGGCGTTAGACGGTCAGAACCAAGGGCAGCCAGAAAAGAACCCGAACCCGGGTGTCTTCTCAGGACCCAACAGTGTGCCGAACCATGTAGCTGCTTGAAATCAGTCTGTATGTTCCACCCAGCCACACCCACCAGCACCCATCCCCAAACAGGGACCCGGCCGGCCGTTAACGGGCGTGGAATTTAGTGAAAGGAGAACCAGGACACCTTCAGAGCGCCCGGTCTGCCCCACCACACGGTGAGACTCCTTAGAAAGGAGGTGATCCAGCCGCACCTTCCGGTACGGCTACCTTGTTACGACTTCGTCCCAATCGCCAGTCCCACCTTCGACAACTCCCCCCCAGCAAGCTGGGTTAGGCCGTCGGCTTCGGGTGTTACCAACTTTCGTGACGTGACGGGCGGTGTGTACAAGGCCCGGGAACGTATTCACCGCAGCGTTGCTGATCTGCGATTACTAGCGACTCCAACTTCATGGGGTCGAGTTGCAGACCCCAATCCGAACTGAGACCGGCTTTAAGGGATTCGCTCCACCTTGCGGTCTCGCAGCCCTCTGTACCGGCCATTGTAGCATGTGTGAAGCCCTGGACATAAGGGGCATGATGACTTGACGTCATCCCCACCTTCCTCCGAGTTGACCCCGGCAGTCTCCCATGAGTCCCCGCCCTAACGCGCTGGCAACATGGAACGAGGGTTGCGCTCGTTGCGGGACTTAACCCAACATCTCACGACACGAGCTGACGACAGCCATGCACCACCTGCACACCAACCACAAGGGAACAGCCATCTCTGACTGCGTCTGGTGCATGTCAAACCCAGGTAAGGTTCTTCGCGTTGCATCGAATTAATCCACATGCTCCGCCGCTTGTGCGGGCCCCCGTCAATTCCTTTGAGTTTTAGCCTTGCGGCCGTACTCCCCAGGCGGGGCGCTTAATGCGTTAGCTGCGGCACAGAGACCGTGGAATGGCCCCCACACCTAGCGCCCACCGTTTACGGCGTGGACTACCAGGGTATCTAATCCTGTTCGCTCCCCACGCTTTCGCTCCTCAGCGTCAGTATCGGCCCAGAGACCCGCCTTCGCCACCGGTGTTCCTCCTGATATCTGCGCATTTCACCGCTACACCAGGAATTCCAGTCTCCCCTGCCGAACTCCAGTCATGCCCGTATCGACCGCAAGCTCAGGGTTAAGCCCCAAGTTTTCACGACCGACGCGACAGACCGCCTACGAGCTCTTTACGCCCAATAATTCCGGACAACGCTCGCACCCTACGTATTACCGCGGCTGCTGGCACGTAGTTGGCCGGTGCTTCTTCTACCCCTACCGTCACCCCGAAAGGCTTCGTCAAGGTCGAAAGAGGTTTACAACCCGAAGGCCGTCATCCCCCACGCGGCGTCGCTGCGTCAGGCTTCCGCCCATTGCGCAATATTCCCCACTGCTGCCTCCCGTAGGAGTCTGGGCCGTGTCTCAGTCCCAGTGTGGCCGGTCGCCCTCTCAGGCCGGCTACCCGTCGTCGCCTTGGTAGGCCATCACCCCACCAACAAGCTGATAGGCCGCGGGCCCATCCCCAGCCGAAAAAACTTTCCACCCAACCCCATGCGAGGAAAGGTCATATCCGGTATTAGACCCAGTTTCCCAGGCTTATCCCAGAGCTGAGGGCAGGTCACCCACGTGTTACTCACCCGTTCGCCGCTCGTGTACCCCCGAAGAGGCCTTACCGCTCGACTTGCATGTGTTAAGCACGCCGCCAGCGTTCGTCCTGAGCCAGGATCAAACTCTCCAACAAAAAATGATCCCGAACAAACCATGGGCTCGCATCAGCAACAGGGTTGCCAACCGAACCCGAACAAACTGGCATAAAACCAATTCAAACAATAGCTCGACACACTGTTGAGTTCTCAAAAGACACCCGCACACCATCCACCACCGCTAGGTGATGTTCCGGGGCTGTGTTCCCACCGTACACCTCAGGATCCGCGTGGATCCCGGGGCCCCAGTGGAGCGGTCTGCGGAGCCTGGTGACCGAGGCCCTGAGGGCTTCGTTCTGTCCGGCGTTCCCGCTGACAGAGAGAAAGTTACGCGAGGGGTTGACAGCACGTCAAATCGCCCCCCTCGAACCGCCTGTGACCTGCGGAAACGAGCCGTTTCGCGTCACTGAGCGTTGTCGTGGTGTTCACTTGACGCGACGAGCGGTCGGCCGTTCTCGCCGCCCGAAACGGCCTGGGGCGAGCCCGCTGCGGGCGCCTGACCTGCGTCGACACCGTCGATCGGCACGTCTCGACGTGCCTCGGCCAGGCCGTCGGGGGTGACCGCCCCCCTGTTCGTGTGACCTGGGGAACAATCGCTTTTCTCGCTCTTCGCGACGAGCGGCGGTTCTCCCGTGGCCAGGCGGCGCAGCATGGCGTTGTACGCCCCCAGGTCGGCGTCACCGTCGGCGTCGGCCCGACGATCATCGCGCCGGGCCGACCGCTCGTCCTGGCGCGACCACTGCACCAGCAGCGCGATGACGACGAGCAGCAACGGCACCTCCCCCGACGCCCACGCCAGACCGCCACCCAGCTGCTGGTCACGCAGCGGATCGCTGAGCCAGGGCAGCGCGAGCGTTCGGTAGAAGTCGCCCCCGATCACGTTGTTGGAGCTCATCAGCGCCACCCCGAAGAAGGCGTGGAAGGGCACGGAGGCGAAGACGATGCCGAGCCGGGCCGCGGGCTGCAGCCGGCGGGGCGCAGGGTCCACGCCGACGATCGGCCAGAAGAACAGGAAGCCCACCAGCAGGAAGTGCACGTTCATGAGCACGTGCGCCCAGTGCTCGGTGAGGGCCGTGGCGAACAGACCCGAGAAGTAGAGGGCGTAGTAGGAGCCCACGAACAGCGGCAGCGACACCAGCGGGTGCGACAGCCACCGCGCCACCGGTGAGTGGACCCCGGCGAGGATCCACTCCCGCGGACCGGGCGGACCGGTGCGGCCCGCCGCCGGCAACGTCCGCAGGGCCAGCGTCACCGGCGCCCCGAGCACCAGCAGGATGGGCACCAGCATCGCGAGCATCATGTGCTCGCCCATGTGCACGCTGAACATGGCGGGCGAGTACTTGCCGATCCCGGAGCTGGTGGCGATGAGCAGCAGCGCGCACCCCGCCATCCACGACACCGTGCGGCCGGTGGCCCACGCGTCGCCCCTCCGCCGCATCCGCCGCACGCCGACCGCGTAGAGCACGGCCATCACGATGGCCGCCGATCCGAAGATCAGGTCGAAGCGCCAGTCGAACGCGAGGCGTTCCAGCGTGGGGGGCCCGTCCAGGTCGTACCCGATGACGACGGCGGTGCGCGACGGCACGACACCGGTGTCGGGCGGGGCACTGCGCCCCAGGGCGACCGCCAGCCCGATCGTCGCCAGCATCAGCAGCACCTCGACGCCGCCCAGCCGCAACAGCGCCCGCGGCTCGCCCCGCGACGCTGCGTCCACCGTCGATCGGCGGTGTACCGCCCCGATGGCCCCGAGCAGCACCAGCGCGGCGACCTTGGCCAGGATCAGCGCCCCGTAGGTGGACCCGAACAGGTCCGCAAGCGGGATCCGGACGAGGGCGTTGACGACCCCGGTGACGGCGAGCACCAGCCAGCAGACCAGCGCGAGCTTCGAGAAGCGTGGAACGGCGGTGGCCAGTGCCGTGAGCCGGTCGGAGCCCCGGGCCGCGGCCAGCGCGAGCACCGCCAGCAACCCGCCGACCCACAGCGACGCGGCCAGCACGTGCAGCACCAGGCTGTCGGTGGCGATGTCGTGCGCCCCGCCCGCCGACGAGTGGCCCGTCAGCGCCACCGGGAGCGGGCCCAGCAGCGCCACCCCGAACAGGACGGTGGACCAACCCCACGTCAGGAGGGTGCGACACCCCACCAGCACGACGACCGCGACCACCGCGGTCAGGGCCCAGGACGTGGCGGCGGCCAGCTTGGGCACCAGGCTCACGAGCAGCCCGGGGTCCAGCACATCCCGGACCGGCCGGCCCAGCGCGTCCGCGACGCTCAACGGCACCAGCAGCAGCGACGCGGCCACCCATCCCGCGGCCAGCCACGAGGCGGTGCGCAGCGAGCGGTAGCCCGCCGCGTCCAGATATCCGGACTTCTGCGGCGGCGCCAGGAACGCGGAGAACAGCGTGGCCCCGATGGTGAGCACCATGAACGACTCGGCGGCCGCGCGGACCGCCGGCAGCCCCACCGACGTGAGGGTGCCGGGATCGGGCAGCCCCAGCGACGCGACCGGCCGGGCGCCCGTGAGCGCGGTGAGCCCGCCGGCCACCACAACCGCGACCAGGATCCCGAGCCCGACGATGCCTCCCACCCCCGACGGCGGCGCGGTGCCGGGCGCGCGGGCACCGGGGCGGGGGTCGGCAGGCTCGACGGTCGCTTGCGCCATGCCGTCGAGGGTAGGCCCGCCCACCGACACCGCGCGCCCGGTCCGTGTCCGGCGCAGCGGCCGGCGCTGCGGGACTTCCTCCCGTGATCGACCTCCCCGATACCGCGACCGGTCACCTCCTGCGCGCCATGGACAGCGACGGCGTCGGGCCGCTGGAGTGGTTCGCCTCCCCCTGCGCCATGCGCGGCGGGTGCTGGACCTGTGCTGCGGCGACGGTGCGCTGGCCGACCACCTGCCGGGGGGCCGGTGGCTCGGCGTCGACCGCGACCGGGGCCCGCTGCGGGGCTCGGCCACCGCGATCCCGTTGCGGGACAACGCCGTCGACGCCGTCGACGCCGTCGCCCTCACGCTGACGCTGCCCCGTCTCCACGATGTCGACGCGGTGTTCGCCGAGATCCGTCGCGTGCTCGTGCCCGGTGGGACCCTTGCGCTGCTCGTCCCGTCGGCGTCGGTGCGGTCGGTGGCCGAGTTGCGCAGTACCCGGCTGCTGGCGCCCGTCCGGCGGGTTCCGTGGGCGAACCGGTCGGCTCTCGACCACGCCGGCTGGCTCCTGCAGGCGGCCGACTTCGCCGTGCTCGGGGACGACCGTGTGTCGTTCGACCTACCGCTGACGTCCGGGCTCGTGGCCGATCTCTCCCGGTCGGACCTGTGGCCGCGCGATGTGCCGGCCCGGGTACTCGCCGAGGTCTCCCACAACCTCTCCGCGGCGGCCGGACCCGATCGGGCCCTGCGGCTTCCGCTGCGCCGCCTCCTGGCCCGGCGCTGACGCCGGCTACATCGCGGCGGGCACCAGCAGATCCGCCAGCGGCCGGGGACGACCGAGGTGGTAGCCCTGACCGTGGTCGACACCGAGGGTGCGCAACAGCTCCACCAGCTCCGCGCGGTCCACCTGCTCGGCCACCGTCGTCATCTTCAGCTTCTGGCATACCCCGATGACGGCCGCCACCAGCGCGCGGTCGATGCGGTTGTCGTCGAGCTGACGCACGAAGTCACCGCCGATCTTCACGGAGGTGAAGCGCAGGTACTTGAGGTAGGTGAACGAGCCGAAACCCGAACCGAAGTCATCGAGCGCGAACCCGCATCCGGCCTCGATCAGCTGCGTGGCCAGGGTCCGGGCCGCGTCGAGGCTGGTGACCGCGGCGGTCTCGGTGATCTCCAGCCCCAGCCGCCCCGGTTCGACGTCGGCGCTGCGCAGCTGGGCGAGGATCCACCCGCCCAGGTCGCCGTCCTCGAGCGAACGGGCCGACATGTTGACCTCCAGCCGCAGCCCGGACGCCCGCGCCGCAGGCGACGCCAGGGCCCGGACCGCGCGTTCCAGCACCCAGCGGTCGAGCTGCAGGACCAGGTCGCTGCGTTCCGCGGCGGGCAGGAAGTCGGCGGGACCGAGATCGGGCTCCAGCCCGTCGCGCAACCGGATCAGCAGCTCGTGACGGGTGACCTCGCCGGTGCGCAGGTCGACGATCGGCTGGGCGTCGAGCTCCATCGTGTCGTTGTCGAGCGCGGCCGCGACCCGCTGCAGCAGCGACACCCGGCGCACGGCCTGGTCGTACTGGTCGGGGACGAACACCCGCGCCCGGTTGCGTCCGCCGCGTTTCGCCTCGTAGAGCGCCAGATCGGCCTGCGAGAGGACGGTCTCGACGTCGGAGCCCTGGGCCACGCCCGACACGCCGATGCTGACGGTCACCCGCAGCGGCGACCCACCGTCGGCGATGGGGGCGCAGGCGATGGCGCGGCAGAGCGTCTCGGCGAGCGCGAGGCCCGCGTGCGCGTCACGGCCCGGGGCGACGACCGCGAACTCGTCGCCACCGAGCCGCCCCAGCAGCGCGTCGGGCCCGATCCTGGCTGTCAGCGACGCGGCGAGCGACCGCATGACGTGGTCGCCGACGGCGTGGCCACGCAGGTCGTTGATGTCCTTGAAGTTGTCGACGTCCACCAGCAGCAGCGCGGCCCCCTGCGCCGACGCCGCGCACTGCGCGAGCCGGGCGGTGAACCGGCGGCGGTTGGCCACGCCGGTGAGCGGGTCGTGCTCGGCCAGGAACGCGAGCTCCTGGCGGGCCTTCTGCTGCTCGGTGACGTCACGGGAGGTGCCGAGCACGCGGGAGGGCGCCCCGGTGGCGTCGGGCACGACCTCACCGAAGCACTCGAAGATCCGCATCGCGGCGCGGTCGGCGGTGAACACCCGGTGGACGTAGCTGAACGTGCCTCCGGAGCGCAGCGCCTCGGCGAGCGTGGCGTCGACCATCGGCAGGTCGTCGGGATGCAGCATGCCGCGGTACGCCTCGAAGTCGATCTCGCCGCCCTCCGGCAGCCCGAGCAGCCGCAGCAGTCCGTCGGACAGGTGCACGCGGCCGCTGAGCGGGATCCACTCCCACGAGCCCATGCCCGCCATCGACTCCAGCCGGGCCAGCCGCCACTGCGCGTTGCGGACCCCCATGTCGCGCTGGTGCCGGTCGGTCTCATCGGTGATCTCGTAGAGGACCGCGGGATCACCGGGGCCGAGGTGTCGGCACGCTACCTCCCACCAGCGCGTGCCCCCGACCGGCGAGGGCCAGCGCACCGCGGCCCAGCGCGCGCCGGGGCCGATGCCCCGCAGCTGTTCGAGGGCGGAGCCCGGGCCGTTCCAGGTACCGCCGAAGGGGGCGACAAGGCGGCGCGCGGCGTCGTTCAACCAGCGGACGTCACCGTCCTCCGCCACCACGACGAGGGCCACCGAGGTGCGGCCGGCGACGTAGGCCCCGGTCAGCTGCATCGGGACATTCTGTCAAGGCGCGACGAAGATCGGCCCGCTACTCCCCGTTCGGGGGATCGGCGACTGCTCCGACGAGAACGGGCGCGGTGTTCCCGCACGGGGCATCGTCCAGCAGGTCGGCGACCACGCAGGTGATGTTGTCGGGTCCCCCGCCCGTGTTCGCGATGTCGATCAGACGGGTGACGGCGGCCGCCCGGTCCGGCTCGGTGGCCAGGACCTCGCGCACCGCGTCGTCGTCGAGGACGGCGGTGAGCCCGTCGGAGCAGATGAGGTAGCGGTCGCCCAGCACGGCGTCGTGCAGGAAGAGGTCGGGCTCCGGGGAGCTGCTGTCCTGCAGCGTCCGGACGAGCCACGATCGGCGCGGGTGGGTAGCGGCCTCCTCGGCCGAGATGCGCCCCTCGTCCACCAGTGCCTGGACGAGCGTGTGATCGCGGGTGAGCCGCGTGAGCTCGCCGTCGCGCAGCAGGTAGGCGCGCGAGTCGCCGATGTGGGCGATGCCGATGCGCAGCCCGTCGACGAGGAACGCGACGACGGTGGTGCCCGTGCCCCGCAGCTCCGGGTCGTCCGTGGCGAGTCCGGTGAGCCGGCTCGCGGCGTCCTCCAGCGCGGCCCCGAGGACGGCCAGCAGGTCGACACCCTCCAGATCGTCGGGAGTGGCGTCCAACACGGCCTGGACGGCGACGGAGCTCGCGACCTCCCCGTGGGCGTGGCCTCCCATCCCGTCGGCGACCACGAGCAACCGCGGGCCGGTGGCGGCGGAGTCCTGGTTCATCTGCCGGCGCCTGCCGACGTCGGAACCGGCCGCGGAGCACAGCGTCGGTGACATGACGTCAGCTTCTCACGCTGTGAACACAGATCGTCACCAGGCAGGAGCGGGTGTCGATCACGGCCGGGTAGCGGCCTCGATCTGCTCGACCCCGCCCTCGTCGCGCTGCTCCCGCCGCAGGTCCGCGCACCGGGCGGTGACGTCCGCCGAGCCGATGAGCTGCAGCAACGCAGTGCGCAGTCCGTCGACGGTGACGGTGTCGGACTCGACGCGGACGAGGACGGGCATGTGGCGCAACACGGGCCCCGGCCCGCTAGGCTCTTTGCGGACGGTTCAGCTGGACCGCACCAGCCCTCGTAGCTCAGCTGGATAGAGCAAGAGCCTTCTAATCTCTAGGTCGCAGGTTCGAGTCCTGCCGAGGGCACCAGGTCACAGCCTTGATCGGCTCCCCGCCTTCCGGTTCGTGGAGCCATACGTGGAGCGAAAGACCGTTAGTCTGGCTCCATGGCGGCGAAGTCCACGGCGCGGCAGCGCAAGCGCGGCGAGGTCGAGGCACTGCCGAGTGGCTCGTTCCGAGTCCGCGTCTATGCCGGTATCGACCCGCTATCGGGCAAGCGCCACTACCTGAGTGAGGTCGTCCCGGCCGGACCGAAGGCAGCCAAGGAAGCGGAGAAGGTCCGCACGCGGTTCCTCGCCGAGGTCGACGAGCGTCGCAACCCGCGCACCAACGCGACCGCCAACCAGCTCCTGGACCGCTACCTCGGCGTCCTCGAGATCGAGGACACCACCCGCAACGGGTACGAGAGCATGCTGCGGCTCTATATCCGTCCGCTGCTCGGAGACCTCCCGATCGGCCGCATCGACGGCGAGACGCTCGACGCCTTCTACGCCGAGCTCCGCCGGTGCCGCGCTCGCTGCGGTCGCGGCTCGCGCATCGACCACCGGACCGACGCCGAGCACGACTGCGACCTGCGCTGCACTCCGCACGTCTGCAAGCCGCTCGGGGCCTCCTACCTACGTCAGATCCATACGGTCCTCAACGGCGCCTTCACCCGCGCCGTCCGCTGGCGGTGGATCGGCACCAACCCCGTGAAGCAAGCCGACGCTCCCCAGCAGCCGGCGGCCGATCCCAACCCACCGTCGCCGAGCCAGGCGGCACGGATCGTCGGGGAGGCGTGGCGGGATCCGGACTGGGGCATGCTCGTCTGGCTCGCGATGACCACGGGCGCGCGCCGCGGCGAGCTGTGCGCACTGCGCTGGGATCGGATCGACTTCACGACCGGCGTCCTCGACATCCGGTCCGCCGTAGCGCAGATCAACACCCGCACGTGGGAGAAGGACACCAAGACCCACCAGCGCCGCCGGATCGTCGCCGACCCGCAGACCCTCGCCCTCCTGAGCGCCTACCTGCGGCATGCCGCCCAGATCGCGGCGAGCCTCGGTGTGGAGCTCGCCGAGGACAGCTTCGTGTTCTCCGGCTCACCGGACCGCAGCACGTGGTTGAAGCCGGACACCGTGACGCAGCGGTACTCGCGGATGTGTGAGCGGCTCGGGTGGGACATGCACATTCACCAGCTGAGGCACTACTCAGCGACGGAGCTAATCGCGGCCGGTGTCGACATCCGGACGGTGGCCGGCCGGCTCGGGCATGGTGGTGGAGGGACAACGACCCTGCGTGTCTACAGCGCGTGGGTGGCGGAGGCGGATCAGCGCGCGGCCTCGTCGCTCGCGGCTCGGATGCCAGAGCTGCCGGTTGCAGCATCGACCGGTGACGGCTCGCCAGCTCTAATACTCCAGCCGTAGATCGTGATCTTGCGGCGTGGCGGTCCCGGACGTAGGCGCGGCC